>Ga0209591_10000636_pt1 | contig 44939 bp, 41 predicted proteins | sample MAT01_FD_187207 | JGI IMG/M metagenome (GOLD analysis project Ga0209591, IMG submission 187207) | Freshwater microbial communities from Lake Fryxell liftoff mats and glacier meltwater in Antarctica - MAT-01 (SPAdes) (version 2) | ecosystem: Environmental > Aquatic > Freshwater > Ice > Liftoff...
CAAGCAGCGGGAGGCGTCGGTGGCACTCCGGCCGCTGCAGGTGGCGAGCCCGGAATCGGAGCGGGCGGGACAATGGCTTCAGGAGGAGGAGCGCCTCCGAATGGTGGTAGTGCGACCGGAGGCAGCGGTGTGACAGGAACCAGTGGCGGTGCTACAACCGGAGGAGCCGCAACCGGAGGAGCGCCTGCAAACGCGCCTTCCTCGGTCGCCGTTAGTCGCCAGATCAGGGGAAGTGGTTCGCTTGATGATCTGACAACCACCGTGTGTGTTGACTCCAGCAACAATGTCCAAATTGGAGGCATATTTGACGGCACCGCCAACTTTGGTGGCGGCAATATCGGCTCGGGCAACCAAGGCTCGGACGGATTCTTTGCGAGCTACAATTCGAGCGGTGCGCACCGCTGGTCCACGCATCCAACACTCGCGCGCAATGACGCCACGATGGGCCTGGCGAGCACGGGATCGGGTACGGCATTTGCGATTAGCATCGAGCAGGGAACATTGACGCTCAACGGCCTCCAAGTAGCCACTGGTACCACCGGCGGTGCTGCCGTCGGTGTCATGGACGCCAATGGACAAGCAGTCTGGATGAAGAGGGCTCTGCTCAGCGCTTACTCCTTCGCCGATGCCAATACCGAGGGTGTCGCTGTGGGAGCGTCGGGAAACGTTTTTATGTTCGGGGCACATGAGACGAACCTCACTGTGGACGGCACAGTACTCAACGCGAGCGGCGGCTCGGGCTACTTGGCCATGTTCAACAGCGGGGGCACCTTACTCGCTGCTAGCACCCGTCCGGATTACCATTGGTTTCAAGCGATCGAAAGCACCACGGCCACCTACGCGTTCGGACGCACGCACAGCGCGCCCTTCGACGCCGCAATCGCCACGTACACGCTCGGAGGTGTTTATTCCACAGTTGCAACCTTCGGTGCAGCGGGCGACGACGTTATCACCGACGCGGTCAGGGATGCCGCCGGCAACATTTACATCACTGGCTACTTCACAAACTCCATCAACTTCGGCGGTGCAACGCTCACCACCAAGGGAAATCTCGACATTTTCGTTGCCAGCTTCACCAGCACATTGGTGCACCGCTGGTCCGTTGGGTTCGGCTCGAACGGCGCTGACCAAGCAAGTGCAATCGCGGCGGACAAGGATGGCAATATCTATGTCGCGGGCGATCAGATGGGCACGATCAATTATGGCGGAGGCAATCTGAGCATCTCCGATGGTCTATTCCTAGCGAGCTTTACCTCCGGCGGGGTGCACCGTTGGTCGCAGGTTTACGACGCCGGACCAGGTGCGATCACCGCGCTCGCGGTAGACTCAAACTATTCGCTTTATGTCGTTGGGGCGACTGAGAATCTTGGAATCGATATGTTGGGCACGCACCTAGATCCCTTGAATGGCACGGCCTTCTTAGTGAAACTCCTCCAGAACCCCTAGCGGGCGCCCCCGGCCACACGACGAAAGTTCGGGGGTCACTTTCAAGTTGCAAGCGCGTCATCAGAACGGAACTTGAATCGGACTAGTGTGCGCCGTTGGATTCTAAGAGCCGACGGAGGAGAGATGGTCCGCATGAAAGCTTGGCTCAATATAGTTAAGATCTGCGTCCTGCCCGTCGTCGCCCTAATGGGCATGCTCGGGTGTCGTGCCAACGTCTCCGGGGAAAACGTGGACCAAGTCACCCAGGCGCTCGTGCCGAGCAAAGGCGCGCCCAACACGCTCGACGTTGCGAGTTGGAATATCGAGTGGTTTGGGGACGAGACCAATGGGCCGACCGACAAGGATCTTCAACGCCAGAATGCGTATGACGTGATTTTTGGGGTCGATATGGATATCGGGGGCCTCGGGGAGCTCGTGAGTCAGAGCCAGTTCAACACGCTCAAAGGTCAGTTAACCGGCTACTCAGGCTTTCTGGCCAATGATCCGAGCGTCATTAACGGTCCAGCCTATTACAGCGACTTTAGCAACAACGAACAAAAGGTGGGCATCCTCTACAAGTCCTCGCTCGCCAACGTGTTGGAGGCTCGCATCATCTTGACGGCGAACAATTACGACTTCGCCGATCGCCCGCCCATGCAGGTCAAGCTGCGTGTAACGCTGAACGGCAATACTCAGGACGTTGTCGTCATTGTCCTGCACGCGAAGTGTTGCAGCGACAGCACCAGCTACCAGCGCCGCCTGAACGCCTCCAACGCACTCAAGTTTTACCTCACGACCACTTTCCCAACACAAAAGGTTTGGCTCATCGGTGATTTCAACGATGACGTGGATACTTCCATCACCGTTGGCAATGCTTCGCCCTACGCCAACTTCGTGAATGACGCCGCCAATTACGTCTTTCCGAGCAAGGCGCTGTCGGACGCGGGCGTTGCATCGACCACCGGCTATCCTGACATGGTCGATCATCACCTGAATACGAACGAAAGCAATGCTCAGTTGATCTTGGGATCCACCGAAATTTATCGCGTTGATCAGTACATTGCAGACTACGATCTCACCACGAGTGACCACTACCCGCTGCTCAGCCGCTACACCTGGGCGAGCGGTGGAGCACCATCGGTCACGGTGACGGTGACGGTGACGGCGCCACGGCACCAAGCTCAGGCACACCTTCGCGACGGGAACGACGCTGCAGCCGGGTAAGGCCATCGCCGTATTCGGCGCTGTACGCGAGATCCCGGGTGGTCTCGCTAACGCCATCGCAGCTTCCACCGGAATGTCTTCGCTGGCTAACATCGACGGAGTGTCAATGAATCGTAGCCCAGATGGCAGCGCAATCGGGTCGTTCGCGAAGCACACGCTGCTGGCGTCACTGTTCAGTTCCGCGGGAACGCGAGTGAATGGCGCTGCCTGGTAAGCACCAAGATGGACCTCACCCGTGCGATTGAAGGAACGATTCGACCGAGAAGGAATGGCCATTCCGGTTCCAGCGCGAGAAGTGCACGTGCTCACCGGTTGATGTTTTCCTGGAAATCAGGCCTCTTTTAGCTCCTCTTGTAGCCCGGGACCGACCGGGTTAGAGATGAGCCAAAACACATGCTAGAAACAGTACTCGACGTCGTGCTCAACTTGGACACGCACCTTTTGGATTGGTCTACGGCGCTCGGGCCTTGGCTCTACGTCGTCTTATTTTTGATCATCTTCTGCGAAACCGGCCTCGTGGTCACGCCGTTCTTGCCTGGAGATTCGCTCTTATTCGCGGTCGGCGCCATCTGCGCCATCGAGGGCTCTTCGATGAACATCGGCGTCATGATGCCTTTGTTGATCGTGGCGGCGATCTTGGGCGATGCCGTGAACTATCGCATCGGCCATCATTTCGGCAAGAAGGCCTTCGCGGGGGAGTACCGCTTTATCAATCCCCTGCACCTGAATCGGACGAAGGGTTTCTACGAACGCTATGGAGGCCGAGCTATTGTCTTTGCGCGCTTTGCGCCAATTCTCAGAACATTTGCCCCGTTCGTGGCTGGCTTTGCCGAAATGCCGTACCGCCGCTTTTTCGTTTTTAACGTGGTGGGAGGCGTCGTGTGGGTAGTGAGTTTTCTTGTCGCAGGCTTTTGGTTTGGGCAAATCCCTGCCATCAAGCAGAACTTTCACATCGTGATTGTCGCTATTGTTGTGATCTCTCTATTGCCTGCTGTTTTCGAGACGTTTCGGGCGATGCGAACCAAGAACTCCGCCACCAAATAATCCCACTATGAGTGACGAAGTTTCAAGTCCCAAGGCCCACGGGCGAAACCTAGCCGGACTCTCGCTCGGGGCGCTCGGAGTCGTGTTCGGAGATATCGGCACGAGTCCTCTCTATGCATTCCGTGAATGCTTGCACGGCGCGCACGGTGTCGACGTGACTAGAGCGAATGTGCTGGGCGTCTTGTCCTTAATCTTTTGGGCACTGATGGTGATCATCTCCGTCAAGTACGTGGCGTACGTGTTACGTGCTGACAATCAAGGAGAAGGCGGCATCTTGGCGTTGATGGCGCTGGTTACGAACGTTAAAGGCATGAGCAAGCGCTCGTATCAAGTCGCGATTGTCCTCGGGCTGTTTGGCGCGTCGCTCTTGTTTGGGGACGGCATCATCACGCCCGCGATCTCGGTGCTCGGCGCGTTGGAGGGCATCAAGATTGTCACTCCAGACTTTAACTCGTTCGTCGTGCCTTTGGCGGTCATCATCTTGTTCTGCCTGTTTTACGTCCAGAAGCGTGGAACCGGCAGCATGGGGGCAGTCTTTGGGCCCATCATGGTCGTTTGGTTTGTCAGCATTGCTCTTGTAGGAGCCAACCAAATCGCGCTCACGCCGCAGGTTCTGAATGCGATGAATCCTAGTCACGCCTGGTCCTTCCTGACGACCTCGGGGCATCGAGGCTTCATCGTCCTTGGATCCGTTTTTCTCGCTGTAACTGGCGGCGAAGCGTTGTACGCCGACCTCGGACACTTCGGAGCGCGGCCGATGCGCATCAGTTGGTTTTTCGTCGCTCTACCGGCACTGGTTCTCAACTACTTCGGTCAGGGGGCTTTGTTGCTCCGAGATGCGAGTGCCGTTGAGAATCCGTTCTATCGCATGGTACCGGCGTGGGGCTTGATCCCCATGGTGGTCTTGGCGACGCTCGCCACTGTTATCGCATCGCAAGCCCTCATCACCGGCTCCTTTTCCCTGGCGCGGCAGGCACTGATGTTGGGATATTTCCCCCGCGTTAAGATCAGCCACACCTCCGCCGCCCACATGGGGCAGATCTATGTCCCCATCATCAATTGGCTTTTGATGCTGTCGACCATTGCGCTGGTGCTGGGTTTCCGCTCGTCCAGCGCGCTGGCCGCGGCCTACGGCGTAGCAGTGACGCTGAACATGCTCATCACCACGCTTTTGGCCTACGTGGTAGCGCGGCGGCTGTGGGGATGGAAGACGTTGCCAGCGCTAGCCGTGACGGTGTCTTTCCTTATTCCGGAGTCCATATTCGCAAGTTCGAATCTGGCAAAGGTGGCAGACGGTGGGTGGTTTCCGCTCGTGGTTGGCGCCGTCTTGTTCACGCTGTTCACGACCTGGCGTCGCGGGCGCGAAGTCCTCAACGAACGCTTTCTCGAACGCATGGTACCACTTGAAGATTTTTTCGAGCTCATGCGAGTTGAACGCGCGACTCGCGTGCCCGGCATGGCGGTGTTCATGAATGGGAACTCTGAGGGCACCCCTCCAGCCTTACTACATAACTTTTTGCACAATCGAATTGTGCACGAACATGTGGTCTTGCTCACCATCGTCACCGAAAATGTCGCACGTGTTCCTCAGTCTGAGCGCGCCACACTCGAAGATTTGTCGAGCGGCTTTCGACGTGTGGTGGCTCATTTCGGCTTCATGGAAACACCGGATGTGCCCGCGTTGCTGGACCAACTCGAGATACCCCACTACGCGCTCGACTATGTGACGTTCTTTCTTGGGCGAGAGACCCTCCTGCCCACTCACCGCCCCGGTATGGCGCTCTGGCGCGAACGCCTCTTTGCCTTTCTCTCTCGGAATGCACAGCCTGCGACTGCATTCTTCGGCATTCCACCCTCTCGCGTGGTGGAAATTGGAGCCCAAATCGAACTCTAGCTGCGGCCTAACTGGGCCATTTCCTCACTCAAGGCAACTGCACCAGTAGCCTCGCCGCTGGCATCAAGCGTGGACTGGTACCGTTGATCGCCGGCAATTTGATATCGCGACTGCGGTTTTCTATTGCGAATCAGTAGGAAATCCACCTCATGGCCGACCACGCTGCGAAAGTAGCGGAGCTCCATCGCTTCTCCGAGTACGTCTTCCGCAAAATGGCAGAAACGCATCAGGTGCACCGCAATTAGGTTTTCAAAGCGAGCCGCGGAGTTCTCGACACGCGCCCAATCCCAGAAGTAGAGCTTCTGCTCTTTCTTAACGGCCTTGATGCGCGGGCCACCGAACGGTGGAACTCGGAATACGGCGTACGTCCTCTCGAGAATCGACACCCAATTCTTGACCGTTTGGAACGCCACTTCGAGATCTTCACGCAGCGCATTGATCCTCTCGAACCAGCGTTGTCCCATAGGCGCGACGCCAGCGGCTCGAAACCGGAAGCGGCGCGTCCTTGATGGCATCAAGCTCCTTGAGCTCATTGGAGACGCCCATCACTTCGCTCAACGTCAGCGGGTGCAGGTGATGCAGGAAAAACCTACCTTGCATCGAATCGCCACCTTGATGATAGACGTCCAAGCGGGCACTTCCCGTGACGAGATTCTTCCTGTTCTCGCCATGCAGATCGAATTGCCCTTTGAGCCAGTTTCGCCAGCCGCGAAACTTGTGGATCTCGTCGAACATCGCGATTTATTTGGATTGCTAACCTACCGGCACGCTATTCGCCCGTAGCAATAGGTCGCTCCGCCTTCGCGATCACTTGGAGCCACAAAGCAACGCAAGCGTGAGGCTGTTCACGGCTTTGCACATGAGGTTCGTGCAATCCTTGGACGCGCATTCTGAATCGCTCGCACACGCTTGGCCAACCGCACGCGCACTAGCACAGACGTTGCCGCTCGTGTTGCAGTAGGCACCTTCAACGCATTCCTCGTCACTCTGGCAGGTGCCCATAAGGGGCACCAGAGCCTTGCACTTGTGCTCGGCCAAGTCGCAGTAGGCTGAAGTGACACAGTCATAATAATTGCTCGTGCAGGCGCCACCGATGGGCGTCATTGCTTTGCAGCTGGCGCTTGGGCCATCACATTTCAGCCCGTCGTTCACGTGGCACAAGTATCCGGTCGAGGGGGTGGTGTCCGGGAGTCCACTCGAGGAGGTGAGGTTTCCGTCCACCGTGCCTAAGCAAGGCGTGCTGCCGGCCTGGCCACGGATTTGCACCTGGCACTTTTGGATGCTGGCGCCGTTCACGAAGTGGCTATCACATCGGACTTGCCCCAGCGGGGAGGGCGCGCAGTCGTTGTCATCTTGACAGAGGTCCCCGGGCGCTTTGGTGCCTCCGGCGTAGAACACCTTCTTGCACGAGGGCGCGCGCATGAAGTCCCCCGAACACTTTCCCGAAGTATCAGCCTTGAGTTCAGAAAGGCAGGCGGCCGCCGCCATTGGAGCGTAACCTGTGGTTGGAACGAACGCCCCGTAGAAAGCACGACACTGCGCCCCATCTGCGGGCAGCCCTGCGGCCCCACAGCAAGTAGAAAAGTCCGCACACATAGCCGCGATGAACGCTTGGGGGCTTGATGTGTTGCCAGTGCCACCCCCGGATGGGGCCGCATCCGAACTGTCCTCACCGCACCCGGTGGGGCCGAACGCCATGGTTATTGCCATAAGAAAGAAGATGATTAGGGGTTGGGTTTTCACAGAAGTCTCCATAGGTAACGAAACCGGAACCCCGCAATAGACGCAAGTCGTCTGATTTCATTCATCGCCAAGGGTTCAGGGATGCTTGTACAGTACCCAACGGCATCGAAGCGGCTACGCCGCTGCGATCACGACAGTGTACTTGAGCCCCGCAGCGTCCAATTCCGCTTGGAGGGCCAACCGCACCAACACGGACTCCGGGTAACCCAGTAATCGAGCCCACTTGGCGGCACGCTCTGGGCTTACGAGCTTGCGACCCTTTTCAACATCGCACAGGTGGGACTTCGAAATCTTGAGCTGCTTTGCGCAAGCCTCTTGGGAGAGGTGTTCACCCTTGCGCAGAGATTCCACAGCTAAACCCAGGGTCAATGGACCACCCGACAGTTGCTCCATGAGTTTCATCGCGTCGCTCTTCAATGCTTTTGCCTTACGCATACTGTCTCCTAATAATCGTGCTTGCTGACTTCCTCGACCGACACGAACTCAATGGTGCCTCGCTAGATTTCGTAGATCGCTCGATAGCCACCACTCAGGCGAATCGAACGTTGCCCCAATCGGGGTACACCTATAAGGTGAACTGTCAAGAGGAAGCCACCCGCACGGCTGCGGCTCGATTTTCGCGTTCCCCGTTGATTCACAGCAAGGTTTTTCTTCACACCCGGGCATCGTTGAGCTGATCTGGCTTGATAGTCGGGATCTTAACTGGGGCAAGGACGTCCACCTCGCCGCGTGATAGTCTCCACTGATGCGGGCGGCACGTACACAGGCTCACATCGACGATAGCAAGCCAAGACCTGTTGTCGTCGGCACCGATATCAAGGTGGCCCAGATCGCGTGGGAACACGAGTACCACGGTATGACGCCCGATGAGATCGTTTCGGCGCACCCTCACCTCAGTCTGTCCAACGTGCACGGGGCGCTAGCGTACTTCTACGACCATGCAGAAGAGATCCGAGCGGACTGGCACGAGAGTGACCGAGTCATCGAAGAGATGCAGAAGCTCCTGCCCGCAGCTCCGCTCAAGCCGCGCCCCGGCGCGTGAAAATCCCCCGGTTTGGTGGACATCCCAGAAGGCGCGAGAATGCGCCAGGAGTGAAGAAGCATCAAAAAAGGAAACGGCGAGTTTTTACGCTTGGGTTTAGGGCAGAGGCGGTGCGTCTCTGTCGAGTGGGTGATCGCAGCATTGCGCAAATCGCCAAAGACCTCGACCTCGGTGAGAAGTCACTTCGTCAGTGGTTCAAGCGAGCTGACGTGGATGTTGGCAACGGGCCAGCAGAAAGGGCAATTGCTGGGACAATGCCGTTGCTGAGAGCTTCTTTGCCACTCTGCGAGCCGAGCTAGTCGATCACGAGCCCTACTCGGCTCGCTATGAGGCCAGGAATTCGATCGGCGACGACATCGACAATTTCTATAACATCGAGCGTCGCCATTCCTACCTCGGTTGCCTCAACCCCATCGAGTTTGAACTGCGAACGAAAACTCAGCACAGTGTGGTATAGTCGTGCTGTCCACCGAATCGGGGGATTTTCAGCGGTGTCGGCATGCGTGCGATTAAGATGCGGCTGAGCTCGCTGACCGACGTTGGCTCTCTGCTGGCAAGGCGTTCAGCGGCTGAGGGAGGGCCGTCAGCCTTCGACGCAAGCGCGCCGCGGGAGCCTCAATGGTTAGGTAGATGAGGTAACTGAGCGCGACAGAAATGCCGAGCGCCAGCAGCATAAGAGGTACCCAGCCGAGCGCGCTGTGGCGCCACAGAAAATCCAGAATGGCACGATGGATCAGATAGAGAGTGTAGGAAATGAGCCCGACAAACTTGAAGAGGCGCGTATTCAGCAGTCGAAATGGTCCAAATTCAGGGAATTTGATGGCTGCGGTGAAGATAGGTGCGAGGGCGATGGCCTGCACGGTCATGCGCAGCGCACCGTGGAAGAACGGATTTCTTACAAAGAACGTAACTGCCAATAGCGCGAGGCCGAGCGGGAGGCCCAAGTAAAGCCACCAGCGGGAACGATCCGTTGGCGTGTCCAACATCGGATTCTTAAAGACAGCCAGCGCGCATCCGAAAAGGATGGTGTCAACTCGCGTGTCCGTGGCCCTTCCTATGCGGTCCTGGTCGACACCCTGAAGCACTAGATAACTTCGCCATAGGAGCACGAGTAAGCAGAGGCCGAGGATTGCGCAGAGGATTTGATTGAAGGAGAGCTTGCGAGCGGACATGAACAGAAAAAGTAGCGGAAAGACAAGATAGAAGTGCTCTTCCACGGAGAGCGACCAGTACACGCTGGTTCCCCCGGGGATATTCTCCAGCCCGTACCAGATGTGCCAATAATTGGCTATGTGCAGGGCGTAAGCCAGGATAGTTTGAAGTTCGACGCGTCCGCTCAGCACGCCGAGGGCCGTGAGCAGGGTGGTGACGGAGAGCACCAAATAGAAAGGGGGCAAGATGCGCAGCACGCGCCGGAGGCAGAAGTGGCGAAGGTTGATGGTTCCCGATCTGGCAAACTCTCTCCGCAAGAGTGTTGTGATCAAATACCCACTTAGGAAGAAAAAAATCCCGACGCCAAAGCCGGCCGGCGCGAAGCGTGAGTACTCGACCGGTACCGCATGGCCAAAGAAGACCAACAAACACGCTACTGCACGCAAGCCATCCAGAGAGGGGATGTAGAATTCGCCGTGAGGCGGCGCGGCGTCGTGGTTCGTGGTCTCGGACATCGGCAGCGGCTTATACGAGCCTGAATCGACCAAATCCACCTGCCACACCCTCCTCTAAAACCAGCGGCATCGATCTTGAGTGCATTTTTTTGGGTGAGGCGTCGTGGAGATTCGGCGCCGCGCCCGGGCAGAGGTTGAGTTCCAAGCCGGCGCGCGCCGTAGCGCTCCGAAACTTGTCCGTGACCTCTATCTCAAAGTCGAACACAAGATAGTAAGCATGCTTACTATCTTCCAAGGAACGAAAACGACAGCTCACCTGGCGCTCCCGCAACGCGGCCCCGCAACCAATCCCGGGGTGGGCAGCACCACCAACTTGGTGTTCTCTCCACCAGCTCAACATGGAAGAATTTCGATCAGCTACCGATCAAACCGAAGGCTTACCGCTGGATCACGGCCCTCCGTCGACTCGCCGCCCCACGCGCAAATGCAGAGAGTTCGACTGCAGCTGCTTCGGAACCTTGTGAATCTGTTCAATATGGCCTCGTTTGGCCAAGGTGAGAGGATGCCAGGCGCTCAAGATTGGTGTAGCTTGGCGAAAGCGTGGAGCGAGTAGCGCGACCTGAGTTTCACCGCTGCAAACCCCGAACATATTTGAGGTGATGTCCATGACCCTGAATCGTCTTCGTCGCTCTGTTTTCTTGGCCGCCGCAGTCGCGTGTTCGGCTTGCGGCTCCAGTTCCAGTTCCAATCCTGCTGCGAGTCCCCCGGGCTCCCAGCCGGGGCCTGGAGAAATTATCACCGACCCATTTCAGGGCACTGTGCAAGTGGGCAGCTCCGCACGTCCGGGAGCGATCGTCGCCCCTGCAGCGACCAGCGATTTGAAGTTTCCCGCGGCGCCCAAGTTTTCGGCGGACATCATGTATGTGCCCAATCGCAGCAGCGTGCGCGTGTTCGTGCCCCCCATGGCGAACGCTCGGGACTATCGAGTCTACGCAGTGAGCGGAGTGACAACCTCGGAAAACTCAGACAAGGCTGAAATCATTTCGGGGGCCACCATCGTGTGCGCTGGTCTGTGGCAGCGTAACGCCTGTGACGAGTCTGAGCGGTCGACGATCCGCTACAACAGCCAAGACGGGTTCTTCGACCTGGCGTCCTGCAAGTCGAATCGGGTCACGAAGACGGTGCTCAATCAGATTGAGCTGGATGGTCTCACGGGGCCCACCACCATTGTTGTGGAAGCTCTAGACGGCCTGTGTCCGTTTCCCGGAGCCTTGGGGACGAAGGGAGAGACTTATTCAGTGGCCGACTCTGACCCGAAGCAGCCCAGCGGCAGAGTGACGACTGATTTCGGCTCCCTTCAGCGCTGGCCGGAGAGCCATCGCATCTACACCGAGTCTGAGCTGCGAGCGGCCTACGACGGCAACTTGATCATCAACGGTCAGGGTTGGGCGGCTGGCCCAGCCGTTAACCCGGCGGATCCCACCAAGCCGCTCGATCCGAAGAACGCAGAGGGTGCGTACGTGCGTTTGGGCAAACCAGCCGCAAATACTCCGCGCAAGGTGCTCGCCAGAGCGATCGTTTCCGTCAGCCCTCTTGGCACCAGCACGCGCCCAACGGGGTTCAAGGACACCGATTTCTTCGCTGATTTCTCGGATGCTAAACCACCGGCCTTCTACCCGCATTCGCAAGACATTGTGGCACCGTCCATGAAGGACTATTATGATCCGCTTCGAGTTGAAACCGATGAAGTGCACGTTTTCGATGTCGATAGCGACCTCTCCGACATTTCGCTCGCTCATGGGACGCTCCGTTTTCTGAGCGCTGCCCAGGAAGGCTTCACGAACCAAACCATGTATCCCAAGCGGCCGTTCATGCTGCCGGGAGACGAAGCACGCGACACTTACCTGCATGTGACGTTCGAAACTCAAACTGGCGAATCGGCGCGGCGCTATTGGTATCTCAGCCTCTGCGGCGGCGCCGTAGGAACCACCTATGAGGGGAATCGGCCCAAGGTTGCCTTCATCCCTTCGCCGGGTTTCATGGACGACGACCCCGCTCGGCCTGCGCACCCGCTTGGCTGGAATTGTTTGCATTTCGTGCCGCGCGGGGGCTCCTACTTTAGCTACCCAGCAGGCGTCGGTGGCGAGACGATTCGTTCCGAGACAACGCTCAAGCTGCTTGCCACGAAACAAATTGCAATTAACAGCCTCGATGACTGGCGTTCCGGGGTCGACGGGAAAGTGGTCGTTACCAGCCTGAATCCAGAATCGGATGAGGGAAAGCTTTGGACACGGCGGATGACAAATGGCAAACCCTCGGGAGTTCTGTTGGACGACGAACAGTTCGTGCATCAACGCACCAAGCTCGACTTCTATATTCGCAACAATCAGGCAGTGATGTTTGCAAATGGTGAACAACGGGCCTGCGCGGTGTTCAGTAAAGCACCGCTCACCATGAACGAAGCTACGGTTGCTGTCGGCAAGGTTTTCTACCATTCCACGGCGGAATTTGGGGAGTTCAGAGGCAAGGATTGGTATGCTCAATACCAATATCGCCACAACATGCCATTTTTCGATGAACGCAGTTTCGACAATTTTGGCGTCAGGTCAGCTGTAAAGTTGCCGACCGAATTCGATCCAAAAAGTTGTGTGACGTTCTAAGGAGGCCCCGGGTGTTGCGATCTTCTTTCGAGCCAATTCGAGTGGTTCGCTCCCTCGCGAGAGCCGCCGCGACACTCGTAGGAACCACATTTACGCTGGCCGCATGCGGTGCCTCGATCGCACCGTTGGTTGGGTGTTCGGCGACTAACGACGCGCAGGCGACGCCCGCCTCCGGTCCGTGCCTGCCGGGCATCACGTTATCCGGTGATAACTGCGCCACGCTCAAGGAAATGCTACTGCCCCTTGAGCTGCCGGCTTCGCCAGGCAACGCGGTTGCCGACAATCTCAGCGCCGCACAGTTTGGTTTTGAAGCATTCTTTTCAACGCGCTTTTCCGCAGGCGGTGTGCGCTGCGCCACCTGCCATTCACCCGAGGCTTCGTTCACCGACCGCTTACCCGTCTCAAAGGGCGTGGGTATGGGTACCCGCAACGCTCCAACGATCTTCACGGCGCCACGCATGCGCTGGATACTTTGGGATGGTCGAGCAGATTCCCTCTGGTCGCAGCCACTCTTCGCTTTTGAAAATAAACTCGAAATGGGCACCACGCGACTGGAGATCGCTCACCTGTTGGCAAGTGACAGCTGTGCTGTGAGTGCGGTCTGCCTAAAGCCCCTGTACGAGAAAGTTTTCGGCATGTTGCCTGATATTTCGGATGCGCAGCGTTTCCCAGCACGCGGTGCTCCAGGCGACGCCGCCTTCGACAACATGGCTCCCGGAGACCAATTTACCGTCAATCAAATTGTGGCAAACGTGGGGAAGGCACTGGAGGCCTATATGCGAAAAGCTGCAACCGGTCGGGGTGCGTTCGACAGCTACCTACTCGGAGATGTGAGCGCGATTGGCGATATGCCCAAACGAGGCATTGAGGCATTTTTCAAGGCGGGATGTGCTGATTGTCACCGCGGTCCGATGTTGAGTGATCAAGAATTTCATAATGTGAATCTGGGTCCAGAAGGGGATGTGGGTCGTGCTGCAGCCCGATCTGTCCTGGAGAAGACCCCGTTCACCCTGGATGGACCCTTTTCCGATGGCGGGCCTCACTACGCGCCGAGCAAGCCGCCTTGGTTTGGAGAAGATTCAGCGGCGCTGCAGGGCAAGTTTCGCACTCCAACGCTCCGCAACGTGGATGGCACGTGGCCCTACGGGCATGCCGGTTCCTTTGCGGGGATTGGAGAAGTGGTCCTCGCGCACGCCCCAACGCTTGAAGACGGAGAACTGCAAGCCATCTTGAGCTTTCTGAATACACTGCGAGGTTCTTCGCAGGCTCCCTGGGATGATTGGCCTCGTGCTCAGTAGGCTCGGTGACACGACCGGGCGCCATCACGATTTCAGGCTAGCGCTTGGCGTCGGTCGTAAGAGCGCTCGACAAGCTGCCCACGCTACCAACAAGAGGCTGAAAAGCTCAAGCAATCCATAGCCCTTCACATACGGAAGGAGTTGGGTTCCAAGGACAATGTCCGTGTAATGCAGCGAGACAGCTCGGACGAGTATCAAGCCGAGGAGCTGGCACAATCCAAGCACGGCGAGCCACCAGGGCTTGGGGATTGATTGGAGCGTCCGCGCGAGTCTCCATGCAACTGCAATAGTGCCGCCGCTTAGCGCGAGCAGTGCGCCCCATTGAAAGGCGCGCCGATGTCCGTAAGCGCCAAGTCGAAGAAACGCGTCGCGCCCAGCGTTGGTGATCAGGAGCTGCAGGTCGAGTTGTTTGTTCACCAGACAAGCCACGAGCAGTAGGCTGCAACCGAGCCAGAAGCGTGGTGCTCTGGGCTTAGGCGTATCCTCGCCGCGGGCGGCCAGGTAGGCCACCACGCACAGCCCAATGCTGAGCAAGTAGAAGATCGAATTCGTGATCACCATGGGTGACCAGTCCTGAAGCGGTTGCCATGGACGGAGCCACGTGATTGCAACCGATGCTTGCCCGATTCCCATTCCAGCTCATTCTCCTTCTGAGCGAACTTGGCGCAATCGCGAGCTCAGCGCGGCGCCAAAAATCGTAGCGATCCCGAGGAACTCCAGCGAATTGCGCAACCACTCCAAATCAAATGGGCCGATCCATCGCGCGAGACGCTCAGCGCTCGCCACACGCACGATCACGAACAGCGTGAGTTCGAGCACCCCCGCGACCGCGATCCGAACATGCCCACCCAGGCTCCAGTTATCCCGCAGCAGCCTAAGACCAAACCAGCCGCCAACCAACGCGAACCCAACGGCGAAAAATGCCTGAAAGATCCGCCGCAACCGCCCTAGATGGATGGCCTCAAACAGCGCGCGCCCGGCGTGTGAAGCAAGAACCTGGAGATCCAACTGCTTGTTCAGCGTCAGCCCCAGCACCCCTAGCATCACCCAAAACCAGAACCGTGCCCGACGAGCACTAACACGAGCCGTCCTAGCTCGCTCTTGCCCCTTCCAGGCAGCAAAACAGGCTAGCGTGCAGACGGCATAGGCACCGGTTATCGTCCAGCCAATGGGCGTTGGATCACCAATGGGTTGCCATGCGCCCATCGTTTCAACCGCAGCGTGTCGCGAGTGACGGGCGCAGCGCTCGTTTGAGCAGCGCCTCCTGTGCCCTTAATCGTTCTTCTGGAGTCATCGCGGAAAGGATGCTGGCATCAGCGTTACGCGCTGTCGAGTAAGGTCCGGGCCCTTCCTGACGGCTGGCCCACTCCCGCCGCCCGCATACCACCTCAGCGACTCCGGCACACCGCATTGGCTTTGCAAACCGGTCGCGGACACCTACACTGCCCCCCATCGACCATGGCCCTGCGCGTCCTTTTCCTTGGAGCCAATCCGATCTGGACCCCTATCGAGTCAGCCCACGCGGCGTTGATGAAGGGCTTTGATCCTAGTGAGGTCGAGGCGTTCGTGGCCTGCACTGACCGGCGATTTGGCGACGCTTCCTCAACCGTCGCCGAACGGTTCCGCGCCATTCCCGGCGTGAAGGTTAAATCTTTAGATTTTGGACCCTCGCTGCACGGTGTGACCCAAGTGCCAAAGTTGGAGCTGCTCGCTCAGGCACCGCGCATCCCAGCGGCCTTCGCCACGCTCCTCGCCTACGTTGTCCGCGAGCGCATCGACGTGATCCATTGCTCTCAAAAGCCGTACGATGCCTTCTTTGGTGTGGCGCTCGCTAAGCTCACGGGTCGCGCCAGCGTTCTCCACCTGCACGTGAAACACGGTGCTTGGTTCACGCGACCCGTGAAATGGGCTCTGGCCAATGCAGACATGATTGTAGGGGTCTCTCAATTTGTGATCGACTCTTGTCGTGCAGGCGGGCTACCCGAGGCCAAGCTAAGGTTCGTGCACAACGGATTTGACCTGGAGAGCTGGCGCCTCGGGAACGATGGTGAGCGGGTGCGAAAGGACCTTGGGCTTGCGGAAGATACACCGCTTCTCCTCTGCGTGGGTCGACTGAACCAATGGAAAGGGCAGCGGCGACTACTCGACGCCATGCCCGCGGTTTGTGAAAAGTACCCGCGCGCGAAAGCGGTATTCGTTGGCGAAGAAGATCCATTTAGCCAAGGAGCAGTGGGGTACCGAGCTGAGCTTGAGGCACATGCCCGTCAACTCGGGGTGGCAGATAACGTGGTCTTTACCGGGTATCGCGGAGACATTCCCGACTTGTTGCAGGCTGCAACCTTGTTCGTTTTTCCCAGCTGGGAAGAGCCGTTCGGCATGGTGTACGTGGAGGCGATGGCTAGCCGGAAATCTGTAGTTGCGATTGCGAGTGGCGGAGCCAACGAAATAGTCAAGGACGAAGAAACCGGGTTGCTCGTGGGCTCAGGAGATCAATCAGCCCTGCCAGCCGCCATTCTCCGTCTGTTGGGGGAGCCAGAGCGGCAGCGGCAAATGGGCGAAGCTGGACGAGCGCGAGTTGCTCGGCTGTTTCACCCCGCCGATAAGGCGCGGGAGATGGCCGCCTTGTACCGTGAAGCCAAAACCATGGCCGGAGCGCGCTCAAAATGAACATTCTGTCTTTGCAGTCGTACTCGGAGTGGACGCCGATGACGACCGTTCACGTCGCTCTTTTTGAGGGTCTGGAGCCGCTTGGAATCCAAATCCACTTCGCAGCACCGCGATCGGGAGACCCTGCAAATCCCGGCCTTTTGGAGAAGCTCGGGGCCCGGGGCATCACCCGACTCTTGGACGTCGAGATTCTTCCCTCCGTTCACCAACACAGCCGTGGGCAGCTAGTGCTTGCCTCAGCGAGAGTGCCGTTTCGGCTCGCAGCGGTGTTGCGCTATGTGAAAGAGCATCAGATCCGCATCATCCATGTGCCCTCGCACGCTCGCGATGTGACAACAGGACTGTTGATCGCACGCGCCAGTGGCCTGCCGCTAGTGGTTCACTTGCACTCCTTATTCGCGCCGTGGTTTTCGCGTGCACTCAAGTTCGGCCTTCGCCACGCTAACGGCCTCATCTCCATCTCGGAGTTCGTAGCGCAAACCGCACGCGACGCTGGTGTTCGTCCTGAACGCATTGCTGTCGTGCCCAATGCCGCCAATTTGACGGCGCTGCCCGCACGTACACGGGAAAGCATGCGACAAGAGCTTGGCATCGCGCTCGACGTCCCGCTCATCGTCATTGTTGCACGGATCATCCCATTGAAAGGCCACGATCGGCTGGTGGCGGCTCTCGCTCTGGCGCGTCAAACGATTCCCAATGCAGAGCTGCTTGTCGTGGGGGAGGCCCAGCTGATAGACCCTGAGTCGATTCCGTTTGAACGCCGCCTGCATGCGGATATCGCTGAACGTGGGTTGAAGGATGTTGTGCATTTCGTTGGGCGTCGCGCCGACATCCCTGACTTGTTAGCGGCGTCTGACATCTTCGCCATGGTCTCGCAGGAGGGCTTTGGCCTTGTTTTTCTTGAAGCGATGGCAGCTTCATTGCCCGTGGTGGCCGAGCGAAGCGGCGGTGCGCCCGAAGTGGTCATTGAAGGAGAGACTGCATTCCTCATCGAGCCCGGTGATATTCCAGGCCTAGCCCAGGCGCTGATCCAGTTGCTCGGCGATGCGAAGCTCCGAGCTCGCATGGGCGCGGCAGGAAGGCGTCACGTGGAAGCCCAATTTGCCCCGCCCCGCGTCTCCCAAATCGCAAGCGACGCCTTGCGACACTTTGCGGGGTAAAGCGCACGCGCACTTCAGACAGAGCATCCTTAAGGACGCCCAAGGGCAACAAGAGCCCAGCTTCAGTACCCCACGGTGACGCGCCTGGTCACCGCGGGGGACCTTGTCGGCAAAGAGCCGGTTACTTCTTCGCGTCTTCAGCGGCCTCTTCCGCCTTATCGGCGCTTGTGTCTGACGCTGCGGCACTGTCCTCGGCCGAATCCGCCGCATTCTCAGCGCGGTCCGTGTTCGCATCGGTAGTGTCTTCTGCTTTTTCGGCTCGCTCAGTGGCGATGGCGGCTTCGGGCTCCTGCGGCTCTGGGGTATTTCCGCCACAGGCGGCAAGCAGAGATGAGAGAGCTAAGATCGAAGCCAGGCTAGTATTTTTGATCATGATATAGACTCAACTTTCTATTCACGTGTTCTCCTGAACACGAGGGACGTTCTTCCAGAACGCGCCACCGTAGGTAACACGGTGAGCGCGAGAATACCCGCGCCCATTCGTTAGCAAGCGAAAGCGCCTCATAATGTGCAACAACCTGAGGCGTGTTTGCGCTCCTGTAGGCTTTTGTTGCCGCCGCGTTCGTGCAAGCCTGTGGGGCAAAATGGAGCAGTGGGGCGCTTCGCCACGGTGCATGCCTGCTCTATAGTAGCGGCTCAGCCTCACCAATTGAGGATCTCACCGAGCCATGGAGCCATTTGTTAGTCGACCTGATCTGTTTGGGCAATCGTGCGACTTATCCGAAGCCGCCTTCAGCTCCGATTGCTGAGCGAGGACGCGCGCTATCGTGTCATGCAAGAGGTCAATGTCGAACGGCTTTGTGATTTGGAGGTTCGGAATTGATTTTAGAAAGTCTTCAACGCGGGGTGCGATAGCGCCCGTTAGGAAGATGACACGTCCAGCCATCTCCGGCCGCGCACGCTGAAGCTTCTCGTAGAATTCGATACCAGTCATGCGTGGCATCATGACATCGGAAAGGATCACGTCGAAGTGCTCGCCTCGGTCGATCAAGATCAGCGCGTCCCCTGCGCTATTTACGCAGTGAACCTCGTGGTTTCGCAAGATACGTCGGAGTGCCTCCAGCACGAGCTCCTCATCATCGATGATTAGAATCCGCCCGCGTAGCCCCGACTTCGGTTCCGCCTTAGCCCGCTCGCTGGAAGCTTCTTCGGGAAGCGCTGGTTCCAGGAGAACTCGAACGACGGTCCCCTTACCAAGCTCGCTCTCCACGCGCATCTCCCCCCCAACGGAACTCAGGATCCCATGGCAGATGGAAAGGCCGAGGCCGGTGCCCACCCCCACCGGTTTAGTCGTGAAGAACGGATCCATGATCCGATTCAGAATATCCTTCGGGATGCCAACCCCAGTGTCTCGAACCTCAAGGACGACTCTACCTCGCGCGTCCGTGGACGTACTGATGGTGACTTGGTTCTGATCGGCATTGCCGGGCGATATCGCTTGCGTTGCGTTCATCAACAGGTTGATCACAACCTGACCGAGCCTCGCTTCGTCCCCGGTTACCCGCGGAACAACACCGAGCTGAGTGACCAAATGGGCACGCTGGCGAAACTCATGCGACGTGGTTCTAATTGCCCATTCAATGCAGCGAATGATATCAGCATTGCCATTCATCCCGGGCGGAGGTCGAGAGAGCACGCTCAGATCCGAAACGATGCGCGCAATACGACTACTTGCCGATTGCAGATCTGCCGCCGCTTCAGTCATTCCGGTCAGCCTCTCGTCCGTCTTGGCCGAGAGCGCTTTCGCGAATAGGGCACGCGATTTTAGATCACTCAGTTCATCTATCAGGAATCCGGCATTAGCGACGACGATCGCCAGCGGATTGTTGATTTCATGTGCGACGCCTGCCGCCATGGTCCCAAGCGACGCCAAACGGTCGGTGAGCTCAAGCTGCTTTTGGAGTTTCTTCTGCTCCGTGATGTCACCAAATACCATCACGGCTCCCAGGGTCTGATTGCTCTCGTCTGCCACGCGTGCGGCGCTGTGATTGACAATGCGCACTTCCCGTGTCGAGAGGTTGAGCAAGTTCGCTTCTTCTAGCGCGATGGATCGGCCTTCACGCAGGGAGGTAAGCACTGGCAGCTCTCGGCCCGACTCGTATTCATCCACGAGATGAAGCGCTTCGACAATGGGCTTACCACATCCGTCCTCCGCGCGGGTCCCTGTCAACGCTTCAGCGGCGGGGTTCATGAAGGTGACATTGCCCAAAACGTCTACGGTGATGACTGCGTCAGCGATAGAGCGGAAGGTAGTAGAGAACCAGTGCTCACTCTCGCGGAGCCGTTTCTCGGCTTCATGCTTGTGCAGCGACACCTCCACCACACTGCGCAGATCGGCAGTTCGCACTGGCTTCTTCAGATAGCCATACGGTTCGGTTTTTTTGGCTCGTTCAACCGTGCCCGCATCAGCATTGGCGGTGAGATAGACGATTGGAACATGGAACTGACTCCGCAACATCTCCGCCGCCTCGATGCCATCATGTTCTCCCTGGATACGGATATCCATCAGGACGAGATCTGGGCAGCGTTGGGAGGCGTAGGAGATGGCTTCTTCTGCGGACGAAGCGATCGCAAAGGCGTCGTAGCCCAGGTCCAGCAGCGTCTGCTGGATGTCTTTGGCCACAATGCGCTCGTCTTCGACGATGAGGATGCTTGCACCCCCCGCGTGGTCCATTAGTTGACCTCTGGAAACGTGACCATGAACGCGGTTCCACCTGGGCCCGTGATCTCCAGGCGCCCTTTGAGTTGCTCTACAAGGGTTGATACGAGCTTCATTCCTAACGAGTTCGACTTCTCCACACTGAAGGATTGCGGCAAGCCCACTCCGTCATCGGTGACCGAAAGCGCGATCTCCCGTTTGGAAATCCTGTGGAATCCTACGCGGATCACCCCGGGTCGCCCGTCGGGGAATGCGTGCTTGAGCGCATTGGTAACCAGCTCATTCAAGATCAGTCCGCACGGAATGGCCCTTTCAACCGTCAGGTAGATCGGCTCGACATGTAGCTCGACCGAAAGCGTGTCGGCGGCCACTCCCCCAGCATAAAGGATGCTTTCGGTCAGGCTCTTCGCGTAATCGGAAAACGGAACGTGGGCAAAATCCTCGCTTTGGTAAAGCTTTTCGTGAATGAGGGCGATGGCTTGCACCCGGGTTTGGCATGCCTCAAGGGCCCCTCGGGTAGAGCGATCAGGAACTTGGCGCACTTGCATGTTGAGCAGGCTCGAAATGACCTGGAGGTTGTTCTTCACGCGGTGATGGACTTCCCGCAGCAGCACCTCGCGCTCCTTCAGGCTTGCCTTAAGATCGGCGGTGCTCTTCTTGGCCTGATCTTCGGCTCTTCTACGTTCGGTGACGTCACGAAGCGATGCTGTAAACAGGCGCGGCTCGTGATGGGCAACTCGGGCGATGGCGACCTCTGCAAGGAACTCGGAGCCGTCCGCACGCCGAGCGGGGAGCTCGACGACTTGCCCAAAGACCCATCCGATCCCGCTCTCCACGCATGTCATGGCGGGACTTGATCCTGCTTCGCGCAGCGAAGGAACCAGGAGTTCGGCCATGGACTTGCCGACAGCTTCCTCGCGACCATAGCCGAAGAGCTTCTCACCCGCAGCGTTGAACTCTACGATAACGTGGTCTTCCCCCATCGACACGATAGCATCGAACGTCGAATCCAAAATGGCAGTTTTGCGGGCCTCGCTTGCCGATAGGGAACGCTCGGCCGTACGTTCACGCGTTGCGTCGCGAAAAACCAGCACCGCGCCACGCAACGGACCCTGGGCTTCTCGAATCGGTGCTGCGCTATCCAGGATGGGGCGCCTGGTGCCATCCCGCGAGACGAGAAGCGTCGGGCCTGGAAGGCCGTCCACTTTACCGTTTTCCAGCACGCGACCGACCGGAGATCCGACGCTCGCTCCCGATGCTTCGTCCACAATTCGAAAGACGTTGTCGAACGGCTCTTTCTTTGCGTCTGCCAGCGACCAGCCGGTTAGGCGCTCTGCGACCGTGTTCATCCTCATGACGGTGCCTTCGGCATCCGTCGAGATGACGGCGTCCCCAATACTCTGTAGGGTGATCGAAAGCTCCTGCTCACTGTGCGCAAGGTCGGTAGCTACCCTTCTCCGCTGCAAGTCAACCTGGTGCATGGACGTGGCGACGACTACCGCTATCGCACTCAGGAGGAGGACGTGCACGAGGACCAGGAGCGCGACCGACAGCCTCACACTGAAGAGGCCCCGTTCGTGAGCCCATACACTCACCACGCCCAAGGCAGGCAGGAGGAAAATGGCTGGAAGAAAGCCCCGCAAAAGGACGCCTCCCGGCGTGTCCGCGGACATCACGGAAAATAGCCCTTCGACCGTCAGGCCGTGATCCCGGAGTGACGAATCACGCCCGAGGATCTCCAACGGATCAATGGCCTGCACTGCCCACGTTCCCCTCTGAATGATGATTGATCTTCACTGCTAGCTAGCTCCGCTGCCTCGTCGGCGCCGTACTCATAGCGTGAATCGAGAGAGAATACCCCACGCTAAGGCCGGCCCGCGGCTTCGTCAAGAGCGCAAAAGCATGTTTCAGCGCGCCAACGCATGTTTCAGTTCAGGATCCAGAACTTCGGGTGAATTGCGTTCTCAGCAAAAGTGCCACACTACGATCAAGACAAGAACCTGTGAGCGGATATGGGCTGCTCCGCCAACCCCAAGGTCACGACTTGTCGAGGCTAAGAAAGCGGTGAGCTAACCGAGCGCTAGCCATCCGATCGCCTTGCAGGCGCGAGAAGAAAATGTGTCGCGGCCAGGGTGAGGCGTTTTGGCTGGCGGCTTTGATGCGGGCGTCCGCGTGTGAGTAAATACGAGATCAGGGGGCCTCAATATCCTCGGTTCTTAGTGCACCCTAATGGCCGGCCGACGGGCGTCGCCGATGACGCCTCTGGTGCGTTGCCCTTTGGGGGGCAGAAGAAGTCTGACAATTCCTCACCCGCCAGAACAGTACGCATGCAGGCCGAGCCCTGCGTGCCCTGTTAAGCCCCGAGGATCGCCACGCCCAAGTTTCCTGGGTGTTCGTGCGGGATCCGCGGAGGAAGGTCCAAGGAAAATGATGTCCTAGCCACCACGCCGCTGCTGATGCCCTGAGCCGTCGACGGTGTGCACGGCATCGTGAGTTGTCCCATCGCGCCACTGCCTGCGTATGGCAACGCCACAGCGCCGATGTTGTCCGAGCCCTACGCGCGGAGCTGTGCTGCCTGCCACGGTGGAGCAGGGGAGGGCCAGGCCAAGTATCCCAGCGTCTCCGGCACGCTCACCGAATCGGAGTTCATCTCGAAGGTCCGCACGGGCAAGAATGCTATGCCCGCATTCGGCGCTGATTTTATCAGCGACGCTCAGCTCTCGGCAGATTTCGCAAACTTGAAGAGTCTTGCGGGGTAAATAGGCGAAATTGCCGCTTCAAGTTCTGGGCCGAGTTCCTGGAGCGCCGAGCAAGTGGAGCAAGTGTATCGCGCGAGCCTCGCGGTATGGCGCAAGTCGGGCAGCATTGACGGTCAAGCTTGCACGAATTGCCACAGTTCAGATGGCGTTGAATTGGCAATCATCGGATTCCCTGATGACTCGATCTTGCGTCGCGCCCAACAGCACCTCTCCGCGGAAGATGCGCTCACCGTGCGTGACTTCGTCCATGCGCAGCGCTTACGGTTACGGATTACCGAAGTGTGCTCGACTGATTGGCGGCCCTTTCGGCCTGGTGGGCAAGTCTTGGCGGGAGCCAATCCAGAACAGCAAGACGCCTCTTTCCTAAAGGTTCTAGAGGCTCGCAAGCTCTTGGTTGCAACCAGTAAAGTCGTCACCAACGAGGATGCCAAGCGAGCGTTCGCGGAGCTGCAAGGCGTCGATCTGCGGCAACTTCCAAGCGACATTCCTTTGCCGCGCTTTAGTGAAGATAAATTCAATGGCCCCGGGGGCTTCGCCATTGAGCCGCCTTGCTACGATGCCCTCAATTATCCGAGTTGGATTCAAGCCTTTCCAGCTAGCTTTCGCGACGAATTCCCCGAGGAAGATCTGATGCGCACGCTCCTACTTCTCAGCCGCGAGCTCTTGCAGGCCGGAACCCCTCTCCAAGCCGACCAAAACTACGACCACTGCTTGTCGGTGATCTGTCAAACCGAAGAGATGTACGGCTACGTCAACGATCTGAAAAAATTCGCGGATGATCCCACGAGGAGCGCCGCACTCGCGGCTCAAGGCCTCGACATGGCATTCTACAATACGGACACAGCGCAAGCTGTTGGATGAAGTGGTAGCGCTCATGAAAGCTGCGCCCAAGCGGGATTGAGGTCAGCAGGCATCTTAGGCTATTTGTCTGCCTATGGACCTCCGCCTCCGCAATCTCGAAGCGCTTGATTCGAGTGCCGTGCCGCTTCCCCACGGCACCGAGGTGTGCACGCGCGTGGATCGTATCGTTGGTGAGAGGCGAGTGCCGCAAGGGTCCATCGGGCGAGTGAGTAGGCTCAACGGTGACGAACTCGACGTGACGATCGTGGGTGTTGGGGTGGTGCGGTACGCGCGGCGTGAACTTCTGGCCCGGAGAATCGGGCAGGTGCTGTTTGCCCAACGGCGCGCCGACGCTTGGGCAGCCCTGCTACCGTGCGTGGTTCTCGAAACGATCGTCGGATCGCGGGCGTGGGGTCTGGCGGACGCGGATTCTGATATCGATCGCCGCGGAGTCTTCGCTCTTCCGTTCCCATGGACGCAAGGCCTGGTCTCTCCGCCCGAAGACTTGGTGAGCGCCGACGGGAGCGCGACGTACTGGGCGGCTGGCAAGGCCCTCCGGCAGGCCCTGCGTGCGGATCCGAACACTCTTGAAATGTTGTTCCTTCCGAATGCGACAGCGCTCGATCCAATCGGCGAATGGATGATTTCAGAACGAGACGCTTTTGTGTCGATTGAAATCTACGGAACTTTTGGACGTTACGCGTTGGGTCAACTGCGCCGCTTGGAGCAGGGGCTGCGACTCGCCGAGCACCGTACCATTGTGCTCGAATGGCTCCGTGCCGATCCGGCGTTGACGTTAGATGCAGTGGCCGAAAAATTGGCGAAGGTTTTGATGCGCGCCTTGCCCTCCCAGGCCGACCGTCTTCACCAAGCGAAGCAGTACGTGAAACAACTCTACAGATCGCTGGCCGATCAGGGCCTGCTCGATAGCAATGAGTTTGCGGCGCTCGTGCGCTTCGCACGCGATAAGTCCTCCGACTTCGAGCTCCCGCGCGAGCTTCGGCCAAAAAACGCCTATAATTTGCTGCGGTTGCTGGCCACAGCAACCCGCTGGCTGCGAGAGGGCACACCCACTTTTCAGGCTGAGGGCGACTTTCAGACTCGTCTGCTAGCGATCAAGCAGGGGGAAGTGTCGCTTGATGAGGTGCTCGAGGAGGCCGAAGCCATGGCGCCCGAGCTGGAACAGGCAAGGGACGCTTCGTCGTTACCAAAACGCCCCGATGTAGCCCGTATCGACGCGCTGTGTCGACGCATCGGAGAAGAGTTAGCTAAGCGTTGGGTGGCCAGGGTTCCAGGAACCTTTGGAAAAGATGCACCAATACCCCCTGAGGTCGTATGGAGCGATTGACACCGGCCGAAAACATCCAAGCTGCGCTTTCGAGCGAGCAGCGCGAGGTCATGGCCAAGGTGCTCGCCGAAGAGGAAACTCGGCGTGAGCATGTGGTGGTCTACCTCAGCGGGGCGCATGCGTACGGTTTTCCGTCACCCGACAGTGACCTCGACCTCAAGGCCATTCATGTGGCGAAGACTGCGGATATTCTGGGTTTTGACGTCCCTTTGCCAACCGTGGATCGCGCGGAGATCATTCGTGGTGTCGAGATCGACTACACCTCCAACGAATTGGCTCACGCGCTTTCTGGTATCCTCGGGGGGAACGGCAATTTTCTTGAACGTGTCCTGGGGCGAATGGTCGCGACATCGTCGCAGCTGCTCGACGAGCTGAGGCCCCTCGCAAAGCGTGCGCTCAGCCGAAGAATTCACCGACACTATCGAGGTTTCGCGCAAAATCAGCTGCGTTTCTTGGAGCGCGAGCCGACCGCGAAAAAGTTATTGTACGTCCTTCGCACCACCACCACCGGTATCCACCTTTTGTCGACGGGTGAACTCGAAACGGATCTTCAGCGACTCATGAACCGCTATGATCTCGCGGATGCTGCGACGCTGATCGAGCGTAAACGAGCGGGCGAACGGGTATCGATTGCCCCGGCGCTCCTTGAAACATGGCGGCCTCGGATTGATGCGCTGTTTGCGCGCCTCGATGAAGCTTGCCAGAAGAGCTCGCTGCCTGAGGATCCGGCGAACACGGACGAGGTCCGGGAATGGTTGCTCGCCGTGCGTCGAGCCAGGTTTGGGTGAGCACCAAGTTTCAGCGCCGCGCCCAACTCAGGCAGTTCTAGCGCCCACGTCCACCTTCCACACATCCTCGGCCTCTTCGGTTGCGGTCACCTTTGTCCCGAGAAACATACGCAGCAACTCCACCTGCGTCGTGAAATGAGCCGTCGGCTTCAAGGTTCGGAACGTGCCCCCACGACCGAATGCGAGCGGCAGAAGCAGCTGATCGGCAAGGTGCGCACCCACGGGTACGCCGGCTTTGAGATAGCGGCGCGTCTCCGCTGCCACGCGTTCCGCGATGGATTCTGCGGGCAGGCCACGCTCGCCGAAGCCCGTGACGACCTCGGTCACATGTTCACTCTCAATGATGGCCAGAAGCGCGTTCCCAGGGCCGTGAGGCTGCTCGATCATTTGGGGCCGACCCGAGGCTCGATCCCAGCCGAGTACGTTGCAAAGCACGTCGAGTTCGCGCAATGCGATAGAGGGACGAAGCTGGGAAATTAGGGCTGTTGCGCGCTGGGATCGCACTTCGCCACGCTGCAAAAGCTCCAGTCGCTCTAGTTCGTTCACTGGCAAAATGGTGGCAGTCCAGCGTCCGCCACCGGCTGGGTAGAAACCATGTCGAGATAATGCGACCTCCACGCACGCTCCCATTCGAGCAAGAATGGGCAAGAAGCTGTGCTCGAGAAATTCGAACGGCGGAGCCATGGGGTTGTGGGTCCCGCCTTCAAAGGTGATGGTTGACGAGACGCTGGAACCCAACAACAGAGGGAGAAGAATCGTCTGAAATACGAGCGTCGTACTGCCTGCACCGCTAATGGCGAACTTGTAGTTTCCAGCGCGGATCGCTTTGGGTTGAAACGTTAGATTTACGCTGCCGATCTCAGCGCCATTTGCCTCGGCATCGCCGATCTCCGTCGCCGCATTGACTGCCACCAAGTGCTGGCGCATCAGGCCCGGCCGTGCGCGCCCAGCCCGGATTTTCGTGATGCGGAACGGAGTGGAGGTGAGAAGCGAGAGGGCCAGCGATGAGCGCAAAAGCTGGCCGCCGCCCTCTCCCATTGAGCCATCAATGGTCAACATGGTCAGCCTTTCACACACACGACTTGTCGCAAAGTATGCACGATATCAACCAACTCACGCTGAGCGTGCATCACGTCATCGATTGACTTGTACGCAGCCGGAGTTTCGTCAATCACGTCTTGGTCCTTGCGGCATTCGATGCCTGCTGTTGCGGCTTTGTGGTCCTCAACCGTGAAGGCCTTCTTGGCCGCATTTCGCGACATCTTACGCCCCGCTCCGTGGCTGCACGAACAAAAGCTTTCCGGGTTGCCTTTTCCTCGAACGATGAAGGACTTCGCACCCATGCTGCCGGGGATGATCCCAAGGTCGCCCTCGGCTGCACGGACCGCGCCCTTTCGGGTAACGAGAACATCGGCACCATAGTGGTGCTCGCGTGCCACGTAGTTGTGATGGCAGTTGACGGCCAAATCTGTCAACTCAAACGGCGGGAGACCACTCGACCGCGCAGCGCTGACCACGGCCTTCATCATCAGTTCTCGGTTTTTCGCCGCGAACTTCTGAGCCCAGCTAACGGCCTTCCAATAATCCCAGAAATGCTCGGTTCCTTCGGGTAAATACGCGAGATTTTGGTCCGGAAGGTTCACCATCCAGGTGCGCATGTCCTTCTTCGCGAGCTCGATGAAGAACGTGCCAATTCGGTTTCCGACACCGCGTGAACCGGAGTGGAGCATGAACCAGACCTGATCCGCCTCATCGAGACAGACTTCGATAAAGTGATTCCCAGTTCCGAGTGTTCCCAAATGGCTCGCCGAGTTTCCCCGGCCAAGCGTCGGGTATTTCTTGACAATCAGCTGGTAACTGGCGTCGAGATCACTCCAAGCAGACTCGACTTCGGCGGGCAGATCGCCCCAGGCACCGCGGTCAGCACGCCCACCGTTATCGGTGCGCCCATGCGGTACGGCGGCTTCAATCGCCGTTCGGAGCGCCAGCAAGTTATCGGGCAAGCTCGAAGCCTTCAGCGTTGTGCGCACGGCCATCATCCCACATCCGATATCCACACCCACCGCCGCCGGAATGATCGCTCCCTTGGTGGCGATCACGCTGCCAACCGTGGCCCCGATCCCGACATGCACATCTGGCATCACCGCTACCCAGCGATGAATGAACGGCAGTGCAGCGACGCGTCGGAGTTGGGCTTCCGCTTCGGCCTCGAACGGCACGCCGATGGTCCAAGCCTTGATCGGCGAGCCCGAGGTCTCGAGGGTCACGTGTCCTTTTTCGGTACTGATCGTGTTCATGGGTCCTTGCTAACCACAGGGAGTGCCAGCGGGGTTGCGCGCCAACATAGCCAAGTTTGGGCAGGTTTTGTGGGTTGGTATTCTCGGCTCCCTATCCCATCGTATAAAACCGATAGTACTAGCTAATGCCGCGCAAAAAGCTCACCGTGATCGGATTGCTCGGAACCACCCTCGACGCAGGTCGGGGGGCATCCCGCTGGGATCGCTGGCGACCGACGGTTGCCCTCACGCAACACGACGATCTGGTGGTCGATCGGCTGGAGCTCCTGCACGGCAAGGCGGGCAGCGCGATTGCCGGCACGGTCAAGGAAGACATTGCGAATGCGTCTCCTGAAACGCAAGTCACGAGTCACATTGTTGAATTCAAAGATCCCTGGGACTTCGAAGGCGTCTACGGCATCCTGCATGACTTTGCCAAGACGTACCCGTTCGATCCCGACAAGGAAGATTACCTGGTTCACATCACGACTGGTACGCACGTAGCTCAGATCTGTCTCTTTCTTCTCACGGAGTCACGCTACTTTCCAGCTCGACTTTTGCAAACCTCCCCGGGAAGGAAAGGGGAACTGGACGCTGTGCCCTCGCGGGGCAGCTACGCGATCATTGATCTCGATCTCTCGCGATACGACCGACTCGCTTCTCGTTTTCAGAAGGAAAAAGTCTTTGATCAATCGTTCCTGAAGGCAGGCATCGAGACCAAGAATCGCGCATTTAACGTACTCATCGCACGAATCGAGCACGTCGCCGTCAATTCACGCGCGCCCATCTTGCTCACCGGCCCCACCGGGGCGGGCAAGAGCCAGCTGGCCCGGCGGATCTTTGAATTGAAGAGAGCCAGACGTCAGGTAGTTGGAGAATTTGCGGAGGTCAACTGTGCGACGCTGCGTGGAGATTCCGCCATGAGCACGCTCTTTGGCCACAAGAAGGGAGCTTTCACCGGTGCGCTCGCGGATCGAGCAGGCCTCCTTCGCAAAGCGCATCAAGGCGTGCTGTTTCTCGATGAGATTGGCGAGCTTGGCTCGGATGAACAAGCGATGCTGCTCCGCGCGATCGAAGAGAAGGTCTTCTATCCGATGGGATCGGATCGCGAGGTCACGAGTGACTTCCAGCTGCTTGCCGGCACCAATCGAGATCTGCAGCTCGGTATCGTCAAGGGAGAGTTTCGTGGAGATCTCCTGGCCCGTATCAATCTTTGGACTTTTCGCCTGCCGGCTTTGCACGAACGACCCGAAGATATTGCTCCCAATTTGGACTTTGAATTGGCGCATGTTTCCGAAAGCATCGGCAGGAACGTCACCATGAACCGGCAAGCGCGTGAACGGTTTCTCGGTTTCGCTACACAATGGAATTGGCCGGGGAATTTTCGTGACTTTGACGCATCGGTCACGCGCATGGCCACGCTCGCCAGCGGCGGAAGGATCACCGAAGAGGTGGTGCAAGACGAAGTCGAAGGGTTGCGCGCCAACACCCTAAGTTCGGAGAGCAAAGGGGAAAAAGACGCACTCCTTCTCCGAGTCCTAGGCACCGATCGGGCAAATCAGCTTGACCGCTTTGATCGCGTGCAGCTGGCAGATGTGCTGAGCGTTTGCCAGAGTGCGCGCTCGCTTTCTGAGGCAGGTCGGGAACTATTCGCAAAATCCCGCGGAGAGCGCACCAGCGTGAATGATTCGGATCGATTGCGGAAGTATTTAGCCCGGTTTGGGCTCGAGCACGGTGATGTGAGGGGGATCTGTATCTTGTGATATCGTTGGCCGCTGGGTGGGCTGTTCCTTGGCCATGCATCTATGCAGACATTGCTAGGCTATGCTTTGTTGGGGTGTTGAAAAATGAACGGGCGCGGTGAGCAGTGTCAGTGCCAAACCAGGGCAAGCTTGCTGCGAAGCCTGCCGGGCCTGCATCCAGCACTCAACTGAGGAAGGCCGCGAAGCTGGTGTTAATAAGTATTTGCATATGAGGTGGCGGGTAGTTTCAGGCCACAGGTTTCGGCCGGCGCGCCGGAGCGTTCACGTGAACGTCACCAGGCCCGGGCGTTCAGCCCCAAGTGCTTGATTGCTTTGGTGCTGAGCTCCGTCTAAACATGCCCGCATGGTTCGCCGAGGACGCTAATTGTCCAGAGCCACCGAGGGGATCACATCCACATGGGAGTATTATTAATGATGTCAAAGACAAAGAACGTTGTTGCTCTAGGCTTGAGTCTCGCTTTTGCTGGAATGGCAACTGGCTGTTTCAAACACAGCTTTACGGCAGGAACGGGCGGCAACGTGAACGGCGAAGCTGCCTATAGCAAATGGCACTCTCATTGGCTTTTTGGGATTATCGGAGAAACCGACGTCAATCTGAAGGAGATCTGCCCATCCGGCAACGCAACCATCAAAGACGAGCATACTTTCGTCAACGGGTTGATTGGCGCACTGATCGGTGCCGTTTGGCACCCGACAACGGTTGAGGTCTATTGTGGAGAAGGCCAGGCTGCCCGCATTGAGCTCAGCCCTGAGCAGATGCGAGCTATCGCGGCGCTGCCCGAAGCACGAGATTTCGCCCGCAGCATTTCCGCGCGCAAGGCGGCGGAGCTCGAAGATGCACTCCGCACGCACCAAAGTGCCACGAAGAACATGGCTTCTTCAGGTGTGAGCTCACACTTCTAAGGTTTGGAACCCCACAGGGACGTCGGCGATTCAACCGCCGGCGTCTCAACTTTGCGCCAGATTCGCCGAGGAGTTGTGGCTAACAAGGGTTAGCCCTCACTCGATCTGAGCTAGCGTGAGGGGAGCCGGATTGCTAGCTTGGTGTTCTCATTTCATTGGGAGCGCCATGAACAGAACATTGGTCAGCTGGGTTAGGTTAGCAGTCGTCGGTACCGCCTTGGTTTCGCTTAGCCAAGCATGTGGCCGCGTTTCGGGCGATCCTAACGCGGGGAGTTGCGAGCCTGGGCAGTGCGCAATGGGAGGTGGGGGGATGCTGGGAGTTGGGGGGCGCCTCGTGGGTCAAGGCGGTGGGAAGATAATGGTTCCAGGGGGCGGCTCCGTGGCAACCGGCGGTGCTGTCGCGACAGGGGGTGCAACGGCTGTTGAGCTGTGTACTCTCAATTTCCCGACGCCACCGCCCAGCTTTGGGATCGGGGGCGCTAACGCTGGAATTGGTGGCAGCGCCAATGCGGCGGGGGCGTTTGGTACGGCGGGGAATGCTAGCGCAGCGGGGTCCGCGGGAACTCCGAATGCGGGGGGCACAGCAACGGATCCAGTCAGCGGGCCCACGCCGGATGAAATTGCAAACACTCGCGCGCGAACGCGGATTGAATTTCTTAAGGGGGAGCTTAGCGCGCTGAAGATGAGAGCACCGAACGGCGAGTGGACCAAGCTCGACTACCATTTGAGCACGCTCCGAGAGTTGGAAAGGTCCGTGCCTCTCCCAACGGCATTTGATGAACAACAGCTACCGGCCAACCCCTCGGCGAGCCCTGCCCCGGCTCCCACGGCCTCAGGAGCTGCCATTCCTCCGCAGCCTCCGCAGACCGTTGGCCCAACCCTTCTGCGCCGCCTGACCCGCCAGGAATACCGGAACACGTTGCAGGCGCTCGGACTGACCCTGTCTGATTCCGACTCCCTGATGCCAGATCATCCGAGCCGCCGTTGGGGTTTCGACAATGATGCGGGGGCCTTGGTCGTTCCGGCTATCCTCGGGAACCAGTATTCCTCAATCGCCTCGAAGCTGGCGGGGCAAGCCGTACTCCCCGCATGTCTCAGTGCGAGTCAAACCTACGCACAATGTGCGACTGCGTTTATCACGGACTTCGGGAAGAAGGCCTTTCGCCGACCGCTCACGTGTGCTGAGCAGCAAGCCTACCTCGATCTCTTCGCTCAAGACCTCTTCACCCCGCGCTTCCCCGCTGCAACCTACGAGGAAAGCCTGCGTGAGGTGCTCGCGATCATGCTGCAATCGCCGAACTTGCTGTATCGCACGGAGCTTGGAAACGCCAACAATCCGGGGCAGCTCACGCCGTATGAGATCGCGAGCGAGCTTTCGTATCTTTTCACGGCTGGCCCGCCCGATGCCGAGCTTTATGCTACCGCGGACGCTGGCCTGCTTCTGAATCCCGGTTATGTTTTCCAGCAAGCGCAGCGCCTCCAAGCTTTGCCCGCGTCTCGCCCCGCCTTGCAGCGTTTCTTCGAAATGTATCTCGGAATCGATCGCATCGAGGAGGTGGTGTTATCGCCAGCTGAATATCCCAGCTTCACGCCCGAGCTGGCTCGCTCCATGCGCCTTGAGACGGTCCGTTTTCTTGAGGCGGTGATCTGGGAGGGCGAAGGCACGTTCCCCGCGCTGCTGGCAGCTCCTTACAGCTTCATCAACTCGCGTTTGGCGCAGCACTATGGGCTTCCCGATCCGGGTCAGGGCGACACACTGGTTCAGGTTGGGCTCGATCCAAGTCAACGCATGGGACTGCTAACTCAGGCGTCCGTCATGCTGGCCTCCGCACCCGAGAGCGCGGGGCATCTATACGGGCGTTCCGCGCTGATCCTGAAGCAATTTCTTTGTCAGGCCGTTCCCGCACCGCCGGCGGGGGCTCATTATCAGAGCCAGCCTCAGTTCGTTCCCAGCAAGACCATTCGGCAGTCCTACGCAGAGCTCACCGCTAGCCCAACCTGTGCGGGTTGCCACAGTCTATTCGAGCCGCTCGCGTTCAGCCTTGAGAACTACGACCGCATCGGAGCTTTTCGCACCGCAGACCGTGGCCTGCCGATCGACGCCTCGGGTTCCCTCTTCAACACGGACGTGGACGGCCCGTATGTTGGTGGCGTCGAGCTTGCGCTGAAGCTTGCGGGGAGTCAGCAGGTGCAGAATTGTTTTGCCTCCCACGCTTATCGCTGGGCCTTCGGGCGCGAGTTGATCCCCGGCGAAGATGTGAATGTTCGGCAGGCGGCAAATACTTCTCTATCGAACATTCGCGCGGTGTTCGTCGCGCTCACGCAGTTAGAAACTTTCTACCGACGCACTCCGGGGCTGTAGCCCCGCTCAGGCGGGGGTGTTCGCTTCGCCCACGGAAAGCGGTTGGCTCGGTGGACGACCTCCGGGCAGTTGCTGCGCTCCCCCAGCATCGTCGGATAGGATTCGCACGGCTGGCGTTTGGGTGTCGTCGAACTGTCCACGGCGGACCGCCCAAATGAACGCGACCGTGGCTGAGCCCGACAACAGCAGTCCCAACGGTAGAAGCAAGAAAAGGACACTCATGCGGGCTCGGACTCCTTCAGAACGTGCGACTCCGATAGGCGTTGAGGACAACGGTGATTGAACTGAGCGGCATCAAAATCGCTGCAACAAGCGGACTCAGCCTGCCACTCATTGCCAGTGAAATCGAAACCACGTTGTAGAGAAGCGAAAAGACCATCCCCCGGCGAATCACCGTGAGCGTGCGGCGGGCACCCGTGAAGAGCGTCACGAGCGGAGCGAGGCCTTCTTGGGTGATAAAGACGTCGGCTACTTTCAGGCTGGCCTCGGCGCCTCCGTGCACTGCGACCCCGACACTTGCCGCGACCAATGCTCCGGCGTCGTTCACGCCGTCACCGACCATGACCGCGTGCTCAGCTTTTCCGTAGAGTGAGAGGGCGTCACGTTTTCCCTCGGGGGACACTTCACCACGCGCCTCAGTAAATGGGTTCCCCAAGTACTCAGACACACTGTCGACTGCCCGTTGCTGATCGCCGGACAATAGAGATAATCTGAGACCAAGCTTCTTGAGCTCGCGGATGGCAACCGAGGTGTCGGCACGAACCCGCTCCGCCAACGACAGCAGAGCTCGAACCTCGCCGTCCACGGAAACCGCCAAGAGACTTCGGCCTAGGCGACGTTGTTCTTCCACAAACGCTCGCGATGCTTCGGGCACGTCCCGTGAGCCCAGAACAAAGCTCGGCTTTCCGACCCGGATTTTACGCCCAGCCAGCTCGCCCTCCACTCCTGAACCCAGCGTCGTTTGGAGGTGTTCGATGCCGATGCGTGCGTCCGAGGGCAAGCCGGCCGAAAGCGCGCGACCCACCGGATGAGTGGCTTCGCGCTCCAATGCTTGAACCACAGGTTTCAAGTCAACGTCACCCCACCACGCGGCAAGTTCCAAGCGACCTTCTGTCAGCGTCCCGGTCTTATCGAACACCACATGTTGCGCTCGGGCAAGGCGTTCCACGGCCTCGCCGCTCTTGATGAGAATACCCGCCCGCGCAGCTCGCCCGAGTGCGCTGCTGATCGCGAGTGGTGTTGCCATGGCCAAAGCGCAGGGGCAACTCACGACCAAGAGCGCGATGGCGTTTTCGACTGCGTGTTCCGGACTCGTCGGCCACCAAAGCAGCAGCGTGATGAGCGCCAGGAGCGTGACTAGCACGACGAAATAGCCCGCCACCTGATCCGCCAGCAGCGCCACTTTTGGGCGCAAGAGTGCTGATTGCTCCAGGCTTCGCACCAATTGACCGACGCGCGTGGACTGGCCCGAAGCGGTCGCTTGAATTCGCAACTCGCGCTCTAAATTCAGTGTTCCCGCATAGACCTGCTCACCCGGGCGAACTTCCGCGGGTAGGGACTCGCCCGTCAGAAGTGCTAAGTTCAGCGAGGATTCCCCGGAAATCACCGTGCCATCGACCGGCAGCACGTCGCCTGCCTGCACGATCACCACCGCTCCGACCGGAACCCGAGCGATCGGCACCTCTTTCACTCCATCAGCGGTCACCATGCGCGCGCTCGATGGCGCCAACGACTGGAGCAGGGAGGCTTCATCCAGACTCCTCCGCTGACTCTTCTGTTGAATGTAGCGTCCTACCAACAACAAGAATGTCAGCACACCCAACGTGTCAAAGTAGATCTCTCCGGCACCGCGCACCGTATTGATCGCTCCCCAGATGAACCCGGAACCGATCGCCAGACTGATCGGAATATCCATGTGGACGGTGCGAGCCCGCACGGCCGCAATCGCCCGCTGAAAGAATGGAACAGCAGACCAAAAAACCGCGGGGATCGTGACTGCCAAGCTGCCCCAGCGAAACAGCGACCAGAGGTCCCGGTCGAGCCCCGATGCCAACCCCGAATAGAGCGCAAATGCCATGAGCATCGCATTGCCAGCGGCTGCCGCGGCGACGCCCATTCGAACCAGAAGCTTGCGATCCTCCTCGCGAACCTCGGAACCGGCGTGATCGCCCACGTTGGCGTGACAAGGGTAGCCAAAGCTATCCAGCCGGCGCGCCAAAGCACTGAGCTTCAATTCTTGAGGATCGAAGGCGACAGTTAACCTTCGGCGCCCTAAATCGACGCGCGCTTCGCGCACGCCAGGAACTCGGCTACACACTTTCTCAACGAGCCACACGCAGGCCCCGCAATGCAAGCCTTCCAGGTGGAGATCGACTCGGCTCAGGTTCGAAGACCAACGCTCGACCAGCAGATCTTGCAGCGCGTCGTCGTCAAAATCTTCGTAGGTGCGTTTTGTCACCAGTGCGCGTTCGGTGCGGCCGCCGAGCTTCTCGCGAACGTCGTAGTACGCAGTCAGCTCTGCGCCGCGCAGCAAGCCATAGACCGAAGCGCAGCCGTCACAGCAGAACTGAAGCTCAGCGCCGAGCTGCACGCGCGACGCGGGAACAGGCAGCTCACAGTGGCTGCAGGTGATGTCGGCAATCGGAGGGGACACCCAGCGTGGCGCAGCGGAACCTCCGACACCGAGAGTCAATGATTCCTCCTGTGCATCGGGCAGTCAGCAGGCATATCTGGGACGACCGGCGAAGCGGCTCGTGTGGTGGTGCTGGGCGTGCTGGATACATGCTGAATGTTCGACGCAAGGCTGGTGCGCGTGAATACTCCAATCACACCCAATGCCACGAGTGCCAGCGCGCTCAAGGAAGGCACCCAGCGTCGCAAACCTGCCGTTAGCCGACCGAAGCCCCACGCAAAGAGCACGAGTGCCGGGACTGTGCCCAACCAGAACGTCCCCATCGTGAGTGCGCCCAGAGCCGGGCTCCCAGTGCCTGCGGCGGTCACAACGAATGCGTACAGCCAGCCGCAGGGCAGCAAGCCTGAGGCCGCGCCTAAAAGTGCGCCGCGGATTAACGGCGGGCGACGCTGAGCGCGACTTGCCAACCGATAGACCCACAACACCGTTGGGCTTGTACCGGCACCGGACTCGGGCCCATGGCGGCGAAAGAGCTGAAATCCAGCCGATTGGCTCAGAAGCAGCGTACCCCAAATCACCATCACCACCGACGCCACAATCGCACCGGTACGCCCAAGGCCGACCCAATCGAGCGCGCCGTTGGCAACTTGTCCGACGCCGCCGGCGATAGCCCCGAGCACCGTGTAGGTTGCGAAGCGACCCAGATGATAGGCCACATGGACACCCCGGCGATGCTGATCCGAAGCACCAGCGTAAAACGCAATCAATGGGCCGCACATGCCGGCACAATGCAAGCTACCGATCACACTCGCCACGAAGACAGAAGCGAGCAGCGCCGTCATGGAGAGGACGCTCCGACATCGCGACGGAACACTTCGAGATAACGCTGCTGTCCAGCCTGTCCCCGCTGTCCACGGCTGATTTCCAAGCGAAATTCCCAGAGCCCAGAGAGAATCCGAGGCAGCTCAATCGAGTAGATTCCGGGGACACGTTCGTTTAACGTCTTGTGGACGGTTGTTCCGGCGCGTGCGTTGGGAAATGCATTGAGGTTAATCTGCGCCCCCGAAAGTGGAACACCCGTTCGGTCGGCGGCAGCCACGTTGACGCGGAAGGTACGCCCATCCGGGGAGACGCGCGTGGTCAGCGTGACGCGATAGCCCAGTTGCCGACTTTGCAGCGCATCAGCTTGATGTCGATCCCAGTTGACGGCCTTGCGGTAGTAATCATCCTCCAGAGAGACGCTGGGATCGTTGACGAAGAGCACCACGATGGTGCTCAGCCCGAGTACCATGCTACCCAGTAAAACCACGGGCAAAAGAGCCCAAAACCGGCCTCCCGAACTCGCGCCGGGCTCCGACGGAGGCGACACATTCACTCGGTCCGCTAATGCGATCGTCATGGCAATGGCTTCTTTCCAGCTTCGAACTTGGGTCCAAGGAGTCGATAGGATGTCTCTTCGTGAAATCGTTGCCCGGCGGAAACAACAAACAGCACCTGAAGGGCTCCGTTCTGAAAGGATGCTATCGGTGCAATGACGAAGACGCTGGTGATCTGTTGTTCTCCAGCGGGCACGTGCAACGGATTCTCAGGCGCCACGAGGCTCAGCCCCGGCGCCCCCACAAGCTCGATGCGGTAGGATTCAGGCACCTCACTTCGATTCCTCACCTTGACGCGGATCTGATTGGTGACGCCGTTCGCACCGACGACAAAGGGAGCAGCCAACCCACGCAAGACGGTGACTTCTGCCGCGCGTGTGTCTTTCCCTAGAAAGAACAATGCGGCAAGCAAGCCGCTCAAAGCCAGCGGATACATCACCAGACGTGGGCGCCGCATTGAGGCGGCCTTGGGAACAGCTAGCAAATCTTGCTGAGCCACATAGCGCACCAGGCCCTCAGGCTTTCCGATCTTTCGCATGATGCTATCGCAGGCATCCATACACTGAGCGCAGGCTACGCACTCAAGCTGCAGCCCGTCCCGGATATCAATTCCAGTTGGGCAGGTTCTGACGCAAGCGCCACAATCGATGCAATCACCCAACCCATCGCGATTCTTCCCACTTCCGCGCACGTCACCCCGCCCGTGATCGTACCCAACAATGAGGGAATGCGTGTCGAGCAACACGGACTGGAGCTTGGCGTAGGGACAGATAACCGTGCACATCTGCTCGCGAAAGTAAGCAAAATCGAAGTACACGAGGGCAGTGGTGGCGAACATGACCAGGAAGGGTCCGGGGTGTTCATAGGGAGACTGGCTCACCCAACGCCGGAGTGCCTCGATTCCAACGAAGTACGACAAGAACAGGTTTCCAAGCGCCGCCGACAGGACGACAAAAACGCCAAATTTGAGCGCCCGTCGCCAGCCACCCCCCGCTCGATCAAGTCGGATTTGGCCACTCCGTCCGCCTTCGATCCAGCGCTCGATGGGTCGAAAGATAAACTCTAGATACACCGTTTGCGGACATCCCCAACCACACCAGGCGCGACCTAACAACGCTGTTATCCAGAATATGGATACGAAAATTGCCAATATCAAAATCATCAGGAGGACAGAATCGGTTGGCAAAAACGTTCTGCCCAAGAGGTGGAACTCGCGTCTCGGCAAATCGAAGAGCACAACTGGGTGCCTGTTGAGCGTCACAAAGGGCAATGCGACAAACAACAACACCAACCCGAGACCTACCCAGCGTCGCCGCGCGTGCCAGCGGCCAGCGGCGGGTTCGGGACGGATTGGGTAACGCGTCCCGTCGGCGTTCAGCGTTGGCAAGACTCGCCGTAGTGGACGCAAGGGCGCGTTCACGCTCTCACCTGTTTCCGGCTGAAATGGCGCTCAGGGTGTCGCAACTAGCGTTCCTTCCGCGGCCTTTCCTGGGAGATTCTTGCCGCGCAGGCTGCCAACCAACGCGACCACCTTTTGGAGTTCGATAGGCGTCAACAGCTTCTCCCAGGCGGGCATGCCTTTGACTTGAACCCCCGTCGCAACGACGCCGTAGATGTCCATGAGTGAGCCCTTGCCATGAATCCAACTACCATCGGTGAGGTTCGGCCCAATCAGCCCCTCGCCGTGCTCCGCGTGACAGGGCTTGCACCTCGTCGTAAAAATGGCGGAGGCGTCACTGAGCATCTGAGTATTCGTCATCAGGCGCGTGAGGCCCTCCTCGGTCACCTCGGTGCCGACCAGCTTTTTCGCCGTCTCCTCGCGAAACTCACGCATGTCCTGCTCGTATGAGTCAGCCACGCTCATTCCCTGTTGGCTCAAGTGGTAGTGAAACCCGTAGCCCAGGGCAAACACGAAGCTCCCCCAAAACATGTTCTTCCACCAGCGGGGCAACGGGTTGTCGTATTCCTGAATGCCATCGTATTCGTGACCCGTTAGTGCGTCTTCTTGCGATTCACGACCTGTGGGGTCTTGGCTGGCTCTTCTCTCTGAATGGTCGGCCATTTTTACTCATTCCCAGGTGAGTGGGTTCCGCTGATAGCTGCGTCCGATAGAGGGATTCGTTTGTCGGCTTGCCAACGAGAACGGCTCGAATGTCGAAATGTTTGATACACGACTGCGACAAATACGATAAAAAAGATCAACAGCGCCACCTCGGCATAGCCTGCGAGATGCATGTGGCTCATGATGTCGCTCAGCCTCATGGCTTCGCCTCCGTGCCCGGGGCAATTCCTGCCACGACGGGGGGAGTCGATGCAGGTAACTTAATGTCAGCACCCAGGCGCTGCAGATAAGCAATCAGCGCAACAATCGACTTGTTCTGGAGGTCGGCCGGGCCACCCTGCGCCACGATTTCTTTAGAAATTTCGCGCGCCTGTTTTCTCGCAAGGGCTTCGGCATGGTTCACCGCGTCGCCATACGGCACTCCCAACATCGCCATGGCGTCCACTTTCTTCTGAATCGAGTCAAACTCAGTGTCATTGCGAAACAGCCAAGTGTACGCGGGCATGATCGAACCCGGCGTGGTTGATGTCGGATCCTCCATGTGCCGCACGTGCCAGAGGTAAGGATACTTGCCGCCGACGCGGTGCAAATCGGGACCTATTCGCCGCGATCCCCACTGGAAGGGGTGATCGTACACGAACTCGCCGGGCTTGCTGTACTCACCGTAGCGCTCCGTTTCGGAACGGATCGGGCGCACCATTTGCGAGTGGCAATTGTAACACCCCTCCGCAACATAAATGTCCCTGCCCGCCAGTTCGAGCGGTGTGTAAGGCTTCACACTGGCGATGCTGGGCACGTTCGAACGGATGAGAAACGTTGGCAGCATCTCAAAGGCGCTGGCCACGAGTACCGAAACCGTGACCCACACGGTGAACTTGAAGGGCTTACGCTCCCAAGCGCGATGCCACGAAGCTCTGGAGAAGTATCGAAGCCGATGCCCGGTGTCCGATATCGTGGTGTGTCGAGGGATCTCAAGCTTCGGGGTTTCGCCCACAAACTCACCGAGTGGAGGAGCCTCGTATTCGACCACCGCGTAGGTGGCAGGGCGGTGCTTCCAAGTGAGCAAGAGATTGACGAGCCCCAGCGTAACGCCAACAACGTACATCAGGCCGCCCAGCGCACGCACCCAGTACATCGGAACCAGCTTCACAACGGTTTCAATGAAATCTGGGTACGCGAGGCGCCCCGTTTCGTCAAAAGCACGCCACATCAGCCCCTGGGTGACCCCAGCGACATACATCGACACGATGTAGAAGAGGATGCCGAAGGTGCCGATCCAAAAATGTAGCTCTGCCAGCTTCTTTGAGTAGAGCTCGGTCTGGAAGATCCGCGGTGCCAACCAATAGAGCAGCCCGAACGCCATGAACCCATTCCAACCCAACGTTCCACTGTGAACATGGGCAATCCCCCAGTCAGTGTAATGGGAGAGCGCGTTCACGCTCTTGATTGAGAGCAAAGGCCCCTCAAACGTTGCCATCCCGTAGAACGTAATGCCGACGACGAAAAACTTGAGAACAGGATCCGAGGCGACCTTATTCCAGGCACCACGCAACGTGAGCAGCCCGTTGATCATGCCTCCCCACGAAGGCATCCAGAGCATGACGCTGAACACCATTCCAAGCGTAGCCGCCCACTCAGGCAACGCCGTGTAGTGCAAATGATGCGGCCCGGCCCAGATGTACATGAACACCAGGGACCAAAAGTGCAGAATCGAGAGCCGGTACGAAAACACCGGGCGATCAGCGGCTTTCGGCAGGTAATAGTACATGAAGCCCAAAAATGGCGTGGTGAGGAAGAAGGCAACGGCGTTGTGCCCGTACCACCACTGCATGAACGCGTCCTGCACCCCTGCGTAAACCGAATAGCTCTTCCACAGGCTCACGGGGATGACAAGGCTGTTGAAGATGTGAAGGATGGCCACGACGACGATCGTGGCGATGTAAAACCATATGGAAACGTACAGGTGACGCTCACGCCTCTTCGCAATGGTCCCAAAGAAGTTGATTGCAAAAGCAACCCAGACAACAGCGATGGCAACGTCGATGGGCCACTCCAGCTCAGCGTATTCTTTGCCTTGAGTGATCCCAAACGGCAGTGTGAGCGCAGCAGAAACAATGATCGCTTGCCAGCCCCAGAAGTGAAACCAGCTCAGCTTGTCGCTGAAGATTCGTGCCTTCAGCAGGCGTTGGCTCGAATGGTAGATGGCCGCAAACACAGCATTGCCAGCGAACGCGAAGATGGCGGCATTGGTATGCAGCGGGCGAAGCCGACCAAACGCAAGCTGGGGCAGCCCAAAATTGAGGCTTGGCATCACCAACAGCAGCGCGAGCCAAAGTCCGGCGAGTGTCGCGACCAGCGCCCACACGGCAGTGGCCAGGGCGAAGGCTCGAACGACGCTGTCGTTGTAGCTAAATTTTTCGAGTCGGGACGTCATCGCTGCCGCACGTGAGCAAGAGACATGCCGAGCGAGTACCCTTCAATTTCCCCGAGAAAGCGAAATATTCATCCCCGCCGTCCGCTTTGAACGCCCAGTTTCGCGCATGATTGTCCATTGCAAACGCAGATCTTTCGCGCGAACGAGAACGGCTCCAGCATTTTCGAGTGGTCACTCACCCCTTTCTACTCGGCCATGCGTTAGCACATCCTACGGCCCGCCATAGTCGCCATGAAACCCCCGAGCATCCCAGCGAACGAAAGTCAGCGACTCGCCGCGCTTGCCGAGTACGGAGTGTTGGACACGCAGGCCGAAGCTAACTTCGACGCCATCACCCAACTTCTCGCGACCGTACTCGAGGTTCCGATCGCGCTCGTTTCGATCGTCGATGCCGATCGCTAGTGGTTCAAATCACGCTACGGGCTGGAGGCGCCTTCGACCGCGCGTGACATTTCATTCTGCGGGCATTTCGTGTCAGCAGAATCTTCGCTGATTGTCCACGACGCCTGGGAAGATGAGCGTTTCGCCGATAATCCGTTAGTTCCCAGCAGCCCTCACACTGAGCTTGGAACTTATGTGCACGACGGACAGCTCTCATGGGTGGCGGCAGTTCTTGCTCAGATTCTTGTCGAACGTTCCAAGCGGTACGTGTTCGGCTTTGGTCGCGAGCTCCAGGACCGCCCCTTGGCGCGCGAGACGGCCTATCGGTTGGGGGGGTATCTTCGGCCTGCAAGGATCCATAGTTCTATCCATGGGTTCCACTCGCCCCACCCAAGCGCGTTCAGACTGGAGGGGGAGGCTTGGGTTAAGAACAGGTGGGCGTTTTAGACGAGGTCTGGCTCTCACGGTCACTGCAATTAGCCTGCAGTTGCTAACTATGTGTCGTTACGGCTACGATTTGTCGCCGCTATCGTTAGAAGGGGCGGCGGGGGCAGGGGCAATTTCTTCATTTGCTGGGACGCCGCAGGGAGGTAGCGTCGGTTCGGGTGGCGCGCCGGGGCAAGCTGGCGGAGCGGGTGGGATGATCGCAGCGGGTGGGAGCTTAGGTGCCAGTGGGAGCGGTGGCGTTTCCGGCGGCGCTGGTGGAAGCAGTAACCTTGGAGGAACAGCCAACGGTGGCATGGCGCCAGCTGTCGGAGGAACAGCGGGAGCCACGACGGGGGGCGTGTCGAATGGCGGTAGCGGTGGCGTGCCAAGCGGCCTGGTTGGGTACTGGAAGCTCGACGAGGTTGACACCAACTGCGTCGTGCTGGACTCGTCTGCTATCGGCAATCACGGAACCTACGGTGCGCCCGCACCGTTGGTGAGCTCAGCCACGCCGCCCGCTGTTCAGTTTGCCAACCCGTCTTGCCTTGAATTTAATGGCGGTGATCAGCAAGTCTCGATCCCCTATATTCCGACGTGCGCTTGGACGAACACCAGCAGCTTCACACTAACGGCCTGGGCTTACGTCCCGGCACTTGGGGGCCAACATCATGCGGTACTCGCTCATGAGGTTGCTAGCAATCCCGTAGGCGTCTTCGACTACTGTGGCATCTGGCTCACGCCCGCCAACGAGTGGTCTTTTGAGCCGATGACGACCAAACGGGGAGTGACGTCTCCGGCGACTGTCGGCTGGCACCATGTAGCGGCCGTTCAGGATGGGGTTGCAAATATTCGGAGGCTCTACGTGGATGGCGTGTTGAGCGCGAAGACGGAACCAGCGGTCTTTTGCAACAATACCGCCCCCTATCATATTGGCGCGAGCGACGACGGAAACAGCGATTTCTGGGATGGAAGGATCGACGAGGTGCGCATGTACAACCGCGCCCTGTCGCAGGCCGAAGTGGCAAACCTTTCGGCTGGCATGCCCTGAGCGAGCGAAGGAGCCCACGCTACCGTTCGAGCAAGTGCTCAAAGAGCTGCGTAAGAGTGGCTATAGCATCGAGGTCCGGAAGTCGGCGGCTAAGGAGATCGGTGTAGGTGCGCGCGTTGTCTGCGATCTGTTCTGGCGTGAGCGGCGGGCGCATGGCGTTTCGGCCCGTCGGGTCGCCGATGCGGGCCGTATAGTTCCCGACCAAAAACGTCACCCGATGTCAACGATCCCCTCGAGCAACGTGGGGAGCTGTTCCTGGGCGGGGGGGATCTGCTGCGTCAAGCCGACAGGATGGAAGGGTCACGCCCACGGTGCAAGCGGTCTGTGGATGGGAGGCTGCGAGAGCCAGAGGGAACCTGTAAGGGCGACCGGCGGCACTCGTCTGCTGCAAGCGCTTGCTAAGGTATCCCCACAAACAGGTAGGAGATTCAGCGTAAAACGGGTCGATTGGGGATCGATGTGCATGAAGGCCTCTGATCTATTGGCGTTACCATGCCCCAAGAAATCGAAAGACCCGCATGCACGGAAAACTCTTATCACGATGGTTCGGCGATCGAAAAGTGGTCGGGCACGCAGTGAGGGCCGCTGCGCTCGTGCGAGTCGTGGGCGCTCTGCTGGTCGGCGGCAAGCTCGCCCTCACACACCTCGGCCGCAGCCTAACGGGCTCGGGGTCGGAGGGGCGAAACAGAAGGAAACCTGTGCGGAATAGCAGAGGCGGATCGAAGCAAGGCCCGAAGGCGGCGAAAGGCTCCGAGCCCGCGCATGGAGCGGACATCACTCGATGGAATAGGAGGCACGACACGCGTTGGGCAGAGCCACGAGGCCTGCGGGCGAGAGCCCAAGAAGGCGGGCATCCTTCCGAAACCCGCAAAGGGGCAGAATGCGCAGCGATCCGAGGCCTTCCGCCCGTGCTTCTTCCGATCCTGCATCTACTCTGAGCCGATATTAGTTGGGGACTGTCAAAGTGTCCAAGACGCAATATCAGGCTAACTTGCGCCTTGCCGTTCAGCGGTCTGGCCGCCGCCAAGCCGACGCTGCGATTCTACGCCTGTGCCTCTGCGGCGACCAGATCCGCCGCAACGGCTTGTTCGGCAGCACGCTTTGATCAATCTATGCAG
>Ga0209591_10000639_pt1 | contig 44822 bp, 30 predicted proteins | sample MAT01_FD_187207 | JGI IMG/M metagenome (GOLD analysis project Ga0209591, IMG submission 187207) | Freshwater microbial communities from Lake Fryxell liftoff mats and glacier meltwater in Antarctica - MAT-01 (SPAdes) (version 2) | ecosystem: Environmental > Aquatic > Freshwater > Ice > Liftoff...
AACCGCCAACGCCTCCACAGCGCTCTAGACTTCCAATCCCCAGCTGATTTCGAACTCAAAAATCCTTAACCAAATAGTCCCTTTTTACTGTCCGTTTTTCTGAAGCAAGCCCATGTCTTCGTGCCTTCGTGTGAGCAATTCCCCATGAGTCTCCCCAGGATTCATCTTCGGCCGCCTTCACGCAACATCCTCGACTGGGCCGCACCCTTGTGTGCCTCCTGCGTCAGAAAACCCTTTCCCTCACCCATTGCACTCGGTTAGAGACTCGTTACCTCGGCTGCTACCTGTAGCAGACGACGTCAGGAGGGTCTGGCACCTGGTTCGGGCAGAATCCGCAGGCGACGATTAGTCTGTGATTTTTCCAAGCAGCCGTAAAGTCCCGCCAGTATCGGCGAGAGCGCGATCGCTGACGGCGAGCACGAATCCGCTCAGTCCATCGGTGTTTATCGTGGGTTCGACTACCGTTTTAGGCTCACGCCAAGGCCGCGCGGATTACCTGGCCATGCACATCGGTGAGGCGGAAGTCGCGGCCGCCAAAACGATAGGTGAGTTGTTCGTGGTCCAACCCCAGCAGGTGCAGAACGGTGGCCCACAGATCATAAATAGTGCAGGGATCTTGGACCGCATAGTAGCCAAGGTCATCGGTCGCCCCGACCACGCTGCCACCGCGAACACCGCCGCCCGCCATCCACAAGCTGAACCCAAACGGATTGTGATCCCGACCACTGCCGCCTTGGGAGAAGGGCGTCCGACCAAATTCGCCGGTGAAAAGGATGAGCGTCTCGTCCAGCAGACCACGGCTCTTCAGATCTCGGATCAAACCGGCGATCGGTTGATCCACCTGAAAAGCCATGGCGCCGTGGCCTTCCTTAATCTGACCATGTTGGTCCCAGGGATTACCCGCGCCACCGGCGCCGATGCCGCCGGAAAGACAGCTCAATTCCACAAACCGCACGCCCCGTTCAATCAGGCGTCGCGCTACCAAACATTGCCGCGCATAAGCGGCCTGGTTGCGGTCGGTGGAATCCAGTCCGTAAAGTTTCTTGGTCGCGTCGGTTTCTCCCGTCAGATCGCAGAGTTCCGGCACGGCGGTCTGCATGCGATAGGCGGTTTCGTAATTGCGGATGGCCGCTTCGACCTGCGGTTCGGCGACGGTTCCGACAAACCGTTCGTCGCATTCGCGGATGAAGCCCAGTCTCCGCCGCTGCCATCCGTCGGGCTCGCTGGGCTTGATGTTGGCTAGGGCCGGATCGCGATCCACCTGTAACACCGAGGCCTGATATTGGGCCGGAAGATAGCCGCTGCTGAACAAGCCTACTCCTCCGTGAGGTACGGCTGCTCCGCCACTTTGCAGAACCACGAATCCGGGAAGTTCCTGATTCTCGGAGCCGAGTCCGTAGCCCGTCCAAGCTCCAGCGCTGGGATGGCCCAGGAACGGAAACCCGGTGTGCATCGAGTAGTTGCCTTGCGCGTGCTCATTGACCTTGGTGGTCATGGAACGGATGACCGCCAACTCGTCGGCCAAATCCGCGAGGTGCGGGAACAGGTCGGTCATCTCGATTCCGCTCTGGCCGCGGGGACGGGACTCCCACGGACTTCCCATGATGTTCCCGTTATCATTGAACATCGTGGGCTTCACCGGTACGGGCATGGGCTGTCCATGACGCCGCTTCAGTTCCGGTTTTGGGTCGAAGGAATCCAGGTGGGACACGCCGCCACTCATGTAGGCGAAGATGACGTGGCGCGCCCGGGGACGATGTCGCGGTGGTCGGACCTCTCCGCTCAGGGGCAAGGCGCCGAAGGAACGCTGGGACAGCAAGGCCGAAAGGGCGACCGAGCCGAAGCCCAGCGAAGTCCGGCGCAACATCTCCCGACGCGACAGGGCCGCTGAACCGGACCGAAATTTCAAAGGGGCTGACATGGTGGGTTCAGCGGAGGTAGATGAATTCCTTCAAGTTGAATAAGGACTGCCCGAAATCGCGCCAGATCAATCGCTCCTGAGTTGCTCCATGCGCCTGAGCGAGGTCAGCGAGATACGAGCGACACGCGGCTAATTCGGAGTCCTGGGGAGGGCGACTGAACGCCATGGCAAACATCAGGCGAAGGCGCGCTTCGTCCCCAGACTCGCGCTGGAGAACGGATTCGGCCCATTGGCGGGCTTGTTCGATGACGAACGGATCATTCAGCAACGCCAGCGATTGCCCGGGGACATTGGTGGTGTCGCGTCGACCGAGCGTGCTGAAGGGTTTAGGGGCGTCAAAGGCTTCCAAAAACGGACTCAGAAAATTCCGGCGAATGGTTAGATACACGCTCCGTCTCTGCTGATCCTGGGGCGGGGCGAACGCGTCGGCGCCGGGGCCAAACATGCGGAGATCCAAGCGCCCGCTCACCGCCAGTAGACTGTCGCGAATGGATTCGGCTTCCAGACGCCGCACTCGGGCCTGGGACAAAAGGATATTGGCGGGATCCTTCTCGCGGGCTTCCAGGGAGGCGTCGCTCGACTGCTGCCACGTTTGCGAGAGCACCAGGAACCGAATCATCTCTTTGAACGACCAGCCGCTTTCTACGAAGTGCGTGGCCAGATAATCTAACAGTTCCGGATGGGACGGGGCTTCGCCCAACCGCCCGAAGTTGTCGACCGTCGAGACCAGGCCGCGGCCGAAGAGATGATGCCAAATCCGATTCACCATTACCCGAGAGGTGAGGGGATTAGTCGGACGGGTGAGATCCTGAGCGAGTTCGAGTCGACCACTCGTGTCCGCGGCGTAGGGATGTTCGGACACCACGCGCAGATAGCCGCGCGGAACCGGATCTGCGGGCCGCAGATGATCACCGCGGGTCAGCAAGGGAGCGTCCTGCGGCAGGGCTTCGACCACTCCGGGGATTCGGCGCGGCACGGGAATCTCGGTTTCAAGTCGTCGGTAGGCCGTCACCTCGGCGGCGAGTTGAGGCAGGCTATCGAGACCTACCGGCAGTAGCCCAGCGCGGACAAAGGAGTCGAGGAACCGACGTTGCGCCTCGGTCAGCGTTTCCTGGCGCCAGGCTTCGATGGCCTCGTGGAGTCGGGTCCCAATGCGTTGGGCCAGGTCCGCGGACGAGGTGAGGGGGGTACCTGATCTGAGTTCCGTGAGCGCGGTGAGTTCTTCCTTGGGTGTTTCCTTGGCGTCATGAAAAACGACGTCGGTCACCCCGAAGAACGATCGTCCACCCGGTCCGGGAGCTGACCGGTCACGGGCGGTCACATCTTCGGCGGTGGCAAATTCGAGATAGCCGATCGAACCCTTGCGATAGGAGGTGTCGATCATGACCCAGGTCGGGGTGCTGCTGTTGAGGCTGGCTTGCGGAAAGATACCGCCCTGTCCGAGGGGGTAATTGTCGGATATCAAGCGGACGCGGGCGCCCTTGCCTCCCACAGCGCGAACGCTGATCCGGTCGGTGGTTACTTTGAAGGGAGGGGAGGCGAAGACACCGTTGTGCTTTTGCGAGAGGCGATGGCTGAGCACGACTGCTGGAAGAAGGCCCTCAAGAATCCGATTTCCCTCGGGCTCGAGCGTGAATTCACCGGGTCGGGTCACCGACTCGGGTGGGTTTGCCCCGTAGCGAAACCACTGATGGGTTTCCTCACGTCCGACCGCCCATTGAAGTTGAAACATTTTGGCGTTGGATTCCCGGCGTGCGTTCTCCTCGGTAGATTGTTGTTCGGTAAATAGAGTCCAGGCCGCGGCCCAATCAGGGTCTGGCTTTCCCCGCCACTGATCCCAAACCTGGAGCGGATGTTGTTCCTGTTTCTTCGCCGTCGCGAAGGCCTTCAGCCAGCGGTTGCGGGCGGCGTCCCGCTGGGCATAGTCGGGAAACTGGGCGGCCTGGGACGCGCGATCGGCGGCGATTTGGTGGAGCAGGCGTGCGCGTTCCGTCCGTTGTTCGGAAGTCAAAGCCGCCTCGATTTCGGCAGGGGTGGCCAGGTTGGGGCCGGCGCGGAAGGAGGCTGCCACTTCGTGGGTTGTCAGGGCTCGATCATAGAGGCGGGCTTCCTCGATTTCTCCGGCGAAGAAGGGAGTGCCGCCGCCCGTGTGCCGCTTGCCGAGCAGGACCCGGGCGGAGTTTGCCTCGAACATTCGCAATGTGGTCTGATCGCCCGTGGGCGTATACGGAGCGCCGTAGGGTTCGCCGTTCCGATACAGCGCAATGCTGTGGTCGGTCCGATAGGTGACGACCAGATGGATCCATTCTCCCGGCTTGGCCGTTTCCTCCGGTCCTTTCAGGTTGGCCGAGCGGCGACGGCCATCACTGCCCGCCATCCATTTGCGGGCCTCGCTTTCGCCGAAGACCAAGGAATCGAAGGTCAATCCGTCCGCTGTCTCCACTGTGACGACGCCACCGCCGCGTTGCACCAACGTGGTCGGCCAGACCCAGGCTTCGAGCGATTTCTCGCGCAACGACCGATCCAGCGCTGCACTGCGGAAGAAGGCGCCTCGACCATCGAGAATTAACCGACCCTCGCGGACCGTGGCTCCTCCCAATAATTCCCCCGGAGAATCGTTCGTCCCGCCATCAAAGGTCCAACGAGCGCTTGGTGCCACTGCCGACCCTGAACTAGGGGCGATTCCACGGGCGCGTCCGACAGCGGCACGGCCGGCATTGTTCAGTTCCGCAATCGGGCGCTCCAGTTGGGTAATGCGTTGGGTGAACTCGTCTCCCGGAATCACCAACCAATCGAGCCCGCCTTCCGCCTTCAGGGCCGTGAGATTCGAGGTCAATTGATCCGCGGCGGTGCTCCAGGCCTCGGCCAATCTCCTTCGAATTCGGACCTTGGCGCGCTCCAATTCCTCCCGGTGCACCCTCAGTCGCTCCGGGAGATCCACCGAGAGATGCGTGGGGCGACTGCTCGCGAGTACCCCGTAGAGCGCGTAGTAATCCCGCTGGCTGATCGGGTCGAACTTATGGTCATGGCAGCGCGCACAGGAAACCGTCAGTCCCTGAAACGCTTTGGAAATCACATCGATTTGGCTATCCACCGTTTTGACCTGTTCATCCAGCGTGTCGACGGCCTGGAACCCATGCTCCACCAACCGCAGATGAGTCAGCCCCAGCAGGGATTCGTTGAAACCGTCCCGCTCATTGCGGCGAGGATCAGGCAGGAGATCCCCGGCCAGATGTTCGCGGATCAATTGATCGGCCGGAAGATCGGCGTTGAAGGCGCGGACGAGGTAATCGCGGTAGCGCCAGGCATGGGGAATCTCCGGATCACCCTCGCTTCCGTGGGTCTCGGCAAAGCGGACGAGGTCCATCCAATGCCGCGCCCAGTGTTCTCCGAAGCGGGGTGAATCGAGCAAGCGAGTGACCTCCTTTGCGAAGGCATCGGGGGCCGGATCCTGGAGAAAGGCCGCCACATCCTCCGGAGTCGGGGGCAGACCGGTGAGGACGTAGGTCACCCGCCGAATTAAATCGGTACGGCCGGCGGGTGGCGCGGATGAGAGATTGTTTTGCTTCAGTTTGGCCCGGATGAACTGGTCGACCGGGTGACCCGATCCCATCGCCTCGGTAGCCCCGGGGATCGGCGGTTTCTGAACGGGTTGAAAACTCCACCATTCACGGCGGGCGCGGAAAATCGTGTCCCAACCACTCGCCGTCGCGACGTCGGTGAGGGGTGGGGCGTCCCGCGGATCGGGCGCTCCCGCATTGACCCAGTTTGTGAAGTCCACCAACACTGAGGCCGAAAGCTTCGGTCGATCCTTGGGCATCTGGAGGTCTGGCTGCGCGTGGGTAATCGACTGGATCAGGAGGCTGCGTCGGGCGTCGCCTGGAATCAGTACCGGTCCGGTATCGCCGCCCGCTTTCAGGCCGTCCCGGGAATCGAGGCGCAGACCGCCCTTCTGTTTCTTGGCCCCATGACATTCATAACAGTCGTTGGCGAGGACCGGTCGGATGCGCTGCTCGAAGAACTCTACTTGGCTAGGCGTCAGAGGCTCCGCCAGGGCGACCGCTCCGCCCGCCCAGAGCACGACCCGACCTATCCATCTCCAAGCCAACCGCTTCATGCGAAGTGCTCCTGGTCTCGAGCCAAAGAATATGGGCGGGTCAAGGTGCAAATCTGGGACTTTGGACGGCGTCGGCGAAAGATCTAATCACCCAACGTGTGACTTTTGCCAGGAGGGTGTCCGCGAATGAACGTCTCCCACGGAACCACGAAAACACGAAGGACGAGGGGAAGCACACGGTTGACCGCGGCCAAAGCTTCCTCTCTCCGCGGTGACGTTCGCTCCCGTTCGCAACTTCCGGGATACAGCTCAGGGGCCCGTTATGGGGTCTCGCCGACTCGCGCTCGCGCGATGGCGAAGTCCACCAGCTCCTGGGAGTGAAAGAAGCCCTCGAAGAAGTTGTGACCCTGGCCGGTCAGGACAATGAGTTTCACCAGCGACTCAGCCCCGGCCTCCTGATAGTGACGGACAAATTCACCGGAGTTCTCTTTGAGCGGTACGACCACATCCACATCGCCGTGGATCAGTGCCGCTGGAATCCGCGCCCGAGCGAGCACGTCGATTCGTTCGACCGGATTCAGCGTTTCGGCACGGGCCGCGAGTTCCGCGGGCGTCAGTCCGTAGGCGGGGGCCGCGTTGGTGAGGCCGGGATAAGTGCGAAAGTCGTATACTGGGTAAATGCCAATGAGTCCGGCTACTCGATCGGGATGGGCGATCGCCCAACTACTCACCCACAGGCCGCCCCGGCTGCGTCCAAACAGGCAGGGTTTCGCGGCAAAGTCCCGGCGTTCGGTCAGCTCGCGGTAGAGGGCTTCGAAGGCGGGGTGACTGGCTGGACTGCCATAAGCTTCACCCACGTCCACTCCGGCCACGGCGATTCCGGCGGCTAAGAAGTTTTCATGCATCCAACGTTCCGCCACGTCGGGATAGGCGGGTAGGGTGGGCGCATAAAAGATCCAAGGCTGGGGCTGCCTTCGCAGGGCCGCGGGCGGCAGGAAAACAAACGCGGGTCGGCCGCCAACGGTGAAGTTTTCGGCGCCCGGAAGCTCGAGCCGAGCGGGGGCTGGGGACGCGTTGAGCCGAGCCTCCAGCCAGGGTTCCACCTGTGCCACCCAACGCGCCGCGTGCTGCCGTAAACCCGGTCCGCTGAAATGCACACCCTTTCCTCCGGCCTCGCGCATCGGGCCGGTCAGCGCATCGGAATCAGGACCGGCCAGGGCCATTCCGGAGTCCCACACGGCTTTTTGGGCAGCGCGGATTTCTGGGGAACCGGGATCATCCGGCGTGTGGTAGCTGGCCTGCGCGACGAACCACGGAACGGGCCAACCCGCGGCGTTGCGGGATTCGCGAATCAATTGTTCTAGAAATGTTCGGTAGTGCTCGCCGGATAAGGTGCGGGTGGAGTCTCGCTGATTCGCATCGGATTCGCCCTGATGCCACAGCACGGCGCGAACCCCTTTTGGGCCGAACGCGCTCAGGCGGTGGGTGAAGGTGGTGAACAAAGCCCCGCGGCTTTCCCATTCTCCGGACGGAAGCGGTTGGACGTTGCCGGTCAGCGTTGGGGGATTGGGGAATCGGGTTCCGCGGGGCAGCCATTCGCGAACACTGGTGGCGCCGACGCCGGTGCCCACCAGACCTATCGGAACCTGAAACCGTTGAACGAGGGCGTCTCCGAAGGGGGGCAGGAAACTACCGCCACTGCCACTGGCGCCGGGTTGCGGGTCATTGGCCAGCACCCAATGCGTCCCATCGAAGGCGGTGACCCGGCCGGATTGACTGACCTGTCGTTCCTCCCCGTGGTTGGCCGAGTTCGATTGGCCGGCGATGACGAAGACCTCCCCGATGCCGACCTGTTCGACGGTCTGTTCCGCCACCACCCTATCTTGGCGCTGGGCTCGGACCTCCAGCCGGTACCAGCCACCGGCGGGCCAATTGACCTGAGTCGAAAACGCGCGCTCTCCGGGTTGGGTGGCGAGGGTCTGCCACGTGCCTGGCAAGGTGCCTTCGAGCGGTTGGCCGGTGATCCGCCATTGCACAGTCGTATCGGCCGGGTGTGTGCCCTGGAGACGCACGGAACCTTGGTGTTTGGATTGCCGCTGCAGGACTTGCCAGTTTTGGGGCGACAGCACGATCAGGTGCTGGGCTTGGAGGTCGCCCATCCAGCCGCTGAGAATTGAAAGTCCAACCCAGAGGAAACGTTTCATGCTGGGTCGAAGGAGAAGCTGAATTTACCGGGCAGGCACGCAGAACCTGAGAGAATTCGGAGGCGCTTTTGGAAGCGGAGGCAAGTCGTTTAACGGCGGGATGTTCCGGAATGCCGGGGCGGGTTGGAGCGGGGGGACGTTCCGAAAGCCGAGGCAAGCCGCGCACCTTCCAAAAAGCGTACCGACCTTTCCTATTTTCCTGAAGAAGAGAGCGTGGTCTGACTTAGATCGATCAGGGGGATCCGGAAAACTCGATTGGTGGGACCCAGATCTTCGGGGAGGAAAAAGATCCACCCATCGGCAATAGCCATTCCTTCCCGTGCCAGTTCGGTGCCGTCCACTTGGGGGAGATTCGTCGTATCCGCGGTTGTCGAGGCCTCTAAGAGATTGCTAAATCGCCTGAGCTGACTCGCCGGATTCGTCCCTGTCCCGCTCGACGCACGGAAGAGTCCGGCGGCGTACAACTGCTTCCCGACCACCTTCCAGTCTTGCACCGAGAGTCCCGCACTTTTCGCGTCGAATCCTAGGCCCAGCTGATGGAGTTCGCGGCCGCGGCGCGTCTTCTGTAAGCGTCCGGTGAAATCCCATTCGTACACCCCGGCCGTATCCCAGTTGGCGCCGAACAGGCGGGCCGGATGGGTCGAGACCGCCAAGGCCCCAACGTGATCCGGCACGGCAAATTCCACTTCGGGCACGGGCGGGCGGCCCGGCACCAGGTGGATTAACCGATAAGCCTGGATCAGGCTGCGTCCGTCGCGACGACTTTCGGCTAGGGGAATCCACAACCGTTGGCCATCGGACTGCAGTCCTCCGGGGTGATCCAGTGACGGGTCGGATCGTGGCAGTTTCCACACGTCCCACTGGGTGGCCCCTACCGAGGTACGCAGAAGTAAGGGCTGACGCGGGGTGAGGTCTTCCCTTCGGGCAGTCACCCAAAAGTGACCCGCGATGATTTCCAATCCCTGAGTGTGCGCGCGAAGCGGAAGTCCCTTCATCAGCAGGGGTGGGAGCGAGAGCGACTCCGGTGAGGCGGCTGGAAGTGCTCCGAATTCGAGATGGAGCAGTCCGCTCAGTCCGAGGAGAAAGCGCAACCGGAGGAGCAAGCGTTGGGTTCCACGAAATGAGGTCACGGCCCTGATTCACGCCTCGCGGGGGGCGGCGTCAAGCAAGCGTGCCGAGCGGTGTGTGACAGCGTGGATAATGGAAGAGTGCCCTCCCCGCGATTCGGGAATGTACCCGGCGTTGGCTTCTTTCGCTTTCGAAAGCCAATCGTGGGCGGACTGAACGGTCCTGGCGAAGAGATTTGTGACGGATGAAGGGGGTGAATTGGGCGATCCCAGGGCTGGAAATTTGGGTCAGCCCAGGTAGGGCTGGGGAGGTTTGGTGCGCCCCTAAGTCGAGGCCCATGTAGTTAAAAACACTACGCACTATCACGTGGTTTACCTATTAAGTTCCTGCCGATGTCCCTACTTATCGTTCGGCGCATCCTTCTCGAATCTTGTCCATGTGGACCAAGAAATGGTTAGAGCCCGTTTAAAAACTTCGAGGGGACCTCTGGTGTCAACGCTGGCCCCCGGCCATAGAGCTGCCGCAGGTCCCCTCGGAGTTTTTAAGCAGGGTTCGAGGACTGAAAACCAACCAGGCTGACCCATGAGTACCAACGGACACATGCTTGAGACCCTCATCCACTCGGAATTGTTTCAATCCTATGAGCGGGCTTACAGCGAGATCACCGGAATGCCGGTTACCCTTCGCGCGGTGGGGAGTGAGCAATTGCCGTTTCGGGGGAAACAGAAAGAAAACAGCTGGTGTGCCTTGATTGGAGCCTCGAGTAGCGCCTGTACCGCGTGTTCCCGGCTGCAGGATCGGCTCGATCAGGGTGCCCTGAATGAGCCGGTCACGTTGACCTGCACCTATGGCTTGTGTGAGACCGTGGTGCCGGTGAAGTTGGGGACGCAGACCATTGGCTTCTTGCAGACTGGACAGGTCATGCAGCAGCGGCCGAACGAATCTTCCTTCCGGCGGGCGGTCAAGAAGGCTAAGGAGTTGGGTGCGGACATCAACAACAGCGAGGCACGGAAGGCGTACTTTGCCACCCCAGTCATTTCGCAGAAGAAGCTCGATTCCGTGACGGGTCTGTTGAACGTCTTCGCCGATTACCTTTCGATTAAGAGTAATCAGATTGCGATGCAGACCGTAACGGCCGAACCGCCGGTGGTTGCCCGGGCCAAGCAGTTCATTCAAGAGCATTACGCGGAGGAGCTTTCCCTTGGACAAGTGGCCGCGGCGGCGCACAGCAGTATCTTTTATTTCTGCAAATTGTTCCGGAAAACGACCGGTACCACCTTCACTGAGTACGTGTCCCGCACCCGGGTCGAGCAGGCGAAAAGGCTTCTGTTGAATCACAATCTGCGGATCAGTGAGATTGCCTTTAAAGTTGGGTTTCAATCGTTGACGCATTTCAACCGCGTCTTCAAGCACATCACGGGCGAATCGCCCACGGTGTATCGGGTCGGACTGCCCAAATCGGTCCCGTCCGCGGCCCCTCCGGCTGGTTCTCCCTGACCAAGGCCTTTGGAAACCAGCGTGGTGAGGCTCACCCCGGTCGCCGCCGGGATTGCCAGCGAGATGTCCTCGTAACAGTATTCGCTTCGTGGTGAATGAGAAATCAGCGCCCCGCAAGCGACTCGCAACGTCTGTGAGGCGCAGGGAATCGGTCAACCCCAGGCCCGCAACTGGCCCCACCAAGGAGGATCGACCATTGAACACTGCGTTCCCGATTGTGGGAATTGGGGTGTCGGCGGGCGGATTGGAGGCCTTCACGCAGTTGCTCGGGGCGCTGCCGGTGGACACTGGAAAGGCGTTCGTTCAGGTGCGGCATCTCGTCCCGCAGCACGAACGTAGGCTGACCTCGCTGGTGTCGCTTACGACGAAGCTCCCCATTCATGAAGCGCGCGCTGGTCGACGGCTCGCGGCGAATCACGGCTATGTCCTTCTGCCGAACACGAAGCTTAAGCGACGGGTTGCGCGGCGCAGGAGGCTGCCCACGATCGAGTCGCTGGCGCAGGACAGCCAAAAGGCCAAATTGATTTTGCTTTCGATCGAGGAGGTTGCCCGATGAAAGAGACGATCAAGGATTATAAGGGGCTGACCCGCCAGGAATTGATCCAGCGACTTGCGGTGGTTGAGAATCGCCGATCGGCCCGCAGCCCTGATTCTGAATACCATCGTCTCCTGCATGATTTGCCGGTGCCTCAGGGGGAGTTGGAAACGCAGAACCATGAGTTACGCGAGGCGCAATTGCTCCTTGAGGGTTCGCGGGATCGATATGCGGACTTTTATGATTTTGCGCCCGTTGGTTTAGTCACCTTTGACCGAAATGGCCTGATCCTGGAGGCGAATCTGAAAGTCGCCGGGATGCTCGGACTGGAGCGATTCCGACTGGTGGGCGTGCCCTTTCACTTGCATATCGTCCAGGAGGATCTTCGGTTTTTCCGGGAGCATCTCGGGCGAATTTCCACTCTGGATGAACGCGTCACAACGGAATTGCGGTTGGCTCGGCAGGGTGGGGATCCCGTCCTGGTGGTGATGCAGAGCGTACTTTATTTCGATCGACAGAAGTCAGCTCACCTGTGCCGGTCGGCGCTCACCGATATTACGGCTCGAAAACTGATTGAGCAGTCCTTGCATGAGAAGGAAGTGCGGTTGCGTGCGATTCTCGACACGGCCATTGATGGAATCATCGCGATCGACGAACGCGGGACCATCGAGTCGTTTAGCCGCGGCGCCGAGAAACTCTTTGGCTACTCGGTCGATGAAGTCATTGGGAAGAGTCTTGGTCTCCTCCTGCCGTCACCCTTTCGCGAGCAATATGTTCGATACTTGTCTAATGATCGCGACACCGGCGAGCGCAAGGCGATTCGTTTCGTACGCGAGGTCTCAGGTTTGCACCGAGATGGCACTGTCTTCCCGCTGGAGTTGTCGGTGGGTGAAGTTCAATTAGATGGGCGGCGAATCTTCGCGGGGTTTGTGCGCGATCTCACCCAGCGCAACCAGGCGGAGGAGGCGTTGCGCACCAGTGAAGCGCGCTTCCGATTGCTCAGCGAAGCTTCCCCCGTCGGCATTTGTATGGCCGACAAGCTGGGACTCTGCACCTACGTGAACCCGCGCTGGGAGGAGATGAGCGGCCTCAAGTTCGAGGAAAGTCTGGGGGACGGTTGGACACGCATTGTTCACCCCCACGACCGGTCGACTCTCTCCGAGGCCTGGAGCCGATCGGTGAAAACCAACTCTGAGTTCACCGGCGAATTTCGCATCGTGCGCCCGGACGGTGTCCTGCGTTGGATCCGTGCTCGGTCAAATGCTATTCTGGGGGCGGACGGCCAGGTCGCCGGCTACGTCAGTGTCGATGAGGACATCACTCAAGATCGATGTGAAGAGCGGCGACGGAAGTTGCAGTCCGACATATCCCAACTGCTGACCGCCTCCGAGTCTCTGGTCAAGACCGTGCCGAAATTGTTGCAAGTCGTGGCCAATGCGTGTGAGTGGGATGTCGGCGAATACTGGTCGGCGGAAGGTGAACCTAAGGAATTGCGCATGCTGCATGTTTGGCACCGACCAGGTCGAAAATTGACGGAATTCGTGCGAGAGAGCTTGCGGCTTTCGATCTCCATGTTTGACGGAATGCCCGCCCGGGTGATGGCGGCCCGTGAGGCAGACTGGGTGGCTGAGATCGGGCAATATCTGAATGTTGTTCGAAAGCAGCAGGCCGCCCGGGCTGGCCTGCATTCAGCCTTGGCCTTCCCGATCCTCCTCGAAAACCAAGTGCTGGGAGTGATCGCTTTTCTGTCTCAACGAGCGGCCGAGCCGGATGCCCAACTTCTGCAGATGTTCGTCAATCTCGGCAGTCAGATTGGGCAATTTGTCGAACGTAAGCGAACTGAGCAGGCCTTGCGGGAAGCCAATGAATTTGGCCGGCAGGTGATTGCCGGCGCTCAGGCCGGGATCGTGGTTTATGATCGGGTGGGCCGGATTACCGTCTGGAATCCCTTCATGGAATCCCTCAGCGGATATCGATCGGAGGAAATGTTAGGACGCCATGCGTTGGAGGTGATTCCCATTGTGAGGGAGCAGGATTTTGAGAAACTGTTTGAGCAAGCGCTGTTGGGAGAGGTGTTCAGAGCTCCTGACTTGGCGTTCGACCTGCCTGCCCGGGGCAAACGAGCTTGGGTGACCACTCGTTTCGCTCCCTTGCGAGACGCGCAGAAGGAGATTGTGGGTGTGATCGTCGCCGTCCGGGATATCACGGAGCGTCGGCGTCTTGAATCCGAACTCTTGGAGATCAGCGACCGCGAACAGCAGCGCATTGGCTTTGATCTGCATGACGGTCTGGGCCAACGCCTGACGAGCCTGGAGATGAAATGCTTTCTCTTGTTGGAGGATTTGGCGGCGGACGATCTCGAAACCCGACGGAAGCTGTTGAAAGAGCAGGCGCAGAAGATTAACGAAGCCCTTCGGGAATGCATCACATCCACGCGCGCACTCGTGCGCGGGCTCGCGCCTGTGAGTTTGAAATCGGGCGGCCTGACCGGTGCCCTCAAGCAATTGGCTCATTTCGCTCACGTGGCGGGAAAGGTCGAGTGCCGCTTTATCTGCCGTGACTCCGTGAAACTCACCAGTTCCCAAACGGCGGCGCACCTCTATCGCATCGCCCAAGAAGCGGTTAGTAATGCGCTCAAGCACGCCCGAAGCCGGCACATACAAATCAAACTCATCCACCGCCTGGGTGTGCTCCGCTTACAGATCACGGATGACGGCCGAGGCCTGCCCAAAAACCGGAAGCCCGGGTCAGGAATGGGCCTGGAAGTCATGCGCCATCGGGCCCATGTCATCGGTGCATCCTTGGATATTGATTCCAAGCCCGCGCACGGCTTGAGTGTGGTTTGTACCCTGCCATTGGGGAATCATGAGCATTAGGAAACGCCCGACCCGACCTACGAAGCCTGCGACCGAACCGGTCCGGCCAAAGGCTGTCAGCCCGAGCCAGCCGACCAAACGGCGAGTCTTCCTGGTGGACGATCATCCAACGACCCGGGAGGGCCTCGCCGCGATTATCAACCGCCAGGTTGATTTAGAAGTATGCTGTCAGGCCTGTAGTCCGGCCGAAGTGATTCCGACCCTCGCACAGTTGAAAGCGGACCTGATGGTGACGGACATGGCGATGCCCGGTCGTAGTGGAATCGAGTTCATTAAGGACGTTCATGCGCTCCTACCGGATCTGCCGCTACTCGTTTTCTCGATGCACGACGAAATGCTGCATGCCGAGCGAGCGCTGCGGGCTGGTGCGCGCGGGTACCTGATGAAGGATGCCGGCTCCGCGAAAGTCCTGGAGGTGATCCGCCTGGTGTTGAGTGGCCAGTCGTATGTGAGTCCCCAGATGACCGCCCGGATTGTTGATGCCGTGACCGGCCGGCAGCCCCGCGGGTCCAGCTCGCCCATCGAAAAACTGAGTGACCGGGAATTTGAGGTTTTTCGTCTGCTCGGCATTGGCAAGCCGACCAAAGAAATCGCCCAAGCCTTGAATTTGAGTCCCCGGACGGTGGACGTTTACCGCGGGCGCATCAAAGCGAAGCTCGAGCTGCGAGATGCCACCAGTCTGCTACGGCATGCGGTGCGCTGGATCGAGATGCATGAGGGGCAGAGTTAGCGGGGGTAGAGGGCGTCTGTGGGGTTGTCGCGATCCGGTGTAGGGAGAATGACTAATGACAAACGGTAGTGAGCCCGACTGCTGCCTTTTCACCGGCGGGTTATTGTCTGTCTCATGGAATCTAGGGATTTTGCCCAGGAGTTAATTCGACGATCCGATTCGCCGGAGCCCCATGAGCCCGCCTATGCCGTCATTGTTTATGATGACCTGGCGGCGGGTAAGCGGGCGATGCGTATGCTCACGAGCCTGACCAAAGGCTTGGGAGACGGTTTCGAGTTCCAACCGCTGCCGTGGCCCTTCGAGATGTTGGCCGACGTGGGTTGGGGTGAGTTTGCCACGAGCGAAGCCGTCAGTGCCGAGATTCTGATTATTTCGACCAGTGGACCCAACCCCTTACCGGCCGCCGTGGGTCAGTGGGCGGAAGTTGCCATCGGGCGGAAGCAGGGGACTCCGACTGCGGTCATCGCGCTCTTTGGACCGGAAGAAAACCCCGATGGCGCAGATTCCGGCCGGTTGGTTGCGCTCCAGACCCTGGCGCGTCGGGCGGGACTGGAATTCTTCGCACCTTCGCCCCGGCACGAAGTCGAGCCGGGCGACTCAGCGAATCCTCGGAATGTCACGGAGGGCACGGTGGCGCTCGAGGAACCCGACTTTCCAAAACCGGTGTCCAGTTGTCCCTTCCCGGTTGGTTCGACCTGGTCGGAAGGGAAGGTTCTTGTTTCGCAATTGAACAACTGAGCTGCGACCGGCCAGAAGCTCCGGGCGGCCGCCTTTGGCCGGTGACCGGCGTTACCACCAGTATCCTTCGCCGCAGAACCCTATGAAGGTTTCCGTCAGGCTTTCCGGCCGAGGAGTTCAAAGGGGCGCTTGGTTGATGGACTTGATCTTCCACTCTGGGTTCCAGGGTTCGATCCTTGGTCCAGGTGGTGCTCCTGGGGCATCGATCGTTCCGGGGAATTTCCAAGCGCGCACCTTTCATCCACCTGAGTGGGGGTTGGTTTGACCCCGAGCCTGGGTGCTTAGGCGTTCTTCAACGCTTGCTTACGCTTCCTGTTGGCGACGCATTCCTTTGAGAACATCAGACCCAGGGCCAGGAGGGCCAGGCCTGAACTCGCTTCCGGCACCGGCGCGGCCAGACTTACGTCATCGATGTAACCCCCAAGGCTGTCCGAAACGCCGATCGCTCGGAATTCCAAGGTGGAGAATCCGACGGCAGCGATGACTTGGTAATTGTGAGACGACCAAACGGTATCCGCGGCACCTACGCCGGTGAGTGTATCGAGCAGGTTGCCTTGGAAATAAATTTCGACCGGATTCGAATCAGCCGAGATACCAGGGCGGGGGGAATACTCGAAACTCAGGTTGTAAACTCCGGGCTGAAGGATCTGAATATCTTGCAGAAGGTTGCTATTCTGGTTGCCGTCCAGCTCCAGGAGTTGAGCGCCATCGAACGGGGTGCCCGCCGCGTAATTTTGGATTTCGCCGCCGTCGCCAATGGTGGAGTACCAACCGGTTATGCCACCGATCTGATAACTGCCCGAAGTAATCGAGGGCGCTTCGAACGATCCGTTCGTGACGAGGTTGGCGGCGGTCGCGTGACCGAGGGCGAGGGCGCTCAAGGCGCAGGAAAACAGGGCTAATTTCATGTTAGATTCTGGTGTTGTTTGTTATCGCTTCATTGCGATGAATCCTTCTAAAGCAGCCCTCGTGCCGTTGTTAAATTTAGAAAGGACAAACCTGCAAACGGCAGCGAGGGCAGATCGAGACAAGGGAAAATTCCTAGTTGTTGGCCCGGGGGTTGGAGGAGGGCATTCCCCGCGATTAAGAGACGGCATTCGACATTCGCCGCACGTCGTTCAAGGTGGCGGTTCGATGTCTGTGGTTCCTGCTCTTAATTCCGCCCGCCGGCTTCCAGAATTGCTCGCTCCCGCGGGCGACTGGGAGTGTGCCCGTGCGGCGGTCGAAAATGGCGCCGATGCCATCTATTTTGGACTCGATCGCTTCAATGCCCGAATGAGGGCCAAAAATTTCACCGAAGCAGACCTGCCGGTATTGATGGAGTATCTCCACCGGCGCGGAGTTCGCGGTTACGTGACCTTCAACACACTGGTTTTCACCGACGAACTCCCGGCCGCCGAGGAATACCTGCGCAGTATCATCGCGGCCGGCGTGGACGCGGCCATCGTGCAGGATCCGGGCATTTGCCGGCTGATTCGTCGTCTGTCACCGGACTTTCCGATTCATGCAAGTACGCAGATGTCCGTGTCGAGTGCTGCCGGAGTGGAGTTTGCCCGCGACCTGGGCTGTAACCTCGTTGTCTTGGCCCGGGAGAATTCGTTGAAGGAGATCAATCTGATCCAGGCCGCTCTGGAACGTTCGGAAAATCCTGGCCCAGGGAAGTTGCCGTTAGAAGTGTTCGTTCACGGGGCGCTGTGCGTGGCGTATTCCGGACAATGTCTCACCAGTGAAGCCCTGGGCGGACGCAGCGCGAATCGAGGCGAATGTGCGCAGGCCTGCCGCATGCCCTACGAGCTGATCTCCGACGGTCGCACCGTGGAATTGGGTGATCGCCGCTATCTGCTCTCCCCGCAGGATTTATCCGGTCTCGAAGTGTTGCCTCAGTTGGTGGAAGCCGGAGTGGCGTCGCTCAAGATTGAAGGTCGGCTGAAATCACCTGATTACGTGGCGAGCATCACGCGAGTGTATCGAAAAGCGCTCGATGCTCTGGGCGTTCGGAAGTCGGAAGCGGGAACCTCGGTTGTCCCGTCGCAGGTTTCTCCCGCCTCGTCCCAATACGAGCTCGAGATGGCGTTCTCGCGCGGCCTGTACACCGGTTGGTTCCGCGGGAATAACAATCAGGAATTAGCTCACGCGCGGTTCGGTAAGAAGCGCGGGGTCTATTTGGGCGAGGTGGTCTCGGTGGGTCACGATCGAGTTCGGATCCGGGCCGTCGCTCCCGTCAAGGCGGGTGATGGAGTCGGCTTTGATGCCGGCCGGCCGGATCAGCCGGAGGAGGGCGGTCGGATTTACGGCGTCTGGGCGGCGGAAAAGGGTGGACGCAATCCGGCCGAATTGGAACTGACCTTTGGCCCCAACGCGGTGGAGTTTGCCCGCATTCAACCGGGTCACTTCGTGTGGAAGACTGATGATCCGGCCTTGAACCGAGAGCTACGAAAAACCTACGAGGGGGATTCGCCGCGGTTCGCTCGTCCCTTACGTCTGGAAGTCCACGGTCAAGTGGGAGGGCCGCTCACCTTGGTGGTGCGGGACGAGTTAGGGCATGTCGTTCGACTGGATTCGGCCCTGCCTCTCGCGGCGGCCGAGAAACAGCCATTGACGCCCGAGCGTTTGCGCGAGCAGTTGGGTCGCCTGGGCGGGACTCCGTTTGTGCTCGCCGACTTGCAGTGTCAGCTCGAGGGAGCCGTCCTGTTGCCGGTTAGCGAATTGAACCGGCTCCGACGCGAGGCGGTCGCCGTACTAGAGGGACTACGGGCACAACCGAAACGCTGGACCCTGCAAGCGACCCCGGGCATGGATCTCGCGGGTCCGGTTCCTGAATCCATGATCGAAGGGGTCAGCCTCCCCGAGCCAGAGCTCATCGTTCTGGTGCGGTCCCTGAGTCAACTCGAGGCCGCCCTGGGATGTGGGGTTAACACCATTTACTGCGATTTTGAGGATCCCAAGAAGTACCGGGAAGCGGTCACCCGCTTTCACACGGCCCGTGGCTGTGCTTCCCCGGTCGCACCCCAGCACGCCCAGCCGACCATCTGGGTCGCTCCGCCGCGCATGACTAAGCCGGGCGAGGAGTGGATTCTGCAACAGGTTCGCTCCTGCAATGCTGATGGCTATCTGGTCCGCAATTACGATCACCTGCGCTATTTCGCGGACTGCCGACGACGCGGTGATTTTTCCCTGAACGTAGCGAATCCGCTCACCGCTGAGCTTTTTCTGCGCCAGCACGGGCTGGAACGACTCACCCCCAGTTACGACCTAAATGCGGCGCAAGTGGAGGGACTGTTGCGGGCCGCGCCACCGTCGTGGTTCGAGCTGACGTTACATCAGCACATGCCGATGTTTCACATGGAGCATTGTGTATTTTGCGCGTTCCTCAGCGCCGGCACTGATTTTACCAACTGTGGTCGCCCTTGCGATAAGCACGACGTGCGGCTTAAGGATCGCGTCGGCCAGGAACATCCGCTCAAGGCTGACCTGGGCTGTCGGAATACCGTCTTCAATGCCCGGGCTCAGTCCGGCGCTGAATACGTCGAGCGATTCCTCGCACTGGGATTGCGGGCATTCCGAGTCGAGTTCGTAAACGAATCCCCCGAGGAAGTCACGCGGACGGTGGCGCGGTATCGGGCGTTGATGCGGGGCGAAATTACCGGCCGTCAGCTCTGGCAGGAACTCAAAGTCAGCAGCCAGTTGGGCGTGACGCGCGGGCAGTTGGAACTCGAGGAGGCCCGCCAGGTTTTCCCGCGGGCGGGGTAGGTCCTGAAAACAACGAGGGGTCCGGGCCCACACGAATTTGGCCGAAACCCATCGTCCCTCCCACTGGAGAGGGGCAGTCTCTTAAGGCAGGACGGTCGTTGCGTCGCTGAAAGTGCCGGTGTCGGTGTCGTTCAATATCCTCATGCTGCCGTTATGCCAGCGGTCGAATCTCCTGGAATCAGGGGTAAACTAGTCCGAATCGACCCCAAGCAGGGTGCAGATTGATCCCGTGTAGGGCCACCTCTTGGGTTGGATTGGTCCGCTAGCGGAACTGTGCACGGGCCACGCTCACGCGAAAGAACAAGGCGGTCCATCAGGGTCTCGATTCGTTCCCATTCGCTCAGCGGGACGATCAGGACTACCCTTGGTCTGGCAAATTCGCGAGCCAGCGAATTGCTCCTGGCGGCATACCTTTCGCCAGGCGACCCGAGGCAATCATCTTGCGCAATGTGTTCGGCGGCGGAGAACTAATTTCCCGGAAGGCGCGGCGTTGAATGGCCAATTCGAGTTTCTGGACCACCGGTCCAAACTTTGTCGTGGAATACGCCACCGTCGAACGATGCTCCAGTTCCAGCCAGTCGGTGGGTTCCAAGACACACTCCCGGTCCGGCCAACTGCCGTCGTCCGTCGTCACCCGCACCAAGACCACCTGACCGCCATTGTGGGCGAATCTGACAGCACCACCAGTCAGTGATACGGCTCTTCGGCGGACTTCAGCGCCGTACCGAGCTGGATCATGCCGGGGCGAAGATTTCGTCGAGCTGATTGAGCTCCGCCGCTTCACGCGTGAGCCGGGCAACCGCTTCCGGAGGATTCCCAAGAGCCTGTCCCATGCGCTCCACAGCGATGGGGGCGCACCCGCGAGCGAGGGGGGGCCACTCTCCGCAATGCGTGTGACACCACTCCGCCAACTGCCATTGGTCCCGCTGGCCATGCTCTGCCCAAATGGCATCAACAAGTCCCAGTTCCGTCATGGACAGATGTTCCCGTGCGGGTTTGGCCTCCAGCCTCAACTCGTGGTTTAGCCGGTCGCTGATGGATTGCTCCCACCGCGTATCGGCTTCTCCATTCAGTCGGCCAGCATTGATTAGGTCGAGCAATTCGCTGGTGACGGGTCCATTGCGCATGGATAGGTAGTCTCCACCGACGACTGGAATACCGCGACGGTCCACGGACAGTCGGTCGAGCAGATACATTAGCTTGACCAACTTCATGACGTTGATCTGCCCACCGGCCCGTTCCAGGAACTCGCAGGCAACTTCGGTTGCCTTGGGCAAATTGAAACGAAAATTCACTGCGGCAATATCCAACACCCGGGGGGTGGCGTAAAGACCGCCTTTGGACGGCCGGAACGACTTCACCCAAAGAAATCATCCGTTCCTACCTTGAAACACGCGCTGATGGGTTCCTTTCACCTCCTTCGGCGGGCGAGTTCCTCCGCGAGGACGCGGAACAGATCGGGAAGGCTAAAGGGCTTAACCAGCACGCGATCGATGCCGAGGGGAATGTCTGGGCTCGATGCCTGGGAATCCGACATCACAATCCAGGCGGCCTGGGGAATTACCTCCCGCAATTGGGGTGCGTTGGAAATGGGTTCATCGGCGAGGGAAGCATCCAACAAGACCGCGAAAAGGCGACCCGCCTGGGCCTGCGCCACGGCTAATCCTTCGGCCCGGTTGGCGGCTGGAAAGGGTGTGTAACCGTGGTCGCGTAACGCTTGGATGAGCAGTTCCGCGACCGACCGATCGTCCTCAAGGACGAGGATTCCTTCCCCCTGACCGCGGGGCGCGTCGATGTCCACCGGCGTCGCCGGGACGGTGGCTTCTAAGTCCGCCTTGGGTAGGTAAATTTCGAAGGTCGTACCTACTCCCACGTCGCTGCGAACATTCCAGAATCCGCCATGTGCCGTCACGATGCGGGCGACGGTCGCGAGTCCGAGACCGGTCCCTTGGCCGGTTGGCTTGGTCGTGAAGAACGGTTCGAATAAGCGCGACCGATGTTCCGGAGCGATGCCTTCACCGGTGTCGGCGACGAGTAACATCACAAAGTCTCCCGGCCGTCCTCCGGGTAAGGTGGCAGCTTCTACCGGATCTAGATGAACATTGTCGGCGGATAAACTCAGCTCGCCGCCGCGGGGCAGGGCATCCCGGGCATTAACGCATAGATTCAGGAGCACTTGATGCAGTTGTGTGGGGTTGCCGGAGATCGCCCATAAATCGCGGGGCGCGAGCAGACTCACGCTGATGTTTCGGGGAAAACTGTGGCGGGCGATTCGCTCGACTTCGCGCAGTACCGTGGCCACATCCACGCACTGCCGTTCGTCCATCGTCCCGCGCGAGAACAAAAGGATCTGACGGACCATGTCGGCACCGCGATAGGTGTTGGCCTCCATCACTTCCAGGAGTCTTTGAGTTTCCGGATCAGTGGCGTCGCGCCGGATGAGTTGGATCCCCATTAAGACTGGGGCGAGGGCGTTGTTAAGATCGTGCGCCATCCCCCCTGCCAAGGTGCCGATGGTTTCCATCCGTTGGGATCGCAGGAACTGGGCTTCGAGGCGCTTCTTCTCCGTGATGTCGGTGTTAATCAGCAGGCGAGAACGGGGGCGTCCGGCGGTGTCGCGAATGAGCGTCCAGCGGCTCTGGACCGTGCGGTGGTTTCCGTCACGGGTAGCCAGTTCCAACTCACCCAACCACTCTCCGTGTTGGGCGGAGTACGCCTCGGCCTCCTCGGTTGCTTTTTGGGCCGGGGCGAAGACCGCTTCGGCGGCGGAACCTTGTTCCCATTCGGCAGCACTCCAGCCGAAGAGCCGTTCCGCTGCGGCATTCACATACGACACGTGACCGACGAGGTCCCGGACCAGAATGGCGTCTTGCGCCTTGTCGAGCAGTGCGGCTTGTTCGCGGATTTTGGCTTCGGCCTCTCTCCGGCCGGCCTCTAGTCTGCGTCGTTGCCGATACCATTCCGCTGAATGAAACAAGACGGATCCGCCGAAGGCACCGGGGATTAGAATCACCGCGACACTCAACCAGGGGGCCCACCAGCCGGCGGCGAAGGCCCAGGCAACCGCACCCAACAGGAGACCTTCGAGCAGCCCAGCCATTCCGGCGGCGGATAACGGCCGGAAGGAAAAAAGGACGCCTGCCAAAACCAGGGCCGCCCCGAGGACACCAAGTCCTTCCACCCACGAAGTCGGCCGGCGCAGGAATGTGTTCTGTACCAGATTCAGCATTTGGGTGGCGTGCACTTCGGCGGCGGGCATGAACACCATTCCGCGCCCGGGTGCGGGCCACGGACTCCGGTACTCATCCCGCCGGTCCGGAAACCCGCTCACCATGGGGCGGGCTCCCACGACCACGATCCGGTCGCGAAAAAAGGACTCGGGCACTTCTTCGGCCCGCAAAGCGGCGCTGAAACTCACGTTAGGGATCGCCAGGGGCGGACCTTCGTAGCGAAGCCAGCGGACATCGGAGCCCAGGCGGTCGAGGAGCGGTAGGCGCAGCAGTTCGGCCGCGGCCCAGGTGAGACTGGGTTGGTGCCGGGCCAAATATCCAGGGAAGTATTGGCGAACCGTGTAGTCGTCATCCACCCGCAGTGAGGCGAGGCCCCAACCAGCCGCCGCCGCTCGAAACGGTTCATACGGCAAGACCGGTGCCAGCGCGGTAAGGTCGAGAGTCTGTCCAGTCTGTCGCCGCCATTCACTCAATTCCGCCGCGAGAATCACCCGGCCATTGGCGCGCAGGGCGTCGACCAACTCACGGTCGGCCTCGGCGTCGGGTCCCGCGTCGGCGAAAACGATGTCAAACAGCACGGCCCGCGCGCCTGCCGACGTCAGGCGACGGATCAGGGCGGCATGGAGGCGGCGGTCCCACAGGTCGTGGGGATCGCGCCCCTCGCGGACATACGAGTCGAGGTCCAGATAGACCAGGACGACGGGCGACGGCTCGGGTGTTCGGGACGACGCAGATTCCCAGCGAAACGTGGCGTCGTAGCTGGCTCGGACGAGCCAGGATGTCTTGGCTGACCCCGGCGCCAGAATGAACCAACCCGCCGCCGCCAACACGAGGGCAGTGGCAGCTGCGGCCAGCCATGGCGACAAGGAACGTTCGGAGCGCGCGGGCACGAGGAGGGTTTAGCGTAGGAGGGGAGGGGGGGCGAGTCCGACGAAATCCGATGTGGGCACTGAAGAGTTCGATGAGCCAAAGTAAACTGGACGCTCCATTCAATCCCGAGTTATTACGCCAGGGCGCGACCTGCGACGATTGCGTCTTGACCAGTTGGGTCCGGAAATAAATCGGAACTTAAGAAAGTAGGAAGGAGTTGCCGAAAGGGAGGATTGCGTCGTTCTTCTGCGAGTCTCGTTTTGTTTCAGCGGATGATCGAGTCACAGCGGGGATAGTTCGTGCATCCCCAGAAGTGGCCGCCCGCGTTTGCGCCTTTGGAGTCGGTTCGTTGCATCATGACCGCCCCGCATTTCGGACACAGCTTGTTCCCTGCATCTAAACAGGTCTCAATTTGTGGCCACGTCGGTGTGAAGCGCAGTTCTTCCAGCCAAGCGACGAGCTGGCGTTCGTCCGCGCTTTCGATGCCCTGCGCCTTGGCCAAGTCGCCGGCAGGTCCCGTTAGACCGTTCAAAGACACCATAACCGCCTTGCCTGCCTGCCAGTCCTGCTTTGCACCCACGAGCTGAAAGACGATGGCCTTGTTCACATCCCAGGTCCGCCAGTGCTTGCATTGCACAATGGTCAATTCGCCGTTCCGACGGACGATCAGATCGGCTCCGTCGTCTTCCTTCGCTCCGCCGTTCTCCTCGACGCTGTATCCACGGGCGCGGAAAAGGACAGCGACCAGTTTTTCAGACTGGAACCAATCAATTTTTCGAAGTCGCTCGCTCAAGTTGGGTTCCCGCACGGGAAGAGCAGCCGCTGGCAGTTGGACCCCCGCCTGGGTCGACTGTGCCGGGGGCGAGATGAGTGGCCCATCAGCCACCATTGCGTCGGAGTTAAAGGCCCGGTACACCGGTCCCGTCGGCTTCGAGGTCCGATCAAGGGAGGTCCACACTCGAATTCCCAGCCAAAGTGCTAACGCGCTGCCCACGAGCACCGCTAGTCAAAAGGCAAACCCCCAAAAGAACTCGCGAACCCCCGGAACGAAGACGCTTAAAATAAGGAACGCGAGGGCCGCCTGGAAAATCGGCACAGCGGGCAGTTCCTTTTCCTTTTGGCGACGACGCGACATATCGCCAACTCCGGCAGCGACTCCTCAGTGCCGAAATCCCCACCTATCCCCCAAGTTTGGTACATGACTTCTCCCATACTCCTCCGCAAGTTGCTTAGCGCAGTTTCCGCCTGGTTTTGTGTGTGAGGGAAGCGTCGACACGTTCACCCGCGGGAGACGTGGGCGAAATTATTACGAAGGTCGCGGACAGTGGCGGAGGGCATTGTGATACCACCGGGTATCACGGTATCAGTTGCGTCAATTCGTCAAAAGGCACTACCCCTGATTCGCCGGGCCAGCGTCAGGAATTGATCCACCCGAACGGATCGAAGGAAAACTCAAAGGCACTCGAGCTTCACCCTCGACTCAGGCCACTTAATGTTGATCGAAGACTGCACCCAACGTGCGCAAGTCAGATGGCTGGGCTGCCTCTGTTTAATCCTCCAGATACCAGTAGGAGTGGACGATCTTTTTAGTCGAGTCGACTTCCCAGAGCTTCTTGAACGCCATCCGTTCCACATGGCCGTCGAGCAGAGTGAGATTGGCCCCGGCATTGTGGACGGTCGGACGCGCCCAATTGAAAGGAATGTCCGGGTAGGCGGACATACTGTCGGCGGCGCCGTCCTTGTTCATGTCCAGGGTCAACTTGTAGGCCGGGTCCACGGGCGAGTAAACGTAATGGTCGATCGTGTCCGTGAACATCAGCGCATCCGAAGGCCGCTGGATGCGCGACATTTTCAGGGGCGGGGTGGTGTCGCCATAGTAGAAGGGGCCGCTTAGGGGTTTACCGAAGGCGCCGAAGTTGACGCCGATCCAGCAGTTCCAGGTAGTGGACCGCTTAGCCGCCAGGCCTGTTGCAAACGGGATCCCGCCGAAACTACCGCCGGGACACCTACGCAGTGAGTCATAGAAAACTCCGGTATCCCGGAAGTCTTTCCCGGCTTTGACCTGCTTGGCCACATAGGGGGCGAGGAAGGCATGCCAGAAAGGCTTGCTGTAGTCGGTCGATTTTTCACCGAACAAGGGGATCCGTTCCCCGTTGTCGTCGGCGTACATCTGCGTCGCGAGACTCCAGTTGCGCATGTTCGACGCACAGTGGGTCGCGTGGGCTTGTCCTTTGGCCTTGGACAGCGCGGGTAGAAGCATGCTGGCGAGGATGGCGATGATCGCGATCACGACGAGCAGTTCGATCAGGGTGAACCCTGGTGAGGGGAAGGATCCGGGGGGAAACCGGCGGATTCCGGCTGGGAGAGTGGGTTTCATGGGAGGGTATCCCGCAACCAACGTCCCGGACACTGCCGGTGGTTGCGTTGTTCGAGAAGCATTAAATTCACAGTCCAATCGGTTTGAGTCGGAAACGGGTCAGCCGATCCGCTCAATAGGCTTCAAGGTGTCACGTCATTCATCCCTCTCCTGCGACCTCGCGCACTCGCGTCCAATCCCTGTATGGGCGTGCTTGCCCAAACCTGGGGTGCAGTGAGAAGATCGCGAGGTACCCTCCTATGAAGACCCCAGGCTCGAGCCGTCCTCGTGACGGGTTCACGCTGATCGAGTTGCTGGTCGTGGTGGCCATCATCGCTATCCTCGCCGGAATGCTCTTGCCTGCCCTGGCGCGGGCTAAGGCTTCCGCCCATCGGGCGGCCTGCCTAAACAACCTCCACAACCTCGGCATCGGGATGCTGATGTACGCCGACGAGTCCAACGGCTTCATCCCGCGTGGCAACTACACGCCGTGGTTCCTCGCTTACCTGCCTTATGTGCCCGACGGCGGTACGCGAAAAGACTTTCGGACGGTGCGCACCTTCTTCTGCCCGGCGTATCCCAATCGAAACCCCAAGCGGAAGCAGGTCATCACCTACGTCATCAATGCGTGGGGTTTCACCAGTCCCGTCGACAAGGTCGGGATCGAGCAGGCCGCGCCGTCCAAGCTCGACCGGTTCCTTCAGCCCGCCGATTCGATCCACCTCGTCGACAATGAAGATGGCCCCTGGCGCCCGATCATTACTGGGATTCAGGATGCGGTAACTGATTTGAATGATGTTTGGAGTCCGTCGCAGCTGCCGTACGCATCGGATGGGCGGCGACTGAACTCGGAGCGGCGGGTGGCGTCGAAGCGGCATGGACTCGGTGCGAACAACCTGTTTTTCGACGGCCATTCCGCCTGGGTCCGGTCCCTGCAGAACCGCATCGACCTCTGGCGTGAGATTAAGCCATGACTCGGGATGGGTCGGCTGACGGAAATGATCGTTGGATGAATTAAGAGGCCGAATTCCTAGCCTTGCGCACGATGAGCGGCGGGGAGTTGTCCAGTGAGTTCCTCCGAGTAACGCCCAACCAGCCGGCGAGCGCGCAGGCGGAAACGGAGCGCGTTCCCCGACCGCGTCGATCCAGGCAATCGGACGACATGAAACCGCAACCGAACAGGAGCGCAACGGGTCGACCTTAGTCCAGATTCCGGCGGATGAATCGACGTTTGCTCCTCACAGGATTGTATGGATTGGTTTGCGCCGCGGGACTGGGAATAGTCCCAAGCTTGGCCAGTACCACGGGCTTCATTACGCCCGCTCTCCGAGTTGCACCCGGCGCACAGGCTGGACCCTGGGAGCCCTTCACCCCCGCGTTAGGATCCCCTGGCACTCTTCCGGATCGATCGGGCGCTACCCCGGCTCAGGAAGGGCAGCCGTTTGTGGTAGGATCCGCACCCGCCACGCTGGCCCGCTGGATGTACCCCTTTAACTCGGACCCAAGCGGCCGACCCACCGCTAGTGTGTTTGGGGCGCTGGGCTCCGCTGGGGATTTTGATTCGAGGGATGCGCAGTACCTGCTTGGTTGGTCGACCACCAACGCCATCCCGGCCGGGAGAGGTGCCGTCGGCTATCTGCTGCGCCGCGCCCGGGTGACCCTCACCGTGGCGACCCAAAGCCAGTTTGCCTACAACCCCACGATCCGTGATTTCCGCACCTACTTTCCGACGAACGATTCGCGGTACCTCCCACCCGCCATTTCTGGCTTTCCCCTGGAACTCTTTGGCGTGGGATTTCGAGGTGGCTTCACCGGGTCGGAGGGGAGCTTCATTCCCTACACGGCCACCAATTATCCCCAGAACGGACCTTGGGCGGCTTCACCGGGCGGCGGTTTCTTCACCAACCGCGTGGCTTATGCCGCCGGATTCGACACCCGCGGCGTGCTGGTGGATGTGTCGAACAATGTTGCGGATGACGGCACGAACGAGAGTGCAACCGCGTTCGAGGTGGCGCCGTTCGCGGTGGGACAGACCTCCCACGTGGCCCCAGGGGAAGCGCTGACTCCCGGTTCCCGAATCACCTTTGATCTTAATCTCGACGACCCATTGGTCCAATCCTATGTGAGGCAGGGACTCAACCAAGGCCAATTAAGATTGATGCTCACCAGCCTCGTTCCGGCGAGTATGAGTGGCGCGCCCGCCTTCCCCAGCTTCTTCACGCCGTTCAGCTTGGTCGCGCGGCCTGATCAGTATCCGCTGCTCGACATCGAAGGCAGCGTGATGCGTCCGGAGGTAGACACGGACTCCGACGGCCTGCCCGACGATTGGGAAAACTTCCATTTTGGGTCCCTGCTGCATCCGGCGGAAGAGGACGCGGACGGGGATCTGGCCAGCAATCTTGCGGAGTATCAGGTGGGGACGCGACCGACTTCGTCCGCCAGTGTGCACCGGCTCATCTCCCTCACGACCGGAGAAAACTTTGCCGAAATCCGGTTTACCTGCGCGCCCGACGTGGCCCCGGCGGTGCAGTGGTCGGAGGATCTTCGGAATTGGCATTCGCCGGAGAACGCCCAGATCTTCTACACCTCCGACTGGCTTTCTAAATCGAGCCCGGCCCCGTCGTATCCGGCTCCAGTTTACAATCTGTGGCGGGACGAAGGCACCACTGGTCCGCATCGCTTCTATCGAGTGATCACTCCATGAAAATGAACTGTCTCCCCGCTCCTCGCGATTCTGTGGGCGGATTTACGCTCATTGAGCTGCTGGTGGTCATCGCCATCCTGGCCATCCTGACCGCGCTGATGCTCCCTTGCTTGGCCCAAGCGAAGAACCGTGTCCGGAGGGTGGAGGAGCTGTCGGCCGGGCGTCAGCTTATGCTAGCGGTGCACTTATATGCTGATGACCGCGGTGGATCGGTTTTTCCAGGGTATGCGGCGGATCCTTCCGCGGTGGATGACCAGGGCAACCCCGTCGGGTTTCCCACCAACGCTCGGTATCCGTGGCGGATCGCGCCCTATCTCGGGAACTCGATGTCGTTAATCTATTCGGGGGAGAACCGAAAGAAGCTGGCGCAACTGAAGGCGCGCGCCCACTCGGACTATGTCTATGGTGTCAGCGTCTATCCATCCTTGGGGATCAACTCCTACTTCGTTGGCGGCAACGAGACCGAGTTCCCCGCCGCGGCCGCCAATGCCCGATTTGGCGCCGGCACGGTTCTCACGCGGATGGACGAAGTACGGCGCCCCTCCGATATGCTGGCCTTCATTTCGGCTCGGTCCCCTGTCGACGGGCAGAATGCGCAGGGGTACTTCCAGGTGCTGCCGCCGTATCTGCGGACGCGTCAGTGGGCCTCCCAATTCTCGCCCACTCTCACCCCCAAGGAGTGGGGATGGGTCGCGCCCCGGTTCAGCCGCCGGGCGGTTGCTGCCATGCTGGATGGCCACGCTGCCTCCCTGGACCTAGCCGCGATGCAGGACATGCGTCGCTGGTGCAACAACGCCGATCAAGCCAACTTCACTTTCCCCCCCTAAATTGAATCTCCACACATGATTTCATTGAAACTGCTTCCCTCCCCGGGCGCCTGGCTGGTGCTCGCATTGGCCGCCCTGTGCGCCTCGGCCCGAGCCGAAACCATCGCCTCTATCCTCCCGCCGCTGCCCGAGCCGGTCACGAGCCTCGGCGCAGTAACCCACGACGGTTGGCTTTACGTCTTCGGCGGACACCAGGGGGAACGCCACGAATATACCGCCGACAAAGTCAGCGGCTCGCTCCACCGCCTCAACTTGGAACGTGGCCAATCATGGGAACGTCTTCCCTCCGCCGCACCCGGCCAAGGCCAGCCGCTGGTCGCTCACGGAACTTCGATTTACCGCGTGGGCGGTATGGCGGCACGCAACGCGCCGGGCGAGAAGCAAGACCTCATCTCCGCGGCCCTGGTTCAGCGGTTCGACGGAAAAACCCTCCGCTGGGAAGAAGTCGTCGCGCTGCCGGAACCGCGCTCTAGCCACGACGCCGTGGTGGTGGGCGACCGGCTCTTTGTCGTCGGAGGCTGGCAACTTTCCGGCGGCACTCGCAAGCCGGTGTGGCCCGACACCGCTCTGGTTCTCGATCTGGCCAATCCGTCCGCGGGTTGGAAGACCTTCCCGCAGCCCTTCCGGCGTCGCGCCCTGTCCGTGGCGACCTCCGGTAACCGGGTAATCTGCATCGGCGGTATGAACAGCGACGGCAACCCGACGCTGGCGGTGGAAATTTTTGAGACAACGACGGGAGAATGGAGCAAGGGGCCCGACCTTCCCTCAGGCAAGTTCAAGGGTTTCGCCTGCTCCGCCATCGGCCAGGGAGGGCGCGTCTACGCCAATACCTTCCAAGGCGATCTGTTGCGTCTATCGGCCGATGAACGGTCGTGGGAAAAAGTCGGACGGTTGGCCCATCCCCGCATGGCCCACCGCCTGGTGACGGCGGGCGCGACTCAAGTGATCGCGCTCGGCGGTGAGGACGGCGAAGCGAAGCGTCCGGATCTGGAACTACTCACCCCCACGGACGTCCCCGATACCCGCGCGCCGGATTCGACGAGCAGCCCGGCTGCCGCCGCCAGTCGCCCCTAAGACAGGCTCTAAGTTACTTTCCGCTTCACAGTCATGCTGCGCTATTACCTTCTCCTCGCCCTCGCCGTCGGTGTCCTGATGACGTCCCGCGCCCATTCCGTCTGGCTCGAACCGGATCTGAACGGAGGCCTGTTGATCCGGTTCGCTGAACCCGACGGCAAGTTCGAGAAATCGCCTGGACACCTGGATTCCCTCACCCCACCGGCCGCCTTTGCCCTGGTGGCGGGTGAGCCTGCGGCGGTGGACGCCTCGAAGCGGACGGACCATTTCGCACTTCCCGGTACCTCCGTCACGAATGCGGTGGGCGTGGAAACCAGTTTCACGGTCCGGGCCAAGCGCAAGCCGCTCTTTTATGCCCGCTGGCAACCGGTGGCCGGTGGTCCGTCCACACCGCTGCTCACCCTGGATCTCGTGCCCACGGGGAAACTGGGTGAAGTGCGAATTTGGTTCCGAGGTCAGCCGCTGGGAGGCGTGAAGGCGAAGCTTCGAACGCCTGACGAACAAGAGGTGGAACTGGTGGCTGACGTCGAGGGTTTCCTGCGGTTCCTGTCGAACCAGTCCGGCCTACACCTGCTCACTCTCGCCCACCACCGGGAGAGTTTGCCCGGAGTCCACCAGGGACGTCCCTATGAGCAGACCAGCCACAATGCCGCGCTCACCTGGCGACAGCCGTGAGGTACCGCTTCAGTCGAGGCTCTGCTCGTTGAGGAGTCCGCTCGAACCACGGGAACGAACCACGGGCCAGGGCGCGTTTCAAAGATTCAGCTGCACGCTGATCACAAAAGTCCGCTCTCGCCGGGGTTCGTTCAATAGGTTGAGCGGATTGAGGCGATAGTCCTGGTCGGTCAGGTTGAGAATGCCGGCACGGATCTCGGCGCGTTGACGCGGCCAGCGGTAACCGACGAAGACGTTCTGCTGCCAGAAGGAGTCGCCTGGTAGTTCCGGGACGTAACCGTCATTGGACTGGTGGTAATAGTTACTGAACCACTGGGCGAACCATCCGCGCGGATGTTGGTACAATAGGGAGAATTCTAGACGACCCAGCCGCGAACTGACGTCCGTATTGAGACCGTCGATTCCGGGTGTCGAGAGGGGCAAATTCGGATAGCGAGTGCAGAGCGTCGCTTCGCTGAGACTGCCGCGGGCGCCCAACGTCCAGCTCGGGCCCAGCAGTTGATTAGCATAGAGCGCCACGGTCCGTTCCTCAAACTCCAGGGTCTCCTGCAGGGCGATGAGCGTATCGGGCAGGGGTAGCGGCGTGCCGTTGGTCAAGGCTCCGACTTCGCGCTCACCGTCGGAGGTGAGGTGGGCGGCCTCGACACCAAAGTAGGTTCCGGACGGCAGCGCTTGATCGAAGCCGATTCCGGCCACTTCGAACGAGGTGCCGGGAACGAGCCCGACCACGGACTCCGGGATCAGACTGCGAAAGACCTGAGTGAACCCCGCCATCTGCGTCGGCTCAAGACGGACGCTATCGTCGAAATACAGTCCGCCCAGGGACTGGCCATAGGCGCCCCGGAGTTGGCCTCCTTTCCAGGGAAACAAGGTCAGCGCCACTTTCGGGGACCATTGCGACTCGGTTTGATCGGCGTCGCGGAGCGGTGGAAGTTCGGAGTTCTGGGGGTATTGCAAATAGTCGTAACTCAGCCCGACATTGAAGCGTAACCAGGCGAGCGGATCCCATTGATAGTATCCGTAACCGGAGGCGCGCCCGAATGGAACCGACACGGAGTCGGCGTCAATCAGGCCGGTCAGCGTGCGGGTCAAGGTCGTCGAATTGTCCACGCGGCCGCCCTGCACTCGAGCGCCGGCGACGACTTGATGATGATCCGTGGCCCAGATCTGTTGGATCTCTCCGGAGACGAGTTGGAATTCGCTCTCGAGATTGAGCTCAAGGAAAGGGTCGGAGTTGATCGCGATGATCTCACCGCCGCGTTGCTGGATAAAATACAGGCCGGGCTGTGAATGGTTGAGTTCCAGTCGATCGCGCAAATAGCCGACGAGGGCGAGGGTGTGGCTTTCGGGGGACCAGGTGTGGTGGTAGCCGGTGAGGAGATGCGGTTCCTGATGCTCGATGGCCTGTAGCTGTCGGTTCGCGTCATTCGGATCATAATAGGCCGCGACGTCCCCGCGTTCATCACGTCCTCCGGACAGGGAGAAATAGAGAGAATCCGCCTCCGTCAGCCGTTGCTGTGTCTGCACGCTCAACTGTCCTTGTTCCCGGCTGCCGTTGGGTTGTTGGCCCGCGAAGGTGCGATACTGGACGTCGAGGGCGTAACTGAAGCCGGCCTCCCGTCCGTAGAAGGAGGCGGCCTGTTCGAAATTCCCTCCGCTCTCGTAGTCGGTGAACGAACTGAAGCCGAAGCGTCGGGGCGTGAAATAAGCGAGCCGGGTCTGTTGTGATACCCAAAGGGAGAGGTTTCCGCCGCCAGGAGGGGCCAGCAGGTTGGCGAGTAGCAGTTCACTTTGGCGGGGTGTTTCGAACCGTAGGTCAAATTGATTGGGATCTTCCTGGGCGGCGAGACTGCGGGAAAGAAAGAGGTGAGCGGAGAAATTGGCATAATCTTCACCCACGGCCCGGACCGCCGCCTGTTCGCCCACTTCGGTGAGACCCGCCGCCGCATAGAGTACGGCCAGATCCGCCGTGCGCACGGCGAGGTCCTGGTCCAAGAGCCAGCGCGAACGAAAGACGGCGTAATTGTCGTTGAGGGCCACCGAACGTTGGAGTTCGCGGATGGCCTCGTTGTTGCGATTTAACTGCTGGTCGTGCAGCGCAGAATAGAACCAACCCGTCGGATCGGCGGGATCGAGTTCTTTCGCCAATCGGAAATCTTTATCGGCCAGTCGATCTTCGCCCGTCTCACTGAAGGCCTTTCCCAGGTAACTGCGATAGAGCGCGCGTTGCGGTTCGAGTACGGCGGCGACCTGGATGTCCCGGCGAGCAGCGGTGAAATCCCGCGCGCCGGCGTGGGCGAGGCCGCGTCCCAGCCAAGCGGGTCCGAAGGATCCATCCAAGGCGACGGCCTGTTCAAACCAACGTAGGGCGTCGGCGGGATGGTCCTGCGCGAGAGCGGTGTAGCCTTCGAGGCTGAAGACGGGTGCTAATTGAGGTGACCGACTCCGAGCCTGGGCCAGGGCCGCTCGGGTGGCTTTGTGTTGCCCAAAAGCGAATTCAAGTTCGGCCAAGCGTGCCCAGGCAAGTCCCAGTTCAGGCGCCAGTTGGGTGGCCCGGCGAGCGGCGGCCCGGGCCGCGGGAAGGTTAAAGCGGCCTTGTTCAATGTAGGAACGTCCCAGCCAGTCACTCGCCCACACCGGGGGTGCGCTGAGTTCAGGATCAGGCTGCGGATCCAAGGTAACCGTGGCGATCAGTTCCTTCAGGGCGCGTCGACCCGGCGTCCCGGTCGACGTTCCGTCCAGCAAGGACTCAGCGGCTGAAATGCTGCCGACGGCCAACTTGAGCGCCGCTCGAAAGACCGAGGCACTCGCGGATTCCGTCGACGCCGGCTCGGGTAGAAGTGAATGCGCTTGGGCCAGATTTCCCGCGAGGTAGGCCGTGAGGGAGTCGGTAAAGGGGAGACGTTCCGATTCCGTCCAGGCGAGATCGGCCGGACGAAGGACCGCGGGATAGTAAAAGACCCATTGGATCAGCAGGTGGGCCGGGAGCGCTGGCGAACGAACGGCCGGTTGGCCCGCTTGCAGTTGCACCTGTTGGCCACTGGTGAGCTGCAGCGATTCAGTCGGTGTCTGCAAGTCCACTGCACCATCGAAGAGCGCGAGCAGGGTGGCCGCGTTGGTCGGATTCACGCTCAGTAGAAATTCTGTTCCCCTGATCGCCCCGTTGGCCAAGGGGGTTTCGAATTCAATTTCCGCTGGCCGTTCGCGGTTGAGAAAAAACACGGCGCCAGACCGCAAGAACAGGCTCGGTCGCGCGTAGGTTCCAGCCGGTTCCTGGAGCTCAACTAGCGTGTTCTCTCGAAGACGCACCAAACTCAAATCCGACAGACGCAGAGTGGCCCGACTGTCGGCCCCGGTGCGCAGTTGCTGTCCCGGGTGCAACACGGTTCCCGTCGAGGCGTTGGTCCAAACGCCTCGGAGTCGGCTCAGTTCGACGCTCCCGCCCAGTTCGATGAGTTCGGCGGTGAATTCTCGGCCAATGGCTTCGGCCCCGTGGACGATGTCGGAGCCAAAGCCCAGCCAAAGTCCTCCCCAGGCGAGCAAAAACAGGAGTCCACGTCCGGACGAGAAAATGGAGATGACACCCATGGGTCACCTATTCCGCGGCCGCGGCTTGCCGCAATTCGGGCCATTTTTGCAGACGTCGGAGCAGGGCCTGATGCGTCAGGCCCAGTCGGGCGGCGGCGCGACGAATCCCGCCGCCTTCATCCCGCAATGCCTGCGCGATCAACTGATACTCCGGTGCTTCCAGGGGACTGAGTTCCCGGGTGGCGGGAGGTGCAAACGAGATGTTGGAGGCCACTGGGACGGTAGAGATCGGGGAGTTAGTTGGGGAGGAAAGCAACCCTCTGGGCGGTTCGATGGGAATCGACGATGGGGTTGCTGCTGGACTGGCGGGGACGAGCCATCCCAGATCGATGTTGAGCCATTCGGCTTCGGGCGGTGTCTTGAGCAGTGACCGTTCCAGCAGGTTGCGAAGTTCGCGGACATTGCCGGGGAACGGGTGGTGCTGGAGGGCCTGGAGGTCGTTCGCGCGGAGCAGGGGTTTGCGTCGGTCGTACTTCTGCGCCAGATGGCCCAGGAGGGTTTCGGCTAGGGCATTCAGATCGCTGAGTCGTTCGCGGAGGGGCGGCAAACGGACGCTGAGAACATCGAGCCGGAACATCAGATCTTCACGTAACCGACCCAACCTAACCTCTTCGACCAGCGATCGGTTGGTGGCCGCCATGACCCGGCCGGTGAAGGTCCGGTTAACCGTTGATCCGAGCGGCCGGTATTCGCGACTTTCCAGAAACCGCAGGAGTTTGGCTTGGAGGGGTAGCGGAATTTCCCCGAACTCATCCAGGAAGAGCGTGCCGCCATCGGCCGCTTCGATCAGGCCGGTGCGTCGGCGATCCGAACCCGTGTAGGCGCCCTTTTCGCTGCCGAACAGTTCGGCCTCGAACATCTCGGCCGGCACGGCGGAGCAATTCAACGCCAGGTACGGTACGGTTGCTGCCCGCGGACCAAAGGTGAGTTGATGCAGCAGACGCGCCGCCAGGTCCTTGCCGGTTCCCGTCTCCCCCAGCAGAAGAACGGGAGCCTCGGGATAGCGGGCCGCTTGCCGGAGCGTGTTGAGGATTTCTAACAGGGCCGGTGAGGAGCCGACGAGTTCCGTCGCGGCGGACGGATCCGGGCGGCTCAAGCGGAGGCGCGCCCGCCGAAGGCACGCAACAAAATCCGAGGCGGCGAGCGGCTTGGTCAGGTAGTCGAACAGCCCATTGCGGGTAAGTTCGATGGCCTGGGAAAGTTCCGGAGCGCCGGTGATCATCATGACCACGGCGTCGGGGCAACGCCGCCTAAGCTGCAGGTAAAACTGGAAGCCGGTGCCATCCCCCAAGCGGTTGTCGAGCACCGCCATATCAAACGTTTGTTTCGCCAGCACGCTGCGCGCTTCCTGAACCGAAGAACACCTGACGGGTTCGCCGCCTTCCTCCATCACCAGGCGGGCGAGCATTCCGGAGAAACCGGTGTCGTCGTCGAGCAGGAGGCAGGTGAAGCGTTGGGGGGAACTCATGGAAGTTGGAGGGCGAGTGGGCGGGTCGTGATTGGCAGCAGTCCAGGCGGAGGGCGTTTAGGGAAAGCGAAGTCGAAAAAATTGGGTTAGTGCCGCCTCCAAGTCGATGGGAACACTGACCCGGCCATCGGCCGCGCGGATGACGGGTCCGGGTGCGGTCCAGAGGGAGGCTCCGATCTCGGGTGAAGCCTCGACCACAAAGTTCAGCGGTCCGGCGGCGGAGAATTGCAGTTCGGCCCGTTGGCCAGTGGGGTCAAGGACCAGGGAAAGTTGCCCCCACACCGACACGGAAACGGGTGGGTTCGTCACGGATCCGACGGTGTTGAACACTTCCACCTCATAGTTTCCGGCGTGGTCGAGACCCACCGGATCCAGCGCCAGTTCGGGGTTGGTTTGGCCCGTTTGCTCAGCGCCATCCTTGCGCCACCGGAACTGCAGGGGCGGGGTTCCGTCAGCGAGCACGGCCAGGAGGGCGCGCTCGCCCAGTTTGGCGGTGATCGATTGGAGCGGTTGTCGAATCGTGGGTGCACGGGCGGGAACGGAATTGGTGGCGAGGCGATAATTCAAGTAGGTCAGGCCCCGGGCTCCGCTAACGCCGTCCACCACGACCAAGTAGGTTCTTCCGGCGTCGCAGGCGATCCGCAGACGGCTGGTCTTCCCATTGGGACCGCTGTCGTTGTCGCAGGCGACAGAAACCAGATTTTGGTAGCCGAGCAGCGGGGGGGCAAAGGTGTAGACTTCCAAGACCGTGTCGAAAACGCTGCCATCCGTATCCAGTTCAAGATCGCCCGACTCAGGCGGGATATACGAGAACCAGTACGAGGCGCCGCCGGCGAGGCCGCAGTGGGCGGGTTCGCCGGTATCGCGGCCCGCATAAACCGTGTGAAAGATTTGGGTGCCGTTGTAACCGCGGGTCAAACCAGAAGGGCCGCCCGCGGGACGAACCCGGGCCGTCCGCGCCGTGAGATTGGCGGCGGGTGCGCCTCCGCCGGTCAGTCCGGATTCGAGGGCATCTTCGGGTTTGTTCCGCGCGAGGGCGTTGATGATGCCTTCGCTGGAGATCTGCAGTTCCACGGCTTCGCTGAAGAATTCCACGTCGCCTACCTCCACCCGTACGCGATATTGCCCGACATTTGACGGCTGAAAATTGGGGATGACCAGGGTGAGATCCTCCTGTTCTTCCAGCTCCTCCTCATTGAAAAACCAATGGAGTTTGGGTTCGTCGCCCGGGCCAACATTGACAGCCAGGGTGATGCTTTCCCCCACGGTGGTGGCACGGTCGGTGTTCACCAGGGAGATGGACGGGATTAGCGCGCCAACGGCTTCCAGTCGCCAACGGAGTCGGACGGCGCCGGTCGCGCCGGCAAATCCGTCCACGGCAATTTCATAGCGTTGACCAGCCCGGACCCCGAATTCCAGCAGGCTGGAGGTCTGGTCGCGATCGTCATCGTTGTCGGCGATTTTCTCCAGTCGCCGGAGTTCCGGATCATCGCCGGGTTCGACCACGTACACCCCGAGCAAGGTGTCGAAGCCGGTTCCCTCTAGTTCAAAGGTGGCCAGGCCGTTGGTGGGAGCCACCCAGGAAAGCCACAAGGAATGGCCGCCGCGCTTGCCGCCATGACGGGGTTCCTCCGCTTCGAACGTGGCTCCGGAATTGTTTCCAGATAGGTCACCTGCCTCGGTAACCACGGTTTCTCGGTCCGCAAAGAGATCGCGGAACTCGGCGGCCTGAAGGGCCATGAGTTCGGCGGCGGCGACCAGAAGGATCACCCAGTTCGTTATCGATTTTGCTGACACTTGAGTTATTCTAATGGGCTCGGGCCGTTAATTCAATTCACTGGCCCCGTTGGAAGTGGCCTGCGACCGCCAAGTAACGGAGTCAAACCCGACGCGTCATTTCGGGAGCTTTCATCGCAGGTCACCCAGATCCCCAGTGCAGGCAGCCTGCCAGGTCTTTGATCTAGCCGTGGAAGGTCCGCAAGAGGATCAGTTCCTGGTCCTTTTGCCGGCTGGCCTGGGGATAACCCGGCTGGCTGGTCCGTTGGTGGACCACTCGCCCGAGCGGGCAGACTGTTTTCGGACCGCTTAGGCGTCCAAGCCTTCGGGCCAGCTGTCCCGGGGTTCGTAGCCAAGTAGAACCTGGGCGGACGTCATATCGAACTGTTCCTGGTAGCGCGGTCGACTGGCCGCATTGACGACTGCGTGGCGCACCGTGGTGGGTGCTTCCACGGCACAGGCAAAAAAGCGCCCGGCATCGCCTGGGCTCAGATAAACATCCTGCGACCACTCCTGGGAGGCGATTTCCTGCTGTTGTTCCGGAGTCCGCGGACACCAACCCAACCGCACGACAATGACACTGATCCCGTGCATTTCGGCGAAGCCGCGGCCGATCGATTCGAGGAACATTTTAGTGGCGGCATACCAGTAGCGAGGACTGGGCGGATCCTCCGGTCGAACCGGGATGCCGCCAGCCTGCCGCTGCCACCAATTGACCTGTCCGGAGCTGGCCAGGATTAGGCGGCTGACTCCGGCCAACCGGGCGCTTTCCAGCACGTGATAGGCGCCGATGAGATTGTTCGGCAGAAGTTCGGTGAGGAAATCGGCGTCATCAGGGGTAGCGGCCAGGTGAACGAGGCACTCAATACCCGTCAGGGCGCGGTCCAAGGCGGGCCGGTCGGTGAGGGTTCCCACGAGACATTCCGAAGGGCCGGGTCCAGCGACTCGATCGAAACCGCGCACAAAATGGCCGTGGCGGACCAGTTCTGCGACCACGGCGCGACCGATCCGGCCGGAGGAACCGGTAACAAGTACGGATGCCATGAGGGGATGATTTGGTCAGGCGCGCCGTGGGTTCAATCTCCAAGCGCGCGCATTTCGAGTCTGTTCAAACGAACGGTTCAGGAGGGGAATCTAGCTGGAACGGGTGCCATCGCGCGCGGACGTCGTGAGCACGCACTCTCTTGATCCGGAGCGGTGGTGGAGTGATTGGAATCGAGAGGAAGACCGGTGACCTTGTCGGCGACGAGGCGGTATTGAGATCCGCCCTTGATTTGATCGAGTTCCGCAGGGGAGTATTAGCACGTTCAAGTCCCCACCTGAACTGACGCGCGAAACACCCTCGTCGAGAAGCTGGTAGGTACCCTGGTGCAATCGCTTAAACCTCAGCTCAGAATCCAATATGAAACCTTACTTCACTCTCGCGGTGACTGCCGTGGCGCTGGCCACTATCGGGTCCGCCACGGCTGACCTCATTACCGAACACTTCTCCGGGGAAGTGTATCAAGGTCCGTTCCAAGGTGCCGTGGGTACGGGAACCTTCAGTTACGACTCTTCCGTGGTTTTCAACTCGGGGCTTCAGTTCGTGACACCAGTCGAAGGCCTGACCCTGAGCTTCACAATGTTTGGCCAGACCTTTCAGGAGACGGACGATTTCAAATATGACAGGTTACCCGTGTTGGGTTTCTTCGATGGAGTGCCGTCGTTTCTTGATTTTTCGGTCCGGGAAGATGCGGGGGGTAATTCGACTGATATCCTCAAGCCCGGCGTATTTCGGATTTTTGCTGGGGGATTCTTGATCCCGGAGGCGGATTCTCCCTGGTCGGGGGAGTTCCCTGTGCCCTCAAGTCCGCATGGACCCTACGTTCTCGTGGATGTCTGGGTAAATACCGGTCCGGTGCCGGAAGGTTCGGTTCCCGCCGCGGGGTTGCTTTCCGGCTTAGCGCTGGTCGTGCTTTGGAGTCGCCGTCTCCGGTAGTTGCCCACGAAGCTTTCCTTCGACATTGATCGGGGAGGGCGGGCCAGCGAGGCTAACCCGCATGTTTCCCTTCGGACTTTGCCTCAATGCCAGCACGCTGCGGGGAACCCCGGTGCTTCGTCAAATTGAGGCGGCTTCCCGGGCCGGTTTCGGTGCACTGGAGTTGTGGTTTGCCGATACCGATGCCCATCTAAAGGCTGGGGGCAGTCTGACGGAAATCCGACGAGCGCTGGATGACGCCGGACTGTTCGTGCCGACGATGATCTATCTGGGCGGCTGGTTTGAGGCTTCCGAGGCGGAATGGCCGAGTGTCAAAGCTGAATGTGTTCGGCGTCTGGAACAAGCGGCGGTCCTGGGAGCGGCGCACGTCATTGCTGGGCCGCCCGCTGGGTTTGCCGATGCCTTCGTGGGTGCCCAACGCTATCGCGAACTGCTCGTCTTGGGCGGAGGAATCGGGGTGCTTCCGGCCTTCGAATTTCTTGGGTTCGTCGAACAGTACCACACGATCGAGTCGGCCTTGGAGATTCTGGCGCTGGCGGATCATTCCCGAGGAACCACGGTGTTGGATCCCTTCCATATTTTTCGCGGTGGCGGTTCGATTGAGAGCATTAGCAAGTTACGCGGCAAACAGATTGCCATTTCCCATTTCAACGACGCACCCGCATTACCTCCGAGGGAACAGCAACACGATGCCGACCGAGTCTGGCCAGGCGAAGGGCAGTTAGATCTTCGCCGGTATCTGACGCTGCTGGAGCAAACCGGTTACCAAGGTTGGTTGTCCCTGGAATTGTTCCGCGAGGATCTTTGGCGGCAAGATCCCTTCGAAGTAGCGCGGGTGGGTCGGGAGACCCTGCAGCGCGTTTTGCAACGGTGTCAGTGGTAATATCAGCATCCACCCGATTGCCTACGGCGCGGCCGCCACCACCCGGAGTCGAATACCGTCGGCGGCTAGCAAAGCGAACCAGGTGCCAGACCCTCTAACGGGAGGAAGATTTCCGGAAGGCGGAGGTCTTGACTGATTAAATGTGGCGATAGCGGGGAGAGGATAGGGTAGGTTGAAGTGGGGGCATGCGCCAGGGTAGAAACAAGGGTCAGCCGGAAAGTGCTCACCATCGGTTGCACTGCGTTTCGCGGGTGGTGAACCGGGAGTCCATTTTTGGGCCGAACGAGCGGGAGCAATTCGTGCGGTCTATGTGAGAATTTGTTGAAGAACTCTTCTAGTCCCAGCGGCCACGCTTCGGCCCGAAACGTTCGAACGGCGCCCGGCGCCTGCGAGGGTTAATCCTCCAAACTCGACTCCGTGCGCGATCTTCAAAAGAACGTCTTCAGCTAAACGCCGCCTAAGCCGGCCGTAATTCTCCGAACTCATTCCCCACAGCCCGCTCACTCCTTCGAAGTGAGCGGGTTCTTTTTTTGGGGGGCTTACCGCCCACCCGCGCGACGGGCAACGCCCGACCTCCCCGCCGGAAACCCTCGGAATGCTGCCCCTTGGCAATCCCGCAGTGATTCCTCGCCCTGAAACAGAAGATTTTTTTCCGTTAGAGGGTCTGGCACCTGGTTCCTGGCATTGCCTGGTTCCTGGCACCTGGTTCCTATTCTACCGGGTAGCGGAGGTGGGCGATGTGGATTAGATCAATCGAAGCCGGAGGTAGACCGAAGTGGCGGAGAGCGGGACCGTGACACGGCTTTGGCCGTTGGCCGAGGTGATGGGAAGCTGGAGGTTCTGCCAGTTCGCGGTGGTTCCGAGGTCGGGAGAGGATTCAAGCGCAACGGGCTGGACGAGGGATGGCCAACTGACGAAGAGCGACGGCGGATTTCCCGGGTTCAATCGGATGCTCAACCGGGGTGGCGTCGAAGCCGGGAGCCCGGGTTGCCAGGCGGGAACACCCGCCGCCGGGCCGCGAACCAGGTGGGGATTCGTTCCGTTGGCGTTGACGACGCTCAGTTCCAAGGTGCTGGGGATGGCTTCTAACTTTGCCAGTTGGAGCGGTTGAGGCACAGGCTGGCGTCCGGTATCGAAGGCGAGTTGCTGCCGGTTGGGCGACCAGGTGACCTGGCTGGAGAAGATCCCCGGGGCCAGTTGGAGCACGACGCGATCGTTCGAGCCGTCGAGATTCACGGACCGGATCGTCACGGAAACTGGACGATGCTGAACCACGCTTCCGGAGCCATCGACCGTGTTTTCCGCGCGCAGGTAGGCGAGGGTCTGGCCATCCGGTGAAAAGGCTGGGGCGTAATCCGACTGGGTGCTCTGGATCAGGCCGAACTGAGTGATCTGGTAGAATCCCTGGGGATGAGTCAATTGCCGGTACCTGCCCGATGAAATGGCATTCGGGACCGCCTCGATCAGGAAGAGTGCCGCAGATTCGCTGGGGGCGGGCGTGCCCACCGTGGGCCCGTCGGTGTCGATCGAAGCGACGATCAGGTTTTGGGTGGGATGCCAATCCACGCCGAACCCGCCCAGCGTGTAGAAGCTGCGAACGCGACCGAGCGCGACCACTTCCTGCGGCACGCCGTCGGCCACGCCGTAGATCTGCAGCAGTGGCGTCTGGGAGGTTCCGCTGAGCGAATCCAGCTGGGGCGGCTGCTGGGTTTGGTAGAACCCGGAATTCACCAGGCTGGCGACCACGATGCGACTTCGGTCGGGAGAAAACGCCTTATAGAGGGGAATGACGAAGGTGAATTTGTTGCGTTCGCCGATCTTGATTCCGTTGTTGAAGATCGGTTCGACGGTGATCAGGTCCTCGAAGGGAACCACCCGTTGTGTCGTGCCCGTGGCCGGGTGGTACGCGTAGACATCCTGACTTACCTTGGACGGGCGCTCCGGATGGGACGACGTCAGGGCCAGCAGACTGCCGTCCTTGGTCCACGAAGGGAAACTTGGCAACGGCAAGCCGGTTTCCACAATTTGATCGGCGGCGCCGTTCTCGTCGATGCGGGCGAGTTGAAGGCCATTGTTGGCGGTGGGCCGCAGGTAATAGATGGGTGAGGTTTGGGCGTAGGAGGCCGGAGTGGCGGCAAGACTTAGGAGTGCCCACAGACCAAAGAGGGTGGAACGCATGATATTCGAGGGTAGAGTCGTTGGGGGTTACCGGGTTGGGGTCATCAACTGCCAGCCGCTGGATTCGCTTTGATTGGGGTTGTAGGCAGGATCGCTGGAGTTCCGATAGGTCCCGTAGCCGTCAGTCCAGTGATAGCTCTCGGTGGAGGAGTGCTGCGACGTTCCATAGTAGGGGTCGTCCACGGTTTCGACGCCCCGGACGTAATCGGAGAATCGGTCATTGGCGCTACGACCTGAGGAAGGGGCGCCGGCGGCGCGGGAAGTCCGGAGGCGACTGTCGATGGAGGCGAGCATGGCGTCGTTGTTGGCGCTGATCTGGCGGCTCATTTGCGCAGCTGCGGCGATCTGGTCGTAGCCCGCCTGGAGTTGGCGGTTGAACTGCTCCTGGAGGTAGGCGTTGACCGCGACGAGGCGCTGTTGCCAGGCGGGATTGGGGCGGAACGACCGGGCGATCGCCGCGAACACAGGGCGGCGACGTTCCAGCGTTGCTTTCGGGGCGCGGAAGCTATGGATCGAATTGAGACCCCAATTGGTCTGCCAGGTTCGTCCCTGAGGGCCGTCATAGGGGATCTCAATGGTGTAATGCACGGCATAGAACTCCTCTTCGACCGGAGTGTTGTTGAAATCGTAGGTGACCTTCAGGCCAACACCGCGCTGTGTGTCGGACTTCGGCATGCGCAGGGCGTCGGCGAGGCCCGGCAGATCCTTGGAACCGATGACCTTCAAGTTATAAACGTTCGAACGGAGCCGGCGGACGATCTCCAACAAGGCCTGTGCGGGAGGTAGGGGTTGCTGGGAATAAGTGAGTCCGCCGAGGTTCTGCCCCGGTTGATAGTAACCGGCGTCGGGGCGCAGACAGAAGAACTCGGCGGCAGGAAAGGCAAAGAACGCCTCGGCGCTGGATGGGTTTTCCGCGCTGGCGGCGATCTTCACCGGACTGGAAACATGGGCGTAGTTCCAGATCACCTGACTCTGGTCCTTCCAGGTCGAAGGCGCGATGAACACGCAGACCGGTAGGCCTCCTTGTGGCGGGTCGAGGACCTGTCGGGTGGTGAATCGTTCCCCGTCAATCACCGGTCCGGTGGGACCCTTTCCGGGCTTGGAGGGTTCGGTCTGGGCGGCGGCAACGGTTGCGCCGGATTCCACGGGTTTTGTTCCTGGCGATGGATCCTGCCCGAAACTGCCCGTGGAGAAGGTCACGAGGTACGACGAAACGAGGCAGTAGGCGAAAAGGCGGGATTTCATCCGGTGATTTGTGGGTGGCTCACCGCACGCCCAGGCGGTTACTGGATTTGGTTTTTACGCTTCGCCCGGAGAGGGAGATTTGGTTTCGGTGCGGTCGTAATTTGAAACGACAATGCGCCTGGGTCACGAGCGGGCAAGGCATTTGTGGTACGGTTTCTGTGGAGCACGGGCTGAGGACGAGGAGGAATTGGATCTGCCGGGCGATGGGGTCCTCTCGGGCGATTTTCCGGGTCTTTTTTCCCAAGAGCACGAGAGCATACGAGAGCGAGGCATAGGGGTCGGTCCTCACTTTTGACACATCTGTTCCTACCCGCCTACGCTGTAGCCCGCAGCAGATTCGATACAGGCGTCCACACGCCCATGTGCAGCCGTCGGGCGATGCGCACCTTGCCCGGATCGCCTTTGCGCCGCTGCGCCAGATCGGTCTCCTTCCAGTCCAACTTCCCCAACTCTTCGCGCACCAGCCGTTCCGCCTTGGCCTCCCCGCTCTCCTGCCGTTCCGCCCCGTAATGCTGCGCTCCCACCCGCTCCGACGCCTGCGCCAGCAACTCCTGCTTCAGTTCGTCCGCCCCGAAAAACCAACCCCGACGGAGC
>Ga0209591_10000640_pt1 | contig 44772 bp, 26 predicted proteins | sample MAT01_FD_187207 | JGI IMG/M metagenome (GOLD analysis project Ga0209591, IMG submission 187207) | Freshwater microbial communities from Lake Fryxell liftoff mats and glacier meltwater in Antarctica - MAT-01 (SPAdes) (version 2) | ecosystem: Environmental > Aquatic > Freshwater > Ice > Liftoff...
TCCAGCCTTCCAAGGCCAGACGCGCCAACAAGGCGGGAACTGCCGTCATCTCGTGCGAGTCGCCGGCCACCTTTTTGCTGCCCCACTACCACGCCGTTGCGGGCGGCCCAGGCGCTACCCATCTGCATGGCGGCCCGGCCCCACGCCTTGTCGGCCGACCCGCGCAGGACGTTGCCATCAATCGCGACCACCTCGCCCTTGCTGGTCAGATGCACGGCCTGCCCCCGCGACTGGAACGCGGTCTGCAGCTGCGCGGGGTCCAAGGCGGCAAAGACCCGACGAAAGGGGTCGTGCGACGGTGCCCCATGGGGAAGATCCCGCAAGCGTCGGAACCACGGCAGTTTGGCCTGCGCGAAAGTGGCCATGCGCACGGCGCTGTCTGCGCCGCTAAGGATGGCACAGAGCGCCAGCACCAGGATGTCCAGGAGGCGGTGGTCCTGGTTCCACGCCTTGTGCGGGTCGGGGATAGGGGCAACATGGGCGTGCATACTCACTTCGGTCGGCTCCATTGGCACATCCTGCTCCCGCACGGTTCCTGCCTGGAGCCTACCCAAACGCTTCCTCCCCGCTACACTGCCGCAAAACGTGGTGGCCCTGCAGGAAAATATGCGAAGGCCGTGGGAGGAAGGGCGTGGCGCTAAACCTTTCGGGCTGCTTAGGCAGAACGTGTATCACAAGAGTCATCGCCTTGTATCCCATTCTGTATCACTTTTGGTGATAGCCAAATTGCAACTGGCATGCTATACTCGGCTATTCTTCTGACATAAACTTCATACTAATCTCATCAGTAGACTTCCCGTAGATTTGTTCTGCCCCTGCGTATCAGCCATATGCGGGTTGGGGGTTCCCCGGATTACTTGGCGGGCGGCGCTTTGTTGAGTTGTGGCGAGTAGCGAGGCCACCACGATGTCTGATCCTGGCCAGCGTCAATCGACAGCTGCTGCTGCTGGAGCATCAAACGGTGCCGCGCAATCGGCGCCCGCGATCACCCTCCCCAAGGGCGGTGGCGCGATCAAGGGCATCGGCGAGAAGTTTGCTGCGAACCCGGTGACTGGCACCGGCTCGATGAGCGTGCCGATCGCCACCTCGCCTGGCCGATCCGGCTTTGGCCCGCAGCTCACCCTGTCATACGATTCCGGCGCTGGTAATGGGCCTTTCGGCTTCGGCTGGAGCCTGTCGATTCCCTCAATCACCCGCAAAACTGACAAAGGTCTACCTCAGTACTTCGACGCCGAGGAGTCCGACGTTTTCGTCCTTTCTGGCGCAGAGGACCTCGTTCCGGTCTTCAAGAAGAACCCGAATGGGACTTGGGCGCTCGATCAGGCAGGCAGCCCCATTATCGGTGACTACCAACGCGATGGCTTTACCGTCAGGCCATACCGCCCGCGCATCGAGGGACTGTTCGCGCGGATCGAGCGCTGGACCCGCGATGCTGATGGCGATGTTCACTGGCGATCAATCTCCCCAGACAACATCCTGACGCTGTATGGTAAAGATGAAAACGCTCGCATCGCTGATCCGCAAGACCCTCATCGCATCTTCAGCTGGCTGATCTGCGAGAGCCGCGACGACAAGGGCAATGTCGTTATCTATGAGTACAAGGCGGAAGATGGCGTTGGCGTCGCTCTCGGCCAGGCCCACGAGCGCAACCGTGGGGATCAGAATGACCCTCGGCGCACAGCTAATCGCTACCTCAAGCATATTCGCTACGGTAATCGTGCGCCCCTGCTTGACCACGCGGGGCAGCGGCCGCCCTTCCTACCTGACGCGCAGCTCCAGAGCGCTGAATGGATGTTTGAGGCAGTCTTTGATTACGGTGAGCACGATGCCGATGCGCCGACGCCGAATGACGCTGGCTCGTGGACATATCGCAACGACCCGTTCTCATCCTACCGCGCCGGCTTTGAGGTGCGCACCACCCGCCTCTGCCAGCGCGTGCTGATGTTTCACCATATCTCCGACCAGGCGACAGGGATACAGGGCTACGATGGCCTCGTACGCTCCACCGACTTCACCTATTCGTTTGAGCAAGACCCTAGCGATGTGCGCAACCCGATCTACTCGTTCTTGCTCTCGGTCACGCATTCCGGCTATCAGCGTAGCAACGGCGGCTATCTGAAACGCAGCATGCCGCCAGTCGAGTACGAGTACACGCAGCCCATCGTTGATCACACCATCTATGATGTGGACGCCGCCAGCCTGGAGAATCTACCGATTGGCGTTGATGGGGTGGCCTATCAGTGGACGGATCTGCACGGCGAAGGTATCCCCGGTCTGCTGACTGAGCAGGCTGGCGCCTGGTTCTATAAGCGCAATATCAGCCCGATCAGCGAGCGTCCGGTTGAGTTCGCACCGCTGGAGCGCGTTGCCCTGAAGCCCAATCTCGCCTTTGCTGGCGGGCAGGCCCAGTTCATGGATCTCGCTGGCGACGGCCAGCCCGATCTGGTGGTGCTGGACGGCCCCATCCCCGGTCTGTATGAGCACGATGAGGCTGAGGGCTGGCAGCCCTTCCGGCCCTTCACGGCCCGCCTCAACCGTGACACGCGCGACCCCAACATGAGGTTTGTCGATCTCGACGGCGATGGACACGCCGATGTGCTGATCAGCGAGGATGACGCCCTCGTCTGGCACCCCTCACTAGCCGAGCAGGGCTTTGGGCCAGCCCGCCGTGTCCGTCAGCCCCTCGATGAGGAAAAGGGCCCGCGCCTGGTCTTTGACGATGGCACGCAGTCGATCTACCTGGCCGATATGTGTGGCGACGGACTGACCGACCTGGTGCGTATTCGCAATGGCGATGTGAGCTACTGGCCCAACCTCGGCTACGGTCGCTTCGGTGCGCGGATTGCAATGGACCGGGCGCCGCACTTCGATGGCCCGGATCAGTTCGAGCACCGGCGCATTCGGCTGGCCGATATTGATGGCACTGGCACCACCGATATCATCTATCTGCACCGCGATGGCGTGCGCCTGTACTTCAATCAGTCCGGCAATAGCTGGAGCGCGCCTGAGGCGCTGCGGGTCTTCCCGCGTGTGGATGACCTGGTCAGCATCGCGCCCGCCGACCTCCTTGGCAATGGTACCGCATGCCTGGTCTGGTCGTCGGCGCTGCCCGGCGATGCGCGGCAGCAGATGCGCTATGTCGATCTGATGGGCGGGCAACAGCTTATAGGTGGTCAGAAGCTCATAGGTAAGCAGAAGCCACATCTGCTGGTGAGAAGTAGCAACAACCTCGGCGCTGAGACCCTGGTGACCTACGCCCCCTCCACGAAGTTCTATCTGCAGGATAAGCGCGACGGCAATCCCTGGATCACGCGGCTGCCCTTCGCGGTGCATGTTGTCGAGCGGGTCGAGACGTACGACTACATCAGCCGCAATCGCTTTGTCACCCGCTACGCCTACCACCATGGGTATTTCGATGGCGAGGAGCGTGAGTTCCGTGGCTTCGGCATGGTCGAGCAGTTTGACACCGAGACATTCGCTAGCCTCAACGCTGGTGGTGACCCTGCGACGAGCGATAACGTCGCTGCCGCGTCGCATGTGCCGCCGGTGCATACCAAGACCTGGTTCCATACCGGCGCATACATTGGCCGCGATCATGTCTCCGACTTCTTCGCTGGCCTCCTGGATGCGAAGGATGTCGGCGAATACTACCGTGAGCCAGGCTTGACCGACGAGCAGGCCCGGCAGCTTTTGCTCGCCGACACTGTGCTTCCTGAAGGCCTGTCGATCGACGAGGAGCGCGAAGCCTGCCGCGCGCTCAAAGGCGCGATGTTGCGCCAGGAAGTCTATGCTGATGACGCTGGGCCTGACGCCACTGCTGATCAGATCAATCGCGCCAGCACGCCCTATAGCGTTGCTGAGCAGAACTTCACGATTGTCCGTCTCCAACCCCAGGCCGGGAATCACCACGCCGTGTTCTTTACCCATGCCAACGAGGCGATCAGCTATCACTACGAGCGCACGCTGTTCCCGGTGCTCAACGGGCAGATCGTGGACGAATCGACTGCCGCTGCAAACCCCACGACCCAACGCCTTCCCGATCCACGCGTCACCCACACCCTCACGCTCGAGGTCGACGCGTATGGCAATGTCCTTAAGACGGCTGCAATTGGCTACAGGCGGCTCTACGCCGACCTGCGCCTGCCGACACCGCCGGATCGCGACAAGCAGAACCAGACGCTGATCACCTACACCGAGAGCCGCGTTACCAATGCGATCGAGGCAGCCGACGATTACCACACGCCGCTGCCTTGCGAGGCGCGCACCTATGAATTGACCGGCTACACGCCGACTGGCGCGGCTGGCCGATTCCAGGGTGGCGACTTTGTACAGGTTGCAGGCGCTGCCCTCACGCACCTTTTTGATAGCAAGATTAACTATGAGGATTCGCTCAGTAACGGTAGGCAACGCCGCCTGATTGAGCATGTGCGCAGCCTGTATCGCCCCAACGACATGGGCGGGGCGCAGAACGATCCGCTGGCGCTGCTGCCGCTTGGAACGGTCGATTCGCTGGCGCTGCCCGGCGAGAGCTACAAGCTGGCTTTCACGCCAGGGCTGCTGGATCAAGTGTATGTCCGAGGCAGCCAGCAGTTGCTTCCAGCCGACCCTGCTGATGTTCTAAAGGGCGGCGCAGACCAGGGCGGATATGTTGATCTGGAAGGCGACCGCCACTGGTGGATCCCCTCGGGCCGCGTGTTCTTCTCGCCCGGCAGCGCGGATACGGCGGCGCAGGAGCTGGCCTACGCGCGCCTGCACTTCTTCCTGCCGCATCGCTCGCGCAATCCCTTCCATACTGATGCGGTCAGCACCGAGAGCTTCGTCAGCTATGACATCTTTGACCTGCTGATGGTCGAGGCCCGCGACGCGCTCGGCAATGTCGTCACCGTCAATACCATCGACGACGCCGGGGTCGCCGCGATCCGAATCGACTGTCGCGTGCTACAACCATTCTGGGTGACCGACCCGAACGGCAACCGCGCCCAGGTGGTGTTCGACACGCTCGGCATGGTGGTAGGCACCGCCGTGATGGGCAAGCCACGACCAGCCCCTATCGAAGGCGACTCGCTGGCGCTATTCGAAGCCGATCTCTCGCAGGCGCAGATCGATGGCTTCTATGATGCCGCTGATCCGCATGTGCCCGCCCCAGATCTGCTCAGAGACGCAAGCACGCGCATCATCTACGATCTCGACCGCTTCCAGCGAACCCGGATGGCGAACCCCACAGACCCGACACAGTGGCTGCCAGTCTATGCGGCCTCGCTGGCGCGTGAGACACACGCCAGTGACCCGCTGCCGCCGCAGGGCCTCAAGATCCAGATCAGCTTCTCGTACTCAGATGGCTTCGGGCGCGAGATCCAGAAGAAGATCCAGGCCGAGCCAGGGCCGCTGGTCGATGGCGGCCCAGATGTCGATCCGCGCTGGGTTAGTAGCGGCTGGACGATCTTCAACAACAAGGGCAAGCCGGTTCGCCAGTATGAGCCGTTCTTCAGCAAGCGTCAGCGATCAGATGGCAGTTTCTTCAGCGATCACCGCTTCGAGTTCGGTGTGCAGGTTGGCGTCAGCCCGATCCTGTTCTACGACCCGGTTGAGCGTGTGGTCGCCACCCTGCACCCCAACCATACCTGGGAAAAGGTGGTCTTCGACCCGTGGCAGCAGGCGACCTGGGATGTGAACGACACGGTGTTGAATGCCGACAGCAGCACCGATCCGAAGTCGGATCAGGATGTGCGGGGCTTCTTTGCGCGGCTGCCGGATGCCGATTACTTGCCGACCTGGTACGAGCAGCGCAGCGCCCTGGCGGCCAGTGATCCTGAACGTGTCGCCGCAGACAAAGCGGCCATACATCGTCAAACACCAACCGTCGCACATCTCGACACGTTGGGCCGACCGTTTCTGACGATCGCCCAGAATCGCTTTGAGCGGGATGGTGCGCTGGTTGAGGAACAATACGCCACCCGTGTTGAGCTGGACATCGAGGGCAACCAGCGCGCTGTGATCGACGCGAATGATCGCGTCGTCATGCGCTACGCCTACGATATGCTCGGCAACCGCATCCACCAGGCCAGCATGGAGGCCGGCGAGCGCTGGATGCTCAACGACGTCGCCGGCCAGCCGATCCGCGCCTGGGATAGCCGCGATCACCAGTTCCGCAGCACCTACGATCAGCTGCGGCGTCCCACCGAATCATTCCTCCTGACAGGCGCTGGCCCTGAGTTGTTGATCGGGCGCACGTTCTATGGCGAGACACAGCCCAACCCCGAGGCCCGCAACCTGCGCGGCAAAGCGGTGCAGAACTTTGACCAGGCGGGCATTGTGACTAGCGACGACTACGACTTTAAGGGCAACCCGCTGAGCGGCCAGCGCCAGCTTGCCCGGGAATATAAGACAACCCTGGATTGGAAAACGAACCCGCCCCTGGAAGTTGCGCTGTATGCCAGTAGCACCCGCTACGATGCGCTCAACCGCCCGACGGAGTTGACTACACCGCACACTGCGACCATGCAGCCCAGCATCATCCGCCCGAGCTATAACGAGGCCAACCTGCTGGAGGGTATCAAGGCCAACCTGCGTAGCGCTGCCACCCCGACGGTCTTTGTCGGCAACATTGACTACAACGCCAAAGGCCAACGCACTAGGATCGAATACGGCAACAGCGTCAGCACAACCTACGAATACGAGGAGTTGACCTTCCGCCTCAGCCATATGCAGACAATGCGCGGCAATCAGGCGTTGCAGGACTTGCGCTACATCTACGATCCGGCAGGCAACATTACCCGCATCAGCGATGACGCGCAAGACAGAATCTTCCATAGCAACCAGGCTGTGTTGCCGAGCAGTGAGTACCTCTACGATGCTGTCTATCGATTGATCGGGGCCAACGGGCGTGAGCACAAAGGCGATGGTCAGCAGATCGGCTGGGATGATCGCCCGCGCATGGTCGGCACACTGCCGAACGATGGCCAGGCGCTGCAAAACTATGTTGAGACCTATGTCTACGACGCAGTCGGCAACATCATGCAAATGATCCACCACCAGGGGCGCGATCTCGCTCAGCCTGGGCAGGTGCGCTGGAACCGGCGCTACCAGTATGCGCCAGATAGTAACCGCTTGCTGGGCACTAGCCTGCCAGGCGACGACGACACTACTTTCTCCGCGCGTTACCAATACGACGCCCACGGCAATATGACACGCATGCCCCATCTGCCCTTAATGCAGTGGGACTATCGCGACCAGCTGCAAGTCACATCACAGCAGGTGGTGAATAATGGCGACGCGCGGGAGAAGACATATTACGTCTATGACGCGGCTGGTCAGCGCGTACGTAAGGTGACCGAACTGGCAACCGGCAGCCTGAAAAACGAGCGTATCTATCTCGGTGGTTTCGAGATCTATCGCCAGCACGCGGGCGCTGATGCCGGGTTGGTGCGTGAGACGCTGCACATCATGGACGGCCAGCAGCGGATCGCCCTGGTGGAGACGAAAACGCAGCAAAGCGGTCTGCTCAACCGTCTGCGAAGGTTCTTTACCGGGCCAGAGCAGCTTATCCGCTACCAGTTCGGCAACCATCTCGGCTCGGCCAGCCTGGAGTTGGACGACCAGGCACAAGTTATCTCCTACGAAGAATACTACCCCTACGGCAGCACTTCCTACCAAGCGGTGCGTAGCCAGACCGAGACGCCGAAGCGCTATCGCTACACAGGCATGGAGCGCGATGAGGAGAGCGGGCTGGCATACCACTCGGCCAGATATTATGCGCCGTGGTTGGGAAGGTGGACGAGTTATGACCCCGTAGGTATCTCTGTGGAGCCAAACCTTTATCCTTATGCATTGAATAACCCTATTGTTCTGCTTGACCCAAATGGTCGAGATGCGTGGTGGTCCAGTGCTCTTGACTTTGTAGGTAATGGTTTGAGTTGGGCAATTGGGGAGAGCGCCGCTAACGCACCTGGGCTACACTCACCAACAATCGCCCGTATATCAACCCCTGAGGCCGGTGTACGGGCCCTGATCTTTTTTGGGTCGGGCGGGTTAGGCGCAATCGTCGGAAAACGCGTGGCCGTTGCCACTACATCAAAGATCTTGGCCGGGGCCGCTACTGGAGCAACCGTTGGAGGTGTCACGTCGATTGGGGCAGTTGCCGAAGAAGATGCTTTTCGCGGCGAGGTCAGCTCCAGGCAGACCTATCTCAAAGCGGCAGGAATCGGAGTTCTGACGGGGGGAGCCATAGGGGCTGGAGCCGGTGCCATTAACCGCGTGGTGAAGGGGCCATCCTATAGACGCGTTCTCGGCCCACCTGCGAATTTGGCCAATAGTTCTGCGGCTGCTGAAGAATCCGCCGTAGTAACAAACGGGCGAATAAGGCGAAATATAGGAATATGTGGCCGCGGCGATTGTGCCGCACAAACGGCAGCACGAGCCATTCAGGAGATTACAGGAGAAGAAATAAGTGCTGCAGATCTAGTACGTGAGCATGGCCTGCCGACGAAGGTGATATCTGGATTCAAAGATGCGGTTGCAGAAGCAAAGCATTACTTCTCGAGGGTAGGCCTAGAACTCTCACCAAAACCTGGGGGGTTCGCAAGCGTTTCAGAAGGAGGCACGGAAGGCTCTTATGTTATTTTCCTAAAGGGTGGAGAAGAAGGAGGGCATGTTGTGTACGGCCAAGTAATTGAATCGGTCATCCGAGTAGTTGATGATCAACTTGGTAAAGTGTGGTCAAGTCTAGAAGCGGTGCAGAAGGATTTGGGCCTAGCGGCTAGAAGCGCGTATAGGATCACCGAAATAAAGCGTAGCCCGTAATTTCAGTTGAGTGTGATCTGAACTGATCTGATCTGAAAATGCGGTATCGACTAGCACCTCTGTTTGCTGCATTTCATTCAGCAGAATGGCAGTGGCGCTGCGCTGCTTGGCAGGTGATGAGGATCAGCGACGCCTGAGGGACATTCGGTGGTGAGCCGTCGATAACTATGACACCCCACAGGTATGGACGAGTTCACCCGAAGAGCAGAAAAGGATCAGGCATGACGACCAAAGCCAGTATCACAGCTACCTCAGACCGAGCCAAGCGCGAAGCGGATCGTAAGTTATGGCCGTTTCATCTGCGGCACAGCATGCTCTGGGTAATCCTCCTCTTAATAGGGCTACTACTTGGCATCGCAATTCTGCGATTCTACTTTGCATGGCCGAGCGACAGCGCCGAGAACGCAGTGCTCACCGGCGTGCTGGTGTTGAGCCTTCTGCTGATCGTGCTGCCGCTGCTGGATATTATGATCGAGCGCGGCGGAGTTATCGAGTATGGTGGGGTGAAGATCGATTTTTCGCAGCTCCGCTCGATGGGGATACCCAGCATCACTCGCGTGGTCGAGCAGATGCCATCTGGAGCATGAGGCCAAGGGTATTCAAGTAAGGTGCCGACGCTGGACTGGATCAGAGGAAAGGTGTCGAGGACACCACAGAAAGGAGAACTAGCGATGTTCAGTGCAACAGAGTTGGTTGACGTGTCTGAAAAGCTTGGCTTGATTCAGGCAGTCAAGTTCAAATTGATTAGCCAGCCAGATCTTGCATCTTCAAAGCTCATAGCTGTTTTAGAGGAGGTTTCGAAGATATACGGGGCTCTTGAACAAGAACTGACTCGCTATCTATCGCTCACTCTCGATCCAACTCTGGAGCCAAAGGAACGCGCACGGGAGAGGGAAGCTCTATTATCTCTCGAAAGCGGAATGATTACTGCTCGTATGCGTGAGGCGCGTGGCCATTGCGGGAAGATTTATCACATTTATGATCGCTACTTGTCTCCATGGTTTCAGCGCGTCCTCAATCCTGATGAAGTCTCGAAGATGCAAACGCTTTTTCGTGAGCTCTCCGATATCGACAGCTATATGGTCGACGCCATTAACGAGGTTTCAAGATGGCTCGCCGCAGAGGCAAGTGCGACTTTGGACCTCGTCGAGCAGGGTGAAGATGCAGCGGCCCAGAAACGCGTTGCAGAAGCACGCAGGCAGGTGCAGTTTGCCCGCAGACAAATGTCGAAGGCAATGTTCAACATCAACGATATTAAGGGTGATTTTATCGAGCAGTCTGGGGCAATATAAGAGAGGCCATCCTTGAACAAGGTTATCTTTCCACTGAAGCTGGAAGACCGGGGCGCAGCCGTCGCTGATCTGCAGGATGCCTTGATCGAGCTGCTCAAGCGCGACGGCATCTTCTCGGACGATAAGACCACGCGCAACGCGATCATCGAATCGCTACGACCCGAGCGAGATCAGCAACGCTATGGCGTTGTGACGCTCAAGACGGTGAGTATCTTTCAAAGCGAGCAACGGATCGAGCCTTCGATTGGCGAGGTAGACAAGCTAACCGCGGACGCGATCAATGCGCTGCTGGAGAAGCTGGGAGCATTCGGCCTTGTAGCGCGCATCTTTGGCATGGTGCGCAATGAGTATGGTGAGCCGCTAGAGGGCGTGATCGTGCAGGCCTTCGACCGCGATTTACGTAGCGAGCAGCTGCTAGGTATCACACGGGCGCGCGCAGGGCGCTACGAGATTCGCTATCAGCGCTCGCTGGCTCGCAAGGCCGAGAAAGATACTGCCGACCTGGTGATGAAGGTCTTGGATGCAGAGGGCAATCAGCTCTACAAGACGCCTATCAAGTACAACATCCCCGATGAGCTAGAGCTGGATATCGCCTTGCAAGGAGTGCGCTATAACGGCCCACCGGAATGGGAGTTGTTGACAAACGGGCTCATGCCCCTCCTGGAGGGTGTTTCGCCGCTGGAGCTGCGCGAGGACGACCAATTCCAGGATATTTCCTTTCTGGCGGGCGAGACAGGCATCAGCGCCACCACTATCGGCATCTGGGTGACCAGCTTTCGCCTGTCTGATAAGACTACGCGTGAGAAAACGCCCTTGCTGCCCGAAGTGTTTTTCGGCTTTATGCGCCAGGGCCAGCCATCGTTTGCCTACAATCTGCTTTTGCAAAACCTACACCTGCCCGACCGAATAGCCCTGCTGGAAGACAAAATCCTGCATGGGATAGCCGAGATTGCACCCGATCTACAGCAATCGTTGCTGGAAGAAGCGATCACCAATATTCTTATTCCGGCAAGCATCGGATCCTCAATGAAGGAAATCTTGGAAACGTTGCGCCGCATAAAGCTGCGCTATGCTGCTGAGAGCGTCTTTGGAGGGGGTAAGGGCACTATCGGTCAACTACTCGAACTTACCCCTGCCGCCAAAAAGGAACAGACCGCGTTTATGGCGGCCTTTACTGCTCATAGCGGCAGTATCGCTACGTTCTGGCAGAAGCTGGAAGAAGATCATGTGCTCCAGCCCAAGACGGTCCAGCAAGTGAAGCTCTCGTTCGAGCTGGGAGCGCTCACCCGTAACCACATCCCGCTCGTGGGCGAACTGGTCAAGCAGTTCACGAGTGGCGGCCTGAAGGCCAAGCGTGAGTTAGCGAAGCTCGATCGCGCTGCGTGGAAGCGCGTCTTCATGCGCCCTGGTTCAGATGGTCAGCCGATTGGTGTTCCATCCAATATCGATGGCGAGACCCCTGAAGCTCAGATGGAGCAGTTCGCCGCCATCTTGGAGCAGCAGTTCGAGCGTGCCTATCCCACAACCTCCTTCGCCGCGAAGCTGGAACGTACCGAACAAAGCCCGGTACAAGCCAAAGCAGCGATTGTACGCTTCCTCGACAATAATCCTACTTTCCAGCTCGACCGTTTCCGGGTGGAGCACTACATCGCCGAGCATGCAGAGGCATTGCAAGGCATTGAGGACAAAACGGCGCTGCTCGCCAGTCTAAAATCTGTCCAGCGCATCTTCAAACTTAATCCTACCCACCAGGCCGTGAATGCACTCCTGACCCGCAAGATTGACTCGGCTCAGCAGATCTATTTCATGGGCCAGGGGCAGTTTGGTCTGGCAATGGAGGGTTCGGGCATCAATGCAATCGAAGCTAGCAAGTTGTATCGTAAGGCCGAGAACACCTATGCGCTTGCACTGGCGCTGTTCGGCGAGCACAACATGGCAATCAATGGTGTGGCCCCATTCGGCGTTGCCACCCAGATCCTGGACGTGGATGCTCAGGCCAAGATTGCTGCGCTTCCGAATCTACAAGCGCTGTTCGGCTCGCTGGATTACTGTGAATGCACGCACTGTCGCTCGGTGTACAGCCCGGCGGCCTACTTCGTAGATGTCATGCGCTATCTTGGCGATCGTGGCACACAGGGCAGTACGATCAATGCTGGCAAGAGCGTCCAGCAGGTGCTGCTCAAACGCCGCCCCGACTTGGGCGAGATCGAACTGAGCTGCGAGAACACAAATACGCCACTGCCCTACATCGATCTGGTCAATGAGATCCTTGAGGACGTGGTGGCGCCACCCGCTGCTGTGACGCTGAGTAGCGCTATCGAGGCAGACCTGATCGCCGGGCCGATCAAGCCATCCGTGCTGACTAGGTTGACAAATCGGGGCGTCGCCATCGATTCCGATGCGCAGGTGTATGCTCCCGACATCCGCAGCCAGTGGGCCATCCGCGACACGCAACGTACCTATAAGGTGTTCAAGACCGGCGCGACGCTGAGCTTGCTGCCAACCCGCCAGACGTTCCTGTCGGCGGCCGAGCTGCGCGCCAATCCCGAGTATACCAACCTGGACGCGTACGCCAAGCTCAGGCAGGAGGTTTTCCCGCTCAATCTGCCGTTTGATCTAGCGCACGTGCAGGCGCGCACTTACCTTAGCCACCTGGGCGTGCCGCAGCCGCGCCTGCTTGAGCTCTTCCAGCAAAAGCTGGCCGATGACGTAACGCTCGTGCCAAGTGAGCTACAGATCGACTGTACCTGGCTGGGCATCACTGAAACCGAGCGCAGAATCCTCACCGGCACGTTGCAAGGCAGGAGACCGTGGGAATTCTGGGGACTGGCTGAGCGTATCAACGACATTCCCAACCCCGAGACACCTGCTGATCCAACCGCGCACATTACTGGCGCCTGGATCGAGGTGCTGAGCAACGTCAACGTCATGCTGCATCGTAGCGGGCTGACTTACAAGGAGCTGCTGCAACTACTCGACATGCGGTATATCAATCCCAATGGGAGCATCTTCATCGACGACACCGTTAATCCGAACGCTGCCAACTGCGATACATCCGAGTTTACGATCCGCAACCTCAACGAGGGTGTGCTGATCCGGATGCAGCGCTTTATCCGGCTATGGCGCAAGCTGGGTTACGCGATGTGGGAGCTGGATCTGCTGCTGCCCGACACCAACCCGGCCCAGAACGTCGTTAACAAACGCATTACCGATGCTGTCTTGCAAGATATCTCGCGGATGCAGCGTCTACGTGCGCAGACCGGCTTGGACGTGCGCATCGTGTATAGCCTCTATAACAGTATTGACCACAACATCTATGTGGATCGCAGCCAGGAGGGCACCCCGACGGTGCAGACGCTGTACCAACGCCTATTCCGCAACAAACTGGTGGATGCGGTCGCCAGCTTTCCTCCCAGCCCCGATCAAATCACCGGCACCATCGCGGATCACGTGCCGGGCATCCTGGCCGCCTTTCGTATCAAAGAAGCTGATCTCGATCTGATCTTGGCCGACCTGGGTCTGACTATGACCAATCCTCTTGATGCGACAACGTTGAGCGCTATCTACCGTATTACCGTGCTAGCGCTGGCGCTGGGCCTCCATGTCGACCCGTTCCTACGGTTGAAACGTCTGTGGGCGCAGGATCCCTTTGCAGACCCGGCTGCCACGCACCGGTTTATCGAGCTGGCACAGCAGGTTGCCGCATCGAACTTCTCAGTGCTCGAGCTGGATTACGTGCTGGCGCATCGCTTCACTGCTCGTTCAGGCGTAGCGCTGGAAGACAAGATGATTGTCAGTATCATCCAGGCGATCCGCGATGGCCTGCAAAAGATCAGCGACGATATTCGCCTAAAGACTGAAGAAACCAGCCAGGCCTATGTCAAGAGCAAGCTGGGTCTGTTACCCACATTAGGCAAGGATGCCGACCAAGTCATCGCCCGCTCGATCATCGACGGCACATGGCAGGGTACATCGGCTGATCGTAATGCGCTCATCGATGCCTTTTTCACCAACGTATTGGATCTAATCGTAGCCAAGGTCAATCTTGCCGCCATTCCTGGTGGGCTTTCCCCAGCTGCCCAGCAGGATGAGTTCGACAAACGCTTCAATTATGTGCAGCCGGCCCTGGAAGCCTTCCTGCTGCAAACACAGCAGGAAGACTTCATTAGGCAAAAAGTCGCTGAGGTTCTGCAGTTGAATGTACCCTCTGCCAGCGTTTTGCTCAGCGGCTTGCACTTGCCAGGCGTTATAGAGACGCTGCTCCAGAGCATCAACGCAACGCGTCTGCTCAACAAATTACCCGACGGCACCTACCAGTTTGCGTTGGACGAAACGAATTTCGCTGACATCTTCTCATCTCTGCGTTTGCTTCACAAAAATGCCCTGATGGTTGGCAAACTACAGATTCAGACTGTCGAGTTGACTTGGTGGCTGGATGGCGTTCACGCCAGCGCTATGGGATGGATGCATCCAGTGGGTTTCCCGATTGATACGACCACCCAAGTGGACATCACGCAGTGGGTTGCGATCCAGCAGTTCTTCATGTGGAAAGGCAGCCTACCTAAATCCGAGCTGACAGCGTTTGAGTTTGCGACCAATATATTGGATAACGCGACATCCTCGACTACAAACATTAGCGATTTGGCTCAACTGACTGCTTGGGAGGTGACCGATATCAATGCCCTAGCAGCGGCGTTCCATTGGGTGAATACTGCGGCGAACCTCGACGTCATCAAGCAGGAACTCAGGAAGTCGGCCAGTCTAGTACGTCTGGCCGACTGTATGGCGGCGCTGCGTCGCCTGGGGGTCAATGCGGCCCGCGCCATCGAATGGGCCAACGCCGAGCCAGATAGCGCCGACGCCGAAAGCCTGAAGCAGACGGTAAAGGCCAAGTATGATCTCAGCCAGTGGCAACAGGTGATCCAGCCGCTCCAGGACGACTTCCGCGAGCAGAAGCGTCAGGCCTTGGTGAGCTGGCTGGTGGCGCATCCCAATCAGTCCCAAGGGCAGAGTTGGTCTGATTCAAATGGCCTGTATAGCTACTTTCTAATCGACGTAGAGATGAGCGCTTGCATGCTCACCTCGCGCCTGAAGCAGGCGTCCGCCTCAGTTCAGCTGTTTGTGCAACGCTGCCTGATGAACCTGGAAGTGGATATCCTTGCTAAGACTGACGTAGATCCGAAGTGGCGGCAATGGAAGTGGATGAAACAGTACCGCGTGTGGGAGGCCAACCGCAAGGTATTCCTCTACCCGGAGAACTGGATCGAGCCGGAGCTGCGCGACGAGAAGTCGCCCTTCTTCAAGGATCTGGAAGCCGATCTGATGCAGAACGACGTCACCAACGACACAGCGGAAACGGCCTACCTGAACTACCTGGAGAAGCTCGACAAGGTGGCCAATCTAGAGATCCGCGCGACGCACAAGCAAATCATCAGCCAGGATGAATCCGTACTACACGTCTTCGGCCGCACCCGTAGCAGCCTGGGTGCAGAGCACTACTACCGCAAACGCATCAACGGCGGGCGCTGGACGGCCTGGGAAAAGGTGGAGTTGGACATCAATGCCAACCACCTTGTGGCTGGGGTGCATAACCGCAGGCTGTACCTGATGTGGCCACAATTCCTAGATAAGGCCGACGCGCCGAAAAAAATTCAGATACCCACGGCCAATGCCGAGATCACCCTTCAACAGCCAGATAAGTATTGGGAGATTAGGCTGTTCTGGAGTGAGTTCAAGCAGGGGAAATGGACGCCCAAGGTCTTGTCTGATTCCTTCCAGAGGATAGATCAGGAAAGCACAGACGGCAATTTCCCTGAAAGAATCAGCCTCAGGGTTCGATCAAAGCCGCAGATCTACGTGCGGCTGTTTTCAACAAACAATCCCACCACGAGTATACCGAGTGGCTCACATGGGTATCAGAAAATCGGCAGACAGATCAGCACAAACGGAGATGGGATCACCGAAGTCCTATTTGCGCCAACAAATGGGGTCTTCCAGAACGGGCTGATCAAGAACGTCGGCGCCCCATACTACTTTTACTTCAACTCGTTGGACGATAGTGTCCAGGCAGATATTCTTCCTAGGCCACCTGCGCCGCAAGACCAGGCCAATAGCATCAAGGTGTTAGAGAAGTCCCTGAAACCCAATTTTACCGTTATCGATAGCTATGCGCAGTCGGCCGAGGGCACTGGCTCCGTCTTTCTATGGGACATGCACCGAACGTACATGATCGACTATGCTTGGCACAGAGATAACCAATCCGCTACAAGCACTCCTTCAGGCCGATCGAGACCACAGCTGACCTCGTCGTTTCGGTTTTACATCCACTATCATCCATTCGTTGAGCTATTCATCAAGGAGCTGAATATCTGGGGGTTAAAGGGGCTGCTTAACCGGCGCATCCAAATTGAGCCGGCCAGTGTGCCGGGAAGCCCGCAGCTATTTGATTTCTCGACCTATGGCCCAACGAACAAGGTCATCAAGCATCACCAACTTCCGGATAAGAGCTACACCTATCCGCTGGAAGAAGTCGACTTCACCTACCAGGGTGCCTACGCGCCGTACAATTGGGAGCTGTTCTTCCACGTGCCGTTCTTTATCGCCAACAAGCTGAGCGCCAACCAACGCTTTGAGGAGGCGCTGGCGTGGTATCACACCATCTTCGATCCAACCAACCCCGACACCACTGTGGCCGACCCCGGCACGCCGCAGCAGAAGTTCTGGATCACCAAGCCGTTTTACGAGACGACCAAGGCCGACTACTACAAGCAGAAGATCGAGAACATCCTGCTGGCGATCGCTAAGGGGGATACCGAGCTGCGCGAGCAAGTGAAAGAGTGGCGCGACAACCCATTTAATCCACACCTGATTGCGCGCATGCGAGCAGTCGCGTACCAGAAGAACGTGCTGATCAAGTACATTCAGACTCTGATCGCCTGGGGCGACCAGCTTTTCAGCCGCGACACCATTGAGACGATCAACGAAGCAACCCAGCTGTACATCCTCGCAGCTTCTATTCTGGGGCCGCGTCCCAAGAGCATCCCGAAGAAGATCGCCAACCCGATCAAGACCTTGTACCAGCTGCAGCAGGAGGGCATCGACGACTTCGGCAATGTGCTCAAAGAGGTGGAGAACCTGCTGCCTGCCGTCTCCTCCGCCGGCACACTGGGCGTCGACGCCCCCGATTTGCCGCACCTGGACGTGCTGTACTTCTGCATCCCCAACAACGAAAAGCTGCTGACGCTGTGGGACACAGTGGCCGATAGGCTGTTCAAAATCCGCCACTGCATGAACATCGAAGGCGTGGTGCGACAGTTGCCGTTGTTCGAGCCGCCGATTGACCCAGCACTGCTGGTCAAGGCCGTCGCCGCCGGGCTAGACATCGGTGCCGTGCTGAATGACATGACTCACCTTACGCAGTACATGTGTGCTATGCGCACATAGGTTCTCCTGTTTGTGGCGAACTGCTGCCGCTTTGAAGCTCACGCAAGGTGTCAAACGCAACCCGTACGGCCCGAGCGTACAGCTTGGATTTGAGGGCAAAGTGATTGAGCGACGTCGTCATTTTCAGGCGTTCAAGCTTGATGTACCCATACAGTGCGCCAAACAGATGGTTCGTCTGGGTGGTCACGGTGTGGGTTGGTGAGCGTTCCAATGCGGCATTCTGCTTCAGCGACTTGTGATACGGCTCCACGTTCCATCGTTTGCGATAGAGTGTGGTGATGCGGCCATAGGTGAGTTTGGTATCACTCGTCACCAGATACTGCACACCGGTGCTTCCGTCTTCGTTTATGAAGACTTGCTTAACCAGTAGTAACGGAAATGCCACCCCTTCGAGGTAGATTTCACGCACGGTATGCGGTTCGATGACCAGTTTTCCCAATGACACATAACGACCTTGACGCTTATCCGCAGCACTGAGAGCAATCTTACGGTTTGTTTTCAGCGGCATCACAAAATCTTTCTGCACGATCTCTTTGATAAAGCACATATTTTCCGCAGACGCATACCATACATCATTCAATACATACTGAAAGGGGATTTGGTTGGCAACAGCTTGCTGGACCATGGCGCGAAACGAGACATTCTTTTCGATCGGGGAGCGCCGTTTCTGCTTTCCATCTTTCTTGTCGATATAGTATTCAGTTTTTGCAACCAAGGTAATCCCAACCGGCAGCGACATCTCCTGGCAATGATACAATGCGGTAATAAAGTTAATACCTTTGACAGTGCGTTGCTGCGCGTGATCATAATGCCAGCAAATGATGTCATTTTCGTCGGTGTATGGCTTTTCGGAAATGCTATCGTCGATGATCAGCACGCCAGCAGCATCCTGAATCGCACGGACATGCGGTTTGACGAGGTGCCACAGATCGGCCGAGGTGCGCGGCGTTCCGGCCAAAAACCGGCGGATGCGGTCGTGGCTGATCTGTCCGTCCAGGAGCGCCGACAGCCCGGTGGCGGTCGTCTGGCCAAACGAGCTGATCAGATAATCACTGTAGAGGTCGAAAAGTTCATCGTCTGTCATAGATTGGAGTATACCATAAGGGTGTGATTCACTGGTGCGTAAGGTGAGTCACGTAATATTAAAGCTTATTCCGATTTGTCTGCGCACCGCACGAGGAAGACCTAAAACTAAAATAGCACATAATTTTTTCAGCCCCCGTGTAAGGCTTTATGAAGAGCTAAGTCGCAACTTGACAAAACAAATCGGAATAACCTTTATTGTAACCAGCGCGGTGATACCTTCGTTACGCGCACAATTCCGGCAAGCGAGATGCGTTCTAGCAATAAGGCACCGATGGTTCGTTTGGTTTCATCACTAATGCGGCGCTGGATCGGGTGTGCGACAAACTGGCGTCGACAGTCCTTGCACATCCATTTCGGCTTGCCCGTATGAATCGTTCCATTTTTGATGACCCGATTCCCGTGACAGTGTGGACACTACATCGCGTGATCTCCTGGTGCTTTTCCGCATCACCGCGAGGAATTAGACCACCACTACGCTTGCATGACTACCCACTACACCGCGCGGCGCTGTGCGGCACTTCAAGCCGAGTGGGGTGCGTCGTAAGACCGATGCAGCCCATCGCGCGGACGTGTACCCTGAGGAGGCCGAGCAGCGTGAGCAGACGAGCGAAGCCGAAGGCGTGATGCACGAACTTCTCCTCGCGCAGATCAACGCGGTCCACGGGACAAGCTTTCGGCTTGCGCAGCGCTATGCCGACGGCGAACGGGGGGCCTTCGCCCTCATTGCATGACACACACTTGTTCTACATAAGCCGTTTAAGGCTTCCTAATGCCTTGCACTAACATTCTGTCTGCTCGACCTAAAGATATATTGTCTCATTAACTTTAAGCTTTGGAATGAGATATTTTAGCATAGCACAAATGTGTGTCATGCAGTGAGGGCCTTCGCCTGGCTCGATCCAATCGGCGAGGCGTTCGCGCTCAAAGTCAGCGGCAACCGGTCGGACGTCGCGCGACTACAGGCGGTGTCTGCCCGGGTGGCGCGGCTGCGCGACCGCGGCTACCCGGCGCCGCGCTACGTGCTCGTCGGTTCCCGCCCGCGAGTGAGCTGTATCAAGAGAACGGAGCGACGCCGACCGGCAGCACAATCGTATGGTGGGCCAGCTGCGCGTCGTTGTGGAACATGTACTCGCCGGGGTCAAACGGGCGCGCATTGTGAAGGACCGCTTCCGTAATACTAAACCGCGCTTTGCGGACCGGGTGATGGTAATCGCCTGTGGGCTCCATAATCTCCGCATGGACATGCGCCATCCCACACCCCAATGTCTGGAAGCGACTTTGGCTTAATTCCGATAATGTCTATTAAACCTACGCCGACACTATCGAAAGGTCAGGTAGAAGGTCATTTCGGACTGGCGTTCTGGACCTATGGGGCGATCTCAAGGTATTTTGCGCTGACCCAGCCAACCTGGTTGTCGAAGCGGATCTGCTGCCAACGCTCGCCATTGCGAATCTCAACGTCTCCGATAAGCTCGACCTGACTGTCCTCGACTATTTTTGAGAGAATGGTGCTCTCCATCGAAGGGGCGTCACGGAGGTTCAGCCGGCCTGGCGCCACACCGGTAACGCGCGCAAGTCGCAGGGCGGGTGGGTGGGTGGGCGCAGGTGCTCGTGTGGAGGCCTGCGCTACAGTCGGAAAGACCACGGTTGGCTGCGCTGGGTCTAGCGGCCCAGGCCCCACGTCAGCCTGACCTGAGCCCCATAGCGCTGCGATGTCGGGGAGTTGTCCGTTGAAGAGCAGGAGAAAAGCAAGCCAGAGCACGCCACCCCACACAATGAGGACAGGTATGCCCCAGGCACGCGCCCGCCACGCCTGAATCGTCTGGCCTTCCGTCACGATCTGATCGGCCTGAATGTGCCCGAACCAACCAGGTCGACCACTAACAGCGATGGCGCTGCCGTCAGAGATGAACTGAGCGGCTTGCAGCGTGCGCAGCTGAACCGGCACGGGCGCACGCCCAGGTAGGAACAAGTTCAAGTCCATCTGCAACACTTGATGCACCGGCCCGCCTTGCATAGCCGGGATACGCAGCAGCAAACCGAGCAATCCAAGCACGCCGCCAACGATCCCGCCGAACACACGGCCCAGCAGTTCCCATACTACGTTCCCGCCGCGCCCAAGACAGGCAGTGATAATTGCAACAAGCACAACAAGCAGGAGGGCAAGTGCGAGTAGTGCTGGCAGGGCGTTCAGAAGCTCTCGACCAACATACAGCATAGGAATGAGGATAAGCGCCAGGAGCCCGAGCCGAAGCGTCCATGGCAGTTGCTCACTGACTATATGGACGCTCATACGGCACCCCCTGGCGCTGCCTACGAGTGCGCCGGGCACAGTCACCGGATCGCGCCCTTGCGGTTCGCTCCGCAGGTGGGCGCTTGCAGGGGGGCTCCCGGCTGAGGTAGGAACATCCTCTGGCTGATCATCCACGGGCGCGCCGGCTTGGCGCAGCCACTGTTTGATATGGGTGATCTGCTCACGCTGACGGTCGAGCGAGTTTCGCACCTCAAGTGGCGCCTGGCGCTCGCCGCCGAAGTTCGCCGCTCGTTCGAGCTCGTACTGCGCATTACGACGAAAGTAGGCGAGCTGCTCGTAATAGAAGTCGTTATTAGGTGTGCCCGTCTGCGTCATAGAATCTGTCATGCCCCCCGCGATCTAGTCAAGTAGGAATGTGAAAGTCCTGCTGCTGCGCCTGAGTTGCTTCCCAGGCCTGCTTGAACGCTACCGGGGTCTGGTAGCCAAGCCGGCTGTGAGGCCGGTCTTAGTTGTAGTGATGGCGAAACGTCTCCAGGTGCACCCGCGCCTCGGCAGCCGCAGCGAAGCACTGGAGATTGAGGTATTCGTCGCGCACAGTGCCATTGAAGCGCTCTTCCTCCCCGTTCTGCCAGGGGCAGCCTGGGTCAATGTAGAGCGTGCGCACCTGGCGACGGGCCAGCAAGGCCTGGACGGCCAGGGCGACAAACTCGGCGCTATTATCGCTGCGGAGATAGGCTGGCGCGCCGTAGCGTGCGACGAGCTGGGTCAAGACGCTGATCATCCACTCTGCTGAGGTTGCGCCTACGACAGCGATAGCCAGGCCTTCGCACGGGAACTCGTCCATCACCGTCAGAATGTAGATGGTGGTGCCGTGCATGTCCTGATCCTGTACGAAATCGTAGGCCCAGACGTGGTTGGGGTAGACCGCCGCCACTGGCGGTGGCCGCTCGCGGCGCGTTCGTGGGCGTTTGACCCGCTTGACCTGCAACGTGGCCCGCTTCCAGAGGCGATGCACGCACTTCCGATTGACCGTCCGCTTGCGCCGGAGCAGGGCCTAAGCTCGGCGGTAGCCGTAGCGCGGGTTAGCCTGGGCGAGGGCTTCGAGCTCGGCTACCAGCTCGTCATCGGCAGCCGGCTGGGCCTGGTCGTGGAAGGTTGCGCGCTGGAGCTGCACCAGCACGCAGGCCCGCAGGACGGACAGGCCCTTGCCGACCAGGAAGCGCACTGCATCACGCCGTTCCACGATGCTCATGTTTTTTTCCAGCGAACCCAGTTAGACTTTCTAGTGACCGGTCTACCGCATCAGGGAGCCAAGTAGCGAGAGGTTAAAATTCAGAGGTGTTCAGAAAAATGGCGGTGGGCCGTACCTCCTGCTAGGAGCTTCGTAGGCTCCGGTCACGCCTTCCGCTGCCGCCCGGCTTTGCTCATCTGATACCTCATCCCTCGTGAACCATCAAGGTCTTTGGCCAAAGAGAAGCGAACGGTAGGGGAGTCGACAGGCCATTCACAAACCCATTCGCTCAACAATGCCCGTTTCTTCGCATTAGGAAGCCGTGGAAAATCTAAACTGAGTTCAGCAGCTCCTTGAGGGAGTCGACTTCGAGCAAGCGCTCGGCCAGCAGCCGCTTCAGGCGCGTATTCTCCTTCTCCAGCTCCTTGAGGCGCTGGGCCTCATTGACCGCCATCCCGCCGTACGCCTTCCGCCAGCGGTAAAAGCTGTTCTCAGCGATGCCGTGTTCATGGCAGATGACTGCGATGGCCTGCTCGCCCCGCTCGGCCTGCTCCAGGATCTTGACGATCTGCTCGGCCGTGTGCTGACTGGTCTTCATGCTGCCCGCCTGAGGGAGGATTCTACCATACCGATCTGCCTAGTATACCGGGGGCACAACAGATCACCTACGAGCCGAGAAAGAACGGTGCGTTGTCGCGCGAGCGGATTGTCACGGTTGGAAACGCCCAGATGTCATCGTCGTCTTCAATATAGAGGGCCTGGCGCGCCAATGCAACGCTCTGCTGGAGCGAGCGACCAAGCGCAAGCCCCTCGTAGAGCAGCCTTACAAAACGGCTCGCTCCAGACGGATGGTGAGCGAGGTGAACAGCGACAACAGCCGTAACCCCCGCATCAACAAGGGCCGCAGCCAACCTGGCAAGCGAGTGCTGCTCCTCGCTCCCAGGGAGGCCGGCGTCGTCGATCACCACAAGTCGTGCGCCTCCCAGGAGGGCCATGAGCCGCCCCGCCTCTACCCAGTCGACGTTCCCCCCGACCGTGTCGAAGCAGAGTGCACTTTGCGGACCGCCGCGAACAGTGCCCCTAAAGTGCAAAACGTCGGGGGTAAGCCTGTCGACGGCCTCGCGAACTGCGGCTCGGCTTGCGACCTCGCCCGACGTTGCGCCAACTTGGTGTACCAGAAGCAGCCCGCTGCTGCGGAGCGGCTCCAAAGGCGGCATACAGGTAAGCAACGGCGGCCTCAGCTCATCGTTCACACCCGAGCGCGGGGTGATCACAAGGCCCTGAAGCAGACGGTTCGGCTTGTGTGTGGGCGGTAGCGCCTGCTCAAGGTCGATAAAGCGCACCAGGCTGTCCACGGCGCGGCCACGCAGCAGAAGTGGTTGGTTGCGCTGCTGCATCAGCTCCCAGGGCAGGCTGGTCAGTTCCATAGCCCGTGTAGTGAAGCGCAAAACGTAGTCGATCGTCAGACCTTCGTGTTTCGCATACTGCTGCACTCTATCCAGCATCTGAGCCGCCTGCGGATCCGCGCAGAGGGCCGAAAACAGGACACGACCGTCGCGGATATTGGGTAGAACAGGACCGAGCGTCGTCTTGATCTCACCAAAGCTGGATTCCCACACTGCTGTTTGCACACTGGTTAAGCGGATAGTTAGTAGAAAAGGCGTAGAAAGAACGCTGCGCGCTCCATCGATTACAGTGGGCGTCCTGGACAAGGAGCTTGTACTTGTAGATGGTTCGGAATTGAATTCATACCCGTAGATTTCATAAGAGGCGCCAACCTCTGCGAGTAGGGTTTTCTGTTGCTGAATGAAGTCGCGAGTTTGTAAAAGTTCGTTTTTGAGGTGGAGCGGGACTGCACGCTCGCCTCCGTAGCCCGCAGCCTGGCGTAGCAGATGACGGAGGTTTGTGCGACCCTGCTCCAGTTGCTCGCGGTAGAAGACAATCATCTGCTCATCTGCCATAAACCCCTCCCCCAGAACGCATTGTTCGTAGTCTAGCACATCTGACGAGCGCATCGCACAGGTCATGCGCAGTCTTATACCAAATGGAATCGAGCTTCTGGCAAGGCTGTGGTATCCTCCCTTTAGGGCGCGTAGGCGAGCAGTGCGGGACTTGATGAAGGAGGAACGCCGGCCCGCCGTACACCAACGGTTGCATGCCCTTAGTGCATAACACACGAATGTTCTACTGGGGCCTGCCGCATTCAGGAGCGGTAAAACGAAGTTGACTGGTTCGGAGAGGTCCGTATGATCGGGAGTGCAACCAACCTGATCAGCGGAGGCTCTATGAACCAGTCGACATCAGTATACGACGTGCAGTCAGCCCTCGGCTCGCTCGAGCCGTGGTTGGACGCCCACCTCCCCGCCCTGGACAGCGGCGCCCGACGTCGCTTTGTGCAACTTATAGCCGGGATACCTGAGCAACACTCACTCCTGCTGCGTGAGATTGCGGCCAGTAGCGTCTTTCAGGCCGAGCCCGACAGCAACGACACCCGGGTTCAGCGCATCGTTCACGACGCCCGCTTGACGCTGGAGCGCGTGTACTACCCGTTTCTCGCCCAGCTTCTTTCTACCATTCCCGGCGACACCTTCTACGTCACGCTTGATGAGACTAATCAGGGCAAGCTTTTCAACCTGGTCCTGGTCGGCTGGGCCGCCGATGGAGTGAGCTTGCCGCTCGGCTTTCTCGTCTACCCGATTGATGGGGGCTGGGCGGAGGAGGCTCGGGCGCTGCTCCAGCGTCTTGAGGCCCTCCTCCCAGCTGACAAGCAGATCGTGCTTCTAGCCGATCGCGTCCACGCCGGCGAGGCGTTCTTGTCCTGTCTTGATGCGCTCGGATGGGGCTACGTCTTGCGTTTGGCAGAGGATACGTTCATCGAGACGGAACGAGACGGCTGGAGCGAGGTGCGTCATCTCCGTAAGCGCGCCGGCCGCATGCGTGTGTTTGGGAACGTGCGGACCTGGAAAAGCTCCACACGCCAGGTGACGGTCTGTCTGTACCGCTTGCGCTGTTCCGATGGGACGACTACGACCTGGTATCTGGTGACCAACCTCGCCGGTGAGGAGACGCGTTTTGTTGCGTATGCCTGTCGCTGGTGGCAGGAATGCACCCATAAGTTGCTCAAGAGCGGCTTTTTCAACTGGGAGGACGGGAGGGTGACCAAGCTGGCTCGGGTCACGGTGCTGCTGATGGGCTTCGGCTGCGCCTGTTGGGCCTTGTGGCTTCTGGGCCGCAGTCACGAGAAAACCAGCCGCCGCAAGCCTTCGACCACCAGGAGCCAACCACGGCGGCGGAATGTCGTGAAGTGGGGCTGGGAGGTGCTTCGCGCCGCGTGTAAACGCCACAAAGCCCTCGTGCTTCCGCCTCCACCAGCACCCCGCGTGCTCGACTACCAACGCCGCTTTCCGGGTTACCGTCTCTCCTGTGACGCCAGCACCGTTGAGTTATGGTAATAAGAACACCTGTGTGTTATGCGCTAAGGTTGCATGCCCTGTACTTGGTCGCAAGCGGACACGCACGCTCGCGTTCGGCAGCGGCAACCCTGCTCGCCTGCATCGCGACACGATTGGCGCGTGGTTGCGGTTGTACGCCGAGGGTGGACGAGAACGTCTGCTGGATCTCTATCGCGCCCCCGGCAAAACCTCCCGCGTCCCCCCGGATGTGCTCGCCGCGCTGCGGGAACGCCTGGAGCAGCCGGACGGCTTTGCCTCCTACGGTGCCATCCAAACGTGGCTGGCCGAGACCCATGGCGTGCAGATGCAGTATGCCGCGCTGCATAAGCTGGTCGCTTATAAACTGAAGGCGCGGCCCAAGGTCGTGCGCCCGCGCCATATAAAAAAAGCCTGACGCCCAGACGGTGTTGGAAGCCAGTGTTGCCGACCAGATCCGTGCCGTCGTGCCGCCTGATTGGGCCCTAACCGTCGAAATCCACTGCGAAGATGAAGCCCGCTTTTGCCTGATGACCATCCAACGTCGGCGGAGCACCGCCTGCGGGGTCAAGCCGGTTGGCACCTGCCAGCAGGCCTACGCGAACAGTTGGTGTTACAGTACCGTCGCCCCCGCGAGTGGGGACGCCTTCTTCTTGGTCTTACCGAAGCTCAATACCGCAAACATGCAGGTCTTCGTCGACGCCTTTGCCACAACCTACCCAACCACCTTTAATATCATTCTGCTCGATAACAGCGCGGTGCATACCACCCAACGGCTCCGGCTCCCGGCCAACGTTGCCCTTGTGTTTCTCCCGCCCTATAGCCCGGAATTGAACTCGGTCGAGCGGCTCTGGCATGATCTGCGCGGGCGGATGGCCTGGCGAACATTCGATGACCTCGATGGACTGGAAGCCGAGTTGTGCACGCAACTGCGCCACTACACCCCGGCGGTCGTGCAACCACTCACCAGCTATCCGTACCTCCGCCGCGTGATTGCCGAGGTCGGCCCCTGGCCGCAGGAGGCGAACCTTGCGGAATGTTCTCGTTGATTTGGTATTATTCGTCATAGCCTGACGCTGTAGGTATGGTGGCGAACTTGACAGCACGTTAATGCAAAAGGTATCCGTTCAGGGGGTGTCTGCTGAGATGAGCGCCGGTGCAGGTTGACCCGCCCAATAGGCCGTCACCGCTGCGGTCAAATAGGGCAGCAGGGGGCGTGCCTGCTGGCGACAGGTCGCGCTGACCGTCAACATCCGCTCGACAAACCGGCTGCCGGCCGCACTCTGGGTGCCGAAACAGCCCTTGCGCCAGAGCACGACCGGACGCAGCGCACGCTCCGCCGCATTGTTCGTGGGTTCGACGCCGTCGACGGACGCAAACGTCCACAGCGCATCCCAACGCGGGAGCACATCCTGGCAAAAGCTGCCGAAGGCATTCGTTTCGTGCTGCCCGGTCGTGACGATCTCCCACATCGCCTGCTGAATCGGCAACAGCGCCGCTTGGAGCAGCGGACGATCAATCTGGTGGGTGCCAAAACGCTGCCACAGCCCAAACAACACCTCGGTGAGTGCCAACAGATCGCTCGCTGGACGGCTCCAGGGTCGGTGGTGATCCGCGAGCCCCCGCAGGTTGCGCACCAAGTGCGCCCAACACAATTGCCGGCGATCCGCTGGCACCCCGTTATAGACCCGGTAGCGGTCGCTGCCCACAATCCCGGCATAGTCGGCGCCCAGCAGTGCGGTAAAGGCCTTGCCCCCACGACTGGCATGCACGAGAAAGAGGGTGGCCACCGCCGTGACCGCGACCCACAGCCAGGCGCGCTTCGCTTCCTGACGCCAGCTCGTTTCATCAGCATTGGTGGTCGGCTGCGCCCGCACCACCTGCTGCACCTCGCCATAGGTCGGCTCCAACGCCGCACTAGCCACCTGTTGGAGATGCGCCACGCTGCCGACGCTGATCGGCAGCTGATAGCCCTGGGCACACCACTCCGCCAGTTCGCGGTTGGAGCGGCGAAACCGCCCATGCAGGGCCGCGACCATCGCGACCACCTGCGGACCAAAGGCGCCCGGCGGCACCTCCGGCGGGCGCGGGGCCGTCACCAGGGCGCCACAGTCCGGGCAGGCGACTGTCCGGTACTGGTATTCGGTCACATGGGGCTGGATCTCCGGCAGCTCCCAGACCTGCTGGCGGCGCGGCGGGACCGCATCGGGGTGCGTTGGGTCAAGCACGCCCTGACAACACGGACACTGGGTCGGATGGAGTGGGACGATCTGATCGACCTGATCTGGGGGCAGCAGTCACCGCTGCTGGTTGGGATGACCGGGTTGGGCGCCTTTCGACTTCGGCTTGCCACGGACAACCTTCGCCGGACGCGGGGGCGCGGAGGGGGCTTACAGGGGTATGTAAGTTTTGGATGGTTTGGATCATAGGGTGCGCCAATACCAAGAATCAGGCGAGCAAAGCGCATCAAGACGCCATTCTCGCGGCTCCTTCGTCCGCCACATCTGCTCCGAACATGGCTGGAACTGCAGCGGTTTGGCGGGTTTCCAAGGGACGGGCGTGCGATTTGCGGGACGCCAACAGGCCGATCGCCTGTCGCGCGAATCACCCGTCACGGGCTGCGGTTCCCTGGCGGGTGTGATTCTTCGCTTGGCGTGAGGCTAATCTGGTTCCAAGCGATAGAGCAGGCCGTTGTCTGGGCTCGGTGATACATACCCCAGTAAGCGCGGAGGGGGGGTCGGTAGACGGTGGCTTGGAGGAGTTTTGGGAATGCTGGTTCAGGCGCGCTTCGAGGAGGGCAACCTGCTCCCGCAAGGGCACCAGCGTGAGAATGAAGGTCTGCACACCCACAGGGGTGGCGCCCCAATCCTCGAGACTGATTTCTTCGGGGCGCAGGAGTTCGTCCATGGCGGTAGTATGCGCTAGAACCGGGGTGTCGTCAACTCAGCCATCAAACGGCGTTACTACCCCCTGAACGGATACTTGCAAAAGACTCGCGAGTGCTAGAATACCATGGTATACTTGAGACTATCCACTGACGGAACGGCCCGTTAACCTGCGCATAGTCTGCTTATACGTTGGCCAGCGCAGGGGGCGATGCTGCGCCCGAGCTTTGATATTGTGTAGTAGCTTACCTGAGAGCCATGATTTGCCCACGGTGTCAGCGCCTACTCACGACCCAACGGGATCGCTGTCCCTCATGCGGGGTGTCGTTGCAACCGCTCGCGCCTCTAGCGTCGCAGGCTTCGAGCCAAGCGCCCGGGGCCGTCGGCGCGACCAAACAGCGCACCGGCGCTCTGTCTGCCGGCACGGCACAGCGGCCGTTGCCACCATCAGCAGCGGGCAGTGGTGGTGCGGAGGGCAGCATTAGCGCCGTTATGACAATATACCCCGATGAGCCGCGCGACGTCGACACCGCCGCCGCCCTGCTTGCTGCGATGGTGCTGTTCGAACTCGGGCTGCTGCTCTTGCTGCTGGCGGCCCAACTCTTCATTGCCCTGATCGTGCTCGCGGTGGTATTGGCCCTGCTCGGCATGGGTGGCGGGCGAACTCTAGGCTGCCTCTCCACGCTGCTGATGCTACCGATGCGCATGATCGGATGGGTCTGGCGCCCGGCCCGCGAGCTGTTCCAACCCGCGTTGAACAGACTGAACTTGCGCCCGGTGCGCGCGTATCGTCTGCAGATCGCAGGCAAGGGCGAACTTGAATTTTTTGTCAAGGGCGAGCTTGCCCCACAAACACTGGAGGTGGGCTCGCGGGTGCGGGTGCGGACACAGCGGCGGCGTGATCGTTTCTATAGCGAGACGCTGTGGCTGCTCGACCCCGCCCGCAATGTGTGGCAGCCCCTCGCCGTCGCCGAGCGCTCCATGGCCGGTCCTTGGCTTGTTGCCGCCATTGTGCTCGGCCTCGCAGTTTTGTATGTGTTGACATCGGCCACGGGAGGATAGTATGCCTCGCGTCTCGGTGGAGCTCGTGGATGCCCTGTCAGGCGCAGCACTGGGAATGGTTGTTTACCCCGATGGGATCGCAAGCGAACAGGCGCTGCTCGCCGGCCTGCGTCGTCTTCTTGGCTACACGCTCCCCCCGGCCCTGCCACCAGATATCTACCGCAAAGAACTAGCAAGCTTGCAGCTGGGGCGCGACATCACGGTGAGCGTGCCGCTCGTGGTTGCGCCGCAGACCTCGGTGCAGTCGTCCGGCACCAGCCCGATCGAGCTCGTGCGGCTGAACCAGATTGTCAACGCGGTGCGGCGCGCCCTTGTTGAGGCGACGGCGCTTTCCGGCCCGACCCAGAACCCAGATCTGTACGCTCGCGCCATCGCCGACCTTGACAAGGAGCGCCGCAACGTGCAGGAAGATCGCGACGCCGAGGCCCTGCGTCTGCGTCAGGCCCTTGCGCAGGCGGGGCACTACCAGAGCGACCCCTGCGAGGCGATCCGGGAGCTTGCCGACGCCCTCGCCGAGACGAGGGCTGCCCTCAAGTGCGCAGGCATCGATCTCAGGGATGCAAAAGCGACAGCGGAAAATTTGAAGGACGAGCTAGACGCGAAGAAGCAGGAGTTGAACGACCTGAAGCGCGAGCTCGAACAGGCCCCAGTGGTCTCGGCGCAGGAGACAAGGCCGAGCAAACCGTCGCCGGGCGCGAATCGACTGTAAGGCTTCATCAGTGCAGATGCTCAGGCGAAATGTAGAAAGGCGCGGCGATGAGTGCAGGTGGTGAGGGACTGGTGCTGGCGCTGCCCCTGGCAGTCGTTGGCATCTCGGCTGCGGCGCTGGCAGCTGTCGCCGTGGGCGTCGCTGGCGCAGGCGTGGTTGTGGTGCGCGAAGGCGGGCGGGTAGTGGTGGCGTGCGGCAGCGAGCTGCGCGCGATCGCCGGCGAGCAGCTCGCCATGCAGCAGGCCCTGCGCATGGCGGCCCGCGCCTACGAGAACCGCCTGCTGGGCGAGCGGCTCGACGAGCAGCGCGAGGCTGCGTCCGAGTCAGCAGCGCGGTTTGCCCGCGCCCGCAGCCTTCGCGAGCGCCTGGAACACGAACGCGCGGCGCTCCAGGCGGCCACGGCGCACGACGAGAGTGCCGCCGCCGAGCGGCTACGCTCGCTGCGCGAGCAGGTGCTGGCTGCCGCGCCACCCCTCGGCGTGCGGACGCCCGATGATCGAGGCGGCCTGCTTTCGGGCTGGCCCGCACGGTTGCGTCAGGCCCGTGCCCTGGCCGAGCAGATTGGCGGCGGCCTGGAGCGCTACCGCACTGGTGCCCGCAGCGGCCTGTTCCGCGTCGAGAGGCTGTTCGTCACCCTCGGCCAGGCGCAGGCACAGCTCGCCGCTCTCCACGAGTCCGCCATCGAGGTGGCGCTTGGCGCGCAGCTCCCTGACACCGCGCAGCTTGACCGCGCCCTGGACGATCTGCACTACCTTGATCGGCGGCTCCTTGAGCTTGCGACGAAGACGCCGCACCAGCTCGCCCTGCGCCGCACCGCCCTCGATGCCCTGTCCAGAGCTGCGGCGGCGTACGAGCGGGCCGCAGCTGCACCCGAGGCTGCCGACCACGCCGCACCCCTGGCGCTGGCCACCGCCACCCTGGACGACGCAGCGTGGGCCTTCGATGCATGTGCGTTTCAGCGGGCGGCGCAGCTCGCGGCGGCGGCCGAGGCGCAGCTCGCCGCGCTGGCGACCGCAGTGGGCGAGCAGCGGCAGCGTAATCTCACGCTGTTCCTCGACGTGCTGGAGCAGCGCGTGTCCGCCCTGTCTGAGCTACCCCAGCTCGCCTCCGAGGCCCGCAGCTGGCTGGAGCGCTGCGCGGCCTGCAAGGCGGCGGCCGCTGCCGATCCGGCAAACGCCTGGCCCATCGCCGAGGCCCTCGCCGACAGCGCCGAGGCACTGCAGCGCCGCGGTTTGGAGCTGCTGGTGGCCGCCGCCGCCACCAATATGGCCGATCTCACCCGCGAGACGCTTGGCGAGATGGGCTACCCAGCCGAGCTGGACGAGCTGGCCGAGGGCCGCAAGCAGCTAATCGCCACGCGCGATGGCCGCAAGATCGCGGTGCTGGTGGGCGCCAGCGGCGAGACCAGCATGCGTTTCGAGGGCTTCGGCGACGAGTCGTGTCAGGCGGTGCAGCGCGAGCTGATCGCACGGCTGCGGGCCAAGGGCGTTGTGGGAGCATGGAAAGAGCGTTTCACCCTGGCCAGCGCGGTGCAGCAAACCGTCAGCCTCCTCAACCGTCATGGGCTGAACGTGCGCGTCGAGCCCTCCGAAGGCGGTGTGACCGTTGTTGCGAGCGGCAAGCTCGATGCCAGTGCCACCATCAGCTACGACGGGGCGGTGCACGCCGATTCGGCCTGGCAGGAGGCGGTACGCAGCGGCGCGCTGGACGATCTGGAGGCGGGACTGCGTGCCGACGCTGTGCGGCAGGCGGAGGAGTTTCATGAGAGGCAGCGCGAGCATGCACAGTGGCTTCAAGCGGCGACGATTCGTGTGGGGGAGGGATAATGCACGCGCACGATGCCCCGTCTACGGCGCTGGCGCCCGATGCGCCGCTCCGCGACGCCGAAGCGCTCGAGGGCTACCTGCAAATTGCCATTGCCGAGGACGGACGAATCGCGGTGCGCGGCTCGCGGCTTCTGCTCGACTGGTTCCTGCGTCGGCTCGCGGCTGAGGGGTGGGAGCTAGAGCTCGATGACCTGCACTGGTGTGGCTAGCTGTTTCAGTAGGAACGACCATGGGTACGCGCACAGCCTACATCGAAAACGCCGAGCCCGATTGGTACAAGCAGATCCTGAAGCAGCGCGCAGACCAGCGCCGGACGGTCTTTCTCCTCTACTTCAACATCCGCGATGTGGTCTTCGACGCGGGATTTCCGCCCGCCCATCCCGACGAGCTCCTGACGCTCGAGCAGTTTCTGGCCCACGTGATCGGCGGCCGCGAGCTGGTGCTGGGCTATTCGCTCCACGGCGGCATCGAGTGGATCAAAGTGGTCGGCCAAACGCTGAGCGCGCCCCCGCTGCAGCGCGACACAAGCTTCCGCCAGTCGGGGGAGCAATTGTGGCAAACAGTTGCCGATACCGTGGCTAACACGCCGTATCGCATCCCGCGGCCACCTGGAGCGGCGAACGACGATCCCCCGGAGCCGCATCACTGGCGCCAGCCTGGCCGTGCGGTTCGCTTGCTCACCAGGCTGCTGACCCAGCGGCATCTGGTGAGGTTTCCAGGCGTGCAGGGCGAGCAGCCCGCCGACAAGCCGCTGAGCGTTGGCCTGATCATCGATTATCTGCACCATCTCGCCCCTGCGCCGAACCAGGCAGCTCCCCACGCCGTGCCAGAGGTGGTCGAGGCGCTCCAACGCCTGTCGACCGACCCCATGCTCAACGAGCATAAGCATATTGTGCTGATGCTTGCCCCGGATCTCCCCTCAGTCCACCCCGAGCTGCAAGGCAGCGATAGCCGGATCGAGCGCATCCGGGTGCCGCGCCCGGACTTTAAGCAGCGCCAGGCCTTCTTGCAATGGCTGTTCAGCGTGCCCGGCTTTACGGAACTACCTCAAGGCGAACTAGTGGGGCGACTAGCACGGCAGACGGCTGGCATGAACTACGTCGAGCTCCGCGATCTCGTGCGTAACGCAGGCGAAGTGAAGGGTGGCGACGAAGCGCAGGGCGACGACAAAGCGAAGCGCCAGATCGCAGAACTCGACACGGTGCTGAAGGAGCGCCGCGCCGAGATCGTGCAGCGCGAGAGTGGCGGCGTGCTGGTGCCGATGAGCAGCGATTACGCCCTCGATGACGTCGCCGGCTACGGCTACGCGCGTCGTGCGATCAGACGGCTGGTGAGCGGGATCCTCAAGGGAGGCGTCGATCTGTCGGGCGTGCTGTTCACTGGCCCGCCCGGCACTGGCAAGTCGTTCTTCGCCCGCGCCCTCGCCAACGAGGCCGGCGTCAACGTCGTGACCATGCGCAACCTGCGCAACATGTACGTCGGCCAGTCAGAGCGCAATCTGGAGCAGGCCCTCGAGGTAGCGCGCAGCCTTGAGCCGGTGGTGATCTTCGTGGATGAGATCGACCAGGCTTTTCCGAACCGGCAGAGTCGCCAGATGGACGGTGGGGTGGATCAGCGCCTGCTCGGACGGCTCCTAGAGTTTATGGACGACAAGGCGAACCTGGGAAAGGTGATCTGGGTGGCAGCCAGCAATCGCCCCGATCTGCTCGACGATGCGCTGATCAGCCGCTTCCGCATGCGCATCCCTTTTCTGCTGCCGGACATGCATGCGTGCCGCGAGATGCTGCGCGAGAAGTTGCCCAATCAGCTGAACAAGGAGCAGAAAGACCAAGCCTTTCGCTGGCAGCCTGCGAGCTGGACGCCTGAGACCGAGCAGCTCATCGCCGACGAGGTGGTGGGCAAGTTCTCCGGCCGCGAGCTCGAAAATGTGGTGCGCACGGCCTTCTGGTGCGCACAGCTTGACAAGGACGAGAGCCAGACCAATGCTGAACAGTGGCAACGGCGCCTGGTAGAAGCGGTGGATATGCCCTGGGACGAGCCGCCCCCGCAGACGCCGGTCGAGCACCGCGATGGCGAGCCTCCGCTGGTACATGCCTACTATCTGCGCCACGCCATTCGTGAGGCAAGCGTTGGCCACAACGTCGACGAGTATACCCGCCAGTCGCTTCTGGCGCTGCAAAACACCGCGCAGCACGACGACGAGCTCGTCAGCGCGATCAAAGAGGTGCTGCCATCATTGGCGCCGGGCATTCTCGACGGGAACCGGATCGACAAAGTAGGTATTGCCCGTGAGCTGCGCACGATTGCTCAGCGTACAGGCCGGGGAGGCTGAGCGATGCGCAGAACGCGCTTGGCGGGATGGCTTGCGGCAGCGGCCCTGGCAATTCTCGTGACTGTCCTAGCTCCACCGGGCACAGTCGCTCCGCCGCGAGCGTTTGCCCAGATTACAGTAACAAGCCCCATTGATGTGGTTGTTGTGCTCGACGACTCAGGCAGCATGGCGACGTGTGCACCCTGGATCGACGGTCGACCAGTGCAGGCGACGAACTGCGACTCGAGCAATAAGCAGAACCCGCCGAGCGACCCCGACGCCTTGCGCTACAGCGCGGCACGTCTGCTGATGCAGCTAGCCGAGGACGACGACCGCATCGCGGTGATCCGCTTCGACAGCAAGGCCGAGCGCTTGATCCCCGAGCTGACACGTGTGGGAGGCCCGGACACGCGCGCGGCGCTTGCAGCGCGCCTGCGGCCCCCGTCGCCTGTTCCGGATGGCTACCTTGAGCGGGCCTACACCCGCATCGATCTTGGGATGCAGGAGGCCGCCACGCTGCTTGCCGAGGGCCAAAGCAGCCGACCGCAGTATGTGCTCTTTCTCACCGATGGCGAGCCAAAGCAGCCGAAAGACGACCGCAGCGATCAGCGGGCCGCCGTGCAACAGACGGTGAAAGGCCTGCGTGCTCAAGGGGTAGAAGTCTTTCCAGTGTTGCTGTGCAATGTGCAGGCTGGTTGCTCCGGCGACGCCCGAGCTTTTCTCAGCGCGACCATCGGCCGCGAGCCCACGATTGCGAACGACGCTCGGGACATTGTGCGTGAGTTCGGCACGCTGTTTGCCGCAATGAAGCCCAACCTCACGTTGATCCAGCCTGACCTCAACGGCGATCTGGTCTGGAAGACGCGCGGCCCGCAGGGGCCGCAGCGGTTCGATGTTGTCACCGTCGCCAAAGCTTTTCAGAGCCTGGAGCGCGACAGCGCCTCGCAGCTGACGATGGCTGTGCCGGTGGACGACAATGTCGAGGTCAGCCGGCTCGAAGGCGGGGCCCTGCAAGGCGATGCGAGCTGGCGTGTGCGCAGCGCTGATGCAGACGGGCGCTTTGTGATTGTGCGCGCCGCGACCTTCCCCGCTGTGCTCCACCCCGGTGTAGAAGGGGGCGCGGGCGGACCGCGCTACGTGCCTGCCGGAAAGCCAGCCCTGATCCAGGGTGTGATTGTTGGCCCCGGCGGCGCCGAGCCCCTGCTGCTGGACGGCAACGACATGACCCGGCTGAGCGAGAGTCCCGCGCCGAGCTTCGCGGGGCGCATCGAGGCGGGCGCGTCTGGGTCGCTTCAGGAAGTGCGAATTCAGGTGGGGCGCGACAGCGAGCCGCTACAGATCCAGCGGAGCTTTGTGCTCGTCCCACTTGCCGAGTTGCCCAAGCTGGAGGCCGACGACCCCCAGCAAAGCTGTGTGGATCCGTGCAGGCTTCGGGTAGCCTTCAGTCCGGGCGCGGCTGTTGAGGATCTAGAGGCGACCGTGTACATCCTCAGCGTGGACCCTGAGGGGCGCGCCACCCCGCTGAGCAGCTTCAGCATGAGCTGTGACGAACGCGAGTGTCGCTACGATCAGTTCAAGCCGGACGAGGGCCGCGCCTACCGCTTTGTGTTTCTGGCCAAGGCGCGCAGCAACGCACGGCTGTTCAGCGACTGGGCCGAGGCGGTGCTTACCACGCGCCCTGCGGTGTATGTGCGCGGGGCGCCCGACCCGCTCGATCTCAACAAGCAGCCCGAGGGTGGCTGGCCCGTGCTGGTTCTCGCCCGCACAACGGAGGATCTGGGCAGGCTGACGGCGACAATCACGTTTACCAATCTGCTGGCGCCCGACGAGCGGATCGAGTCGGTTTCCGCTAGCCTCTCGGTCGATATTCGCGGGCAGGGCGAGCAACCCGCAACCCTGTCACTCACGGGCTACGAGGAGCTGCCGCCGGGCGACTACACAGGCACGGTGACGTTTTCTGTCGAGCGTGGTGGCGACCAAGTCGATATGCCTGCCGCACTGGGGGTAATCCTGCGACGGACGGCGCCGATCGCCGAAGTGAACGACGCCAGTCTCATCTTCGACCCCGTGTTGTTCAACCCCGCACCGAACTTCCGCATCGATACGCTCAAAAGTTTGCCGATCGACTACACCGGCGAGCCATTTCTCCTACAGGCCACCATCGAGTCCACCGAGCAGCAGGAGTGTGTGGCGCTCGGTCTCACAATCGAGACCGACCCCGCCGAGCTCGATGGGAGTCTGTATCGTCTGCCATTACGGCTAAGGAGCACACAGCCACTGACCGGCGGCCTGGTCTGTAGCGGCACCTTCAGGCTGACTCCCCTGGATAGCTTCAAGAAGGTGCTGCCGGACGGTCCCCTGACCTGGTCGCTGCGCGTTGAGAGTCTGGTGTGGGAGATCGTCGGTGCTGAGAACGAGCGACGGGAGCGCAGCGGGAATGTAACCTTCTCCGAGGCGCGCACATCCGCCGAGGAGAGCGTCGGCGCTCTGCTCGTGCGGTACCCCGGCGGGCCGGAGTTTGCCCTGCTTGTGGCAGGTAGCCTTGGCGCGGGCAGCCTGACAGCCGAGGATGTTACGATTGATCCAGCGATGCCAGAGACCACCGGTGAAGATGGAGTTTATCAGGTACGGCTGAGGCTCAAGCCGCAGCACGACCTCGCCGGCATCTGGTGGTTCGGCGGCCATACCTATAGGGGTGAGCTGCGGGTGACGGTGAAGGACGTCCCATCGCTCACAGAGCAAACAATCGCCTATTCGCTTTACAGCCCGACCATGCTCGAACGACGGCTCTGGCGCTTTTACACGCGCTTTCCCTGGCCCGCTATCGGGATGTGGCTATTTACTGCCACTGTGCTGGTCGTTGGCTTGCTCGTGATGATGGCGCGAGCGCGTCGACTCGACTGGGAGCGGAAGCAGCAGGAGTCCCCCATGAGCGTGGTGCATAAACCCGACCCGACAAATGCTGTGTCATCGCGTCCGCCGAGCGGCGCTCCGCCGTTGCCGCCGCGAGTGCCCACAGCCGGGGGCGGGCCGCCGCGTCCGCCGAGCGGCGCTCCGCCGTTGCCGCCGCGAGTGCCCACAGCCGGGGGCGGGCCGCCGCGTCCGCCGGAGGTGGGACCGCCAACGCCGCCAGGAGGGAGACCGCAGCGACGGTAGGACGCCAATTGATAGTGATGATCAGCGGCATACAGCAGTCGTTCTGGCGGCAAAGCTGGCGAGGGAGCACATGGCAGGCGCAAAACTCACGATCTACCCCACACTCGTTATCGGTCTTGGCGGCACGGGCACCAATGTGGTCCGCTACGCGAAGCGACGCTTTTTGCGCACCTGGAACAAGGCCCGCAGCAGCCGCGACACCGCCGAGGCGATAGTCGAGTTGCCGACGATGTTGCAAGCGCTAGCGGTGGACACGGAGCCGCTGGTAAACGAGCCCGGCGCCGAACCCCTGTATCACCACGAGTTCTCATTTCTGGGCCGCTTCGACGCCACACGCCTGGTGCAGAATCGCAAGCATCATCATCCCTATCTCGACTGGTGGCAGTGGAACGAGCAGGATGTGCCACTCGGCTACATTCACAACGGGGCCAAGCAACTGCGCCCGGTCGGCCGTCTGGCATTCTTTCGGAACTATGTACTGTTTCGCCGGGCCCTCAGCGACAAGCTGACCGCGATGAATCAAACGCGCTACATCGAGGAGGCCGAGGAAGAGGGCTTCGACGTAGCCAAGGACTATCGCATCGTGTATATCGTCTCGTCGCTGTGTGGCGGCACTGGCGCCGGCATGTTTCTGGATGCGGCCCATGTGGTGCGCCATCAGGTAGGCTCGAACGCCAGCGTCGTGGGCATCTTTATGATGCCGTCCGTCTTCGAAAACGAGATCCACAGCGACCTCCAGCGGCGGCGCATCAGGGCCAATGCCTATGCTGCCCTGCGCGAGCTGAACCATTTCCATAGCGACCCCACATTTCAGATGCACTACCCCTCGGAACAGGGGCTCATCCCCGCCACACCCTACCGGGCCTTTAGCCAAATTTTTCTGGTGGAGCGCACCAACGCCATGGGGCGCACCCTTTCCAGCAAGGCCGCAGCCGAGCAGATGGCGGCCCATTTTATCCATCTCACCGCGTTCTCGCACCTCAACAAGCTCATCCTCGGCTTCGATGTCAATGTCACCGAGGAGCGCACCGCATCGCCTGCCGGGCAGCGGCGCAACTTCCTCTCGTACAGCTCGTTCGGCGTCTCATCGCTCGTGGTGCCACGCACGGCCCTTTGGTACTACTTTGCGGCCCGCGCCGCGCAGCGCCTGGCCTACTGCGCCTACTCGTCCGAGGCGATCGATCTCCAGGGCGGCTACAAGATCGCCTATCAAATGATGATCGACGACCTGCGGACCAAGCTTGGCAGCTTTACACCGAGGGAAAACGAAATCGCCAATCTACGCCTGTCTGTTGATGAGGCACTCAAGCGCCTTTCCGATCTGCGCGACAGCATCAGTCGTTCTGAAGGTGCCTTGGAGGATTTTTTTGCTATTGTCTACGGCCACTGTCAGCAAGTCTTCACAGACCAGGGTTTGTACGGACTGCAAGTACTGCTGAAACGCATGCAGCTGAAGCCCGGCGACGCCGATTTTCGGCCTGACGACGATCTGCATAGTTCGGCCAAACGGCCGAACCCGTTCCCCAACATTCCGGCCCGCAACCGGCGACAGCTGTGGCTCCTGCAAAGCCCCGAGCAGCGCGCCGAAGAGCGGCGTAACGACATCCAGCGCAGGAGCAACCAGCGCGCTCATGCAATCTGGGATGCCTTGCTCACCGAGATCGCGTCGTACGCCCAGAGGCTTGAGAAGTCGGTCGGGGACGCCCTCGCAGGGCAGGCGGAGCTGTTAGACGGCTTCAACGACCGGGTTTGGCAGACCGCCAGCGAGATCGCGCCGCAACGCGTGACACGCCGCGATAGCGAGACCAGCACGCTCTACGATCTGGAGACGGGCGCTGTCGGGCCCGAGCACCTAGACGCATTCTGGCAGGCGTCCAAAGCACTGCTCGATCAAGATGCGCAGCAGGCCGGGGGTCGGCGCATCGCCACGATGATGCTCAACCTGTTTGAGCGCCTCGTGCAGCCCCACAATGCTCTAGACGGCCTGATCGACGATGCAGCACAACGCGTGCTGGCCTACGACGACGATCTGCGCCAGCGCGTCGACGCGGCGTTCGACGTGCGCAATGTGATCCAGGCCCAGCAGCGCGCCGCGCACCGGCCGCCGAACCACCGCGTGAATCAGGCCATGGATCGCCTTGCGCCCCACGCCGCTGTCGATGGCGATACCTACTACTACTCAGAGGCGAATCAGGAGCAAACGCAGCTCATTACCGTGTTGCCGCCGGCTCCACCTGACAAGGGCGCACCCGACAATGCTGATCGCCAGCGCGCCTATGAGGAGGCGCTGCGCAACTACACGCAGTTCCGCACGGTAGAAAGCGACGACCGCGACCGGGTCGACGCCGTCCATATTGTGCACGGCATCCCTGTGGCCTATCTGAGCAGCATCCCCGACCTGTACCGCCAATACAGCGGCACCGAGTTCGACCGCCGCATGCTGCACCTGGACCCGCGCTGGCCCACCGCCTTGAACCCGCTTCACCCAGACGAGCCGGCACCAACAGAGCCGATGCCCCCCTCGCCGTCGGCCACAGGTTCACCGCCCGACGCCGGCAGGGCCACACCCTCGCCCAACGGCGCGGACCCGTCGTCTGGCGGCCCGGCCTCGGCGAGCACGCCCACTTCCGGAACCAGCGCTGTCTCGCTAGCGCCCGACGCTTCGGACGCCGCCTCGCCCGCCAGCGGCGCGGGCCGGCAGCCGATCTAGGGCCGGAGAATTTGTATGCTGCTGACCCGTACCCGTGCCGCAGTGCTCTGCTTCGGCGGCTGGGGCCTGCAAACCATGCTGCATCTCTGGCCACGGCTGCGCTTCATTCAGGAGGCGCGCTACGAGACGGGCATCGACCGGTCTCTGGTGGAACTCGACCAGGTGACAGCCTTCGCGGCCATTCTGCCCGAGCCCGTTGTTCCGACCGACCTCCAGAGCTTCGTCCCGCTACAGATTCTGCGCCCGCACTCCTATCCCGATCCCTTCTACGTCGAGCGGGCGCTGCAGGGGCTACGCCTAACACTTGCGCCCGACGCACAGCGAACCTACGCTGAGCGCCTGGCACAGGCCCTCGCAGAACGCGCCCTCGGCAGGGACGACGGCCAGTTCCTACAGCGCGTCACCAACCCGGTGCTGGACGCCTTGCAGCGCCAGGTCATCGCGGATCTGGCGCCTGCCCTGCAGCCTGGCACGCGCGTCTCGCGGCGGGCGATGTTTCAGGTTGGGGTGAGCGCGGCCGAGCTTGTCGCCCGCACGGTGATCCGCAGCGTCATCGACCCGACGCGGCTCGACTCGGTGCAGCCGGAAGACCCGCAGGTGCAGACGACCTTGTACGTCGTCGCCTCGCTCAGCGAGCCACTGGCGTCGGCGTTGATCTGGCCGATTATTTCGGAGCTGGCGGCGTCGATCGGCTCGCGCGGCGCCGTGAACGTCACGGCGATCCTTGCGACGGGCTCGTTCGCCGACGATGATACACGGGTGGTTGAGGAGGCGGCAGCGTATAGCGCTCTGGTTGAGCTGGAGGCTCTTGCCGCCTGCGGGCAGCACCCGCAGATGCAGGCGACACTGCGCACGCTCGTGGGCAACGCCGGCAAGCCTGGCTGGGCGGACCGCGTCGGCCAGCCATTGTTTCGACGCATCTACCTGGTGGACCGCGAGAAAAGCAATCAGGCCCTTGCCGGCAGCGATTTCGAGCTCGCTGTGCTGGCGAGCAACACTGTCGAGGCGTTTCTCGTGGCCGACGGCGCGCACTATCTGGAGCAGCAAGTCGGGCTCGACTCGCCGGGTGACGGTCTGCCCTACAGTCTGCTCGGGGCGGCGAGCGACTACGTTCCGTTCGCGCAGTACGTGCGCTCCGCAGTGCTGGAGGAGCGCAAGCGCGTTATTCGCGAGCAGGTGCTCGCAGAGCAAGCGTTGCCTGCCCCGGCGCAACCTCTGCGCTCGCTTGCGGCGTTGCGCGCGACTCCCGACGACGCGGTTGGGCGACTTGCAACGGTGCGCGGTGCGCGTATCTTTGCTCCCGATCCTGCGCCGCTTGTGCGCCGCCTGTGGCGCCGCGTGCGTCGGCGGTCGGCTATGTCGACTGCGCTCTCCACACAGGAGCTGCGCGTTGCGCAGAGCTACCTGCTCCCCCCCTCGGAGGCGCGTCGTCTGTGCTCCGAGCCAACGCTCTGGCGCTGGCGCGTGTTTGCCGAGCAGCGCTTTCGTACAGCGGCCCAGGAGATCGCGGCAGAGCTCGAACAGCGGCGCTTTGCCGCAGCCTGGGGTATAGGCCGCGAGCCGCTGGCCGGCGAGGGCACCGATCTAATCGATCAACGCCGTCTGTCCGAGGCGGTACTACGTTCATTCCAAGAACGCGGATGGCAGGCACGGGCGCAAGCGCAACGCACGCTTGCGCCCGAGGCACTGGCCCATGTGCTGACAAGCAGTGTGCAGGTCATTGCGAGCACTCCGAACGGCCTGCGCCGGGCCTCCGCACAGGTGGCAAGCCTTGCGGCTGAGTGCAGCGATCTGCAAGATACGCTCCGCGATCCGGACGCCTTTGGGCTCGGGACTGATTGGGACCAACGCTTTCAGCAGCACATCACCAATTGGCGACAGCGTTTCATCAGGGCGGAGTTCCGCGCACCGCACGCTGCGGCCTTCTGGACACGGATCGCCTTTCTGGCCGCGCTGATCACGTTTCCGGTTATGGCATGGCTGATCTATGAGCAGCCTGCAACCCAGTGGCAGCCGATCGCGCTGGCCGCAGCCGCCAGTGTCGGCTTCGCGCTGCTGATCGGCCTGCTGCTCGCGCTGCCGCAGCGCTGGCGACGCGCGAGGCTCCGCTGGGAGCGCCTGCGCCTCGCCCAGGAGATGCTGTCGCGCAACGCGCGCGAGCAGGTGCGCGTGCGTCTGCTTGAGCTCTACAGCGAGCTGGGGGACGCCCTGCGCGCGCTGCGCGGCGCGCTGCAACGCACGCTCACCACCCTTGAAGACTGGGCGCAACCGAACGATCCGCCCGGCATTCCGCCCCGCGATCAGTTCGGCTCACCGCTGCCGGCGATCTACCTGCGGGTGGCCCACACCAGCGGGGAGCTCTGGGGCGCGTTCAAACGCCTTGTCGCGGCCGCTCGTGTACAACAGCCAGACGGGCCTACCACAGCCGAGGGCCGGCTGCGGCAGCTGTGGGCCGGGCTATCGCCGCAGGAGCCCGGCCGTCTGGACAGCGGGGAGCGCTCGGATCAGCGCCTGCGCCTGGCCCTCGAGTTGCCGCTGAACGAACGCGATCTGCACGAGGCGATGGAGCACGAGGCGCACCGACGGAGCCTCGCCGAGCAGCTGCCACCGCAGCCGGCGCCGAGCCGGCGCCGCCAGAGCGCTCCGCCTCCGCCCGCTGAAGACCCCGCTGCGTACGCCCGCCTGCTTCAGGCTGTGGAAGACGATCGGCGCGGAAATAGCTGGTGCCCCTTTGCCGCTGCTGCGCCAAACACCCACCCCGACTATTGCACCGCCTGTCGCCGCGCGCTCCGCGAGCCGTGTCCGTACTCTGCCGAGGGGACGCGGCTGCGCGCCAAAAACCCCTGGCACCCCTGGTCGCTCACGGCACTTGTGCGCGATATGATGTACGAGGCGACCAGCCATCTCGACTCAGAGCGCCGCTTCAGCATTGGCGCGCCGGGCTCATTTGCGCAGCTCCTTTCCACACACGGCGTCGAGCGCGAGGCGCTGCGCGGCGCCGACCACGACGAGGGGACGGCCGGCGTGCGGCGTGCATTCTTCGAGAGCCTCTATGCCCGCGCCAAGCCGTCGGGGCTCTTCGAGCTCAACGACCCGGTGCAACGGCAGGCCCTTGAGATCGCCTTCGCCGTCACCGCCCACGCCGACATATCGGTCTTCCGCGACATGCTCGCCCAGCGCAAGATTCGGCTGCTCTCGTCATACGACCCGATGACGATCACCGTGGTTCGCACAGTCAACCTGCTGCACCACATGGATCTCCAGCTTATCGACCGGTGCGGGCGCGAGTTCGCACGCCTGGCAACCCTCGATCGGCAGCAGATCGCGCTGACCGAGGACGTGCCGCTCTACGCCGCGCTCCATAGCCAGGTGCAGTATGAGCCAATTCTGGTATGAGCCGTCCGCTGGCCTCTCGACGCCATTTGGCGACACGCGCGCCCGTTGCGAGATCTGCCCTCACGCCTGTGTGCTAGGCCCCGGCCAGCAGGGGCTGTGTCGCGTTCGTATGGGTACTGGACACGCGGTGGCTCCTGTGGCAGGCCAGATGGTGCTTGCAAGTGGTGTGTCCGCAATTGAGCTGCACCCGTTCTTTCACTTTTTCCCTGGGAGCCGCTCGTTTGGCGTGGGCGCCGCCGGCTGTAGCGCCGCGTGCGACTTCTGCCAAAACTGGGAACTGGCGCTGGCGCCGCGGCTTGACGCTGCCTGGCAGGGTGTTGCACGCTTCGATAGCGCCGCACAGATTGTGTGCGCCGCGCTGGAGAACGGCTGCGGCGTGATCGCCCTCACCTACAACGAACCCACCGTCTGGCCGGAGCTGTTCTTGGATCTTGCGGAGACCGCACACAGCGCGGGGCTGAAGGTTGTCGCCCTGAGCAGCGGCTTTCTGACGGCGACGGCGCGCGCCTTCATCCTGCCGCAGCTGGACGCATTGAAGATCGATCTCAAAGGGCACAACCAAGCGTTCTACCGTCGCCATGCCGGCATCGACCTCAGACCAGTGCTCGATACATTGGCTGCGGCGTTGGCGGCGGGGGTCTGGTGCGAAGTCTCAACGGTGATCATCCCTGGGGCAAACGACACCGATGATGCTGTGGATAGCATGGCCACTCACCTGCTCGATGTTGCCGGACCAGGCCTGCCGTGGCATCTTCAGCGCTTCTTTCCTGCCTACAAGCGCCTGAACGAGGCGATTGGCGACCGTGAACAGCTCCGCCGTCTACGCACGCGGGCCATCGAACGCGGGCTGCCATACGTCTACCTCAGTAATCTGCCCCAGGACGCCGGGCGCCACAGCTTCTGCGCGACGTGTGGCGCCTTGGTCGCAGAGCGTAGCGTCGGGCGTCTCGCCCCACTTGCCGCGCAGTGTTATCGGTGCGGCGCGCCTATTCCGGGGAGAGGACTTATCGCTCCAAATAAGGTGATATGAGATGCAATACATCTGACCTTTCGACAGTAGAGATTATCTCGATTTAGGTCATGGGCGTCCATGGGCGAAAGCGGAGGCGGAGGTTGTGCAACCCGCAGGCCACTTCCATCACGAGGTCACGGACCCCGCCTCGCCAGAGGCGGATGCGGTCCTG
>Ga0209591_10000641_pt1 | contig 44742 bp, 47 predicted proteins | sample MAT01_FD_187207 | JGI IMG/M metagenome (GOLD analysis project Ga0209591, IMG submission 187207) | Freshwater microbial communities from Lake Fryxell liftoff mats and glacier meltwater in Antarctica - MAT-01 (SPAdes) (version 2) | ecosystem: Environmental > Aquatic > Freshwater > Ice > Liftoff...
TGACATGCTTTTTCTCTTTAGAAATTCATTCTAGATCAAGCTATGTTTACGTAATAATACTTAATTTATGTCTCTTCGATTGTAAATCTTTCATAAAGTCAGTATTGGTTTTACATTATCTGTAAAGTCTCCATATTTTAGGTAAATCAGTAGAATCCCCACACCATAGCTGTACTCAGCTTGGTGTCGGGACGCCAGTCGCCTGCGACGGGAAACCCGTCTACAGCGCACCGCGAGTGAATGCGCGGGAGTGGGGAGATATAGTAATTAATGTTTTTTGGCGTAGCCAGAACAATTAATTATTATGTCGAGCCATGACCCATATTAATTATATTTCTTAAGGCAAATACCGCAACCAATGGTATGATAAATAAGTACAAACAAAGCCGAAAATGCTGGTTGTACACTGAACCTAGACAATCTAGAATATGGGGTTCCATTCAAGAATAGACTTGTGTTGAGCGGAGTCGAAACATATTTTTTTGTCATCTCCGTGAATGGGTAAAATTCTAGCGGTACTAAGGTAGAACATACTTTTTGGTACTTGTTCAAAGTCTGCGGAGGGGCATCTCGTGGACTCAAAATAAAGCTCAGTTAATGTCCGACGGGATACCGGGAGTCACTGAGAAGCCTACACTGTATGCTTGCATCAGTGTAGGAGTATGTCACCTAATTATTCCTTTTATGCCCTCAACTTTAGTCTTGATTTTTATCTGTCTTAGTTCACACCTTGCAATGCTATAGTAATGCGCTTTGATTTTTGAACTTATCTACGTAGGCAGGGAATGGGGAGTAGGGAATCAGGCTTTTCGAGTTGTAAGGAGTTTTTTCAAAAATCAAATAGGAGTTCTATACCAACAAAAAAATCTGTAATAAATATTACTCTGATTTCATCACAAAGGTTTTCAGCAAAGCTGAGAATAAAAGCAAAATTTAGCTAATAACAACAAAAAACCAAAGCACCGAAATGTAAAGTTCTATTTCTATAGCCTTGTTTGTGTGTAAAAAACTACAAAATAATTACAGCTTAAAAAATTTTAATATAAATTCTCATCAAATAGTTTTAAGGTAACGTTTTAATGGCTTTTTTAGCCGTTAGTGAATTAAGACTTCGGCAGTTAACTTTTTAAAGTTGAGAAATTTAGCATGAGCAGCAATTTAGCAACCAAATTACGTGTAGGCACTAAGAAAGCCCACACGATGGCAGAGAATGTAGGTTTTGTCAAGTGCTTTTTAAGAGGAGTAGTCGAGAAAAACTCTTACCGGAAACTAGTTGCTAACTTCTACTTCGTCTACTCAGCGATGGAAGAGGAAATGGAAAAGCATCGCCAGCACCCAATTCTCTCTAAAATTAACTTTCCCCAGCTAAACCGCAAGTATACCTTAGAGCAAGACCTGAGTTATTACTTTGGTGCTAACTGGAGAGAGCAAATCAAGCTATCTCCCGCAGGTGAAGCTTATGTAAAGCGCATCCGAGAAATATCTGCCACAGAACCGGAACTTTTAATCGCTCATTCATATACTCGTTACTTGGGTGACTTATCCGGGGGAAAAATTCTCAAAAATATTGCTGTAACGGCGATGAATTTGTCTGATGGGCAAGGAACAGCCTTTTATGAGTTTCCAGAGATTCCTGATGAGAAGGCATTCAAAGCTAAATATCGGCAAACTTTGGATGAATTACCCCTTGATGATGCTACAAGCGATCGCATCGTTGATGAAGCTAACGCCGCCTTTGGCACGAATATGACGATGTTCCAGGAATTGGAAGGCAATTTAATTAAAGCGATCGGTGTAATGCTGTTCAACAGTCTCACACGGCGACGGACACGCGGCAGTACTGAACTCGTCACTGCTGAGTAATTGTGTTGAGATTGCGGAGTATGGTGTGTGGAGTTTAAGTTCAGATAGCCTGATGAAGGATAATTCAAAGGTGTTTCTGAGGAAAGAGCGATCGACGCTCAAAATATTTAGGGGCAATAGCCTTGTGACTGCTTTTTATTGGTGAAAGCAAGCATGGGGAGATTGCCCCTCAATTATGTTTAATAAAACTTAGATATTACACCAGTTTCACAACTCGCCATAGGTTTCTAACCTATGGCTAATAGCGAAAGTCCTCTCAAGAGGACTAAACTCGTTGATCGCATGGATTAAAGTCCACTTAAGTGGACTTTAGCTATTAGCGCTCTTCTATGACTCTCACAAGATAAAAATCAGAAACCTTTGTTGTCACTAGTTTCTATAAATCTAGGGGTAGGTTGGGTTGAGGAACGAAACCCAACGCCAATAATCCTTATTTTTGTTGGGTTTCACGTTGTTCAACCCAACCTACAAATATTTGATTTTTTCAGAGTAATAAAAGAGCGTTAGACAGAGAATTTATTCTCTGGCAGGAGATTGGGCAAGTGCAATATCTCAGCTAAACCTAAACTCAACAGTAGCGCCAAAATTTTCAAGCTTACCATAGACTTTCAGCTTAAAATAACTAAGTCAATCTTCACACCAAGCTTAATCTCAGTATTTAAGTTTGTAACTTGTAAAACTTCTTATACTGAGTAAATCAGGCAAAAATATGGCTACGAAAATTCCTGTCACAGTGATTACAGGCTTCTTAGGTAGCGGAAAAACCAGCCTAATTCGCCACCTGCTACAAAACAACCAAGGCCGCCGCATTGCCGTTTTAGTCAATGAATTTGGCGAACTAGGTATTGATGGCGAATTGTTAAAGTCTTGTCAAGTTTGCCCGGAAGATGGTGAGGGCGACACTAATATCTTTGAATTAACCAACAGCTGCTTATGCTGCACCGTGCAGGAAGAGTTTTACCCGATGATGCAAGAGTTAATTAAGCGGCGGGATAGCATCGACTGCATTTTGATTGAAACCTCTGGTTTAGCGTTGCCAAAACCATTGGTAAAGGCTTTTCGCTGGCAAGAAATTCGCAACGCCGCCACTGTGGATGCTGTGATTACCGTGGTAGATTGTGCGGCGGTAGCAGCAGGGACATTTGCTAGCGATCCAGAGGCGATCGCAGCCCAACGACAAGCAGATGATAATCTAGAACACGAAACACCTTTGCAAGAACTGTTTGAAGACCAACTTGCTTGTGCAGACTTGGTGGTGTTGAATAAAATTGACTTGGTGGATGCTGAGACAAAAGCCAGAGTTGAGGAATTGATTAAGCAAGAATTGCCCAGAGTGGTGAAGATTGTCGAGAGCGACCGTTCTCAACTAGACGCATCTATATTATTAGGATTCCAAGCCGCAGTCGAAGACAATTTAGATTCTCGTCCTAGTCATCACGATACAGAAGAAGACCACAATCACGACGAAGAAATTATCTCAACTAATTTAATTTTGGATCGTACATTTGACCCAGAAAAGCTGCAACAGCAGTTAGAGAAATTAGCACAAGAACAAGAAATTTACCGAATTAAAGGCTTTGTAGCAGTGCCAAATAAATCCATGCGCCAAGTCATGCAAGGCGTGGGAACCCGATTTGATAAATTTTACGATCGCCCCTGGAAACCCGAAGAGGCTAGGCAAACCCGCTTAGTTTTCATCGGACGTGATTTAAATTCTTCAGAAATAGAATCGCAACTTGTAGCTTTATAAGTATACCCAGATCCCCAACTTCTCAAAGAAGTCGGGGATCTATAATGCTAAGATTTACTAGTTATGAATAATTAGTTAATTCAAAACAAACAATAACTGAAAAATTTTCACCTTACAAAAATATGATGATCTCTCAACTTTTTAACTTCGCCAATCTTTTCGTATTGCCTTTTTGGGCGTTGATGATTTTATTACCAAATTGGAAAGTTACACGGCAGATAATGTCATCATATTTGCCTTTTGTGCTGTTAGCTGGGGCGTATTTGTATTTGTTTATCAACAGTATTACACCAGAAAATGCCCAAGCTTTATCGAATCCCCAATTAGCCGATATCGCTAAATTTTTCGCAGATGAAACGGCTGCTGCAACGGGGTGGATTCATTTTTTAGTGATGGATTTATTCGTCGGCCGCTGGATTTATTGGGAAGGGCAAAAAACAGGTATTTGGACAATTCACTCCCTTGCACTGTGTTTATTTGCTGGCCCTATGGGATTACTTTCTCACATCTTGACTGACTGGATTACTAAGACATTTTTCCCGAAATTTCAGCAGAATGAAACAGTGATGGTAGAAGAAAAAGCGTAAAAAACCAGATCCCCGACTTCTTTAAGAAGTCGGGGATCTTCTAGTTAAGCGTTATCGTGTCTATAGTCGGCATTTAACCAACAGCGTGGTAGAACTTCACCTGAAGGAAAAACAAGATTTTCTTTTTTAAAACTTTCAGGTTGCTGTTCTTCTTGACCTTCTTGATCTTTTGCGTGAACAACATCATTATTCGGGTCAATTAATTCCTGAATTTCAAGAATCTTTACCAATTCACCACTATCTTTGACTTGTAAAAGCATAGAAATTGCCTCAATGAGTTTGCATGAAGGTTGAGGGTGAGTATCAAAATAAACTCACTCAAATCTGAATCGATTTTGAACGCGGAGATTCCTTAATTGTTAAAGGAAATTTTTATCAGATATCCACACATAAATTACACAAGATTCATCGGTGTGTATCTAGAGAATTAATTTTTATAAATTTGACACAGTAAATAGATACCTGATTCAGAATATAAAATCGAATGAGGAAATTATGATTAAGAAAATTGTCAAACTAAGATAATCTTGGTTTTAACGATTATAAATCGCGTAGATATTTTTCCAAAATATCTACTAAAGTGACCTGGCATTGTAGGGGGAGGAAATCGATTAAAGGAAGTTCACGTCTACCGCCGCCAATTTTGATTTGAATCGATCCCAAGACTTGTAAAACTCGGTCTTCATTTACAGTGTTGGAAGTAATTAAGGGATACAGTTGCTCGGCAACAACTGTATGCAGTTTGGCATTAGATAAATAAAGATGCCATTTGGCAACGTCTATGTAGACGTTTTCGCCAATTTCAGCTGCTAGGGCTTCCAGTAATTCTGTGGTGTTAGTCTTAGCCATAAAAATAACCCTAAATTAAGAACAAAGTGCGAAATCTCAAGCTTTTTTAAATTATGGCTCAATTAACAGGCTAATTCTACTACCAGAGGTTACAATCGCCCCAGCATGAGTAATCCATCTTCAGGTGGATTTTGGCGGAGTTTCAGTGTAGTTAGCGATCGCACTAATATAAATCAGATGCACCAACACTATTCCTGTCCAACTTAAAGTCACCAAAGGCAGCCACTCCCAAGTAGTGTCTTTCAATATGTGGAAAAACCACAAGCCAGAATTAATAGTAGCAGCGATCGCTACATGGGTGGCAAAATTCATTCGATCATCGATCTTGCGGTAATCAGGGTCTTTGCGATCGGGTTTGCGAGGCCAACGAGGAGGCATAAATATTTGTTACAGATTTAAATACACCCTATTTATTCTAAGGTTTTTGGGGCAGTGGTTGCTATTAGACCCTTACAACCAGTCATAATTGAATTGGAAGTCAAGAGCCACTGGGTTAAATCAAATGACGATCTTTGAGCAAATAGACCCCGATCTCCTCTATCCAGATAGTGACGGCAAACCAATGGCAGATAATACAGAGCAATATCGTTGGATTGTCCTGATTAAGGAAAATTTAGAGATTCTGTTTGCTAATAATGAGAATGTTTTGATTGCGGGAGATTTGCTCTGGTATCCCGTCCGTTCTCGGCTGATTACACCGACTGCACCTGATGTGATGGTTGTCTTCGGTAGATCAAAGGGAAAACGGCGTTCTTATCGTCAGTGGCAAGAAGATAATATTCCACCGCAAGTAGTCTTTGAGATTCTTTCTTATAGTAATGATACCAAGGAGATGGAGCGTAAGCTGGAGTTTTACGATACCTATGGTGTTGAAGAATACTATTTATACGATCCTGAAAGTTTTCAGCTAGATGGCTGGTTGCGGCAAAACAACCATTTGAATAAGCTATGGCAAATGGATGGTTGGCTCAGTCCCAGCTTAAAAATTAGATTTCAAACTGGGCTTGGAGAGTTAGTAATTTACCGTCCAGATGGACAAAGATTTTTGAATTCCCTAGAACTCAATCAACGGGCAGAACACGCTGAGTTCTTGCTAGAACAAGAACGCCAACGGGCTGAACGGTTGGCAGCATATTTGCGTAATCTCGGTATTGATCCTGATAATCTTCCGTGAGTGGGGAGTGGGGATGCAGGAGTAAAGGAGAAGAATTAATAACCAATGTCCCATACCCCAAAATAATACAGTTTATTGCTCTGGCAGGGAATAATCTCCTGATTTCCCGCCACTCTTACTAATTAAACGAATTGATTCAATTTGAATCGACTTTTCTAAGGCTTTTGCCATATCGTATAAAGTCAGAGCAGCCACAGAAACAGCAGTTAAGGCTTCCATCTCTACACCAGTTTCAGCTTTGGTTTTGACTGTAGCTTGAATTTGATAACCAGGTAGTTGAGAATCGGGTATAATTTCGACGGCGATTTTTTGCAAAGGCAACGGATGACACAGAGGAATTAAAGTGGCTGTTTGCTTGGCTGCCATAATCCCAGCCAATCTTGCAGTTGCCAACACATCCCCTTTTGGGACATTTCCGGCTTGAATGGCGGCGAAGGTTGCTGGCAGCATCCGCACATTGGCCGCGGCTACTGCTTGGCGAATGGTGGGTGCTTTATCAGACACATCTACCATCTGCGCCTGTCCGTGTTGATCTAGATGGGTTAAGCTAGCAAAATTAGATGAAAAATTATCTTGCGCCATTTAGTTAGAACGTGTTAATATAAATTGTCAGTGAGGGTGTGTAGCTCAGTGGACTAGAGCACGTGGCTACGGACCACGGTGTCGGGGGTTCGAATCCCTCCTCGCCCGTATTTTAAAGTTAAGAGTTGAAAGTTAGGAGTGAGGAGTTAAAGTTCCTCACTCCTAACTTTTAAGTTTTTCAAGGCATAAGCATCTGGGGCTAGACCTAGTGCAAAGCGTAGGGAGTTGGATAGATTTTTGCTGGACTGGGTGAGGAAAAGGACAAGTGCAACAGAAGTGATCGCAGCACCGTAGCCAAACATATCGCGGTAGCCTACAAGTTCTGCAATGATACCCAGAATAGGAGCAGCGATCGCAATTCCCAAGTCAAGTCCAGCTATACATATAGCAAAAATTTGACCCCGTTCTTGTGGCAGTGAGCGGTCTGCCATCATCGTGACCATCATCGAGATTAGTGTACCACCACCAGCACCTTCCGCGATCGCAGCTAGTAAGAAAAACATCACGCTGTGAGCTTGCCACAGCAGGATTAACGCTAAAACGTAGCAAAAAATACCAAATGTGATAAATAAACCACGACCAAAGCGATCGCTTGCCTTACCAGCAAACACTCTGATACTAAAACTAGAAATTGCCGCAACTGTAAAAAATAGTCCACCATTGAAGTCCACATCAGTGGATTTGAGGAACAACGACACAAAAGTATGTACAGCACCGAGGGATAAACCAACCAACAACATAACTATTGTTGGAACTTTTACCCGTGGACTGCTCAAAATTTGCCAAAAGTTGCGTAGGCGTAGCCCGTCGTAGACATCGTTTTCTTCAGTTTGCTGTTGTGTCTGCACTGGCGGATTTGTGACTTGTACAATCTGCAAGAGAGCGACAAAACCCAATTCGGCACAGAAGAGAAATAATATCCCGTAACCACTTGTAGCTTCTAAATACCCACCCAAGGCAGGGCCAATTGCTAAACCAAGGGGAGTTGCTAGGGTCATGTAACCAATGATTTCGCCACGAGTTTCGGCGGGAGCGAAATCTGCGACTAAGGCACTGTAGCCAGTGGTAAAAGCGGCAACACTAATGCCGTGAAAAATCCGCACCAGGATTAATAACCCAAGAGATTGGGTTGCCAAGTAACCAAAGGGTGCGATCGCAGCTACTATCGTACCAATCAATAAGGTAATTTTTCGACCACGTTCATCGGCTAATCGTCCCAGCATCGGGCGAAAGAGCAATAAGCCAATGGCGAAACTGCCCATGACAATCCCAATTTCTTGCTTGCTTGCGCCCACATTATCAATGTAAAGCGGTAGGGTTGGTAAGAGCGAAGATATGCTCGACCAGAATAATAAACCTGCTGTAAATAAAATCAGCAGGTTGCGTCGCAGTTCGGTGTCAAAGGTATTAAATGCTTTCAAGGTAGATGCAATTTAATTGGTTTTTTGTCATTTGTCATTTGTTTAGAAACCTTGATTTTCGGGTAGGGGCAATTCATGAATTGCCCCTACTGCGTGTGTGTAGTTTTGTGTAAGTTTTACTCTCATGAAAAACTCCAAATTCAACATAGACAAGATTGAACTCTTTACTAATGCCCAATGCCCAATGACCAATGACCAATGACCAATGACCAATGACCAATGACTATTGTTACGTTACTTAACATTTTTTGCTACTACTTCTCGCACGCGATAGATAGGCCGCCCTTGGGATTCATGGTATGTACGCATGAGTAATTCTGCTAAAAGACCGAAGCAAAATAACTGTACTCCAGTTACAAGCAGGAGAACTGCTAAAATCAGCAAAGGGCGATTGCCAATCATCTCACCTAAAGCTAATTTGACGAAAGTCAAGTAAATTCCGATCGCTATCCCCGAAACCATTGATATCAAGCCCAACAGCCCAAAAACATGCATCGGACGGGTGAGGAATTTTTTCATAAACAGGATGGTTAACAAATCCATCAACACGCGGAATGTCCGCCAAATCCCATATTTACTGTGACCAAAGCGACGGGCATGATGGCGCACTGGTACTTCAGTAATTCTAGCTCCTTCGATGTACGCCAAAGCTGGTAAAAAACGGTGTAATTCTCCGTAGAGGTTCATATCTGCTAGCAGTTCTGCACGATATGCTTTCAGCGAACAACCATAGTCATGAATATTCACGCTAGTAGTATTACGAATTAGCCAATTGGCAATTTTGGAAGGAAGTAACCGATTTATAGCCCCATCTTGGCGTTTTTGCCGCCAACCACTCACCAAATCGTAACCCTCATCCAGCTTTGCTAATAACATGGGGATATCAGCCGGATCATTCTGAAGATCAGCATCTAAAGTGACGATCGCTTTACCGACTGCATAATAAAATCCAGCAGCCATCGCCGCAGTTTGTCCGTAGTTGCGACGCAAAATCACCGCCTTTAAATCAGTGCGAATTTGCGCCTGTTCTTTGAGAAAATCCCCAGAACCATCTGTAGAACCATCATCTACACAAATGATTTCATAATTTACCTGACTAGAAGATAAAGTAGATGCGATCGCTTCTAGTAAAAGCGGCAAACTTTCCACCTCGTTATGTATCGGCAGCACCACCGAAACATCTGGGATAATTACGGAAATCGCCCCATTCTCCTCACTTAACCCTTGAACCAACCCACTCCTCATATATCTCTGCGCCCTCAGCGTCTCTGTGGTTCGTAACTCTTAAAAACTCTACCAGCCCCTCGCAGCTGCTGATAGTACGACTGACTAACTGCATCCCCCTGTTCCGAAAGAATATCAATCCCAATCCCATCCCGTCCCTGATCTTTCCCAGAACTATGAATGTAATAACCATCCGCCAAATAAAGCCCGACATGGGTTGCTTTTTGGCTAGTTCCAAAAAATACCAGATCCCCAGCTGCTAATTCTGCAATAGTAATTGGTTGAGTGAATCCTTCCTGCTGATAAGCATCTCTAGGTAGCCAAATACCCACCGAAGCAAACGCCGCCTGCATTAACCCCGAACAGTCATAATTTGGCCCAACCGTACCACCCCAAAGGTAATAATTAGATTGCTGCATCGCTTTTTGAGTAAAGGCGATAATCTCTGCTAGGAGTTTTTTAATCTCCGATTCAGAAAATGTTGCAGCCTGATAATGTACAGTAGCAGATTGTAATGAATCAAAATCTGAAAGGGATACCCATCCGGGATAGTCATCTTCACACAAATACACCTCAACCGCCGAATTTTGATAATTTGATGTTACCCACAAATGTCTTCCAGATGCGGCTTGAGTTGCTAAACGTGTACATTCAGGAGAATCATATAAATTAAGGTCAGCAATACACTGATACTCCCCTGATTTTGGATTTTGGACTTCGGCTTCGCTCAGTCGAACCATTTTGGATTTTAGATTAAAGGACATTACTAGAGAATGATTTTTTTTAATAAAGACGAACAACTCGAAAATCTTGGGTTAGGCATTTTAGATGCAACTTGGGCAGCATTTCCGACCTTAGCCCGGAATCAAATTGCCCTGACTTGGGTTGTTTACGATCCACCAGTGCGAGTAAATACTGGTGGGGCGCTGACTCCCAACGCTTTTTGGGATCATCCAGTTCGTGGTTTTACTTATCGCGGTGTTGAGCGAATTTATCCCGCCAGTGTAGTCAAGCTATTTTACCTGGTGGCGGTAAACGAATGGTTAGAAAAAGGGATGAGTCAAACCTCCAAGGAATTGGAACGCGCCTTGCGGGATATGATTGTAGATTCTAGCAATGATGCTACCAGCTTGGTTGTGGATATTCTGACTGGCACCACATCAGGGCCAGAATTACCAACCGGGCCCTTTGAAACCTGGAAATATCAGCGTAATATCGTTAACCGCTATTACCAATCTTTGGGTTGGGAAGAATTGGACACGATTAACGTCTGTCAAAAAACCTGGAGTGATAGCCCTTATGGACGAGAACGGGCGTTTGTGGGAGAGTTACTGGAAAATCGGAATATGTTGACAACAAATGCGATCGCTAGGTTACTGCATAGTATTGTAGGTGGTGTGGCGGTTTCAAGTGCGCGATCGCAAGCGATGATGGCTTTGCTCAAACGCAATCTCAACGATTTGCCCACTGATGTCGAGGAAGATCAAATAACAAGTTTTTTAGGCGGTGGACTCCCTCAAAATGCTCAAATTTGGTCAAAAGCAGGTTGGACAAGTCAAGTTCACCATGATGCTGCGTATATTGAATTACCAGAACAGCGCCCTTATCTCTTAGTGGTATTTACTGAAGGTAAAGCCCAGGCTAAGAGTCGGGATATTTTGCCCTTTGTTTCTAAACTAGTTGCCGATGCGATCGCTAGCCTATAATCTTAGGACTTACACAGAAGAAATACCCCATTTTTTACTTGTCGTTATCCATATTTTTGTAACAGTCAAAGTATTGCGCTCACCCGATATCCCGCCTTGAACTAAAGTTCTGGGCTGATAGCTAAAGTCCACTTAAGTGGACTGAAATTCTCCATTTTAGATATGATAGCCATCTATATGGCTAAAAATTTGGCGTTGCCCAATTGCGGTATGAATCCAGATGTAAAGACGTTGCAATGCAACGTCTCTACAAGGATTTTGATATCATGCAGAATGATTTTCATACATGAAATCAGCAACGCCAAAAATTTTGTATTTAGTCCTCTTAAGAGGACTTTAGCTATTAGCCTGGGAATTTATTCCCAGGCGGTAATGGTAAGGATGACTATTTCAACTTGAATTCGTCAAACTTCAATACTTCCGAATCAGGCTTGCGAGTATCAAAACGATAACTACTTATCGTACCCGTCCCCGTATCAAAGATACTGAAAACTGTAATATCATTACTCGCAATATAAGGCATCGGCTTACCATTTTCGCCCAGCAAGGGAGAAATTGTTGGCACTATCGGTTCTAACCCATTAGGATCACCAAGCTTAACATAATCCTCTTGATATCCAATTGGTACTTCTCGCTTTCTGTCACCCCAAGCAGCGCCGTAAGTATTACCCACATTAGATGTTTCCAGAAAGTGCATTCCACTGGAACTAACAAAGCGATTCCACAAATGGGAATGCCCATAGAATACCAATTGCACATTAGCTGCTTCAAGTATTGGGACAACATCGCGGATAATGTAATCTGCGTCTTTCGGGTACTCGTAACGCACTGCTTTAATATTATTATCATCCCGTTCAATTATTTGAACTGGTTCTGTATAAGCAGGAACTATATTATCACCCAGAGTGTGGGGTGGATGATGGAACATCACAACTTTGTATTTTGCTTGTTTAAACTCAGGGCTATTGAGTTCTGCCTCAAGCCAATTATACTGCTTGCTGCCTTTAGCAATTTGCTCATAAATCACCTGTCCATAACCCCAATTTTCAGGATTATTTAAATCCTTTTCTGCTTCTCTATATCTACCCTTATGCTTTCCATTTAAACTGGGAGTTCGCCACATATTCGTAATGTACAGTACCACCAAACGCACATCACCAAAACTAACTGCATAATACCTTTTTCCACCCTCTTTACTTTTTGGTAAAGAGAAAATCTCTTCGTAGGTATTAGTATTAAAAGAATTATCTATTAAAGATTTATCCCAGTAGATTTTTTGAGCAACAGGACGGGGAATTGTATCATCAAATTCATCATTTAAACTTCCCGTCCTGGCAAAGCGCCCCATCACCTCATGATTGCCAATGCAAGTAAACATGGGTGCATGTTGAATTATTTGTCCACCAGTGTAGGTAGTTTTAACACCGTCGTGCGTCATGTCATATTTAGCACGACCTTGTAAACCGGGAAACAAAGCACCACCACTATTATCATCAAACCATTCTGAGGCGCGATCGCTAACATTCACCAAATCACCAGCAAACCACACCCCATCGACTCGTCCAACCGTTTCTACCACCTTTTGCAGATTTGCTGCTGTCATCGGCTTTAATTGATGGTCAGAGGTGAGTAAAATTTTTAGTGGTATATCTGGTTTGGGAGTAGCTGCGAGGCTAAAAACATCACTGTTAACACTCTCGCCATCTTCTCGCACACTGGTGACGCGATAATTTACCCGCACATCAGGAGTTAAACCAGTTACCTCAGCTTCATGTCGCCAAATATCACGCTGGACGGGTTTTTGATAAACTTGTTCGTCTTTGATTTGGTTTGCAACTCTTGATTGCTGGTCTTCACGAGTGCGAGTGAGTTTGGTAATATTTGCCTTAGCAGTTTGTTTGAGATTTTCGCCGTAGCTTACTGTGTGATTAACACCAGCAAACTCAGTAAACCAAACTACTCGCACTGAGGTTTCAGTTGGCAATTGCAAAAACGGGTCGGTGAGCAGTTGGGGTGCTGATGTCATAATTGTTTGCCCAAATGAACGCACACTCACCATAAAGCATATAACAAGCACAAGCATAGCCACCGAGAAAATTTTACGGCTACGTAAGCGTCTGAGCATGAGTAACATACCAAATTTTCTAGGGTATTCACCGACTGAAGGCAATTTTATTATTACTCCCTTCACGCTACAAGCTTACCTATAGCGCTATGCAATACACTCTCCTAAAAGGCTACCGTCTACACACAAGTCATCGAATTACCCAAAACAAAAACCTCACCCTGTCCTATCTCACATCCCTCTCCTTACTAAGGAGAGGGACAGGTTTTACGTAGTAAAACCAGGGTGAGGTATCTCAGAGGCTGTGCAATAAATCTTAAATCAGTTGACTGGAAGCAGTTTTATAAAGTTTTATACTCAATTTTACCTAATTCAGTGTATTTACTGCACGAAATATCATCCGGGTAAATTAAATTTATATAACAATACCTTCGCCATTTTTTTGTAGGTTGGGTTGAGCGAAGCAAAACCCAACGTATTTGTTGGGTTTCGTGCCTCAACCCAACCTACGAATCCAGGCATTTTTCGATTTGGCTAAGGTATTGATATAATTTGTAGCTTTGATAAATATTTCATTACAGATTAATTGTTTTTAACTTAGAGGTATACAACAATTTAAACGCAGCAGATTATATCTGACTAGCGGCAATTTTTCATATTTTAAAAACTCTGGAAATACTGCGATATGTCAACCTCATAGTCAGAGTTTACCGCGCGGTTTTTGGAAAAATACACAACTGCTAAAAGTCTTATATTTATGTCCGTATTAGAACTGCAAGAGTCTATCTTAAATTCACTCCAAAACCTCAAAAGTCTTGATGTGCTCAAAAAATTGTTTTGGAGTCAGTTGAACTACGAACGAGTGAATAAATAACTTTCTCGGCGAAAATTGACTGATGCAGTTGCTAATGAACTGACAGATGATCCTTTATTATTAGCATCTGGTGGTACTAATAATGCTTTTCACGTTATTTATGCGCGTTTGAGTTCAGAAGACTTGTCAAGACAAGGTGAAAGAAGAGTCGTTGATCATCTTTTAAAAGAACATCCCTATGCACTATTTATATTTTCTAATAAATTGCGATCGCAGTGGCACTTTATTAATGTTAAATATGATAACACCCTTCAAAAACAAAAGCTATTTCGGCGCATTACCGTTAGAGAAGGCGAACAATTACGCACAGCCACAGAAAGAATCAGTCTGTTAGATTTAGAAAAACATTCTAATGCTTCAGTCTTAGATATTCAGACACTTCATGATAAAGCGTTTGATGTTGAAGCTGTCACCCAAGAATTTTTTAAAGAATATCGTAAAACTTTTGAGAAAGTTGAAGGGCTAATTGACTGGAACACAGACAAGGAACGTAAACGGTTATTTACCCAAAAGTTATTTAACCGTCTAATGTTTATTGCATTTATCCAGAAAAAAGGTTGGCTAAAATTCCAAGGAAGCATAGATTATCTATCAAATTTATGGGAAGCTTATCTAAAAGATGATAATACATCAAATAAAAACTTTTATAAAGATAGACTTTCTCACCTTTTCTTTTTAGGACTCAATAATCCCCAAGAATATGATATAGCAAATATTAATAATGGTGGTTTACTTAAAGACCTGATTGGTCATGTACCTTATCTTAACGGCGGTTTATTTGAACAAGATGAAGATGACAACGATGATAAAATTATAGTTTCAGATGATTGTATAGACAGTATTATTCATAACCTATTTCAACGTTTTGCTTTCACTGTCACCGAGAGTACACCGCTAGATGTAGAGGTAGCTGTAGACCCAGAAATGTTGGGGAAAGTGTTCGAGGAACTCGTAACAGGGAGGCATGAATCTGGCAGTTATTATACACCTAAACCGATAGTTTCGTTTATGTGTCGTGAGGCACTAAAGGGATATTTAAAAACTCAGGTCTTAGGAGAAGCAACAGATAGTATATCAGAGTTTGTTGATGATCATCATCCAGATAATATTAAGAATCCAGAAGCAATTTTAGAAGCATTACGCCGCGTCAAATGTTGCGATTTAGCTGCTGGAAGCGGTGCTTATATACTGGGAATGCTTCATGAGTTATTAGATTTGCGTAAATGTTTATTTGCTAATAAAGGTCTAGATTCAAATACTGTCTATCAGCGCAAGTTAGATATTATTGAAAATAATCTTTATGGTGTAGATATTGACATTTTTGCAGTCAATATTGCCAGATTACGGTTATGGCTATCGCTGGCTGTAGAATATCAGGGGGATAATCCGCCACCACTACCAAACTTAAAATACAAAATTGAAGCAGGAGATAGTTTGATTGCTCCAAGTCCTGCAACCACAGGAGTGATTAGACATGAGTTTATCAGCCAATTTCGTCAGAAAAAAGCTGAGTATATGCGAACTCATGAAGGGGGTAAGAAGCAGAAGTTAGAGCAGGAAATTAATGATTTAAAAACTCAAATTGCATTAATTACTCATGGTAGCACTCAAGTAGCAGGGTTTGATTGGGCTGTAGAGTTTGCAGAAGTATTTGCAGATGGTGGGTTTGATATTCAGGTGGCGAATCCGCCTTATGTGCGCCAAGAATTGATTAAACACTTAAAGCCGACATTACAAAAAGTGTATCCGGCTGTTTATACAGGAACATCTGATTTATATTGTTTCTTTTATGCCCGTGCTTTGCAACTATTAAAATCAGGTGGGATGTTGACTTTTATTTCTTCTAACAAATGGTTTCGCGCTAAGTATGGGGAAAAATTGCGAAAGCATATCGCTGATACTTGTCAAGTTCACAGTGTTACAGACTTTGGAGATTTACCCGTTTTTAAGAGTGCAACTGCATACCCAATGATTTTTATAGCTCAAAATAAGGAACAAGCGAGTAAATCAACCATTTTTACTGAAGTAAAATCTTTAGAGTTTCCCTATCCTGATGTCTTAGTACTTATTCGAGAAAATGGGCAAATTTTACCAACTACAGCGATAAAAGCTTCAAACTGGATACTAACTGATGCTTCTTCTGCAAAGCGTCTCAAAAAGATGGAAGAAGCAGGTATTCCATTAGGTGAGTATATCAAAGGAAAAATTTATAGAGGTGTACTTACTGGCTTTAACAAAGCTTTTGTAATTGATGCTAAAAAACGAGATGAATTAATTTATAAAGACCCTAATAGCGCAGAAATTATCAAGCCTTTGTCTGTAGGTAAAGATATTCGTAAATGGTATATTAATTCCCAGGATATTTGGCTTATTGTCACACCAATTGGTATTAATATAAAACGTTATCCTGCGATACTTGAATATTTAAAGCAGTGGCAATTTGAGTTAGAAAAGCGTTATGACAAAGGTCGTCATTGGTGGGAACTCCGTGCTTGTAACTACTATGATGTTTTTGATTTACCCAAGATAGTCTTTCCTGACATAGCCAATAAGCCACGTTTTGCCTTTGATAAATCAGGTGCTTATACTAATGACACTACATTTACAATTCCAATTCATGACTTGTATTTAGTTGGCATCTTGAACTCATTACCTGTTGAAGAATTTTTTCTTGAACTTGGAGGTCAAATAAGAGGTGGTTATTTAAGATTTAAACGCCAATATGTTGAAAAAATTCCCATTCCCAACGCTTCAACTACAGAACGCGAAGCCATATCTCAACTAGTCCAGAAATGCCTAGACACAAAAGGCGTTAACTGTGAAATATGGGAGAAAGAAATAGATGAACGAGTCGCCGCCCTTTATGGACTGTAATAACTCATAATTAAAATAGGATTGAGAACTCAATACGCTTGGGTTAAGCAATTATTTCCTTCTCTTTCTTCTCTCTGTGTCCGGTTATTGAGCGACTTGTACTGAGCGTAGTCGAAGTAAGTCGAAATACTACGCCTCTGCGGTACCCTGCGGGAAGCCGTTCGCGTAGCGTCTCGTAGAGAAGCGTCTACGTTAAAAAAAATGACTTTGATAAAGAGTGCTAACCTTAACTGAACCATATTGATTTATAACTCACTTATTGCAAAACTCCTAATTTCCAACCCCTTCTCTGCACCTCTGCGCGAGATAAAAAACCATGCAATCCCCTATAAACTTCCTCACCGTTGAAGAATACCTCAAAGCCGAAGAATCTAGCGATATTCGTCATGAATATCTTGGCGGTCAAATTTTTGCAATGGCGGGTGCTAGTGAAGAACATAATCTCATAGCAGGTAACATTTACGCCTTATTGCGTCCTCACCTGCGCGGGAGTTCCTGTCGTGCTTTTATTTCAGATATGAAAGTCAAAGTTAAGACAGAAAAAGCTGACATATTCTACTATCCCGACATAGTAGTTACATGCGACCCTCAAGACAATGAAAGGTATTTTAAAACCTGTCCTAACTTAATTATAGAAATACTATCAGCAAGTACAGAAATAACAGACAGACGAGAAAAACTTGTTAATTATCGAACATTAAAAAACTTGCAAGAATATGTATTAGTTTCTCAAGATGAAATCAAAGTAGAAGTTTATCGCCAGGATGCTCAAGAAAATTGGTCAGTGCAAACTTTAGGCAAAGGTAATGACCTAGAATTAAACTCAATAGGGTTAACCCTAACGATGGCAGATATTTACGAAGATGTCCTAACCGTATAAGGTTGAAAAAATCATGCAAGCAGCTTTACGCATCACAACTAAAGTTTTACCAGGAAACAAAATAGAAATAGAAATTCCAGAAGCCGAGATTGGTGACACCGTTGATGTATTTGTGATTTTGCCAGAAAAGCCTGTATCAAAACGGGGTTCCGTCTTAGAGTTAATAGAACAAGCCCGTAGTAAACACGCTTTCAGAACCACCGAGGATATAGATAGACAACTGCAACAGGAACGCGATTCATGGGACAGCTAGTACTCCCTTCTTCTGGCGCTATCTATGTAGACACATCAGTAGTGATTTATACCATCGAAGCCAATCCAGAGTATTATTCATTACTGCAACCTCTATGGTTAAAGTTTCAATTAGGTGAACTTGAAATCATCAGTAGTGAACTAATACTTATGGAAGCTCTAGTTTTACCATTGAAAAATGCAAATATTTCTCTAATTCAAGCTTATGAAAATCTGCTAATTTCATCAGAAGTGCAACTTATTTCTATCAGCCAAACTTTGCTAAGACAAGCTGCAAATCTCCGGGCTACCACCAACCTTAAAACACCCGATGCTATTCATGCAGCTACAGCTTTATCTGTTAATTGCAACCAATTTATAACTAACGATAAAGGCTTTCGCAATATTCCAGGTTTACCAGTTATTATCCTCAGCGAAGTTTTAGCATCTTGAACTCTGGATATGGGCATCCTATACCATTTATTTTTGAAGATGCGCCTATAGAAGTTACGCAAAATTATAATATGTAGGGGCAATTCATGAATTGCCCCTATACGAATCAAGCGCAGGCTCACATATAATTGGTATTACTAAAATTAATTTTTCCCAGATTCTAGATATTTCAAAATTCTTTGATTTTCCAGCGTTAACTCTCTAATATCTGCTGTATTATCATCAATTCTTCTTTGATTATCAATCATTTGGCGTTGTGTATTAACCATTTGCCGTTGCATCTCATCTAGTCTCGGTAAAATGCTACTAGATAAATCAGTCAATGCTTGAATTGCTTTGGCGTTAGATTGAATGAGTTGATTTGATTGCTCTGTGAATGCTTGAATTGCTTTAGCGTTAGATTCAATCAGTTTCTCTATACGTTCTGAAGCGCTCATAATTTTATTCACCTACTACCTATAAAAACTATGCCCACACATGACATAATTGATAATCGCAATCAAAAATTAGTAGACCAAATCAACTGCATTCTCGACTCATCAGCAGCAGCCCATTTTGCGGTAGGTTACTTTTTCCTTTCTGGCTTCACCGCCATTGCAGAACGCCTCACGAACATTAAAGAACTACGCCTACTAATTGGTAACACCAGCAACCGCGAAACCGTCGAACAAATCGCCCAAGGATATCGACGACTAGAATTAATTGCAGATAAAATCGAAGCTCAAAAATATCCCAAACACAGTGAAGAAAAACGGATGGCTAACGATACAGCAGCCAATATCCGTTCTAGTATAGAACTAATGGATCAAACAGATGAAGCTGAAACACTGGTAAAAAATCTAGTGCAGATGATTGAAGAAAAACGGCTTCATATTCGAGTTTACACCAAAGGAACTTTACACGCTAAAGCCTATATTTTTGACTACGGTATTATCTATGATGGCAAAGGTAGAGCCTTAGAACGGACAGAAAAAGGTATTGCTATTGTTGGCTCATCTAATCTTACCCTTTCTGGCATCAGCCATAATACCGAACTCAATGTCATAATTCACGGAAACGATAATCATACAGAATTAACCAACTGGTTTGAGGAACTGTGGAACGAAGCGGAAGATTTTAATGAAGCCTTGATGCGCGAAATGAAACAATCTTGGGCGGGTTCTCCAGTGCGTCCCTATGATGTTTACATGAAAACTCTCTATAGTTTAATCAAAGATAGATTAGAAGATACAACCCCAAAAGACTTAATTTTAGAAGACGAAATTACTAAACAATTAGCAGATTTTCAAAAAGTCGCTGTTAATAATGCTGTGCAAAATATCCGAGATTATGGTGGTGCTTTTGTCTCTGATGTAGTCGGACTAGGTAAAAGCTTTATTGGTGCTGCAATTCTCAAGCGTTTTGAACAAACAGAACGCGCCCGTCCCTTAATTATTTGTCCTGCGCCACTGCTAGAAATGTGGGAACGTTACAACGAAGTTTACCAACTAAATGCTCGTGTTTTGTCAATGGGAATGCTGAAAGAAGATGATGAAAGCGCTTTCAAGCTTTTATTAGATGATTTCAAATATAAAGATAGAGATTTTGTGTTAATTGACGAAAGCCATAATCTCCGAAATAATGCTACTCAAAGATATAAAGTAGTAGAAACATTTTTAGCCACAGGTAAACGTTGTTGCTTATTAACAGCAACTCCCCGCAACAAAAGCGCTTGGGATATCTACCACCAGCTAAAACTATTTCATCAAGATGATAAAACAGATTTACCGATAGACCCTCCCGACTTAAAACAATACTTCCAATTAGTGGAAAAGGGCGAAAAGAAATTACCAGAGTTATTATCTCATATCCTGATTCGTCGCACCCGCAACCATATCTTACGTTTTTACGGCTTTGACGCACAAACCCATCAAACAGTAGACCCCGCTAACTTCCGAGAATACCTTGACGGAACCCGACGCGCTTACGTAATTGTCGGTGGTAAACATCGATTTTTCCCAAAACGAGAACTAGAAACTATTGAATACAGCATCGAAGATACATACCAAGGGCTTTACCAGGAATTACGTCAATATTTAGGCATATCTCGCAAGCGTCAACTAGCTAAACCACTAGTCAATGAACTCAGCTACGCTCGTTATGGATTATGGAATTATGTTTTAAAGGATAAACAAAAACAAGAGCCTTATAACACTTTGCAACGCGCTGGCGCTAACCTGCGAGGACTAATGCGGGTGCTATTATTTAAGCGCTTTGAATCTAGTGTTTATGCCTTTCAAGAAACTATTCAAAAATTATTGATAGTCCATGAAAGGTTTTTAAATGGACTATCTCAAGGATTTATCCCCGCAGGAGACGAAGCGCAAATCTTGCTATCAGCAGATTATAACCAAGCTGAAGAACAAGATTTAATGGATGTATTACGTCAGGTGTCTGGTAAATATGACTTGGCGGATTTTAATGGACAGAAATTACAACAGCATATTGAGCATGATATTAAACTACTCAAAAAAATTCAGGCGTTAGTTGAACCAATTACACCTGATAAAGATGCCAAATTACAGACTCTGATAAATTGGTTAGATAAACCTATACTCAAAGATAAAAAACGGCTGATTTTTACTCAATATGCTGATACTGCTAAATATCTGCACGAGAATTTAAACCCGCAAGGTAAGCAAAATGATATTGATGTTATTTATAGCGGGAGTAATAAGAATAAAAGTCGTGTTGTTGGCAGATTTGCACCGAAAGCCAATAAAGAATATAAATTTAAGCCTGGGGAGTCAGAAATTAATACACTCATTGCTACCGATGTATTAGCAGAAGGTTTAAACCTCCAAGATGGTGACCTCATCATAAATTATGATTTGCATTGGAACCCAGTAAAACTAATTCAACGTTTTGGTCGCATTGACAGAATTGGTAGCGATAAAGATATAATTTATGGATACAATTTTTTACCAGAGTTAGGTATTGAACGTAATTTAGGCTTGAAGCAAAAGCTAAAAAATAGAATTCAAGAAATTCATGATTCTATTGGTGAAGATGCTGCAATTCTTGACCTAACGGAACAATTAAATGAAGAAGCTATGTATGCCATTTATGAGCAACAGGGTAAACAATTGAGTCTTTTTGACATGGAAGAAGAAGAGGATTTCTTAGATTTAAATGAAGCTGAAGAAATTCTCAGGAAACTACAGAAAGAAGACGCAGGCGAATTTGAGCGGATTGCTAATTTACCACATGGTATTCGTACAGCTAAATTCTCTATGCAACAGAAAGGAACATACGTTTTTTGTGAAGCTTCAGACCCCAATCGGGCTGATATCAAAGGCTATCAGCAGTTGTTTTTATTAGACAATGAGGGAAATATAGTTTCTAGGGACATCCCCCGCATTTTGGGTGCAATTAAAGCTGATTGTACTACTCCCGCCTTAACAGTTCGCAAAGAGCATAACTCTGCTGTGATGCGTGTCAAGTCTCAATTTGCAGAAGAAGTCAAGCATCGCCAAGCAGAACGGGAATTTAACCAGCGTTTGACTCAGGGACAACGGTATATTCTCCGTGAACTGAGAATATTTTTTAAATTAATCACAGACGAAAAAGTAAAAGGTGAAGTCAATATTCTAGAAAAAGCGTTTCGTAATTCTATGACTCAAGTAATAAATAGAGAGTTAAATATACTGCGACGTAATGGTTTCATCGGTCAGGAATTATTCAATCAATTGGTGCAAATTTACCGACAACATAATATGCATGAATGGCTAAATAATAATACTTTGCCCACGCTGTCAGTGCCAATTCCGATGATTATTTGTAGTGAAGCTTTGGAATGATTTTATGCGAAAGGTTTGGTATCGTCTCGCAGACCTGATTGAAAAACCTGCTAATCTTCTGAAAAGACTAGCAGGCATGGCTTATCATCAATCGGAGCGGCGGGATTCGAACCCACGACCTCCACTACCCCAAAGTGGCGCGCTACCAAGCTGCGCTACGCCCCGGTCAGAATTACTATCATATAGCAAAATTCTAGAATAAGCAAGAGGCAAATTTAAAAAACCTTAAGCATCCCAGTAGCTTGCAGTAAATCTTGAACAGCAGAAGCATCCCATTTACCTTCTACACATCGCCCTGTATTCAAGATGAGGCGCAGACTGTAAGCATGAGGATAGCCTTCCACCTCCATCCATAATAAATCGCTTTCGGCTTCACAGGCAATTTTTTCCTCTTCCATTAATTCTGTTGCGAGTTGCTTCATGGTGTCTGCTAGCTGTGCTAGTAGACGGCAAAAATCATTCAACTCGCCTTCGGTTAACTCAATTGCCCAATCATCTGTACCGACTAAACCTTTAAATTCAGGTGCATCGGGGTTCCAACCAATACGCCAGCCAAATCCGGTTTTTACAAGGCGCTCCATAGGTTAGTTTTTTAAACGCAGAGGGACGCAGAGGTTTAACGCAGAGGAAGATTTTGGACTGTGGGTTTGGTCATTTGAGTAGTTCAGCACCTCCTCGTTGGGGTGGCTGTGGGGTGGTTGATGTATTAGGAGTGGGTGCGGTATTGGGGCTGGGGGATAGGGTATTTTGGGAAGTAGGGTTAAATATATTGACTAAGACTTGCACTAGGGCATCTCGCTGGCTGCGGGTGAGAAGGGTGATTGCTTTGCGATCGCCTTCTATCGGATTTTGCCGTAGTGTATCATTTCCTGGATAGCTAGCATCATACATAATTTCATTTGCACCCAGGTAATCTGCTAAAGTCAGCTTCCAATCCAAGCGATAAATTGGGGCCCGTCCTTTGGTATAAACGTGATATCTAATCAGGCGATTTACTAAGGTGTTGTTTTCGGCAACTTGACCATTTTCTTTGCTGATATACTTATTTTCTCGTGGTAAATCTGGCAATTGCTGGTACACTAGCTGCCAAACATCGCTAGGTGCGATTCTCTGAGCGTATACAGGTTGGATGCTAAATAAATTTGTGTGTATTGGTTTACCCGCCCCTGAACTCAAAGCAATTACACCCACTACCATTAAAGCAGTGAGTGTCTGCCAGGGTTTGAGTAGGGGTTGAATGAACGATAAATTTTTGCTCATCCTACCTTCTCTAAAGCCTTTTTTTATAGTTCGCCGATAATTTCTGGCTGAGTCAATTCGTCGGACATTTCGATAATTGCCCTTAGCACTGGCTTCATCATCGCATCTTCGTTATTTTCAAAGTCTTCATAACGCCGACGTTTAGCACGATTTGCCACCTGAACCGTAATGCGGTAACGATTTGAGGCTGCACCAATCAGTTCCTCAGAACGGTGCATAATCTGAGACTGAGTTGTCTCGAACTTAGAACGCTTTAGCATAATCAGGGGTTCTTGGGGTCATCCCCCAGTGTAGCAGTACTCATCAAGACTTACGCGACTGGCACAGTTTCTTTGAGCGGTTTGATTGCCGAGGTAATGGGTTATCAGGGAGTTTTTGCGATCAGTTTAGCGATCGCAATAATTAGCGTTTTGATAATTGCCATCAAAAAATCTTAATGAGTAATCCAAGAAATAAATGATCCAAAAGCTGGGATACTGAGATAAAGAATGAGCTTGCCATATATTTCAGAGCAAGGACATTGGGTACTTTACCCTTATGAAAAAGAACAAGAAGTGCATTTAGCTAGCGTTAATATTGACTACAAATTTGCTTTCGAGACTTTTTCAATTTGCCCAGTAAAGTATGCTTCTTCATGTTTGAGTTGTTGCGCTAGTTCTAACCCTTTTTGAAAGGCTGTTAATGCTTGAGGAAACTCTTTACGTTCTAGATACAATTGCCCAATTTGGTCATAAGCTTGCATCAATCCGTAAAAGTTGGCGGCTTGCGCCTCTGTCTGCACAAGAATTTGGCTAGCCTGCAAAGCCTCGTCTGTTTGTCCTTGAGAACGGTACAGTGCAATTAACTTCTGCAAAGCTTCACCAGCCCGAACGTATTCCTTTAATTGCCAAGCAGTGGTATAAGCTTCCTGATAATTTTTAAAAGCTTCTAGCAGTAAGTTAGAATCTTCCTTTGCTAGAGATTCGTAATTTGAAGCGATCGCTAGCTTTAATTCTGGTATTTCAGTAAGATTATTTTCACTAACGTAAATTTCTGCTAATTTATTAAGTACCTTCAATGACTGCTGCGGTTGTTTTGTTTGCTCGTAAATGTAAGCCAGCCGTTGCAGATATGTTACTTCGTTTCCACGTTCGCCTTCGGAAGTAGCTAAACCCAACAATTCCTCGTAGACTGGGGCGGCTTTGGGGTAATCAAACCAACTCAAATGTAGTTCCCCAATTGTCTTGAGCATTTCTACTACTGCTGTTGTATTTTTTTGCTGTCGCACGACTAGCAAAACTGGGTCGTAAGCTTCCACAGCTAGTTTAGGCGATCGCACATTTTGGTAAGCTTGCCCTAGCGATCGCCACAATTCTAGATCAATTTGGGCAGTTGTTTTCTGAGATTGTGCCTGCTTTTGAATTGCTTGCAATCGCTGCGTAATATATTTTACTTCTTGTCCATCATTTTGCTTCCAGGCGATCGCCCCGACTCGTGATAGTGCTTGCACCTCTGCTAATGAACCTAAAAAGCGCCGCAAGCGAAGTTCCCTGTTCCAAATTTCAAACGCCGCCACCTGATCTCCTGCTTGCAGTTTCGCTGCTGCTTCTTGATTTAAGGCATCCAGCGCCGGTTCTAACTTTTGCTGTTCTTGGAGAGTTAACGGCTGTTTATCTTTGGGCGAACGTGGTAGCAGTGGATCGGGTGTGGTAATTTCTAGGGGACTAGGAGGAAATTTATCCAGAGGTTTAGGCTTTTTAGTCTGTGCCAGTGTCAAAGAACCGCTAAAGAGGATAGCAGCAGTAACGATCACAATTAAGCGCCTGAGCATGGGTACTTTACCTTGCCTTAAGTTAGTTGGATGAGTTAATTATCCTCATGCCCTATTATTTTTACGTTATTCCAGGAATTCCGAAGCGTCAATTACTCTCTTTTTCTCCTCTTACTCGTTCCTGTGTCAAGCTATCAATAGCATCACCCAAGGCAGTAGTAAGGCTATTGCGGGTTTGGGCGTGGTTATCCTGCTCAGTTTTCAAAGCTTGCAAGAGGCGATCGCGTTCTTTGATTAGGGTTATAAGTTTAGCTTGCAATTCCTCTACAGATTTGAGTTGTTCTATTTCTTGTTGGATCGCTGTTACTGGTGTTCCAGCAGCCAGTGTTTCCATCTCAAGACCCTGGAGTTTATGCAATTCTGCTTTGAGGGATGCGATCGCCTGTTGGGACAATTGGGCATCTGTGCGCCGTTGTTCTGCTTCTGTGTTGTAAAGCTGACGCCATTTTTGGGCGCTTTCCCAAGCCGTATCGCGATCGCTCTGAAGTCCCGCCATCTGCTCTTTGAGTGTCTGGATTTCTGTCAACCACTCTTGTGTTAAATCTTGATTCATAAATAATTTGTCATTAGTCATTTGTCATTAGTCATTAGTCATTAGTCATTAGTCATTTGTCATTAGTTTTCTTCCCCTGCCTCCCCTGCTCCCCCTACTCCCTACTAAGTATTATTGCGATAAAAAGATAAATGCGATCGCTACGCAAAATTTGGCAAAGTAGTTAATAAAGCCAACCAGTTTTAACTCTAAATCATGCAAAAGCCTCGTTTTTTCCGCTTCTTTCGCCACCTCAATTGGCGCACGCTCAAAAAAACTTTTGCTAGGACAATGGAAAGACGACTTTTTGGACTCGCCTCAGAAATCGCCTTCAATGCTATGTTATCCCTGTTTCCGGCAATTCTTGCGATCATCACAGCCATTGGTTTATTGGCAGAATCTTTGCAAGCCACCTTTAAACAGCTAGCGGCACAACTCAGCCAAATCCTACCTGAACAAGCCCTGACTCTAATTCGTGATTTTGCTACCACAGAAATTACCAACTCCAAAAACAGTGGTTTGTTTTCTCTAAGCTTTGTATTAGCAATTTGGACAGCTTCTGGAGCGGTGAGTACAGCTATGACTGCCTTCGATCAAATCCATCAAATTCCTTCAGAAAACATGCGTCCCTTTTGGAAAGCCAAGCTCGTCTCTCTGGGATTAACAGTGGGTACTATCTTGCTTTTAGTCTTGGCTTCTTTCTTAGTATTTATCAGCGACCTGCTGCTGAGAATGGTAGTGCGCGGAAATAGTCCGCTGATCATCTTGTTGCATCTTTGGCAGCTTTTACTTTGGCCTTTAGCTTTAAGTATTGTTGCTGTCGCCTTTAGCTTTGTCTATCGCTATGGCCCAAGCAAGTGGAACCCAGGTACGCCAATGATGCCTGGAGCAATTTTAGCAGCTGTTTTCTGGGCGATATTGTCTGCTCTATTTCGGCTTTATGTGGCGAATTTTGGCAATTATAATAAAGTCTATGGCGCAGTAGGGGCTGTGATAGTTTTAATGCTTTGGCTATCGATGAGTGCTGCGGTTCTGTTAATCGGCGATCAGTTGAATGTGACTGTCGGCGAAGATATGCGCCAAAAGCACAGTCAGAATCTTGTTAAAAATATTAAATTGTAAATATCGTTATAAATCCCTGAGAAAATTTTTGCAAAAGTTCAGTAGGGGAGTAAAATTTCTAACGATTCAAGACAAACTTAGCGATCGCCTTCATGCCTGATTATCCTTTTCGATTTTCGATGATTGAACCTGATGCCAAAGCACCCACCTTGAAGCGCCTGCGTCAGTTAAGTCGGCTGCTGGATAATGTTATTACCATTCCTGGTACGCAGATTGGTTTTGGTCTAGATCCAATTTTAGGACTTATACCTATTGGTGGTGATTTTTTGGGAATCATGTTTTCTAGCTACATCATCCTAGAAGCAGCGCGGCTGGGTGTATCTAGAGCCACTTTAGGCAAAATGGTTCTAAATGTAATCATTGATGGCTTAGTAGGCGCTGTCCCAGTTTTGGGAGACTTTTTTGATTTTACCTGGAGAGCTAACACTAATAATATCAAGCTCTTGGAAGATTACTTAAAGTTTCCTAGCCAGCAAAAGAGTGCGGACGGGTGGTTTATCTTTGGCATTTTGGTGGGATTGTTGCTGATTGCCATTGTTTTAGTCGCATTGCCCGTGATAGTAATTAGAATGCTATGGAATGCCTTAACTGGTGGTTAAATTATTTATTGATAATGGAATGAAAGATTGGTGGCAAGCTACTTTTCCTAAAGGGCGGCAAAGTCTAATTATTACTGATTCTAAAGGGTATCCTGTACAAATTTCTTATGGCGAAAAAGGTAGAGGTAAACCGCTAATTTTATTACATGGCATGGGTAGCTGGAGCTATAATTGGCGTCATAGTATAGCACCATTATCTAAATATTTTCGGGTAATTTGTTTTGATGCTAAAGGTTTTGGTTTTTCCGAAAAACCATTGTCTCGTAGAGAACACAACGGTCATCAAGTTATTGAGTTTCAAAGAATTATTGAGGCATTATGTGATGAACCCGCAGTGATTGTGGCTGAATCTCTGGGGGGATTGGTTGCCCTTGCCCTTGCTCAAGAAAATCCGCAGTTAGTCGCGCAGCTTGTAGTCGTAAATGTACCTATTTTTGCCGAACGTCTACCCCATTGGGCTATGTGGTTACTTGCCCAAACGCCTTTGGAAATAATACAAACAATTGATTCTTTACGTCTGGCATATTTGTTTGCACCTCTATTGAGAGAAATTATGGCGATAGAAAGACGTAGAGTATTATTTGATCCGTCAATTTTGACACAGGAAGATGTCTATTGGATAACTTACCCGTTTATTGAGCTACCTGGTACGGTTGCAAAAGTCGCCGAAGAGTTACAAATAGCAGCGCGAGAAATTGAGAATTGGCAAGAAAATAAGCCTAATATGCTTACCAAAATTCAAAATAACCTGAGTGCGATTAAGTGTCCCACACTAGTTTTGTGGGGGGATCAAGATAGTTGGTTTCCTGCTAGTCATGGTGAAAAATTGCATAAAAATATTCCCAATTCTAAATTAAAAATTTTGTCTAACTGCTATCATGATGCCTCAACTGGTGCTTTTGAAGTGGTGAATGCAGCGATTATTGAGTTTTTACGGGATACTCTATAAGTCCTAGAATTAAATAAAAAGAGAGTGGGAGGAAGCATATCAGTCAGCTTTCAAACTCCCACTCAGCCATTTGCTGCTGAAGTGAACAGGAATGTATACTAGACGTTGCCCTTATTTGGGGGCTAATGCGTACTTCAACAACAACGTCCATACGCATTTTATATTCCTGTTGCAGCAAATGCCAAACCTAATTATTAATATTTATCTGCTGATGAAAATACTCTACAAATAATTGATAGAGATAGTTTTTTCTTGTAAATCACTTAGTAAATAGTGTTTTACAAAAGGAATTTGCTTACGTGGTAGTTCCTGATAACAAAACCCTTGAAGTCGTTTATCTTTGTACAATTTAACTTGGTTAATCAGAATCTGGTTGCCATTTTGGCAAGTTTTTAAATTTCCAAATTGCTCGCCTGTTGCAGCACATCGCCTTCTCTTGCTTTTCTGCTGGATGATCATAATTTCCGGTAGCAGGTGCTTGATTAATCGGCTTAGATTCGCTTTTCCCGATTCGGGAAATTGATGTTTTACGACTTTGAGCAAGAAGGAACGCGATGCGATCGCTGATTTTATTCCTCTTTTTTACAAGCACAGCAATACCCAACAGCAATCCTGTCACTATACTGTATTTAATGTCACTTGCATTTTTCAGTGAAAAGGCATGACATGAGGTTTACCCCATTCGCAGCCAAATTACGGAACAAGTAGCACTATTCAATCTGGGCTTTATGAGATTTAGTAGTTTTAGCATTCTTATACCAATTCTGTATGAAGACGCACATAATCAGTCCCCCCAAAACATCGGGGGGACGGCGTAGCCGGGGGGTAAATATATGCGGCTTCACAAAAAAATGGTATTACACCCAGGTTTAATTGCTTAGTATGCCAACCAAAATATTAATTAATTCAGTTAATTCTTCTGGAACTCGATATAATTTGAAGTCTTCAGTTATCTGTTTTTCCTGACGTTTATAAGTAGCAAATCGCCAATCTTCACCAGTAGTTACCGCTCCATAAAGAATTGGTGTATCTGAATTTATCCATTGATCTAGTGCAATTAATTCTACGGCTAATTGTATAAAACCCCTACTTAAGTCTGCTTGTTTAGCTTCGATCACTAACAACCCTTTACCTTTATCAATGTAGTAATCTAAGTTACCTTTGAGTTGGTCGCTGACGCTAATGGGATACTCAATATTCAATTGGGTTTGCGCGATTTCACAAACTTCTAGTAGTATGGGTGCGATAATTGCTTGCTTACGTGCATCTTCACTCAGTAGCTTGACACGTCGGAGATTCCGTTCAATGACTCGCTGCAATTCTGGGATTTGATAGGAGATAGATAGCGATCGCGGTAATTGTAACCTTTCACGTTCGTAGTCACAACCCAATTCAGCCAGAATATCTCCTGGAGAAAAAGGTAGTTCAAAATACTTACTAAATGTATAACTTTGACCAGGTTGAATAATTCGAGGTCGATTCATAAATTTGGACTATAAGTTAAGTAAATACAAATACTAGACCCAGACGAACAGACGAAGACGATAGAGATTAAGCGACTGAGGATTACTGAAAAACTACTCTTGGGCGATAGTATAGCTGTAGATTCTTTCAATTCTCTCATCTACTATGCCAAAACAGTCTATAGGTCTTGATAACCAACTCTATAATTACCTTTTATCCGTTTCGCTGCGAGAACCGGAGATTCTTTTGAAGTTGCGCCAAGAAACCGCCAGCCATCCCCGAAGTGGAATGCAGATTTCACCAGAACAAGGGCAGTTTATGAGACTTTTGGTGCAGCTAATTGGAGCCAAGAAAACCCTGGAAGTTGGAGTATTTACAGGTTATAGCTCACTTTCTGTAGCTTTGGCGCTACCGGCTGATGGAAAGATTATTGCTGCTGATGTGAGTGAAGAATTTACTGCGATCGCCCGCCGATATTGGCAAGAAGCTGGGGTTGCCGATAAAATCGATCTGCGATTAGCACCAGGTTTAGAAACTTTAGATCATCTGTTGGCAACTGGCCAAGCTGAGACATTTGATTTTGCTTTTATTGATGCTGATAAAGAAAATTATGATGGATATTATGAGCGATCGCTGCAATTGGTGCGTCCAGGTGGATTGATTGCTATTGATAATGTTTTATGGTCAGGACAAGTTGCTGATCCGCAAAATCAAGATCAAAGCACCCAAGCTATCCGGGCGCTCAACAAAAAGTTACATCATGACGAACGAATAACGCTCTCTCTTGTCCCCATCGCCGATGGGCTTACTTTAGCCATCAAGCGACCTTAATACAGTTTGATACTAACTTAACTACTATAACTGTTTTCAATTTGGTGCAATACAATAGGGACGCACATTTGTGCGCCCCTACCGCGTGTTTTACTTCTATTTAGTTAGAAGTTGTAACCAAGTCCTAATAGTAGTCCTACATCAGTTTGATCCATAAAAGCAGCATTTACAGCACCTGTCACCGTGAATCGAGAACCAACAGGAAGGTCTACACCACCCGTTAGCAGTAATCCAAAATCAGTATCCAGATTAGCTTCAATAGCTACGCCAGCACCAATATAAGGAGATATAGCAAAAGTTCTATCGCCCACCGCACCTGCTGTGCGCGGAGCCAAATCCAAAGTCAAGGGAACTAGAAATATTGTATCGCCCCCAAACAGCACCGATGGCCGCACTGAGATATTGCGTGTCAGACCAATTTTGCTGATCACTGCAAAGTTACCGTCGCTCAAAGCTGTATCGTTGCCGCTCAAACCAATGTTACCAGCAACACCGATATAGCTAGGGCCACCAAGAGTAGTTCTACCTGCGGTAACATTAGGCATTGTACCATCTGTAGTTCCTGTTGGTGGTTGATTTAACTGACTGATGTTAACATCAGGCGGGACGAGGACTTGGTTAATTGCATGGATAACACCATTGCTAGCTTGGACATCCGCCTGGATAACTCTGGCATTATTCACCGAGATTTGATTGTTAGCCCGATCGATTTGAATATTTACAGGGCTTTGTTCAGAGGTTCTCAGTTCTCCAGCCGAGAGTTGACTAGAAGTTACTGCACCAGGAACGACATGGTATGACAAAATCTTAATCAATGTATCTCTGTTTTCTGGTTGCTGTAACTGCTGTAGGGTAGCAGCAGGCAAAGCAGCAAATGCTTGATCGGTGGGAGCGAAGACTGTATAAGGGCCAGGCTGTTGAAGAATATCTGTTAAACCAGCTGTCTTTAATAAAGAAGTCAGAGTTGTCAAAGAAGTACTGGATGCAGCAAGAGAAACAATATCATTACCGGTTTGAGTTGCACCGACAATATATTGACTAGCTGGAAGATTGCTAGCAATGGGTTGCACCCTTCCCTGTCTGGCCAAAGCTTGATATAAGAGTGCCGCAGCTTCAGCACGAGTCAGGGGCTGTTGCGGATTGAGTTGTTTTACATCTGGATAATTAACAACAATATTAGATTGCGTTGCTGCTGTAACACTCGAAACAGCATAGTTGGGGATAGCTGAAGCGTCGTTGTAGTAGGTGTTGAGGTCACTACTGGCTCCAGTGGTGCTACTAGTTAAACCCAAACCACTGGTTACAGCAACGATCGCCTGTACCTTCGGTATTTGTTCATTTGGTCTAAATACGTTCCCAGGATAGCCTGCCAGAAATCCAGTTTCGTAGGCGTTCTGAATTGCAGAAGCCGCCCAATAGCCAGCAGGAACATCCTTAAATCCACCTGCGCTTAATTGCCGAACTCGATTTTGGTTAGGGAAAGCTTTTTGAATTAGGGCGGCAAACTCAGCACGAGTCACACCTTGATTCGGCCTAAAGCTGCCATCAGGAAAGCCACTAATCACGTTATTGTCAGCTAAGGCTTGAATGAAGGGACGCGCCCAATAATCTGAGGAAACATCAGACAAGTTTACTGTTGAAGTAGGCGATGGTGTCGTAGATGGAACAGTATTTTGAGATAAAGCTGGGGTAGAAATTACTATGGGAGTGATTGTAGCAGCTGTCATTCCCAGAACTACTAAAGCAACCTTTGCTGATGGCCAACGAAATAAATTAAACATGGAAATATCCTCTATTATCTAAATGTTCACCACACATAGTACAAAATTCCTATCTGGTTTTTGAAAAACCGTACATAACACTAATAAGCATAAGCAACGATATTGTGCTATATGGTATGTTGCAAAAATAAAGAGCATTACATGCGAGTAGGCGATTTTATAACTGAATAAAATCGCAGCCAAGCACTAGAATAATTAGCTTTTAATAGCCATATCTTTATAATTGCAGAAGATGGTTAATGCCGTCAAGCTACATGCATCATGATTTTTAGCAACATTTAAGAAATAAAATTTGTCTTGGCGATATCTTGTATTATTAATCTTTGAGCGAAATTATACAACTAACTAATGGCTGGGTTCCGAGGAATAACTTTCACTCTTTAGATAGTTGTCTCTGATGGCAAATTTTAAAATACTAGACTGAAAATTAGCGATCGCAATCAAAAATTTTGGGCATGATTGCGCCAAGATTTTTGGCTAGGAATTATTTTTTTTGCAAAATACAATTTTATAAAAATAAACCCACGGATAAATTAGGATTTTTGAAGTGTCTAATATGTAACATTTTTGCTCATAATTCCTCTGGAGATAGGATAATAAATCCGGTTTTCCTCCACCCTTGAACCCAGTATTTTCACATAAATGCAACGGATTCTTGCGTTTTAAGCTACTGGGAAGCATGATTAAGTAAGTGGGTCAAATTAAATATAAAACCTCACCCTGCCTCCGGCTTCCCTCGACAATAACAAGGAGAGGGATTGAGGGTGAGGTTTGATATAGATGTTTAATTACGCCTACCTACTTATAAAAGGTTTTAGTTATACCTTTGCACTAGCAAATCTGCAATTAAGCTTAGTAATTAAATTGGTTGTACTGGTTTAGCAACGTGTTTTTGAAACCCGGCTGCTAAGACTCACCCAGCGATCGCTTTCTCTAGCATAGGGGGTAATGGCGATCGCAAAAATCAGAAAACCCTCTTCTCTTTCCCCCCTCCCTCCTTCAAATCAACATCCCAGCAATAGAAGCGGTAATAAAACCCGCTAACAATCCGCCAATCATTGATCTTACACCCATGCGAGCTAAATCATGCTGGCGATTAGGTGCTATTCCAGTAATGCCGCCAATAGTAATTCCAATTGAACCGATATTTGCAAAATTACATAAGGCGTAAGTCGCAATAATTACTGCACGTTGGGAAATTTTACCACTTTCAATTAGTGCCTTCAAATCCAAAAAAGCAATAAACTCATTCAGAATTGTTTTTGTACCCAATAAAGCCCCCACTTGCCGACAATCAGCCCAAGGTACGCCCATCAGCCAAGCTACGGGAGCCATAATAAAAGATAAAATCCACTGTAATGATAGTTGCTGTAAACCCACAAATGCCCCCAACCATCCCAGCAGTGCATTCAGGGCAGCTAATAATCCTAAAAAGGCAATAATCATCACCCCAACATTAACTGCTAATTTCACACCATCAATTGCTCCGGTAGTAGCAGCATCAATTACATTTACATAATTAGTTTCTACATCTGCTTTTGCCTTACCAGCCGTCTCTGATACTTCTGTTTCTGGGTACAGTAATTTTGATACCACTAACGACGTGGGAGCAGTCATAAAGAAAGCAGCAATCAGGTGTTCTGCTGGTATGCCAAAAGAGAGATATGCCCCTAGTACTCCACCCGCAATTGTGGCAAAACCACCCGTCATGAGGGCGTGAAGTTCTGATTGCGTCATATTCGCTATATAAGGTTTAACCATCAGCGCCGACTCTGTTGGCCCCAAAAAGATGTTACCTGCACAGGATAAAGATTCAGAACCCGATGTTTTCATCGTCTTCATCATTACCCACGCCATCACATTTACGACTCGCTGTAAAATGCCGTAGTAATACAAAACGCTGATGAAGGCAGAGAAAAAGATAATTGTCGGCAGCACTTGGAAGGCAAAGAAATGATCCTTAAAATTTTCTCCAAAGACAAATTTTGCACCAACATCAGAAAATGCTAAAAATTGGCTGACAAAATCTCCCAGAGATTTAAACACAGTCAAACCCCAAGGAGTTTTAAGAATCACCAGCGCCAATGCAAACTCCAATCCCAAACCCCACGCCACTATGCGCCAACGCACCGCATGACGATTAACCGAGAAGGCGTAGGATATACCGATAAAAACTAAAATCCCCAACGCAGAAATAGCGCGTTCCATGTTTACTCCCGGAAATGTATGGCAAAGGCACTTGGCCACAAAGCATACACAAAAATCTGCATGTTTTTATGGGTTTGTAGTGAATTCCTAGAGTTTTGATGGTGTAAAGGAGGATAACTGGTGGTAGATAATATTGAACACCCAGGATATAACCTCTAGGCGATCGGGTGCGGTGATTTGTTAGGTGGCGTTGGGTTCATCAGGATCTTCACCAAGAATTTCCTGTGCAGCGTGTCGGATGTGCAGAATACGCACTGTAGATACTTCTTTCCCCTCCAAAATAGTGAAGACGATGCGGTATGAGTTGCGTCCTCGACCATAAAGTAGTTGTCGAATCTCTTGGCTGAAATACTCGTTCTCTGGCGCTAAAGGACAGCGCTTCGGCATTTGAGACAAAGAATCAATCGCTTGCAGCAATTTTGCATACCATTGACTTGCCCTTGAAGGGGATGTGACTTGGGACAACCGTAGGAAGGCACTGTCTGCTTCAAACTCCGCCACACTGGAAATTTCGATGCGATATTTCATGAATCAGCTGGCAGATTATACTTGCGACGCTGTTCTTGGGCAAACTCACGAAAAGACCGGAACCGTCCTGTCTCAAAATCATCTAATCCTTGTTGAATCCCCTTTATTGCTTCCTGTGATTCTTGTACTTCCCACTCTAGGACACTGGTAAGCAACTCAGACGCTACAAGACTAACATCTTGACCTTGGCGAGTGGCTTTGTCACGTAATAATGCTTCTAATTCTGGGCTAAGGGTAATGACAATTGGCATAGAGCTACTTCCTTTGGCATTGAGCCTCTGCGCGATATTCTAGCAAACACAGTCATTTTTGTTGATGGAAGGATAATTTCTTTTTGGGCGAATACAAGTTTTAGGGAACTCGACTGAAGAATCAGCTAACACTTCTTTGTAGATGCAAAGTAAATTTTCTAGATGATCTCCGCTTAATAAGTTAAATGGTTCAGGAAATTCTTCTACAGGTATGCTCTCTCTCTCTTTTACATTCAAACCTAAAGCGCGAAAGCCAATCGTAACACCTGCATGAAGATATACTTCCTGAAGTTCAAAACCTAGATATTTAGTAATACGAAGCGCTACATCATAATTGGCTAGTTCGCCAAATTTTTCTACTTTATTTCTAACATCCTGAACAAATTGATAAATACTATTAAAGTTGCCAAAATCAATAATACACTGAGTATCTAAATGTTCTAAAGCAATATCAGCCGCTAAAGCTAGACGCCGACGACCAACACGCCTTTGATGACTATGAACTTTTCCCTGCTCGTCTTCGCTAAGAAAAGCTTTTCTGACAGCATCTTTTAAATTGTCAGCTTGTTTATACCAAGAATATTCTTTCTCTGCATAGAGATAAACATTCTTATAATAGTCCTCGTATATGTCGGTGTAGGATTTCATATCTAAAAACTCATCACTCAAATCCTACTGTAATATTGGAGACTATGCTCGTCAACTTTGCTAAATATATTTTCCCATTCTCTAACTGGATATTAAACAGCAAAGTACAAATTTTTTGCCGCAGTTCTGTATTTATTTGTCTTTTACAACCCCATAACCGTGCGATAATGCGCTTCTATTTGCGTGACAGTCTCAGATTTACGCTTTGTCTCCCATTGACTGCGGTTAAATAATTCTTGTCGCAATTCATCAACGTTAATTGTGGTAACTTTGCCATCAGCAACAATTTGCTTACCATTTACCCAAGCACTATCAACAACATTGGTAGGACGGCCTAAGACTAATAAGCCAATGGGATCTGTACGAGGTAATAATGATAAATTGGTGAGATCATAAAGTACCAAATCGGCTTGTTTACCTACAGTTAAAGAACCGAGCTTGTCTGCTATATTCAGTCCCTTTGCACCTCCCAAAGATGCCATTTCTACAGCTTGTCTGGGCGTAATCCACTGTTGATAATCTGAGTCTGTAACATTATGTAAGATAGAACCAATTTTAATAGCTTCTAGCAAATCTTGAGAGTCATTACTAGAAGCACCATCGCAACCAAAAGTTACATTTACTCCAGCTTGACGATATTTTAAAATGGGGGCGATGCCACTGCCTAAACGCAGATTACTTAAGGGATTATGAACAACTGTAGATTGAGTTTCGGCGAGAATGGCGATATCAGCATCATTTAACCAAACACAATGGGCAAGTGAAGTTTTATTGCTCAAATATCCGATTCTTTTCAAATGTTCCACAGCAGTACAACCGTACTTTTCTTGGGCGAGTTTTTGTTGTGCCCTGGTTTCGAGTAAATGGGAGTGACGACAAAGATTATAGCGATCGCTTAATTCAGTACACCCCTGAAATAAAGCATCAGTACACAATTGAATCCCCGTTGGTGCTACTAAAATATTTATACCCTCATCCGGGCGATGAAACTGTCTCACCGCTTCTTCGATAATTTCCAGTGTTGTCGCAGTTGAGCGAAAATAAGGTTCATGAGTTTGGGCTGATTCCCCAGATGGGATACCTGCGGTAAGGGATTCATCTTGAATTAAGGGGGCGATAAAAGCGCGAATTCCCACTTCTCTGTAAGCGCGAGTTGCAATGGCGATCGTTTCTAACTCAAGTCCCGGAATTAACACCAGATGATCTACTACACTCGTACCGCCGGAAAGTAAAGTTTCCACCGCAGTACCCAAAGCGCCCAGATAAACCTGTTCGGGATCGAGGGGGGCAAAATCATATAGTTCCGCCAACCATAATTCTAAAGGTAACATTGACATGATCCCCCGTTGCCACATCTCTGATGAGTGGGTGTGGGCGTTGAAAAAGCCAGGTAGCAATAGTTTATTTTTGCCATCTATAGGTGTGCCGATTGCTTGTAGATTGGGGGCAATGGCTGCGATTGCACCATCTATAATCTGTACATCTACCGTTGCATAATCATCACTGACGGGAATCAAAACATTCTGGATAGTGAAATTCACCATATTTAACCTTGATTAAGTAATTGTATTTTGAACTGAATTTCAAGTTACAAAATAGAAAATGGCGTTGGGTATTGCAATTTTATGAATTTACCATTACGGACATTGGGAGTTCCACCAAATGCGTGGACAGTGAATGATGCGATCGCAGATATCACTCGTCCTCAAAAAGCCCCACAACCCGTTATTTTATCAACAGAAACTAAAACCCTGCGTCTAGACTTGGCAAAAGCTGCTATCCTCGTCATTGATATGCAAAACGACTTCTGTCACCCTGATGGCTGGTTAGCGCATATCGGCGTGGACGTAACTCCGGCGCGTCAGCCTATTGAACCTTTGAACAACTTACTTCCAGAACTGCGTGAAGTTGGTGTTCCAGTCATTTGGATAAATTGGGGAAATCGTCCCGACTTGCTCAATATTAGTGCTGGTTCGCGCCACGTCTATAATCCCACAGGGGAGGGGGTGGGATTGGGTGATCCACTGCCAAGCAATGGTGCTAGAGTACTCATGGCAGGTAGTTGGGCCGCAGCAGTAGTAGACGAACTAGAAAAAATTCCCGAAGATATTTGTGTGGACAAATACCGCATGAGTGGATTTTGGGATACGCCATTAGATACTATCTTGCGGAATCTGGGAAAGACAACATTATTTTTTGCTGGTGTTAATGCTGATCAATGTGTGCTAACTACCTTATGTGATGCCAACTTCTTAGGATATGATTGCGTGTTAGTTAAAGACTGTACCGCTACCACTTCTCCTGAATATTGTTGGCTGGCGACATTGTACAATGTCAAACAATGCTTCGGTTTTGTCACTGACTCCCAAGAAATTTTAACAGCGATGCAAAAGGGTGAGGAGTGAATCAATTTTAGATTTTAGATTGATCCCATGCATAAATTCTCTTTCTTCCCTACGGGACGCTGCGCGAACGATTAAGAATTTTAGATTTGTTCTCATGTTGAAATTCGCTTGTTCTGGGACATTTTTGAATTTAATAATTCAAAATCCAAAATACAAAATTATGTGATTAAAAACTCGGATTTTAGGAATTTTCATACCCATCGATAACTTCAGAGGGGATAAATAAATGTATGCTACTCGTTGTGTAATTCCCGTTATCAAATCTAGCAAAGATTACCAAGTATATCGCATCAGTCCCGATGCCTCTAATCGATTAGCAATTATCTTCGATTCGACAAATGCTAATACTTCCTTGACTTGCTGCATAGAAATTTTTGATGTTGGTGGACAAACACCCCCAAATCGCCATCAGTGGGCGGTGGAAATGTTTTTCGTCCTCAAAGGCGAAGCGATCGCTATCTGTGACGGCAAGAGTGCCACAATCAAAACTGGAGATAGTTTATTAGTGCCTCCCACTGGGACTCATTTGATTAAAAATACTGGTTCTAATCGCTTGTACACATTGACTGTTATGGTTCCCAATGAAGACTTTTCGGAATTGATTCGCAGTGGTATTCCGGCGGAGTTAGATGCAGAAGATATGGCAGTATTGGGGAGATTCGACAGGGCTATTTCGTTCTAGACATAAACCGCCCAGAACTAAAGTTCACAGGCTTTTAGCTAAAGTCCGTTAAAACGGACTACAAGTACCTGGACAGAATTAATTACATATTAGTTATTTACCAATTCTTTGCCAGTCAAGGATTTCAGCCCAGATTTTTGTGTAATTAATCTTGTCCGATTACTTAAGGGCAACCACTAGAAAACAGCACATTTGCTAGGAAATAATCATTGATATTCAGCAAATGATAAGCTGGAGTGGGAAACTCCGTTAGGGGTAAGCGTTCCTTGGTTTCAAAGCGAATTTGCGCTTGAGGACGTTCCAGGTTTTGGTCTAGATACTCGATCATGCGATCGCTAGCATCTCCCAATTCACCCAAAGTTCATAGAACCTCGCGGGATGCGGGAAACTCAGTCACTTCAGTGCTGAGAGGGAAGCGGCACGAGCGAACGCCACTTGCTACAACGCGGGGAACCCGCGCAACGCAGTGGCTCCTTTAGTCGCTGTGGTATTTTCTATATTATCCGTGGTGAGTATCTTCAATGTAACGTCTAACAGCCTCACTGCTAACATTGCCAGCCGTGCTGACAAAATAACTGCTAGTCCAAAGAGACGGCAGTTTTTTAAGTTGTGGAAATTCCTTCCTTAGATAAAAGCTAGAACGTCCTTTAAATGCCTTGATAACTAAATGCGGGGTGTCAGTAGGCTTAACGCTAACAAATAAATGTATGTGATCTGGAGCAACTTCTAAAGCTAGAATATCCCAGTTTTTCTCTATCGCTAGTGCTGCAAAAATCTGGCGCGTCCTTGTTGCTACCTCACCTATTAAAACTTTCTTTCTCAGTTTGGGAATCCACACGAAAGAACTTACTGTTTCCTTTCATACGTAAATTAACAACTTGACGAATTAAACTTTCAACAGCACCACTACCAAGAGGTAATTTTCGAGACGCGACTTCGTTATACTTTAAAAGCCTCCGCCTGTAAGCTTTTAAAATATAGTTTCGCTCTCGTACCACACCCTTCGGGTTCGCCAGTTCGACGGGACGGAAACCGACACCGCCGACTGGACTCACCATCTACAGCGATTACAACTCGTTGGTCTTTGAGAACATTACTATTAGATAAGTGACCCATTTCCAGATTTAATATTTTTGATTGGCGTAGATTAATAGCAGTTTCACCAAAAAGGTAAGTCAGGCGTTCGATTCGTTTTAAACTAACATTTATTCCCCAATCCATTAGCGTCGAACGTGCCGCATTAAAAGAACTAGCGGCCGCACCATATTTTGCGATTATTGACCAGACTAAAGGGGTAATACCTTCAGACATCCCTAGCCACTTTAAAAACGGACAAAATCCTTGATTTGAGGCTTTTATTTTTTGCTCATTGAGTGAAGAATTATCAGATTCTTTACTTGTGGGATTCCGTTCAAGTACATAAGGTAAATTTAAAGTTACTTCGACATTTCCAATTGTTATTATTTGTCGCTTTTTACAACCATGTCTTTGTGTATTTAATTTTCTCCATCCCTGTGTTTGACTAACAGAATAGTTAAGAATTTTTGGCGATGTTGAAAGGTTATATAATAAAATAGCTATACATTGACCTGCTAAAATTATTGCCTGTTCTCTAATTTCTTCTTCTCGTTCTCTCAGCTTTTTTCCATTCCACTCTGTGATATTTGTAAATTCTAAAAGTTTTGTGACCTGTGAGTGAAAACTTTTAACTGACTTGTTTAAATCAAGAGTTGCACTTATATTTTTTGCCATAAAAGGTAGACGTTAAAAGCCTGGAAAAATTACTTAACGGGAATCCTACCTTGTTTTTGACCCTCATAAATTTTTGCACACATCACCACACTTAAAATTTATTCATCGCTAAAGACAGCCAGCGATGGCAGTCATGGCACAAAATCCGGCTGCAATAGTGCCGAGCCTAAGCCCACCAGAAAGCTTGAAAGAGTTGAGGATAAATGGGTGATGAGGTATGCGTGACAAGCACCAAACCATTGAGGAGCCGTGTGAGGTGAAAGTCTTACGCACGGTTTTGAAGACCAACGGGGTTGGTGACAACCTCGTTGAGTTTAATAGTATCAACTCGTAAAGAAGGAAAACCAGAAGCTTATTGGGATAACTGGTTAGACCGTGTAACCCGTAAGCGCAATCACCAAATGCGCGACGGGATTAACAAAGCAGCGAAATTAATTATTGACCACTGCCTTAGATATGGTATTGGCACTTTAGTAATTGGATGGAACGAGGGTTTTAAATCTAATGCCAATATGGGTAGAATGAACAACCAAAAGTTTGTTCAAATGCCTTTAGGCAAGCTAAAAGACCGACTTAAGCAACTGTGCGATTTACACGGAATTAAGTTTCAAGAAACCGAGGAAGCCTACACGTCAAAGGCTAGCTATTTAGGCATTTTACCGAGAAAGTTGGTTAAAAGTTGGTATTGCTGGTACGATTTTAACTAGCATCAATTTTCGGAAAAAACCTATCTTGCACCTTTTCTATGAAAAGAAGACAAATTCTTGGCTTTCTGGGTATAGCAGTTGCAGGCTTGCTCCTGGCAATTGGTTTACCATTGGTTACTCCTTCTCCTGGAATAGCACAATCAAGCACCAACATAATCGTGTCCGCAGCTTCTAGCTTAAAAGATGCGCTGGAAGAAATTAAGCCTTTATACCAACAAAGTAAATCAAATATCAACATTAGTTATAACTTTGGGGCTTCTGGTGCTTTGCAGCAACAGATTGAACAAGGTGCGCCTGCGGATATCTTTATTTCTGCTGCTAAAAAGCAGGTGGATGCCTTAGAACAAAAAGGACTGTTGCTACCAGGTAGCCGTACTAACCTAGCAAATAACAGTCTAGTATTGATTGTGGCTCAGGATGTTGTTGGTATCAGTAGTTTCTCCAATTTAATAAATAGCAATATTAAGAAAATTGCGATCGGTGAACCCAGAAGTGTACCCGCCGGGCAATATGGAGAGGAAGTCTTAAAGAATTTGAAACTTTATGATCAGCTTAAATCAAAATTTGTCTTTGGTAACAATGTGCGTCAAGTTTTGGCAGCAGTAGAAAGTGGTAATGCCCAAGCGGGCATAGTTTATGCCACTGATGCCAAAACTTCCAACAAGGTAAAAGTCGTAGTCACTGCTGACGAAAAGCTTCACTCACCGATTGTCTATCCAGTAGCAGTAATTAAGGGCAGTAAAAATATTTCTGCTGCCAAACAATTTGTCCAGTTTTTATCTGGCAGTCAAGCCAATACTGTACTGAAAAAATATGGGTTTATTGTGCGTTAATAGCTAGACATTGATATTTACTAGGACTTACGCACTGTACAAATGCATCGTGATGTGCCTTACCTAAAATAGGAAGTTTTCAGGCTTTTCTTAATTATCCTGCGATGCCTACGGCGGTAAACTACGTAAATAGACCATGCTGTAGGGGCACAGCACTGCTGTGCCCTTACGAAAGATATGGTTTTTAACCTTAATTCATATTTGGTATTTCTTGTCAATGCGTAAGTCCTATTTACTATTCCTTGCATCACTGCTTCCAATTGCCTTAACGCTGTATACCAGATTTTCGTCTAAATTAGGACTTACGTAAACAATAGCCGAAACCCTTATTTTCAGGTAGTGGCAATACCCTGCGGGAAGCCGCGTAGCTTGCTTCTCCGTAGGAGTATGCGTCTACATGAATTGCCACTACAGCGTGTACTTTTGCGTAAGTCCTATAAATAATTATCATTATCTAAAAGATAATGCATGGATTTTTTTGGTAGTTTGTTTTTTTGATACTCCCTTAATGTGCTGTATGCTGTTTTCTGTAAGCAAAAAGGTAATAGCTTTTTACCTAAAAAGTTAACTTTAAAAGGAAGTAAATAATGCTGCGTTCAAACAGTGTATGGCTTGTTCCGGTAGTTCTTTCATTAGCAAGTTTAGCGTTAGATGCTACAAAAGCGATTGCTCAAACGAATTATGAATTGGAAGCTGTCTACAATCTAGAAGTTAGCTTGAGTGAGATTGCACCGAACATCTCGGCGGTAACGGTGGTTGGTAATAGTCTTGATGCTCCCTACGGCTTGACTCAACTATCAAGCATGAACTATTCTCAGCTCGATCCTAGTACTGGCGTGTCTACAGCCGGTCCAGACGCAGCAGCATTTGGTTTAGAAGGTTTACCACTGCTCATTGATAGGTTTTTTAGCAACGACAGTAATGATAGTTTGATTGGAACCAGTACCGCTACTGTTACAAGTAACCTCGAAAATCTGACAGCATCAGCTTCTGGTATTCTGACTATTACTGGTGGTACAGGTAGATTTAGCGGTGCTGTCGGCACACTAACCCTTACCGATAATTACACCATTAGTCCAGACCCAACTGCTCCTTTGATAGGTCAGGCTTTAGTTAGAGGCTCCTTCCAAATACCTGCGTCAGTACCGGAACCGGAAAATGCATTAGCGCTGATGGGCATTGGCGCGATTAGTGCTGCTTTCCTGCTACACCGACATGGAAAACCAGTATGTGGAGTCAGATGTGAGGGATAACGCTGTCACCGAATTTCATAAGTAAGCTAAGAGACATCTCCGAAAAAGAATGTAGAGACGTAGCACTGCTACGTCTCTACAAGGGTTTCAGGCAACGAATAATTAATTTCTGGAGATGTCTAAGGAGGAAATCTCTAACTTAGGCTAATCTAGGACTTACGCACACTCTACGATTCTTCTCTGCGAGACGCTGCGCGTTGGCGGTTTGATAAATTAAGCGAAGTTGGCAGTTTTTGCGTAAGTCCTATAATCATCTAAGAGGCTGTGGACTGTAATTTTTCTAATCGTGCTAGTATTTCTGAACTATGAATGTTTGGGTTGACTTTGACAAAAGTCTCGCGCAACACGCCCTGAGGATCGATGATAAAACTGTGGCGCATAGATAAGAAGCCGAGCCACGAACCGTAAGCTTTACTCACTGAACCATCAGTATCAGCCAACAGTGGGAATTTTAGCCCCTCTGAATCACAAAATTCGGCGTGAGAATCAATATCATCAGCACTTACGCCAATAATCTGGGCATTTTTTTCGAGGTATTGGGGTAAATCTTGCTGAAAACGGCGAGCCTCTATAGTACAACCAGAGGTGAAGTCTTTAGGATAAAAGTAGAGAACTAGCCACTTACCGCGCAAGTCAAAGAGGGAAATTTTGCCATTACCTGTATTGGTTGGCAAAGTAAACTCTGGCGCGGGTTGATTAATTGCAGGAAGTTTACCACCAAGGGCGTCAGCAGCAGGGGTAAAATTCAGCCAGCT
>Ga0209591_10000642_pt1 | contig 44738 bp, 41 predicted proteins | sample MAT01_FD_187207 | JGI IMG/M metagenome (GOLD analysis project Ga0209591, IMG submission 187207) | Freshwater microbial communities from Lake Fryxell liftoff mats and glacier meltwater in Antarctica - MAT-01 (SPAdes) (version 2) | ecosystem: Environmental > Aquatic > Freshwater > Ice > Liftoff...
CCGAGCTGGGCAGTGCGGCTGAAACCGATGCCGCTCTCAAGGATATCCACGCCTTGATGACCAGCGCGAGCGTCGAGCTTAGTGAAGCCGTATCAAGCCTCAGACACTATCTGCGCAGGCTTGAGGTTGACCCCGCCAAGCTTGCCGAACGAGACCGCGAAATTGCCGACGTACTCGAAGTGGCGCGCAAGTTTCGTATCGACCCGTTGCGTATTCCCGATTATCTGCAACAAAAACGCGACCGTCTCGCCGCGCTCGGCGGCGGCCAGTCGCTTGATGATCTGGTCGAGCGTGAGCAGCTGGCTGAGGCCGCCTATCGCGAAGTGGCGAAGAAATTGACGCGCGCACGCCAAGTCGCGGCGAAGGCGTTTTCCAGCGAAATCACCAGGTCGTTGCAGGAACTGGCCATGCCGGGTGGCCGCTTCGCGGTTGAGTTCAGCGCGCGCGACGCCGGGCCCAATGGGCTCGAGGGTTGTGAGTTTCAAGTCGCGGCGCACGAGGGGCAGACGCTCGGCCCGTTGGCCAAGATCGCCTCGGGCGGCGAATTGTCCCGCGTCTCGCTTGCCATTCAGATGATGGCCTCGGCGCGTGGCGGTGTGCCGACCATGATCTTTGATGAAGTCGATTCTGGGATCGGCGGACGGGTGGCAGAGGTGGTTGGCCGGTTGTTGCGCGGACTCGGTGCGAAGAACGGCGGCGGTTACCAAGTGCTCGCCGTTACGCATCTGCCGCAGGTTGCGGCGTGTGCGACGCACCAGTTTCAGGTGGCCAAAGGCGCCAACGATGGCGTGGTGACGACCAACATTACGTTGCTGCTGGAAAAGTCGCGCGTCGAGGAAATCGCCCGCATGTTGGGCGGTCTGACGATCACGGCGACCACGCGCCGGCACGCCGAGGAAATGCTGGCCAACGCGGCGCAGGTGTAGGGCGCGACGCGACGATGCCGCTATTGGTTCGGCGTGCTTGATGCACTGCCGAACATTGACTTCCATAGTGTTACCACCGCGGCACGTTCGCTGACGAGTTCGTCCGCAGTAATCCACGCCTTGCGCTCATTGTTGTTCTGCGCGATGTGCAGCCGATTGCGATAGGCGAGATAAGCCTTACCGACCATGGCGGCTTGATCTTCACCGATGATGCCTAATGCCGCCGCGCGGGTGAGCAGGGCGAAATTGCCGAGATTGTTCAGAAACTCGGGATGCTCATGGCTGTAGGCGAGGATCAGGTATTGCACGATGAACTCAATATCGATGATGCCGCCAGCGGTGTTCTTGAGGTCGAGGCCATCCGTCTTGTCCTTCTTTTCGGCGCGCATCTTGGTGCGCATGTCGATAATTTCTTGTTTCAGTGTCGCGGTATCGCGCTGTTTGCTCAGCACGTCGGCGCGGATGGTATCGAACTGCGCGGCGAGATTACGGTCTCCGGCGCACCAGCGTGCACGCGTCAGTGCCTGATGCTCCCACGTCCACGCCCGGTTGCGTTGATAGTCACGAAACGCCGCCAGACTCGATACCAACAGACCAGACGCACCATCTGGTCGCAGGCGCAAATCCGTGTCATACAGGACACCACCGGCGGTCATGGTGTTGAGCCAGCTGTTGAGGCGCTGCGCCAATCGGCCGACTAGGTCGGTGCGGGTGGCAACGCCGGGGTCGTAGAGAAAGACCAGGTCAAGATCGGAGGCGTAACCCAATTCCTTGCTGCCCCACTTGCCATAGCCGATGACGGCGAAGCCGGGCGGAGCTTGCCAATCGCCGCCGCCAGCGACACGATCGGTGTTTAGCGCGCGCCATGCGAGTGTCAAGGCGGCGTTGACCAACATGTCGGCGAGCAGTGAAAGTTCGTCAGACAGCGCCATGACGCTTACGCGGCCCTCGATATCCGCAATATTGAGTTTGAGGGTAATACGCTGCTTGGCGTGTCTGAGAAGTTCATACTGGCGCTCAACGTCACCGTGGCACGCGTCACACAGTTGTTCGAGGTTGCGACGCTCGATTGGCCAGTCAATTAACGGCTGGCTGCCTGCGGTGGTCGCCGGCGTTGACAGGTCATCGAGCAGAATCGGGTGACGCTGTAGCAGCATGGCTGCCCACGCGCTGTGCCGCGCGATGCGGGCGACGCGTTTCAGCGCCTCGGGATATTCGACCAGAAACGCCAGATAGGTTTCGCGCTTGTCGATCGCCTCGAGCAGGGCGAAGACACGAAACAATGTGGTCGTGGTCGCGTCCTCAGTCGCGCAGACCACAAGCGCGCGCTCGATCAGCGTTTCCAGCCGCGCGCGCAACTTCGGGGAAAGCGTCTGCATGCGGCCGGAAGCCAGCCAGCGCACGACGCGTTCGTTAATCTGTGGTTGCTGATCGGGAAGGTAAAGTCCAGCATTGAAGCGGTTTTCCACGGCATTTTGCTTGGGAATACCCGCCGATGCTGGTGTTTGGTCGACTGATTGCAGACCGCTGCTGGCGCCGGGCAGAGACACCGGCGTTGCGGCCAGGTTGCCAAATCCTGCGCCAAATACGGCGCCAAATTCAGCGATGACGACGGTGCGGTGCGCGTCCAGCGCACGCATGAAGATCAGCCAGTCGTCAAACCCCATCGCCTCGGCGATGCGTGCCTGGTCGGCCTCATTGACTGGTAGCGATTGTGTTTGCTGGTCGTCGAGATACTGCAGCCGGTGCTCGAGGTTACGCAGAAACGCGTAGGCGGTCTGCAGCGCGGTGACGCGCTCGACTGACAGGATGCCTCGCGCGCCCAGTTCGCTGAGCGCTTTGCGGGTGCTTCGCGTCCGTAGCCCGGAATGGCTGACGGCTTGCCCCGCCAAGCCGTCGCGACCGCCGCGGATGAGCTGGTGTATTTGCGCGACAAACTCAATTTCGCGGATACCGCCTTCGCCCACCTTGATATCGTTTTGCTTGCCACGTTTGTTGGCGTCGCCACGAATCTGCGCGTGCAGGGCGCGCATCTCCTCGATGGCGGCATAGTCGTGGTAGCGCCGGTAGACAAATGGTTGCACCAGCCGATCCAGCGCCGCGACATTGTCCGCGTTGCCGGTGACGGCGCGTGCCTTCAGCCACGCATAGCGTTCCCACGGCCGCGCGTGTTGAACGAAGTAGCGCTCGAGCGCGGCGAGGGAGGTCACCAGCGGCCCGCTGTCGCCGAACGGACGCAGTCGCATATCCACGCGAAACACTTGACCGTTTTCGTTGATATGGTCGAGCGAGCGAATCATGCGCCGTCCCAGCCGGCTGTGGAACTCGTGCCAGCTCTTGTCGGCAACCGCTTCGCCGTCTTGTTGATGGACAAAGATGAGATCGATGTCGGACGACACATTCAGTTCAATAGCACCGAGTTTGCCCATGCCGACCACAATCAGGTCGCTCGCGGCGGATGGCGCAAGATCAAACTCGCGTTCCAGAGCGGCCGTATGGTGCGCGCGCGCCGCTAGAACGGTGAGGTCGGCGAAGGCGGAAATGGCCGTCATCACCTCATTTAGGTCGGCCAGACCGTTGATGTCACGAAACAGGATGGCGAGCATGGCCTGCTGGCGGCGCACACGCAGCAGCTGGTCGAGCGTGGCGCTATCCCCAGCCGCATCCCCCGCCGGCAGGAGGCCCATGTCCGCCACGGTGACGGTCGCCGCACGCAGGGCGTGCTCTCGTAACCATTCGACGTGCCTGGGGTTTCGCGTCAGAACGCGTTCGGCGTAGCGCGACGCCCGAAACAAACGCGCGAGCGCAGTGTCAAAAGTCGTGCTGTCGATGGTTTGGCTGACGCTCAAGGGGTGCGAAACGGGGGTTTATTGCGTCCGAATGTATCGACTGTACGCCGATCGCGCAGTCGGCCGTTAAAATAGCACGTAACCTTCTCTCGTCGAGGACATCATTCTTTCCAAAGCCAAACTGTTCGGGCAATTGAGCGCACGCACCGCGTTCTGGCTAGTGATGATCACAGCGTTGCTAGCGTCAGCGGCGCTGGCGGGGTTGAAGTACGGGGTCATGCCGAACGTGCAGTTCTACGAGGCACAACTGCAGACTCGCGTGTCGGCCGCGACAAGGATGGACGTTTCCGCTGAATCGATCCGCGGCGGATGGGCGGGCTTTTCGCCATTTTTAGAGATGACCGGCGTCGAGTTTCGTGAGCCAAAGGGCTTGAAGTCGCCCACCCGGACGACGGGTGACGTGGCACTACGGCTACCAATCGTCCGCGCTTCGTTGTCGATTCCGTACTTGGCGATCGGCCAGTTGCGCTTTCGCGAGCTGGTGGTGTTTCAGCCGCAGCTTTTGCTGGTGCGCGGTGCAGACGGATTCATTTACTTCGCGGGCCGGCCGCTTAACCAGAAAACCGACGAGCCTGACGACGGGCGTTTGATTGATTGGCTGCTGGAGCAGTCGGGTATCGAAATCCATCATGCTCGCCTGACTTGGCGCGACGACACAACGCCGGCGCCGGAGTTGATCTTTACCGATGTCGGCATCCGCATCGACAGAAACTTGGGGCGGCATAGCATTGGGCTGGTCGCCACGCCGCCGATCGCACTCGCCCGTCAAGTCGAGGTGCGCGGTCGGTTGCGCATTGCACATAGTGAGGCGTCGACACCAGCCGGTGGGGCTGGTGGCGCACCGCGCTGGGAGGTCGATGGCAACGTATTCACGTCGGTGCGTGATGCCAATCTGGGAGAGCTGCGCCGGCACTTGAACGTGCCGGATAACTGGCGGGACGGGGTGGGTAGCGTTCGCGCGTGGCTGGATATCGATAGCCATGTCGGGCCAGCCGCCAGCGCGGGGAACGTGGCGGCAGTAGGCACAGTGGCGGCTGCGAGCTGGGCCGATCCGGTGAAGTCGTTTACGGCCGACGTGTCCATCATCAACGCCAAGGCGCAGCTAGGCGAGGACGTCACACCATTGGCGATCGCCAAACTCGCGGGCCGCCTTAGCTACCAGCAGCTCGAAGACGGCTTTAGTGTTGCTAGCAACAAGCTCGAGTTTCGAACCAAAGAAGGCGTCATCTCACCGCCGGCTGATTTTTCACTCTCGCTGCAGCATGCCGGTAGCCCTGAAAAAGAAAAGGGGGAGATAACCGCCAATGGCATCGATCTCAAGGTGATGACCTCGCTGATCGAGTACTTTCCGATTGGTCCGGACTTACGCCAGATGGCGGCGAAGTTCGGTCTGCGCGGCGCGGTGAAGGACGCCAGATTTGCCTGGACCGGCACCTTGCAGCGACCGTCGACCTATCAAATAAAGGGCTCGCTGATCGATTTTGCGTCGAATCTGAATGAGTCTATTCCCGGCATTTCAGGCCTTAGCGGCAGTGTTGACGGAACCGAAAAGGGCGGCGCGTATACGCTGAAATCACAGGCCTTGAGCATCGACATGCCGAGCTTTGTGCGCAAGCCGATTAGGTTTGCAACCGCCGCCGGCAGCGGCGGTTGGCAGGTCACGGATCGCGATGTGACGATCAAGTTCGATGCGCTCAAGCTCGTCAATAGTGACATGTCGGCGGAATTAAACGGCCAGTACGCCAGGTTGCGCGCAGCGCCCGGGCAGGAACTTCCGGTTGAGAAACGGCCCGGTGCGCTCGATATCACGCTCAAAATCGCGCAAGCGAGCGCGGTGGCGGTGCCGTTTTACCTGCCGCAAGCCGCCTCGCAAACGCGTGAATACCTTGAATGGGCGATACGCGATGGTACGGTGGACTCTGCCGTGTTGGCGATCAAGGGTCAGGTCTACGATTTTCCGTATCAGAATGGGCATGGTGGCAGCTTTACAGTGCGGGCGAATCTCAAGAATATCGACTTTCGTTATGCCGAAGGCTGGCCGATCGCCGAGGATATCAACGCCGAGTTTCTAATTGACAACACGGCGATTCGCGCCAAGATTACGACCGCCAAAATATTCAACGCAACCATCCGCAAAACCGACTTGTTGGTCCCCGATTCGTTTGCGCAGCCGCTGATGCTGTCGATTGTCGGGGAGGCAGACGCGCGCGCCGAAGATGTCAGTCGATACTTGCGTGAGAGCCCGTTGGTCGATGGCATCGGCGCATTCACCAAGGTAGTTTCGCTCGAAGGACCGGGCAAACTCAATCTGAATCTAAAGATTCCATTGAGTGCATCCGGTGCCGCGCCTACGTCTAAAGTGGCACCCAAGTTGCAGCTGAGCGGGCGCTATTCGCTGTCACGTGGTGCGGCAAAGTTGAGTTTTGGCACGCAAATTTCCAATCTTGGTGGCAGCATCGCCTTTACCGAGTCTGGCGTGAAGAGCAACGGCGTGTCTGGTGTTGCCTTTGGCGCGCCCATCGCGGTGGCCGTCAGCGGCGGCGGGGAGGCGGGCGTTGTGACCGATTTCGTCGGGCGCGCGGACGTGCAACAGTTGGGTGACCTGTTGCCGTTTCGCATGCCCTTGCAGGTAACCGGGAACACCGATGTCAAGGGCCGCATCACCAGCGCGCGCGGCGGCGTTGACGTGCAACTCGACGCCAGCATGATCGGTGTCGCCTCGTCGCTACCCAGTCCGCTGGCCAAGCGCGTCGACGAAGCCCGGCCCATTACACTCGCAATGGTCAATGTCGGACAGCAAGGCGAGAAAATCCGATTCACGATGGCCGGTAACGCATCGACTTCGACGCCCGGCACCGCCTTCGCCGACAGCCGTATCGACGCGCGCTTCCAGCGCCGCTGGGACGCGGCGGGGCAGCCCCAATTTCAAGGCTTGGCAAGCGTGGGTGTTCCGGTAAGTGACGCCGTCTTGGCTGATGGATTGTGGTTGATGGGAACCATCCGCAGCCTCGATTTTGATCAATGGATGCGCGCGGCAGACAATTTTGCACCGAAGGCTGCGGCCGCCGATGTTGCCCCGGCGAGTGCGGCCAACAATGATTCAATCATCGCAGGATTTGATTTTTCGCTCGACAAATTGACGGCCTACTCGCGTCCATTTTCCGATTTGAAGATTCGTGGCCGCAAGACCAGCGATCGCGCCAATCCGACCTGGGCGGTGTCGGTGGTGAGCAAGGAAGCGGAAGGTGACTTCACGTGGCGAAGTTCCGCGTACAACGAGCGGGGCGCGGTGCGGGCACGCCTAAAGCGCTTAGTACTGTCCGACGAAGCGAGTGCGCCCGCGCAGCCGACGGCCGCAGAGGTGGTTGTAACCGAACAGGATTTGCCGGCACTCGACATCATTGCCGACGAATTCGTGGTCAAGGACCTGTGGCTGGGAAAGCTCGAACTCAAGGCCACGCCACAAACGCAGAACTGGCGCATTGACCAACTGGTGATCGCCAACGGGCACGCACGGGTGGACATGGATGGTCTGTGGCAGCGCTACGGCGATCCATTCGCCGCGCCGCGCTCTGGCCCGGTCAAATCGCTGACGACAATGAACATCAAGGTGGACTCGTCCAACCTTAACGCATTGTTCGGACAGTTTGGCTTTGGGGACCAAATGAGGGGCGGTCGTGGTGGTTTGGAGGGAAAGCTCTCTTGGCCGGGGCATGCATACGAGTTCCAGACCGTGAATCTGTCGGGGGCATTCAAGGTTAGTGCCGAGCGCGGGCAGTTCGCGAAAATCGAGCCCGGTGCCGGCAAGTTGCTCGGGTTGATGAGCCTCCAGTCAATTCCGCGCCGCCTGAGCTTCGATTTTCGCGATCTGTTCAGCGAGGGCTATGCGTTCGACAAGATCGAAGGCGACATCACCATCGCCGATGGTGTGATGTTTGCCAAGAAGTTCGAAATTTCAGGTCCAGCCGCCGATGTGCGGATGACCGGTGACATTTCGCTGCCGTCCGAGCGGGTCAACCTGACCATGACCGTCGCGCCGCGTTTAAGTACGGTAGCGGCGGTCGGTGCCGGCGTGTTGGTCAACCCGCTGGTGGGGCTGGGCGTTTTGCTGGGGGGCGAGGTGTTGAAAAGTCCACTTGAACGCGTCTTGGCTGCACAATATTCGGTGACAGGCAAGTGGGATAATCCCGAGGTGGAACGCATTGGCCGCACCACGACACCTGTTGAGCCGAAGCCTACCGCGCCACCGCGGGCGGCTGAAGTTCCTGCAATCAAGGCGGCCGATACCAACCTCACTGACGACCGCGACAAAAAGAACAAACCGTGATCCTGACCAAAAATTCCCCAACGCTTCCCGACGTGCTGGCCAAAGCGCAACAGTCCACGCAAACGTTTTACCGTGTTGCCGCCATCCAGATGGCCTCCGGTCCGCAGGTCAAGGCGAACCTAGAAGAAGCCACCCGCCTTGTCAGTCTGGCCGCCACGACCGGCGCTCGGATCGTCGTGCTGCCTGAGTACTTTGCCATCATGGGCCTGCGCGACACCGACAAGGTCGAGGCGATGGAAGCGGATGGTAGCGGACCGATCCAAGTCTGGATGGCGGCGAGCGCCGCAAAACATCAGCTTTGGCTGATCGGTGCCGGGGTGCCGATCGCCTCGGCGATAACGGGCAAGGTGCGCAACAGTTGTCTGGTTTACGACAAGACCGGCAAGCGGGTGGCCCGCTACGACAAAATTCATCTGTTCAGCCTGTCGATGGGCCAAGAGCAGTTCAACGAGGCCCGCACCATCGAGCCGGGAGATAGCGTCGGCGTGGTTGATTCACCTTACGGCCGGATCGGCTTGTCGATCTGCTATGACCTGCGCTTTCCAGAACTCTATCGCGCCATGGGGGACGTCGATATCATCGTCATCCCGTCCGCCTTCACGGCCACCACTGGCAAGGCGCACTGGGAGACGCTGGTTCGTGCGCGCGCCATCGAAAGTCTCGCCTACGTGATTGCCCCGGCGCAGGGGGGTTACCATGTGAATGGGCGTGAGACGCACGGCGACAGCATGATCGTTGACCCGTGGGGCGCTGTGCTTGACCGTTTGCCACGCGGATCAGGTGTCGTCGTTGCCGGCATTAATCCGCACTATCAACAAACCGTTCGCAAGAGTCTGCCCGCATTGACTCACCGCACCCTGAAAAACGTTTGATCGAGACTATGAACCAATCACAACTAGATTGTCTTGCCACAGCGCGCGCCACGCTGCTGGCCCCGTATGATTTGACTGACGCTTCTATCCAGAAGATATTCGGCGAGATCATGCACCACGACGCGGACTACGCGGATTTGTATTTCCAATACGCACGCAGTGAGGGCTGGAGTCTGGAGGAAGGGCGCGTCAAGTCCGGCAGCTTCAATATCGACCAAGGCGTCGGTGTGCGCGTGGTCTCTGGTGAAAAAACGGCGTTTGCCTATTCCGACGATATTGGCACGGATAGTCTCACCGCCGCCGCGCACGCGACACGCAGCATTGCAAAGGCCGCCAAGTCAGGCAGCGCGGGTCGGGTGGCCGACGTACGAGCAACGGGCGGGCACGCGCTGTATCAGACGAGTGATCCGGTATCCGGGTTCTCTGACGCCGAGAAAGTTCGCATTCTCGAACGGCTGGAGAAGTTTGCGCGTGGGATCGATCCGCGCGTCAAGGAAGTGATGGCGCGCTTGTCGGGCGAATATGAAGTGGTAATGATCGCGCGTCACGACGGCGTGTTAGCGGCCGACGTGCGGCCGCTGGTGCACATCGGCTTGACTGTTATTGCCGAACAGAATGGCCGCCGCGAACAGGGGCATACCGGCGGCGGTGGACGCTTCGACTACAGTTACTTCTCGGATGACATCCTGCGTGCGATGGCTGAGGCCGGCGTACGCGAAGCGCTGATCAACCTCGACGCCAAGCCGGCCCCGGCCGGCGCCATGACGGTGGTGTTGGGTGCGGGCTGGCCGGGCATTCTGTTGCACGAAGCGGTCGGTCACAGCTTGGAAGGAGACTGCAACCGCAAGGGCAGCTCGGTATTCGCCAACCGTGTCGGTGAACGCATCGCCGCACCCGGCGTGACGGTGATCGACGACGGCACCTTGAGGGATCGTCGCGGCTCGTTGAATATCGACGACGAAGGCAATCCAACCCAACGCAATGTGCTCATCGAAGACGGCATTCTCAAGGGCTACATGCAGGACTCGATGAACGCACGTCTGATGAAGGTGCCGGTGACCGGCAATGCGCGGCGCGAATCGTATGCGCACATCCCGATGCCGCGCATGACCAATACCTATATGTTGAACGGAGACAAGTCACCGGAAGAAATCATTGCCGGGGTCAAGCGCGGCCTTTACGCGGCTAATTTCGGCGGCGGCCAAGTCGATACGACCAGCGGAAAATTTGTTTTCTCGGCGTCCGAAGCCTACATGATCGAAGACGGCAAGATCACCTACCCGGTGGTAGGCGCAACACTGATTGGCAATGGCATCGAATCGCTCAAGCAGGTCAACATGATCGGCAACGACATGAAACTCGACTCCGGCGTCGGTGTGTGTGGCAAAGAGGGGCAGAGCGTCCCGGTTGGTGTTGGCCAGCCGACGCTGCGGATTGAAGGTCTTACCGTCGGTGGCACCGGTTGAGTTTGACCGGCCGGCCGGTGGTTAGCCACGCGCATGAGTGAGTCGAATCAAAGTCTGACGGCGGCGCGCGTGCCGCTAAAGTTCCCGAAGCATTTTTCTTGGGCCGCAGTGGCGGTGGTGATGGCCGAGAAATTCGGGCTGCGTGGGCTGCGCATTACGGCGATGATTGGTGCAATGATCGGCTATTTCTGGTGGCGTGGCTGTGACGGACTTGTCTGTACAATTTTGTATGTCATGGCTGCGGCAACGTTGGTGTTGCTGGTTCTTGTTGTGTGGACGGCGAAGGAGTCGCTCGACCGATTCGCGCGTGATCACGCCGATCGGGCGTGGCTGACGCTCGATGATGAGGGCGTCGGCGGCGAGGCGATGCTCATCGACGGTGAGAAACGATTCAAGATGCCGTGGAGTCAATTTCGCCGGATCAAGGAACGTTCGCGCTTTTGGCTGCTCGAAACTACCAATGGCAGTTGGATGGTGTTGCCGACCACGCATTTCACAGCGGAAGCTTGGGCGCAGCTGCGGGCACATCGTCGGGAGCGCATCAGGAAGTAACATCAAGAAGTAACATCAGAAAGTAACATCAGCAAGTCGCATCAGAAAGTGACACGTAATGCGAAGGACGGGCGCGCGACCAAGTTGCCATGCGCTGAAACCAAAACGCGGCGTCAGCCGTATGATGTGGTACCCATCCACGATTGGCGAATGCGAGCCACGCGGATAATCCGGGATTGTGTTTCCACAGGACAAGCCATGAAGCGACGTACGTTTCTCTACAACATTGCCGCGACTGCGGGAGGTATGCTTGTGTTCAAAAATCTATTTGCGCAGCGCTTGGGGCCAGCCGCGCCGGAGCCAGCCGCCGTCAAGCTGGCGATGGCACAGGCGGGCGGCGTGCCACCAAAAGTCGACAAGCTGGAGATCAGTAGTGCCGAGTGGCGCAAGCGCCTGTCCGCGGCACAGTTTGACGTGCTGCGCGAGGAGGGTACCGAGCGGCCCAACAGCAGCCCGTTGAACAATGAGAAACGTAGGGGCGTGTTCCATTGCGCCGGATGCGACCTGTCGTTGTTCACCTCCGAGATGAAATATGAAAGCGGCACTGGCTGGCCGAGCTTCTTCACGACCCTGCCGGGTGCCATGGTCAAGAAGACCGACTTCAAACTGATCTATCCGCGCACCGAGTATCACTGTGCGCGTTGTCGCGGTCACCAAGGGCACATATTCAAGGATGGCCCGGCGCCGACCAACGAACGCTGGTGCAATAACGGCGTGGCGCTGATCTTTAAACCATCTTCTTAATTAGTAAACTCTATATTCGGCGGGTATTTTCAGGCATAAATGCTTGGAAACGCCCGCCGAAACTAGACTTTTACTGTTCTGCCGTATCCCCGTCTGCCCTGATACTATTCGGCCATGAATTCTTTGCGCTCATTTTATTTTTGGGTCAACTTTTCCAAGCCACAGGCGGAGAAAGGTTAGCGCGCAACGTTCGCAAACCAGATTTCAAAAAAACCGCCGACGACAACACCGGCGGTTTTTTTTTGCCGGACATCAACCGGCCCAACGTTTCCAACTGCAGCCGCGCCGCGGCTTCGACCACCCCGACTAAAATGAAAACTTCGACTCTTTCTCTGGTAACCAGCAAAGCAAAATCAGACATGGCCTACAACACTGACGACTTACGAATCCGCGGCATTAAGGAGTTGACGCCGCCGGCGGCACTGATGCGTGAATTTCCCTGCACGGAAGCCGCGTCTGCAACCGTATTCCGTGCGCGTGAGGAAATCCACCGCATCATGCATCGCGGCGACTCACGGCTACTCGTGATCGTCGGCCCTTGCTCGATTCATGACTACGATGCGGCGATGGAGTACGCCAAGCGGTTGCAGGCTTTGCGCATGACGATGGAACAGGATTTGACAATTGTGATGCGCGTTTACTTCGAGAAGCCGCGCACGACGGTAGGCTGGAAGGGTTTCATCAACGACCCGAATCTCGACGACAGTTTTGATATCAACAAGGGTCTGCGACAGGCGCGCAAGCTGTTGCTCGACATTAACGAGGTGGGGCTCGCCGCCGCGACCGAATACCTAGATCTGATTTCGCCGCAATATCTGGCTGACTTGATCGCCTGGGGCGCGATCGGTGCGCGTACCACCGAAAGTCAGTCGCATCGCCAACTTGCCTCGGGGCTGTCATGTCCGGTGGGTTTCAAGAATGGTACCGACGGCAACACCCGTATTGCGGTAGACGCGATCAAAGCGGCATCGGCACCGCACCATTTTCTGTCGGTTACCAAGGGCGGCCAGTCAGCCATTGTGTCCACCGCCGGCAACGAGGATTGCCACATCATTCTGCGCGGCGGCAAAGCGCCCAACTATGACGCGGCGAGCGTCGATGCGGCGTGCCAAGAACTGGCGAAGGCGGGCCTGGCGCAGCGCGTGATGATCGATTTTTCGCACGCCAATTCGTCCAAGCAGTATCAAAAGCAGATGGACGTGTCGACCGACGTGGCGCAGCAACTGGTCGCCGGCGACAACCGAATTGTCGGCGCCATGGTCGAGAGCCACATCAACGCCGGCCGGCAGGACATCGTCGCCGGCAAGCCACTCGCATACGGCGTATCGGTCACTGATGCCTGTATCGGCTGGGACGACACCGAAAAGTTGCTCACCCAACTTGCTGCCGCGGTTCGCGAGCGGCGTCTTGCGACGGCTGAATAGCGGCGGCTCAATTATGGCTATCGAACTGCGGATTCTAGGTCGCCATCAGGCCGAAGAGCACGATGTGGGCTTTGCTTACAACGGCGTCACCTTCAGTCAACATAATCTACATACCTTCGCCGGACTGAACGCCGTTGATACGCGAGAGTACGTTGAATCGACGTTTGCCTGCCTGCGGGATCACGGCCAGGTTTGTGCGCGCATGGGTGCCTACAAGCCGCGCACCAGTCCGTACTCGTTTCAAGGCATGGGTGGTGAATGCCTGCCGTGGGTGTTCGAAATGGCCGGCAAGTACGGCATCAAAGTGATCTCAATGGAGGTCACGCGCGAGGGGCACGTTGATGAAATCAACGAAGCGCTGGAGAAGACCGGACGGCCGACCGGCGTCATGTTGCAGATCGGCACACGCAACACGCAGAATTTCGAGTTGCTGAAAGCCGTCGGGCGCCAGCATGAATTTCCAATCTTGCTCAAGCGCGGATTCGGTATCACGCTCGATGAGTCCCTGATGGCGGCCGAGTATTGTGCGTCGGAGGGCAACACAAAGATTGTGTTTGGCCTGCGCGGCATGAAGACCAATTTTGGCGACCCGCACCGAAATCTGGTCGACTTTGGCCACGTGCCGGTCGTGCACCGGCTGACGCGCATGCCGGTCTGTGTCGACCCATCGCATTCAGTCGGCACCCGCGGCGCTTCACCGGACGGCATACTCGATGTGTTTCACGTCGCGGTGCAGGGCGTGATCGCCGGTGCCAACATGTTGCTGGTTGATATGCATCCGCAGCCGAAGAAGTCATTAGTTGACGCGGCGCAGGCGATGACGCTCGAAGAACTTCCCTATTTTCTGGAGGACGTGGCGATTGCGCGCGAAGCATACGAGAAGCGGCTGGCGCTGGCTGCGCGGGTTCGCGCCGCAAACCGATCGGCGTGAAGCTTCGTCAACTCATCGCGATCCCCACGCTGTGGCGATACATGGTGCCGCTGTTGCTGTGCATGGCACCTGCGGCGCTGGCAAATGCGCCGGACGGCGCGGCTGCCACTAACGTTGCCAGCCGCATCGCTGCGCTCGCGCCATCGTTGACCGAGCTGGTATACGCGGCGGGGGCAGGTGACAAGCTGGTGGCGGTGTCGGCTTTCAGTGACTATCCGAATGCGGCACGCACGCTTCCGCAGGTTGCCGATTACAGTGGTATCAATATCGAAGCGTTGCTCTCGCTGAAGCCGGATCTGGTGCTGGTGTGGGGATCCGGCACACAGGAAAAACAGATCCAACGCCTTGCGGCACTTGGCATCCGCACCGAGCGGATTGGTATTGAGACACTTGCGGATATTTCCGTTGCATTGCGGCGCATCGGCGAGTTGGCAGGAACCCGCCCCCTCGCCGAGCGTGCGGCGCAGAGCGCGACCGAGCGTACCCGAAGTTTGGCGGCGCAGTTTCAGGCGAGGTCGGTCGTGAGTGTGTTTGTCGAGGTTGGCAGGTCGCCACTTCTTTCTGTCAACGACCGTCACTTCATCTCGGAACTAGTGCGCCTGTGCGGTGGCAAGAATATCTTCGCCGACGCTACAACGTTGGTGTTTCAACCTTCGCGCGAGCAATTGCTCATCAAGCAGCCGGACGTTATTCTGTTTGGCGAGAGTCGCACAAGCAACCCCGGCCAAACGAGGAACAATGACGTCTACACCGGACTCGATGCGTCGCGCCGCGGTGACCTGCTCGGCATCAATGCCGACCACCTGTTGCGGCCGGGGCCGCGTTTGCTCGATGCGGCTGATGAAGTGTGTCGAAAGATGGATGCCGTAAGGACGCGCCGGTGGCGATAGGTGCGGCTGAACCGCAGAGCACCGGTGTGTTCGTCAGTGCGCCGATAGCGGATTGAACAGCCGCCGCGCAATCTCATCATTGGCCAGAGTGGACAATCTGACTAAGTCAGCCACCAGACTGGCCGGGACATCATCCTCATGATGAGCGAGCGCTTCAATGACCCGCGCACACTCGCCAACCTGCAGGGCACCGACCAGCATGCTGTTTGACTTCAGCGAGTGCGCTGCGCGCCGAATCTGTGCATGGTCGGCGATTGTCACGCCAGTGGCAATACGGTTCATCAATGGCCCGCAGTCCGCAAGGTAGATCTGCAACGCATAGTTGTACAGCTTGCTGCCGGCACGTTGGTCGTGTTTGCGCAAGTCCGTGAGGGCTTGATCGCAAAAATGTGCGGAGTCCGCGTTGCAAGCGGTGCCCGCAGTGCCCGGGCTATCACTTGGAGAAGGATCGAGTTGCATGCCGCGATTACGGCCTAAACAGCGATTCCTTGAGGACGATTTTGCCGACGGGGCTAGTCAACCAAGCCGTTCTTCAACGCGTAATGGGTCAATTCAGCATTGTTGGCAAGTCCCATCTTCTCGAGCACACGAGCGCGGTAAACGCTGACGGTCTTGGGCGAAATAGCCAGCGCTTCTGCCACGTCGGAGAGTTTTTTGCCGGAAGCGATCAGACGAAGGGTCTGGAATTCCCGATCAGACAATTTTTCGTGTGGATGATTGTCGGCGTCAGACATCAGGCTGTTGGCCATTGCCTCGGCGATTTCAGGAGTGATGAATTTTTTCCCAGTGGCAATCCGTTGGATCGCCTCGATCAGCATTTCCGGTGCGCTTGCCTTGTTGAGGTATCCCGAAGCCCCCGCCTTGAGTGAGCGCACGGCATATTGATCCTCTGTGAACATAGACAAGATCAAGACCTTGCACTTGGGGGATTCGTCGCGCAGCGACTTCAGGATATCAATGCCATTCTTGCCCGGCAGATTGATATCCATGACGATGACATCGTACTCGCAACCGGGTAGTAATGAGCGCAACTCGCCATAGTCAGCGGCCTCGCCGACGACTTCAATATCGGCGCTGTCCTCAAGGGTGAGTCGGATGCCGCGGCGGACCAGTGCGTGATCATCCACCAAAATGACGCGGGTCATGTCGTTGGCTCCGATGACATACTGGCCGCGCCGTGGACGGTAAGCAGCGCAGCAGTACCGGTTTCGAGTCCCGAGTAAGTCGTGTCGAAGTCGAGCGTGCCGCCGACGGAGCCGAGCCGCTCACGTGCAGAAAACACGCCGAACTTGGCAGGACTCAACAGATCTTGCACGGACGTGCCTATGCCGTCGTCGCGAATCTCGATGGTCAGATCGCCGTCGATAAGGAAAACCGCGCACCAGATGTTCTGGCACTCGGCGTGCATCTCAACGTTCTCGATCAGTTCCGCTGCGGCGTGATAAACGGGCACTGTGATTTGTTCAGGCAGATCAATTTCGGGCGGGCTTGCGCTGAGGTGCGGCGTGATCGCCGTGCGTCGCTTCAGTTGGGTCAGACGCCATTCCAGCGCAGCGACAATCCCTTGGTCCAGTAGGTTTCCCCGCAGGCTGGTATACAGCTTCTGGCTCGCGTCGACTGCGTTTTGTACAAGCGCCCCTGCCTCGCGAATTTCATCGCCAAGTCTGGCGCCTGCAGCGCCACCCATGGCATCGGCCGCCACCATTCTCTGCAGACGGGTGATGGCAAAGCGCGCCGCCAGCAAATTGCCGCCAATTTCATCATGTACTTCGGTACGTATCGCGGCGCGGTCACGATCGCGTATTTCCGAAAGATGCAGGGCAAATGCTCGCAGACGGCGTTCACTGTCGCCTAGATTTTGCTGGGCAAACGCACGCGCGGCGCGCGTCTTGGCCGCCTCAATCGACCGCTCGATCGCGACCGGGAGACGCTTCAGCCGACCTTTGACTAGGTAGTCGTCGGCACCGTTACGCATCGATTCGACCGCGAGATCCTCGCCCATCTGCCCCGAAACGATGATGAACGGTAGATCTCGCCCGGTTTCTTTGACGATCGTCAGCGCGCGTGACGCGCTTAGCTGCGGGAGCAAGTGATCCGAGATCACGATATCCCAGTCTTCACCGCCCAAGGCTTCCCGCAGATCGTCTTCGCGTTCGACGCGACGACTGGAAACGGGCGTTGACGCCGCGGCCAGTCCTGCAAGGATAAGCTCGTAATCGAGTTCCGAGTCTTCGACGAACAGGATGCGGATCTTTTTGCTGGCAGATTCAATCATCTGGAGATATCTGTCTTGCCCCGTGCGGGGAAATCGTCTGGCAATGTTGCGCTCGCCCATTTCGGCGCATAGGCCAGAAATAGGCACCGTTCCACCCGCTTTTCTACACCTTTCCGGCCGTATCGCGGGTCGAAAATAGGCCTGTCTTGGCGATACGCATCCGCTTCGGACCGGCACTTGTATGGACGCAAAGTGCGTCTAAGTAATGCGCTTGAGTCTAGCACGGCAGATGCGGGACGGATTGGAGGCGGTGGCACCAGCCAAAGGGCGGCGCTTGTCGTTCAGGAAACTCACAACGATGGGGAAGTCGTGGAAGACGCGAACTCAGTAGCAGATGCGATTGCCGTGGTTGGACCACAGTTGCGTATTGCGCAACGCGAGATAGGTCGTATGAAGGGGATCATCGATGATGCGTCGTCGGAGCTGTTTACCAGCTTTTGTGAAATCCAAGGCGCATTCGGGCGGGAGGACATCAATCTGACCGGCACCGGCGCAGACTTGGCGCTGACGCGTGCCATGACTGCGCTTCAGTTTCAGGACATGGTGGGCCAGTTGATGTCAGGCCTCAGCCAGCGAATCGGCGTGGCGACCGAGATGCTTGATAGCGTGTCGTCGCGCGGCGCGGTGCCGAAGCCGGGGCTGCACTTCCCGCGCCAAGTGGTGTTGCAGCAAGACGTTGGGTCCGGTGACGTAGAGCTTTTCTAGGAATGACTGGTCGACCGGTGGTTGTCATGAATACTTCAACTCTTTGGAACAAGGAAAACAGGCGATGCTTTCAATTTTGGCAGTAGACGATTCGCCGTCGATTCGGCAAATGGTTGCGTTCACGCTCATGGGCGCTGGCTACAACGTGATTGAAGCCGCCGACGGACAAGAGGGGCTGGCAAAGGCGCGTGAGAAAACGGTCGATCTGGTTCTCACCGATCAGAACATGCCGGTCATGGATGGCTTCACGTTGGTAAAGAACCTGCGCGGCTTGCCAATGTATTCGAGCACGCCGATTCTGATTCTTACTACTGAGTCTTCCGACGAGATGAAGGCAAAGGGTAAGGCGGCTGGTGCGACAGGCTGGCTGGTGAAGCCGTTCGATCCGGTACGGTTGGTAGAAATCATTAAAAAAGTCATTCGCTAGTCGCGCAGTCCGCGACGCCAGCCGGCAACACAATCCAAACAAAGCAATTGAGGACGAAAATGGGTGAGATAACCAATCAGGGCATTCAACCGGGCGGCATCGGAATTGATCTGAGCCAGTTCTTTGAAGTGTTCTTTGAAGAAGCGTACGAGAATCTCGCCTCTTATGAATCACTGCTGCTGGAAATGAATTTGGAAGAGCCGGATGACGAAGCGCTGAACGCGATTTTCCGTGCCGCGCATTCGATCAAAGGTGGTGCTGCAACGTTCGGCTTTGTCGATGTTGCTGAACTCACGCATGAACTTGAGACCTTGCTGGACCTGGCGCGCAGACATGAACTTCAACTGACGACCGAGATGGTTGATTGCCTGCTCGCATCCGGTGATACGCTTAGGGCACAGCTGAAACGCCATCAGAGCGGCGGGACCGGCCAACCCACGCCGATTGATCATCTGGTTTCGGATTTGCGCCGTTTGGCGCGCGCACAAGCGGCCGTCGCCGGCGCGACGGACAAGACCGCGGGTGGCGCAACCGGTGGTGACCGTGGGAGCGCGGCAATTGCTGCACTTGGCGAGCGAGTCATTACAATTCGTGTGGGACCCAACGAACAGGGTTTTGATGTCAAAAGCCTGCTCGATTTGTTTGATGAAATTCCTGGCATGGGCAAAGCCAGCCTTGTCACGGGTGAGCGCGCAGCTTCGCCTGAGTTCTCCGATTTGACGGTAACTACCGTTTCTGCGGACAGCGATCTGATCGATCTATTCACCTTCTATGTTGATCGAGACAAGGTCACCATCATGCAGTGTCCAGCAGCGCCGCCGCAGGCGACGGCACCTGAGCCCGATCTGGGGTTTGGTATGTTTGACGATTCGCCGGCACCATGCCAGCCGCCGACGGCAGTCGCAACCACCACCTTAGCTCCGACGGAATCCGTTTCTGCCGCGATTACAGCGAAGGCAGACAAACCGGCGGCTGCCGCCGAATCAACGACGCTGCGTGTATCCGTTGAAAAAATTGACCAGTTGATCAATCTGGTTGGCGAGTTGGTTATCACGCAAGCCATGCTTGCGCAAAAGGCACAGGCGCTGGATGCAAATCAACATAGCGGTGTCGTCGCCGGCCTGACTGACCTTGAACGCAACACCCGCGACTTACAGGATTCGGTCATGGGCATTCGCATGATTCCGATGTCGTTCGTGTTTAACCGCTTCCCACGCATGCTGCGCGACCTAGCCAGCAAGTTGGACAAGAAAATTGAACTGAAGACCAGTGGCGAGGCGACCGAACTCGACAAGGGGCTGATCGAAAAGATCACCGATCCGCTGACGCACCTCGTCAGGAACTCAGTGGACCACGGCATCGAGAATCCGAGCGATAGGATAGCCGCCGGCAAAGCGCCACACGGTACGATTACGCTTTCCGCACGCCATCAGGGCGGCTCGATTGTGATCGAGGTGCGTGACGATGGGCGTGGACTCAATCGTGAACGCATTCTGGCCAAGGCGCTCGAGAAAGGCATTCCTGTACCGGACAACATGCCGGACCAAGACGTATGGCAACTTATCTTTGCGCCCGGTTTTTCGACCGCCGATGTGGTGACCGATGTGTCAGGGCGCGGCGTGGGTATGGACGTGGTGAAACGCAACATCACGTCGTTGGGTGGTACGGTCGAGCTTGAGTCGGCGCTGGGCCAGGGCACCCGCGTTTCAGTCCGCTTGCCGTTGACGCTGGCGATTATGGACGGAATGTCGGTTGGTGTCGGCGGCGAGGTGTATATCTTGCCGCTGGCGTCGGTGGTGGAAACGTTCCAAGCCGATCAGTCCAAGATCAAGTCGCTCGCGGATCAGGGAAAAGTGGTGCAAGTGCGCGACGAGTATCTTCCCGTTTGTCCATTGGCGAAACTCTTTGATGTTCCGTATCCTGCCGTTGAGACCTCGCGTTCCATCATGGTAATTGTCGAAGCGGAGGGCAGGCGCTCGGCGCTGGTGGTTGACGAACTGATCGGTCAGCATCAGGTGGTTGTCAAAAATCTAGAAGCCAATTACCGCAAGGTTGACGGAATCTCCGGCGCCACCATCATGGGCGACGGACGTGTCGGACTCATTCTTGACATCAGCTATCTCGTCTCTTAGCTCTCAGAATTGCGTTGCATAGACCAAGGTTGTTGTTCCCGCAGCAGCGCTCATGGCTCAAGTATTTTCGACAACGGTCGAAAACATCGTAAGAAAGGTCCCTGTTTGCCAAGGGACCCCTTCAGTCGATCAATTCTGTAGAGCCGCCATGAGCGCAACCGCGCCGCACATCACTTATTCGCCGCTGGTGGACCATCGTCATCGTATGACGGGGGTTCACTTGCGCGTTCACTGTGGGTCGCTTGGTCCCGCTGCGCTTTCTATGCATCTCAATCGGCTCGACGGCGATTGGCCGATCAGTTTTCCGCTGGTATTGGTTGAATTCGCCCCGCTTGGCGCTGCTACATGGCCGACAGGCTGGCGGCCACCTGCTTCGTCAACCGTCGTCACACGGTTGCCGCCAATGCTGACGGATCCGGGTTGGCTGGCACTTGCTGATCTCTCCACAAGGGTGTGTCTACCAGCATCCAGCACCGCACCGGGCACCGCCGGCGCCGAAGATTTTCTCGGGGCGACCCCTGTTGATCTGGCGCAACTCAAGTCGGGTGTCGGGCTGACTGCCGGGCCAGCGTTGCTCGGACTTGATTGCGACGAGCCAATTGACGCGGTGCATGCAGAAAAGCATGGCGCGATTGCGTGGAGCGGGTGGTCTTGCATGCAATGGAAACGAAAGCCGGCGGACCGCAAGGTTGGCATGCTCGCCACGCTTTTAAAAGTGATTCACCTGATTAATCGCGACGCGGCTAGCGCCGACATTGAGGCCATCTTAAAGCGCGATGCCACGCTCTCCTACAAGCTGATCGCCGTCGCCAACTCGGCAGCCTATGGACTTGCAGTCGAGGTAGCATCCGTGCGACACGCCATGAGTATTGTCGGGCGGGAGAAACTCAAGAGATGGTTTGCACTCATGTTGGTCCAATCCGGAGGCGATACACCTCAGGTACTGCTGCAAACAGCGTTCGCACGCGCCTCGTTTTTACAGACAATCGGCAGCGCGTTAGAGATTGATGGCGCGCAAGAGGATCTGTTCCTCTGTGGCGCTTTCTCATTACTAGACCGGATTCTCGGGATTCCAATCGGGGATGTTCTGAGCCGTGTATCAATATCGGATGCGATCACCGATGCGCTGATGGACAACAGCGGCGCACTCGGACCGCTGATCAAGTTGATGTACAGCGTCGAAAATCGCGAACCGATCGAGGTGTCGCGGCTTTGCGACGAGCTGTCGCTCGATCCGATGCTCGTAAATCAGGCGCTGTTGGGGGCTCTCGGCAGCGTAACGGATCCATCGGCGATGTAACGCCTCCTGCTGGCTGTCGTAATCGGCTGACGGCAAGGGGCATGGACAATTCTCCGGGCATTCAGACTCCAGACAGCGTCAACAGTTCTCAAGATTCAATGCGCGGCGTCGATAACAACTCATGCCAACGCTCTCGCTCGGCACTAACTCAGGTGAGAACCAAAGATGAGCAACGCTGCCTTCGAACCGTCCGCTGCAGAGAACAAGGAATATACATTCTCCAACGCTGACTTTGATCGCGTTCGTGCATTGATTCTCAAGACGGCCGGCATCAGTTTGAACACAACCAAGCAAAATATGGTCTACAGCCGGCTGTCGAGAAGGCTAAGATCGACAGGCCACGTGTCCTTCAAAAACTATCTAGATAGCCTTGAGTCGGGGGCGTCCGCTGAATGGCAGGAATTCACGAACGCGCTAACGACGAATCTGACATCATTTTTCCGCGAAGAACATCATTTTCCGCTGTTGTCCGAGGCGCTCAAGGCACAGCCACAACGGCCGATTACCATCTGGTGCGCAGCCGCGTCGACCGGTGAAGAGCCGTATTCTCTCGCCATTACGGTGTGCGAGTTGTTTGGAACGGCAACCCCCCCGGCAAAGATTATAGCCACCGATATTGACACGAATGTTCTGGAAACGGCGTCGGCTGGTGTCTATGCTGCCGATGGCCACAAGGGCCTGAGCGAGCAGCGGCGCAACAAATTTTTCCTCAAGGGAGCCGGCCAGAATGCGGGCAAGATCCGCGTGCGTGCGGAAATGAGAAAGCTGATCGAATTTGCGCCGCTAAATCTGTTGTCAAACCATTACGATGTTCCGCACCAACTGGACGTTATTTTCTGCCGCAACGTGCTGATCTACTTTGACAAGCCGACGCAGCACGCAGTACTAAAGCGGCTCGCAAACCACTTAAAGGTCGGTGGGCTGCTGTTCGCCGGACATTCTGAAAATTTCTCGGATTGTCGGGACATCTTCAAGCTTCGTGGCAAGACCGTCTACGAACGCGTCGATCTACGGCATTCTGAAAGCGCATCCATGTCCAGACCAACCGTGCAGCGCTTGGCGACGGCACCCTGATCATGGGGATTGCCGGAAAAGAGGATCCTCTGTTTCGGAAAGATCCGACGGCGCCGATCGGCTTCGCTACGTTTCGCTACACAGAGCGCGGCTTCGACAAGCAGGCCGTCAAGGTCTTACCCGGCGAGTTCTATGTCGACAATGATGAGATCCCCATCGTTACCGTACTCGGCTCTTGTGTCGCAGTGTGTCTTCGCGATCCGACGGCGCAGGTCGGCGGCATGAATCATTTCCTGCTGCCTGATGGAGGGGATAGCGGCCTTGCCAGCACTGCCGGTCGCTACGGCGTGAATGCCATGGAGATGCTGATCAATGAACTGGTGAAGCGCGGCGCGCAACGCCGGAGGTTGGAGGCAAAAATATTCGGTGGCGGTCATGTGATGAAGAACTTCACCAGCCTCAATGTCGGCGAAAGAAACGCAAAGTTCACCAAGGATTTTCTTCGGACTGAAGAGATCAGGTTGCTATCCGAGGATCTGCTCGATGTACACCCGCGCAAAGTGTGCTTTTTACCAAAGTCCGGGCGCGCCCTCGTCAAGAAACTGGCCGCTGTCGATGACAGTCTGGTGATGCAGGAAAAGCTGTACCAAAGCCGCATAGCTGAGAAGCCGGTTGCGGGCGATATTGAACTGTTCTGACTAATCCGGGGTGATGTGATGTCCAAAATTCGAGTGCTGGTGGTTGATGATTCGGCATTGATCAGAAACCTGATGAAAGAAATCATCGACCGGACAGAAGACATGGAAACGGTCGGCGTTGCGTCTGATCCGCTGGTTGCGCGTGAATTGATACGCACGCTGGATCCAGACGTGATCACACTCGACATTGAGATGCCTAAAATGGACGGGCTTGATTTCCTTGAGCGATTGATGCGCCTGCGGCCGATGCCGGTCGTCATGGTGTCGACATTGACGGAACGAGGTGCCGAAGCAACGTTCCGCGCGCTTGAGCTCGGCGCCGTGGACTTTGTGGCAAAGCCGAAGCTCGGTATTACGCAGGGCATGGGCGATTGTGCTGCCGAGATTCGGGAGAAGATTCGTGCCGCCGCGTCATCGCGACACTTACGCCGCCGGGAATCATGGTCCGTCCAGGACCATTCACGCGTCGTCGGGCAGCCCGCCAGCTTGACACCGTCGGCGGCGCAACCGTGCCGATCAGCCACTCCTCGGACATCGGGTACGGAAAAGATCATTGCGATTGGCGCATCTACCGGTGGTACGGAAGCCATCCGCGAGGTCCTGAGCCGGCTTCCGGCCGACAGCCCAGCGGTGGTGATCACTCAGCACATGCCGCCTGGCTTCACCAAGAATTTCGCACTGCGGCTGGATTCGCTGTGCAAGATCAATGTGAAAGAGGCTGAACATGGCGAGCGAGTCCTACCTGGACACGCCTATATCGCGCCTGGCGGCCGCCATCTTGTGCTTGCAAGGTCGGGCGCTAACTACGTGATTGAAATTTCGGATGCCGCTCCGGTCAACCGTCACCGTCCCTCCGTCGATGTGCTGTTCGCGTCAGTCGCGGCGAGCGCTGGTGCAAATGCCATCGGTGTCATGCTGACCGGAATGGGCAAGGACGGAGCTGTTGCGATGCTCGAGTTGAAAAACAAGGGTGCCCATACCATTGCACAAGACGAATCGAGTTGTGTCGTTTTTGGCATGCCGCGCGAGGCCATCGCAATCGGTGCGGTTGAAGAGACGGTCGGATTGAGCCATATCGCCGAGCGGCTGGTGTCGAAGTTTGACGAGGCCAGCGGCCATGTGCGTGTTTAGCGATGCGGTCGCTGCACCAGCGAACCGCTCGCTCGCATATTTCGTAGGTCGGCCCCGTTCAATGCTGTTGCCGCGACGAAAGCCGCTCCGCCTTGAGAAATCCAATTTCTGCGCTGCCGGGCGGCGTGTTTACGCGCTCGATCGTGGGCGGCTGGACATGCGTCGGGCTTGGCCAATGCGCACGCTCGTCCCACAAGTGCTTTCGATACCACTTGGCCAGTTGAGCAAAAATCCACAAGCCACGTTGACCAAAATTCCACTCATTCACGAACACGCCCGCATGCAATATTCAGTCTAGAAACGACTGATGGCGGCTGCACCGTGCTCGAGCAGTACGCGCAACGGGCGCTCCATGTATGGCAGCATCAGCAGGATTGAGCACAAGCCCACGGTGAGTGTAATGGGGAAGCCGACGGCAAATACGTTGAGCTGCGGGGCGATGCGCGACATGAGTCCGAGCCCCAGATTCACCACTAGCAGTACGACGATGATCGGCAGGGCGATGGAGAGCGCGACGGAAAATATCTGCGCCCCCATCATCACCAGTTTCTTAGCCATCATGACGCTGTCAGCGCTAAGGCCGATCGGGATGCGCTGAAAACTCTCCACGACACCCGAGATTAGCAGCAGGTGACCGTTGATCGACAGGAAGATCAGGACCGCCATGATGCCAAAGTAGCTGCTGACGGCCGTATTGTTGCTCCCGGAGCTGGGGTCGATGTAACCGGCAAAGGAGAGGCCCATCTGTAACCCCGTGATCTCGCCACCCATTTCGATTGCGGCGAAGATGAAACGTACCGTCAGCCCCATGGCGACGCCGATGAGCACTTCCCGGCCGATGGTGAGATAGCCTTTGTATGAGTCCACAGGATAGTCGTAGACGGCGGGCAACAGTGGTGCGGCGGCAACGGTGATCAGTACCGCCAAGGCAACCTTAACGCGCGCCGGAATTGAACGATTGCCGAGCACCGGTGCAACTGAGATCAACGCCATGATCCTAACGAACGGGAAGAAGAATTGTGCGATGTATCCGTCAAGGGCGGACAGGCTGAATGAAATCATCGCTGAACCTGCTAGCCGATGATGAACGGAATCTGCGTAAATAGCTGCTGTATGTAGTTCACCATCTTGGCGATCATCCACGGGCCGGCGATGGCAACAGTGGCGGCGACGGCCACCAGTTTTGGCACAAAGGAAAGTGTTTGCTCGTTAATTTGCGTGGCGGCCTGTAGCACGCTCACGACAAAACCTACCACCAGGACGGCGATGAGAAGAGGTGCCGCGATGATGAGCATGGTCTCAAGACCATGGGTGCCGATGCCGATAACCTGTTGCGGAGTCATTAGTGGGTCCTTACGTGATAAAGCTTGCGGCCAGTGAGCCTATCAGCAGATTCCAGCCATCGGCGAGAACAAAGAGCATCAACTTGAACGGCAGCGCGATTAGCATCGGAGACAGCATCATCATACCCATCGACGTCAGCACGCTTGCGACAACCATGTCGATGATCAAGAACGGAATGAAGATAAGAAAGCCGATCTGAAACGCGGTTTTCAATTCCGAAGTGACGAACGCTGGAACCAGCACTCGCAGCGGCACTCCTTCTGGCGACGTCACCTTGTCTTCCTTCGCCAGACGAAGGAACAGCGCGAGATCTGCCTCCCGCGTCTGCTTGAGCATGAAACTCTTGAGCGGTTTCTGGGCGAGGTCAAGCGCCTGGTCAATTCCCATCTTTCCTTCCGCGTAAGGTTGATAGGCATCCTTGTAGATCTTGTCAAAAACAGGCGCCATCACGAAAAAAGTCAGAAACAAGGCCAGACCAACCAACACCTGATTGGGTGGGGTGGACTGCGTACCAAGCGCCTGCCGAAGAAGTGATAGAACGATGATGATCCGCGTGAAGCCGGTCATCATCAGGAGAATGGCCGGCAGAAAGCCGAGCGCGGTGAAGAACAGCAGTGTTTGAATCGGCACCGACCATGTCTGGCGGCCCGCGGGCCCGGCCTGACTGGTCAACGACAGCATGTTGGTGTCTGCAGCGATGGTGGGCTGCGCGAACATGGCGAGTAGCAACAGGAGGACGCGTGCACACGCCGCCGGCCAGCGAACAGATCGTGTTGGCATCATCAAGGGGCGGCGCGGGCCACGCCGCTGCCACCTTTGATACGGCCGAGCCACTTTGCAACCAACGCTTCTGAAGAGGGCGGTTGACCATCTTGTGGCAAGTCCAAGTTTGCGGCGGCCGACTTCGTAAGAAGGCTGATCTGGTTGGCCGTGACACCGATGACAAGTAATTCCCCCTGAAACTGTAGGACGGTGATGCGTTCCTTGGGACCGACTGACAAGTGTGCGACCGGCCTGAGCAGCGTCGTCGCGTTTTTCATCACGGGGTTCAGGCGTCGCAGGACGAAGCCAACCGCCAGTATCACCGCGACGACCAGCGCAAGCGCGGCAATGGTGGGGACAATCGACGGCCCGACACCCGGCGCGTCGCCGGCGGTCAGGCCCGGACGTATGGTGCCAATAGCAGCACCCGCTTGAGCGACCGCGTCGGTCGTGGCCAGCAGAAGAAGCATGCAAATCAGTTTGCGCATGTTGTTTTTTCGATTAGTGGAGTCGGGCTAGCGATTGAGCCGTCGGACGCGTTCGGACGGCGTAACGATATCTGTCAAGCGAATACCAAATTTCTCGTTGACAACCACCACCTCGCCTTGGGCAATCAAACAACCATTGACCAGAACATCCATTGGCTCTCCAGCCAGTGCATCGAGTTCAATGACCGATCCTTGCGCCAGTTGCAGGATGTGCTTGATGGGAATACGCGTCCGGCCTAACTCCACGGTCAGGCTGACCGGAATATCGAGGATCAGGTCGATGTCGCTGGTCTGCTCACCTGCGGCAGCACCGGACTTGGCCAGCCGCTGAAAGACGTGTGGTTCGTCAGTCACGGGTGCGGTCGCCGCCTCGACAGCGTCAGTAGCCGCAGGTTTTGCCTCCGCCAGCGCGGCGGCCCAATCGTCTTCGCTGACGTTAGGATTATTTAGTTCACCAGACATGGTTGCTCCCGCGCTACGCGCCGTTTGTATTAATCGTGAACTGTTCTTGTGCAACAGTGAGGATGGTGTCAATCTTGATCGCGTAATGGTTTTTGAGTGTGCCGAACTTGCAGTCGAACAACGGCACCCCGTCGACCTTCGCCGTGATCGTTTCTTTGAGCGGCAGCTCGATAAAGTCGCCGCGCGTCATTTTCAGAAGATCGTCGACGGTGACGGTGGTAGTCCCAAGCTCTGCGACCAGATCAATCTCGGCCATCTGAACCTGTTTTGTCAGCAGCGCGAGCCAGCGTTTGTCGGTCGATGTCGCATCGCCCTGCAGGGACGAATACAGCAGGTCACGAATTGGCTCAAGGGTGGAATAGGGGATGCAGATGAACACCTCTCCACCAGCTTCGCCGATCTCCAACGTGAACTTGGTTGTGACCATGATTTCGCTCGGCGTCGCAATGTTGGCGAACTGCGTGTGCATCTCCGAGCGCTGATATTCAAGTTGCAATGGATAGACGCTCTGCCAGGCTTTTGCATACTCGGTGGTCACCACTTCGAGCAGCCGTTGAATAATGCGTTGTTCCGTTGCTGTGAACTCCCGCCCTTCGATACGGGTTTGAAAGCGTCCGGTGCCACCGAACATGCTGTCGATCACGGTAAAGACAAGCTTCGGGTCGAAGATCACCAGACCGGAGCCGCGTAGCGGCCGTACGCTGACAATATTGATATTGGTCGGCACAACTATGTCACGCAGAAAGGCGCTGTACTTGAGTACGCGTACCTGTCCGATTGACACCTCAGGTGTCCGGCGCATGAAGTTGAACAGGCCGATGCGGAAATTCCGCGCGAAGCGCTCGTTGATAATTTCGAGCGTCGGCATGCGGCCGCGTACGATCCGCTCCTGATTGGCGATGTCGTACTCGCGGATGCCGGCGGCGGGAGCCTCGACCGCTGCTTCCTTGGGCTCGCCGTTCATGCCATCGAGCAGCGCGTCGACTTCATCCTGTGAGAGGAATTGTTGCTGGGCAGACATGGTGTTGGGTCCGGTAGGTTGCGGTGTGCCTGTTACTGCATTACAAACTGCGAAAAGTGGACTTCAACCAAGGTTTTGTCGGTGTCCGGAAGATCCAGTGACTTTCTTGCTTCGCCGAGAATATCCAAAGCGAGCTTTTCCTTACCTTCGCGACCCAGCAGTTCTGTGGCGGTTTTGCTCGACAGCGTCATCAACACGCGGCCACGAATGGCCGGCATTTGGGCCTTGACTTGGTCGCCGGTCACCGCGTCAATGGTCTCGAGTGAAAAGACGATCTGTGCGTAACGCTCACTTTCCTTGTCATTCAGATTGACGGTGAATGACTCAAACGGAACAAAGGTAGGCTTCGCTTTAGGGTCGCGTTTTTTTTCTGTTGCGGCTGCCGTCGGCTGACCATCTTTGCCCGCCTCGGCAGGCTCACCTTTCAACATGAAAAATGTGCCGCCACCGATGCCGGCCAAAACGGCCAAACTGACCCCGGCGATAAGAATGCGTTTTTTCTTGTTGGCGGGTTTGGCTGGCGCGGCCTCTAACGTTGCAGACATTGACTACCTCTCGCGGATTAGCCCTATTGGGGCGATTTGCATGCAAGAAGTATGCTGCTGAGAACCGTCCGCCATATGCGAAAAAAGGCGGGGAAAAATAGCCTATTCCGTTTGGCACGGGTCTCGGGGCAGCGGGTTTATGCGAGTTTCTGCTCGGCCGCCACGGCGATCAGGCAAACAGATCGACGCGCCCAGCTGCCACCCGCCGCGGCAGTGTTGCGCCGACTTCACCAATGCCAGACGTGCCACGCTTGGATGGATCCGCTGCCGCGTTCTGCGGAGGCGGCGCTTGGAAGGGTGATTTTGGTTGTTCCTGGCTGACGCTGGATTGCCCGAGGGACAAGCCCGACTGCGCCATCATCTCTTGAAGGCGCGGCAGTGCCGCTTCGACCGCACGATGCACTTCGGTGTTTCCGACCAGAAAGCTCACCGAGACCTGCTGGCCGTCGAGGTCAATCTTGACCGAGATGGTTCCGAGTTCGGCCGGGCTGACGATTAGTGTTGCCTCGCCAAGATTCTCGGCCGTGATGCGCATCACTGCGCCTCCCAGCGCTTCGGCCCACTGCGGGTTGGCGATCGCTGGTGCAATTGGCACAGTTGGGACAGTCGCGATGAGCAGCGCGTCTGAGTGGATGACTGGCATGCCGTAGATTGCAGTCGGTGCGGCTCGCATAAGTTCGGCTTGTCTGTCATCGCCCATTCGGAGTACGCCGGCAACGCCTGCCAAACCGTCAGTACGCAGCATCATATTGTTGCCCGACCGCACATCAGTCAGAAGCGATTCCATCGAGGTACTGGCTGTCCGCGGTTCCCGTGAGCGTGCGGTGGTTGGGGCCAATGCGATCTTGGTGCCGGCAACATCGCCTTTTGGGGCGAGCATTCCAGCTGCAGCAGCCATCTGGCTCGGGCCATCGATGCTCCAGATTGAGGCGTCGAGTGGTCGCTCCGCCGCAGGCGTGGCACTATGCCGATCAGTTCCCGGTTCGGCGTGCGAGATGATCTGCGGTAACTGGGGGTCTCCCAACGCCGGACGCCGAGCCTGACTTGCGCCGACCGAGGTAGACTCCGCCAAGAGCCGATCCGGCGAATTCGACAAGGCCGTGCGGAGTTGCTGGTTGGGGCTATCAGGCATGCGCTTGACTGTCGCCGCGATCGCAATTGCACTATTTCCGGTGGCTGAAATTTCCCCCGGTCCGTTTGCAGACCCTGACGGCTTGTCAGCAGGATCTGTGAGGCCATCGCGAATGCCGAGTTTTTGAGTGTTACTGCCGGTCGCGTTCGGCTCAATTAGTGACAATTCGCCATCGAATGCTTGTTCCCGACGGCCAGCGTTTTCTGACAAGCGCGCCACTGCCGGTTGGTAGGGGAATGAGGCGTTCCATTCAGATCGCAAACCAGCTCTGTCTGTGCGTTCGGATGGCGAATCGTCCTCTTCGCTGCTGACGCCGCTGTTCGCAATAAGCGCGTTTGAAGGAACGTGCCCAGAATCAATATCCGCGCATGTGGTGTCAAGCACATTCATGATTGCGCTGAAATCTGCGCGATCATTGTCCGCCGGCGGCTGCGTCCGCCCGGCGGGTTGCGAGCTTCGCTTGGTCGCGGGCGCGCTTTGTGCAATCGCTGTCGTCGATGTGGTGTTCATTTTTGCTCAAGATCGTGGTGGTGAATACCGTCTAGCGTCGACGCGGGCTGTTCAAGGATGCATTTGCCGCAGTCTGGTCTTCAAGGCGGCGGTTGCTTAGCTGTTCGAGCATACGGGCTTCTTCAGAACGGCGCGTTCGCAGAGTCTCGAACGAAAGCAACTTGCGCTGTGCGACGCGCTCGGCCTCCATTACATCGCGGCATCGGGCCTCGCACAACTCGAGTTCCCGCTTTTGTTGCACAATTGCGCTGTCCAGTTTGAGGACGAAGGCGTTAAAATTTCTGAGTGTTTCAGCGCCGGAGGCGCTGGTTTGTCGATTGCGAAGCCGGGCTTCGTAGTCACTCCGATAACGTTCCAGCATGTCTAGCTGTGCTCTTGCAGAGGTGACACCGGCGTTGGCATCGGCAAGACGCCTGCTGTTGGTATTGCGCTCCTTTTCTGCGAGGTCAATGAGTAGAGAGAAGATGGTGTCGGACATGATTGACTCCGTTAATGATTGGCTTGATTTGGATAAACAGCAGATGGAGAGGTGTGATCCTAAAGCTGAACACCGGCCATGAGTGAAATGAGCGATTCAGTTGATTCGGCGATACCAATCCGACTGCTCATCGATTGCTGCAGGTACCTGTCAATCGGCACGCGCAATTGAATCGCCTGATCAAGCAACGGGTCCGTGCCGCTGACATAGGCACCGACTGATATCAGGTCATGGTTGCGTTGGAGTCGACTGACTAGCGCTTTTAGCGTACGCGCTGCAAGCTGGTGTTGCTCACTAACCACGCTGGTCATGACCCGCGAAATGGACTGTTCGATATCGATGGCGGGATATCTGCCGGCCTCCGCCATTTTTCTTGACAGCACGATATGCCCGTCAAGAATGGCTCGTGCACTGTCTGCCACCGGATCCTGCTGGTCGTCTCCCTCGGCGAGCACGGTATAGAACGCCGTGATCGATCCCTTCCCATCGGCCCCCATGCCGGCTCGCTCCACGAGGGCGGGAAGCTTGGCGAAAACCGACGGGGGATAGCCCTTTGTTGCCGGCGGCTCGCCGATGGCTAGTGCGATTTCACGCTGCGCCATGGCATAGCGGGTCAACGAATCCATAATCAGCAGGACGCTTTTGCCTTGGTCGCGAAAATATTCAGAAATGGCGGTCGCGTAAGAGGCACCCTGCATCCGTAGAAGTGGCGGAAGGTCTGCCGGCGCAGCGACCACGCATGCACGCTCGAGTCCGCTGCTGCCAAGGATCTCTTCGATGAACTCCTTGACTTCCCGGCCGCGTTCGCCGATCAGTGCCACCACAATAACGTCCGCATCAGTGTACTTGGCCATCATGCCGAGCAGCACACTCTTGCCCACGCCCGAGCCCGCAAACAGTCCGACTCGCTGACCTTTGCCCACGCTGAGCAGTCCGTTGATTGCCCTGACGCCCGTGTCGAGTGGCTCGGAGATCGGCTCGCGCTCGATCGGATTGATCGGGCGGCTGCGAATCGGTCGTTGTTCAACACGTACCAGCGCCCCGCGACGATCAAGTGGCAGCCCATCTGCGCCGACGACGCGTCCGAGCAGCCCTTCGCCGATCGGCAACTGTCGAGAATGGTCCTCCGGTCGCCGCCACGGGTGGTGGTATTTGCCGGGAATGAGACGGTGAGACGGGGGATCGACGGCGAAGACCGAAGCCCCGGGACGCAGTCCGTTGATGTCGCTCACGGCCATCAGAAACAGCCGGTCCTCCTCGAAGCCCACCACTTCCGCGTCGACCGAGTCGTTCGCACTGGAGGCGATCTTGCAGGTCGAACCGAGCGGCAGGCTTAAGCCGACGCACTCAAGAACAATCCCGGAGACTCTCACCAGCTTTCCCGCGCGGCGAAGCGGCAGCGCAGATTCTGCGAAGGTGGCGTGATCGTCAACAAACTGGCGCCACTTCGACGTGACTGGAACGTCGGGGGAGTTAGCGAGTTGTGGTGACATCTGTGTACTCGCTCTTGGTGTACCCCATGTTGAGCAGCGCGCGCTCCCAGCGTGACTCAATGGTCGCATCGACGTGGGAACTGTCACTTTCCATCCGGCAGCCACCGCGTTTCATGGCCGGATCCGGCACTAGGCGACATCCGCGCAGCTTCAGTTCTTCATCCAGCGCGGGTTTGATCAACCCAATGTCGCTCGGATTAAGATAAAGCGTAGGGTAGGTGGCTTTCGATGCCAGACTGCCAAGGGCGTCTCTTACAGACGATGCCACTAGTTCAGGGCGCAGTTCCAGTTCGCTTCGTACCACCTGGCGTGCAAGTGAGAACGATAAGTTCAGAAGCGCGTCGGCGACCTCCGAATCCATATTGGCATATTGCGACTGTACCGATTCCATGAAAGCATCGATGCGCTTTGCCATCTCGCCGGATTCGTTCTCGACATACGCAGATCCCGCTCGGAAGCCTTCAGCGATGCCGCGCTCATAGGCGGCATCGAGCGCACGCTGGGCGATCTGTTTGCCGCTAAGTTGCACATCCACGTTTGCCGGCGACACACCTGCGTAGCCACTGATCGACGCAGGCTCACCGAGTGAGGCGAACTTCCAGCGTGGCGCATCGGCAACGTCGCGATCATTGGCAGCCTTAGACGTAGGCGTCATCACTCTTACCTCCCAAGGAAATCTGTCCGTCTTCAGCCAGTCGCCTCACCGCCTTGAGAATCTCTTTTTGCTCAGACTCAACCTCAGAAACTTTTACCGGTCCGCGGGATTCCAGATCTTCCTTGAGCATTTCAGCGGCTCGTGAGGACATGTTCTTGAAGATTTTCTCCGCCAACTCCTGACGCGCACCCTTCAAGGCGATGGTGAGGGAGTCGGTTTGAATCTCGCGAAGTACCAGTTGAATTGCCTTGTCGTCGAGGTCTAGAAGGTTTTCAAAGGTAAACATTTGGTCCTCGATCTTGGTCGCAAGGTCCGGATCGTATTCGCGGATTGCGTCCAGTGTCGACTGCTCAACAGAGGCACCCATGAAGTTTAGAATACTGGCGGCACACTTGATGCCGCCTAAAGCCGACTTTTTCAGTTTGTCGCTTCCCGACATCACTTTTGCAAGAACGTCATTTAATTCCGCCAATGCCGCTGGTTGGATGCCGTCGATCGTGGCGACGCGAAGGAGAACGTCGTTGCGCAGGCGCTCACCAAGTTTCGAAAGAATGTCGCCCGCCTGATCCTGCTCAAGATGGACCAGGATTGAGGCGATGATCTGTGGATGTTCATTACGAATGAGTTCGGCAATCGTGTCGGCGTCCATCCATTTGAGACCTTCGATGCCGGAGACGTCGCGTCCGGCAAGGATTCGATCAACAAGAAAACCTGCCTTCTCCTCGCCCAGCGCCTTAATGAGGACGCTTCGGACGTAGGCGTCGGAATCCGTCACCAGCGACGACGCGTTGCCCGCATCCGACGTAAAATTTGTCAGCACCGTTTCAACCTTCGCCTTGTCAACAGTGCGCAGGCGAGCCATGGTCTCGCCGAGTTTCTGCACTTCTTTTGGCGCAAGGAATTTAAAAACCTCTGCGCATTGCTCCTCGCCGATCGACATGAGCAGGATTGCGCTATTGACGAGACCGTCTTCATCCATTGCTGCCCACCCACTGACGCACCACGTTGGCTACGATCGCCGGATCGTTCTTGGCAATTTCTTTTACACGTTCCACCTGCGCTTGTGACGGATCAACCGGGGCCGGCAAGGATGCCATTCCAGGCACGTTGTTGAGTAGCGCCGGCGTACTGTCTTGGCTTAAAGTCATTGCCTCAGCGGCGCTCTTGATCGCCGGTCGGATCACACCGAAAACAACGATGAGCAGGCCTAGGATGATGGCCAGCCCCTTGCCGATTTCCTTACCCAGCAAGATGTTTGCGGGCTCCTTCCACCATGCCAGTTCGCTAGCGGCGATCAGCGGCTCCTGCGAGAAGGGCGCATTCACCACATTGACGGAATCGCCACGTTCCTTATTGAAGCCGATCGCCTCGCGCACAAGTGCCTGCAGTTGTGCCATCTCGGCTTCGGCGATCGGCGCGTAGCTGAGTTTTCCGTCGGCCTCTACGGTTTTCTTGTGGTTGATGAGCACCGCTGCCGTGACGCGCTTGACGGTGCCGGTCTGGTTGCGGATTCGGCGAACCGTCTTGTCCACTTCGTAGTTTGTAACTGCCTCGCGGCGACCGTTGTTGTTTGCTGAGGTGCCGGGAGTCGACGCGCTTGCGCTCCCGGCAATCGGCGCGGTCGGGCCGGCCCCGGGAAGATTGCTGAGTGCTCCCGCAACTCCGGATGGCTGCCCGGTTCCGCTGGCGTTCGCTTCAAGTGTCGTCTGGCTTCGGACCGATGCTTTGGCATCTACGCCCTGATTTGGTGAAAAGGTCTCGGCGGTGGACTCGACTTGGGTAAAGTCGATATCAGCAGACACTTGAGCGCGGACGCTATCCCGACCCACCAGCGGCTCAAGCAGCGCAATCACACGGCGTGAAAGACCGTCTTCGACCTCTCGTACGTAACCTAGCTGCGAGGGGTCATGATTTTGGGCGGACGATTGTTCAGACGGGCCGGACAACAGAGTGCCGTTCTGGTCAAGAATGGAAACTTGCTTTGGCGATAACTCCGAGACCGATGATGACACTAGATGCGTGATGCCGGCGACTTGGTGTGAATCAATTTGCCGGCCTGAATGAAGAGTCAGGATGACCGACGCGGAAGGCTTTTGTTGTTCACGCAGGAAAACTGATTGCTTTGGTATTGCAAGGTGGACCCGTGCTGATTGCACAGACGACAATGACTGGATGGAACGCGATAGTTCGCCTTCCAGTGCACGCTGGTAATTGATATGTTCCTGAAACTGTGTGATGCCGAATTTCTGTCCGTCGAGCACCTCGAATCCGACATTGCCGCCGCGTGGCAGACCTTGAGACGCCAACTTCAATCTTGCTTCATGCACCTTGTCAGCCGGCACCAGTAGCGCGCCGCCACCCTCGCTGTAGCGGTAAGGCACGTTCATCTGCGAGAGCTGTGCGACGATCGCGCCACCGTCTTTGTCGGAGATGTTTGAGAACAGCACGCGATAGTCGGGTTGGGTTGCCCAGATCGTGGCGGTCACGATGATCGCGATCAACGCGGCGACACCAACTGCGAGTGTGAGTTTCGCTTTCATGTTGGCTCACCACTTTCAGTAACAGGCGTCAAATCTGTGTGAGCAGTATCGCGGCTGGATTGGTCTATTCTGGTTTGCATAGGGAGATGCAGCTGTCCGGTGAATCTTGCGGTTGGCTTCAGAGTCGTGGCAGGCAGGCGCGGTCGTGGTGGCCTCTGAAGCATTATGCGAATGCGCTAATAGAAACGAAAACACGAAAAGGCGTGGATTAGCCCGCTATTTTCCGCAGATGGCTGAGGTCGCCTCAAGATACAGTGCTGGCATTACGCAAATGGTGGCGCTTGCGCAAACCAAAAAGGAGTTGGTATGGATGCACTCAAATCAATAGGTGGCGGTGATCTCACCACGAGGGCAGGCGCGGCATTGCGCGCACGTCCAGCCGGATTGGGCGAAGTTAAAGGTGCGACTGAAGCAGGCGGCACCGCGTTTGTGGATGCGATGGGCGGAGCGTTGCAAAACGTCAATCGCCTGCAGGGCGAGGCGAGCAGACTATCGCGTGAGTTTCAAATGGAAAGTGCCGATGTCGGTATTGAAGAAACCATGATCGCCATGCAAAAAGCCTCGTTGGGATTTCAGGCGGTGGTCCAGGTCCGCAACAAGGTGGTGCAGGCATACAACGACATCATGAACATGAATGTGTGACCCCGGATGCTGCGGCGGCTTGCCGCCCGCCAACGGCGCTCACATATTCGCAACCGTTTTGCGACGATCAACGTCGGTCTGGTTGATGTAGCGTTGAATCAAGGTCGTTGATGTGCTGGAAATGCGAAGAAACTTGCAGCCGAAGCGCCGCATCGGACGCCCTGCGCCGTCTTTGAACGCGCCGACGTACCGGATCTCAATACCGACCTCGATTTCACCGACCTGCGGCATATCAAGTTTGCAGCCGTAGTAGATCTTGCCACGCTCAACGCTGGCTTTCTCAGCCAGAAGCGCGAACGACAATCCCCCGCAGGAAATGTCAGAAATACGCACCTTAAGACACTCCAGACCACCATCACCGGGCAGCATGACAGCGGGCGCCGACAGCACCGGCGCTCTAGCACGATAGTCTGCCCGGCGCTGTAAGCGAATTACCGATTTCGGCAAACGCATCCTGAAGGCAGGCTCATCTTCGAATAGTGTCGGTTCAGCATAATCTGAATCGAAGGTAATCTTGATGTGGTGATGAAACGCATGCACGTTCAGGTCGACGGCGTATCTGACAGCGTTGTTTGCCGTAGAACTGGCGACACCGTCAAAAACGATCTCTTCGAACTGAGGATTCACCGCGAGCAGTCTGGTCACGATGAATTTTTCCCGCCCGCCGTAAAACACCGTTACCAGTACGTTGTCGGCGGCAAGGGCACGAAGAATCGCGATAATCTCAACCCGGGAACTCACGCGGAATTGTTCTTGCGAATTGCCCTCTTCTGCAAAGTGTCGGTGGTGGCTCATGTGAAAGGGCCACGTCTGTGAGCCGGATGCATGTTTTCCTCTTGATCGGAACGCCGCGCTCAGTGGTAAGGCGATTGGCTTATTGACTTGGCGGCGGGTAGTCCCAACCAAGTCGAGAGACGGGATAGCCACGGTTCCTTCAAATTGCGAATTGTCGCGTCGTCAGCAAGGATCGACCTTAGCAACGCCCGCTTCCGCTTCTCCTCGGCGTCGGTCAGACTTTCCCATTCTTTTACCGCGTTTAGCTCGGCAATCAGATATGAACAGATTTCTTCCACACGAAATACTTCATTCCAGTCGCCTTCACGCGCGGCGCCAACCATGACTTTGCTGGACGAAGCGAGGGACTCATAGTAGTGGAGCAGTGTGTTTGACATGGGATGTGTCCTGAAAGGAGCGGGAATGAAGATTCGTTGTCTATTGGATCGGCATTTTTGGTGCCGGGATTGGGCGTAATGCCGCGGCATCATTACCGATACCGTCCCACCCGGCCCGCAGCTCCTGCAACAACCTGCCAACTTCGGCAAAGCCCTCAATGTCATTCTTCAGGTTCGCCATCAGTAGCCGGCGAGTCATATAGTCGTACAGGGTGTCCAGCCGGACGGCGATCTCACCGCCATTGGTACGGTCGAGTGAAGCCCGTAAACCTTCTTCAAGAATTCGAAGCGCCTTGGATGCCGCCACATTCTTTTCAGCGACGTTGTTAGTGCCGACACACGCTTGCGCTCTGCCGATCGCCGCAAGAGCGCCATCGAACAGCATCAGGATCAGTGTGTGCGGATTTGCGCTTGGTGCCCCGCTAGCGACCTCGGTCTGGGCATAGGCAAACGCTGCCATGCGAGTTCGCGGCCCAAAATTTCGTTGTGCATATTGTTCAATCATTTTCTTGATCCTGACGATTGCGTAGCGGACAGTACATAGATATCGGCTGTCGCTTCGCTTTCGTTAGGCTGGTTGTCAAAAAAATCCTTGCTAACTGCGTCGCTGTGGGGCTGCCGGGTGAGCGGCTGCTGGGGCTACTGCCTCAAGCGCAAGCTTACGGCCGGACGCCAGCAGAGGCGGCGGGCCGTTTCAGGAGCATCAGCCTGCTGAGAGTCGCACGCACAGGACGCGCGGCGCGGCCCAGCCCAGCTGTCTAGTTGCGATTTTGCAGGCTCTGCTGAAGTGCGGAGAGCTGCTGGGTGACGGAAGTGCCAAGCGCCTGCAAGCCTGCCACTTTTGAATCCATGGCCTGGTACTGCAAACGTAATCGGGCTTCGCGTTGAGCCAGTCTGGTCTCAAGGGACGCTTGATTATTCTGGTTCGTCTTCACACTGCGACCGAGGCCATCGGTGCGCGAGGCAATCGTTCCACTGGTGCCAAGAATCTCGCTGGCGAACGTGTCCAGGCGTTTGGCAAATCCGGTGGAAGTCGCAACACCAGGGGTACCGGCTACCGAAAATAGGCGAGCCAGCTTGGATAGATCGGTGCTCGCCGCATTCCATTTGGACTGGTCGACGCCGAGGGCACCATTCTTCTGGAAGGCAACACCTGCGTCGGATAGGCGGTTGAAATCACCAGACTGTCCGGTAAATTCTCCGAAAATCGTTGACCGCAGACGCTGCAACAAAGATACAGCAGCGCTGTCGCCTTGCAGCGGCACTTGGTTCTTGGCACCTTCCACATACTTGGTCTGGTCTTTTAGAACCTGTTGAAGTGTGTTGTACGCGGATACCAAGCTATCGACCGACTTCTTGATGGCGGCCGTATCCTTGGAAACGCGAATCGACACAGGTGCGGTCGTCTCGGCCTTGAGTGTGAGGGTGAGCCCGTCGATGATCGTGCTGGAGGTGTTGCTGGCTGATGCAACGGATATACCGTTTACGTTCAGCAATGCATCCTGCGCACTTTGCAGCGGATCTAGGTTCTTTCCCGCTCCAGCGGACAGCTCTGGATCAAAAGCCAGACTGGACAGTCCGGTGGCGTCGGTGTGGTTGCCGTCATTATCGGCAGCCGTGATCTTGATTGCGTTCTGCGCTCCGGTATCTTTGGAAGTCACGACCAACTTTGAACCGGTACCGGTGTTAACGATAGTGGCACTCACCCCTGCGGCAGCCGCGTTAATCGCATCTCGAATCGATGTCAGTGACCCATCGCCAACATTGATGTTAACGGCGGTTTTACCGGGCTGGATCGTGAACAGGTTGGTGCCTGGCGCGATGTTGCCGATGGAGATGCTGAGCGTTCCAGTGCCGACGATCGTGGATGGCGACGCTACCGTTGCAGACGCCAGACGGGCACCTTTTGCGAGTTGCGATACGCTCAGCGAGTAGTCGCCCTCGTTAGCTGCGCTTGACGCGGTGGCGGTGGCTGCCGCTTCATTCGACGAGCTTGTCTGATAGATCTGCCACTTCTCCGGCGTCGAGATCTGCCGGACTGCGTCCTGAAACGCGGAGACACTGCTGGCGATCTTGCCGTAGGCGCTGATCGAGGACTGTAGCGCCGTCTGATCAATTTTGAGTCGATCAAGCGGACGGCGCTCGGTCGCCATCAATTGGGTGACGATCGAGTTGATGTCGATACCACTACCGATACCGGAGGCGCTGATAGGCATGCGAAGATTCTCTGCCAGATATTGAGGCGGTTAGACACCATAACTTGTGACTCTGGTATCGACACGAACGCAAAAAACATGATTGCGGCGTTAGCGAGGTCCCTCGATACGCGAAACTTGCAGCGAGCCGTCGAGCAGGCATCAATGCTGGAATCCAGTGTGGTAACGCCACTCAACTGATGACGTAGCGCTGGTGACACCATCCGATGGGCTTCGACGCGCCACGATCAAACCGGGATCATCCGGTCTGATATTTAGGTTTTGATTCAGCCTCTGCGTTTTTGCAGTCTAGCCCTTGAGCAGTTGCATCACATTGTTGGGAATGGCATTCGCTTGAGCGACCATCGCCATGCCTGCCTGTTGCAATACTTGCGTGCGCGACATATTGGCTGTTTCGGCCGCAAAGTCAGCGTCAACAATTCGGCCGCGCGATGCAGCGGTATTCTCTGCAATATTGGACAGGCTCGAAATTACGCTTTCGAATCGATTTTGAACTGCGCCGTATGTCGCACGAACGGTCGTGATCTCGCCGATCGCCGTGTCAATGCTGTCGATGGCGGTCAATGACAAGGCGGCGGTAGAGACGCTGCCGGCGACGACGGCTGAGACCCCGGCACCAACGTTTAGGTTGGACGTCGCAACAGAAATCTTGTCGTTCGCCGTATTGTTGGCGCCGACCTGAAAATCGAGGGTTGCTGCGGAACCCAGAACGGCTGTGCCGTTGAACTTTGTTCCGGTCAATACACGTGTGACCTCGTTTTTCAACTGGCTAAACTCTGAGTCCAGATTGGCGCGGTCGCCTGGAGAGTTGGTGCCGTTGGCCGATTGAACGGCGAGTTCGCGCATCCGCTGCAGAGCGTCCGAAACTGCACCCAGCGCCCCCTCAGCGGTTTGCGCCAGGCTGATTGCGTCACCCGCATTGCGGATGGCGACGTTCATGCCCTTGACTTGTGAATTCATGCGCTCAGCGATCGCCAGACCAGCGGCATCGTCTTTCGCGCTATTGACGCGAAGACCGGACGACAGGCGCTGCATCGAAGTGGAAAGCGACATTTGCGACGCGTTCAGATTGCGCTGTGCAGTCAGTGAATTTACGTTGGTATTGATGGTTTGCGGCATTTCGATCTCCTGTCTATCCCCATTGGGGCGTTAAGTGTTGGCCCAGTATCGCTGGGGTGTTGGTGCACCCGGACCGCCGGGATTGGATCGGAGGAGATCGTGAATGAGTTCAATTCGTATGCTCACCATCACCGTTGGATGAGGGCATATTGACAGAGCATTGGGAGTGCGAAGCGCTGGAAAAGGGGTAGAAACACAGCCCACTTCTCATCAGGCATCAACCAAGACTACCGAGCAACCCGACGGCAGTTTGAAGTTATCGACAAAGCAGGATTACCAATCGCCGATAAGAGGAGGGCGATGGCTAAACGCGTGCCCCCGGGCCAGTTCGCCAAGTTTTCGCGTGGCCTGAGGCCGGCGGCATGGCCGCGCCGCGCACAAATGAACTTGCCCAGCCGGTTTCCCGAACGATAGTGTCGGGACTACGGACTGGGCAAGGGACTGGCAGATGGATCTGCCGGTCCGTGCAACAACTACCGGGATGTCTAGCCGCGCAGCAACTGCAGGACGCCGTTTGGCAGAGCGTTGGCTTGTGCGACCATCGCCATACCCGCCTGCTGCAGAACTTGGGTACGCGACAAGTTTGCGGTTTCGGCCGCAAAGTCGGCATCAACAATCCGGCCGCGTGACGCTGCCGTGTTCTCCGCATTCACGGAGATGCTGGCGATGACGCTTTCGAAGCGATTCTGCGTCGCGCCAAAAGTTGCGCGCGCCGTGGTGATCTCACTAATGGCCGTGTCAATGCTGTCCATGGCGGTCAATGACAATGCAGCCGTCGTGATACCGCCGGCGACGACGGCAGACACGCCTGCTCCAACGTTCAGGTTCGTAGTCGAGACGGCAATCTGGTCGCTCGCAATATTGTTTGCGCCGACCTGGAAGCTGAGGGTCGCCGCTGCACCCAATACTGCCGTACCATTAAACTTGGTTCCGGTCAAAACACGGGTCACCTCAGCTTTGAGTTGGCCGAACTCTGTGTCGAGATTGGTACGGTCACCCGCTGAGTTGGTAGCGTTGGAAGATTGAACGGCCAACTCACGCATGCGTTGCAGGGAGTCGGAAACCGCACCAAGCGCACCTTCAGCCGTTTGTGCGAGGCTGATCGCGTCACCAGCGTTGCGGATGGCGACGTTCATGCCCTTCACTTGGGCATTCATCCGCTCAGCGATCGCCAGACCAGCGGCGTCGTCTTTCGCGCTATTAACGCGCAGACCGGATGACAGGCGTTGCATCGAGGTTGAGAGTGACATTTGTGATGTCGACAAATTGCGTTGTGCAGTCAGTGAAGCGACGTTGGTACCGATTGTTGCTGCCATTTGAATCTCCTAAGATAAAAAGTGAATTCCCAATTTCCAGTCAAGCCCAGCGATGCAAGCCCGGGGTGAGTACAGCACCCGTTTGCCGGGCTTCTTGGCGGAGGGAATCGAGTTTTCGAAGATTCGAACCGCCAACATGTCTGGTTTCGACAGATCGCTAAAAAACTTTAGAGTGGGGTATTAAAAGTTGTTGCAACCCGCACTGTCGTTCCCTGCGCACCATCATCGACATGTACCTACATCTACGACGGGCGAATTTGAAACTTTAGGGCGAACACGAAATTCTGTTCTCGGGCTTTATGTCCGTCCGTCGCGCACACAGATAGAGGGCATTACGTTTGCTCAGATGTGCTTCGTCGGCGATGCTAGCGGGGACGCATTTCTAAATAGAGGTGCACCGTTGCAGCGGGGCGCTCGACGGCGGTTTGCCAGCGCCTGTTCGGTAAACACCTTGATTCCGGCGACAGGTTGGGACTTTCGCCGTGTGAGCCACTCATGAAGTGCATCGCCATGGAGCACCACCACCGGCATGCGCCACTATCGGCATCTAAGCCGAGGAAACGAGGTGAGTTTAGCCATTCAGTCAAAACAATATGTTACGCATCACATCCTCGAAACCACATGAACTGTTGTGCGAAGTCAGACTAGTTCTTGTCGGACAACTTCCTACTTGTCGCCATGCGGCGACACTTACGCATTATTGAGATTTGCTCCGATATCAAGTCCGTCGTCGGGATCGCAGAATGCTTTCCAAGGACGTCGCAAAGAAGTAAACGGAAAACCTCCTTCAAATCGACAGCTTGCAATTCACTCCCTCATCTGCGTTTTACAAAGGACCCAAAATGATCACCAATCAACAGTTGATGCAAGAGATTCAGGAAACCAACATGTCCTACCTGATGTTGGCCCAGCACATGCTCCGCGAAGACAAGGATCAAGCAATGTATCGTCTCGGCCTCTCAGAAGATACAGCCGACCTAATGACGCAATTGACGCCGGGTCAGGTGTTGAAAATTGCAGCAAGCAACATGCTGATGTGCCGCTTTCGCTTTGATGATGATGTTGTCTGGAACCTGCTTACATCGCATAGCAAAACGATCAATGAGCCTGAAGCGCCCAACGTAAATGGTATCCACGCGGGCATCCTGATGGCGGGCCGTATTGCCGAATCCCGCCCGGTGGTGATGCAATGAGCAAGAAATCGGTTGTCGGCGAGAATCGCGACATCACTCTCGCGATCAGCCTGATCAAACTGGGCGCGCGGTTGCAGGTTCTCGAATCAGAAACCAAGCTGTCCTACGAGCGTCTACTCAAGCTCTACAAAGAGGTAACAGGCAAGAGTCCGTCAAAAGGCATGCTGCCCTTTTCTACCGATTGGTTCATGTCTTGGCAGCCCAATATGCACTCATCGCTGTTCATGAATATATATGAGAGCCTGTCAAAGAGCAGTGAGATCGATGAGATTGACGCGATCATCAAGGCCTACGAACTCTATGTGGAACAAATCAACTCTTTGGGCATGGCGCCGATTGTTTCGATCACCCGTGCCTGGCGGCTGGTCAAGTTCACGGATGCGGGGATGGTGACGCTTAGTAAATGTACGCGCTGCAGTGGATCTTTCGTCAACCATGCGTTTGAAATTGACAGTGAATATGTGTGCGGCTTGTGCGCGCCGCCTCCGCGAGCAGGCAAGTCTGCCAAAAAGCGGGAAACAGCTGAGCAGGAGTAACGCGCCTCCTGGGTGCTGCGCATGTACGAGAAGCGTGTGGAGAGTAGAGCGAACAGACCGGGCGGTGGCCCGGTTTTTTTTCGTCCATCTCTTAAGTCGAAAGCATTAAGGCCGTAATAACAAACATTCAGTCTGTTCTCGTGCGCTCGTTGAGGTACGTCCGGCCACCGTAAGCAAAAAGCAGGATCGCGCATGCTCGTCATTATTGGTTACATCGTCGTCGTTGGTTCCGTGCTCGGCGGCTTTATGGCCCATGGTGGCAACCTCAAGGCGCTTTGGCAGCCATTCGAACTGGTCATCATCGGTGGTGCGGCATTCGGCGCGTTCGTTGTCGCTAACAACGGCAAGGTATTGAAATCGACTTTCGCTGCGCTGCCGTCTGTATTGAAGGGCTCCAAGTACACAAAAATGCGTTACATGAGCTTGATGGCGCTCATGTATGACCTGCTCT
>Ga0209591_10000645_pt1 | contig 44666 bp, 32 predicted proteins | sample MAT01_FD_187207 | JGI IMG/M metagenome (GOLD analysis project Ga0209591, IMG submission 187207) | Freshwater microbial communities from Lake Fryxell liftoff mats and glacier meltwater in Antarctica - MAT-01 (SPAdes) (version 2) | ecosystem: Environmental > Aquatic > Freshwater > Ice > Liftoff...
GAGCCCCTTGAGCGCCTCATGATTTCGCACGGCGTCGGGCGTGTCTCCATGTGGGACCTGCCACACGATCTCGCCGCGATCAAGATTGATCGCCGTGATCGTTCCGTAGGGCGGTTTGAGCAACGGCAGCCCTTGCACCGAGAACGCACCACCGCGGCCGCCCGTGGGGAGCGCGGCAAATCCTTGCACGTAGTTCATGTCGGAGGCGCCTTTCGCTGGCACGACGAGTCCCAGTGCCGACGGCGACGCGTTCGTGGCCGACAGATAGGCCATGTGCGTCTCGGGATCGTACGACCCGCCGGGCCAGTTCGAGCCGCCGTTGGTCGGCCCCGATGAGAAGGTCGCAATGTGTCCGTCGGCCTTGCTCAGCACCGGCGGCGTAAAGATCGGACCGAGCTTGAACCGCGACGCTGCGGCCGCTCCCGCCTCTTTGAGCGCGGGCGTAAAGTCGATCAGGTCGTTGAGCGTGACGCCATTGCGCGCGTATGCGACGGGTTTGGTTGGAATGGGTTGGGTTGGTGCATACCATTCGCCGGGTACGTCGCCCTGTTCAACCGCGCGGTCTTCAAACGGAAAGATGGGTTTGCCGGTAACGCGGTCGAACATGTACAGAATGCCCTGCTTGGTGGGCAGCGCAACACTTTTCACGGGCCGGCCTTCAACGGTGATGTCGGCAAGGATCGGCGCCGCCGTCAAATCGAAGTCCCAGATCGGATGGCGGACAATCTGATAGTGCCATTTGCGAACGCCCGTGCGAAGATCGACGCACACCAGACTCTCGCCGTAGAGATTGTTGCCCGGACGATGCCCGCCGTAGTAGTCGCCGGTGGGAGATTCCACCGGCAGATACGCGAGGCCAAGTTCTTCGTCGATGGTGATTTGCGTCCACACACCGGTGTTGCCCGCGTTCTCGGCCGATCCGTTCAGCCACGAGTCGTAGCCGAATTCCCCTTTGCGCGGAATGGTGTGAAAGGTCCAGAGGCGCTTGCCGGTGCGCACATCAAAGCCGCGAATGTCGCCTTTGTTGTTGCGAAATGTTTTCGGCGAGCCGCCTTCACGAAAGGCCGCACCGATCACAACCACATCGCGACCAATGACGGGCGCGCCCTGATATCCGATTTCGCCCGTTACCAAGTCCGGCAAGATCGGCGAGTCCACCTCCTTCTTGAGATCGACCGCACCGCTGTCGCCAAAACTCCGCACGCGTTCGCCTGTGCGCGCGTTGAGCGCGATCAATCGGTAGCCAGGCGTGATGTACAGAATTCGTGGGTTCTTGCCGTCCGTCCAATAGCTCAGCCCACGACCGGACAGCGGTCGCGGCGCGGCCGCCCCCCGTTCGCCTTCATTCTCGCTGTGCATCCACAACAGCTCACCAGTGATCGCGTCCAGCGCGACGACGGCACGTCGCGTTCCTGCCGTGGTGTACAGCACGCCACCGACCATCAGCGGCGTGCCTTCCAGCTTGAACTCGGGCCTGGGGCCCAGTTGATCGGTCTTGAATCGCCACGCCACTTCGAGCGTGCTGAAGTTCGCGGCGGTGATTTGATCGAGCGGTGCGTAGCGCGAGCCGCGCGTGTCACCGGTGTGGCTGGGCCATTCGCCGGCCTCCGTCGAGAACACGGATGTCGGTGCCTGTGCAGGCATCGAGGAGGCCCGCGCGCCCGCAGTACGCGGCGCAGACTGTGCGACCGCGCACACGGGAGTTGCCACAACCGCCGCAAGGCCCAGACGAATCAGACCGGTCTTCGCTTGATCAAACCCACGCGTCACAGCACATCCTTGGTGAGGGGCATCAGAAGGTCGCAGCCGCGAGACCGCACTTCGGGAGAAAGAGACTAGGGAACAGGCTTCTTCACGGCCTTCGCTTTGCGCTCCGCGACCATCTTGTCGAACTCCTGTTGCTCCAGATACGTGACGTCGATCCAGTTGTGCGCCATCTCGTCGACCGTCCGATCGCCCCAACCAACCCATTGCGCCGGATCGGGGTTGTTGGTGTTGGCGGCCGTGTTGTCATGCCACGCGGTGAACGACAGCATGGTCCCTTTGGGGAGCAACGGGGCGACATCAATGGCGTACACATAGTTAATGTGCCACTGCCATTGGAAGTTGCTTACGGCGCTCAGAACTTCCTTGCGTCCGTCGGGGTAGATGGCTTCGAGCGACATCGCCTTCCCGCGCATATGCATGTGCGGTTGAAAATTCTCCAGACGCGCCGGTGCCGGCAGCACGTAAAAATTCTGCGTGATCGTCTTCTCGTGCGGCGGGATATCCAGATCCGAGCCACGCGAGAGGTCGAACATGCGCAAGACGGTCCGGTGTTGCGGCACAAAACCCTTCGGATAGAAGTAGATCGCCATTTCCACCTGGCTGTCCTTGATCTCCTCACCGATTGCATGCATGTGGACTTCCCAGCGGATCTGCGAACCCGGCAGCATCAACTTGCCGGCATCCTCGGGAAACATCTGGCCCGTCTTGCCAACGGCCCATTCCATGAACAAGCCGGCGTTGGACTGGTGATCGTGGGCCGTGCTGGCCAGTCCCGTGACGCCTGCTTCCGGCTGGAGCAGATAGGCCAGGACGTGATGCACGATCTTGCGATCGTTGGAGCGCACGGGCTTGACCTCGATGGCGCGCACCCATCGCGGTTCCGTGACGCCCGTCTCCACGACCGGACGATACCACTTGTCCTGTGTGCGCGGCGCCAACGTATACGGCTTCGAACGAATGATGAGATCCGGTGCGCCGAGTTTCTCGGCGAGCTGCCACCGATTCGGATCGGGGAAGGTCATCGCCGGTGGCATGTCCTTCGCGTCACCCATGGGCGTACCCGCATCCACCCAATTCACGATCGTCGCCACTTGTGCATCGCTCAGGCTGCCGTCGTTCTTGAACTGTTGAATGCCGATCGTCCGGTCGATATGCCACGGCGGCATGAGTCGTTCGGACACCTTGGACCGAATGCGACGCGAATACTTCTTTGCGTCCTCGTAGGTCAACAGCGACATCGGCGCGATCGAGCCGGGCTGATGACACTGCTGACACTTCTGTTGCAGAATCGGCGCAACGTCCTTCGCGTAGGTCGGTACTGCTGGCACCGCAGCCGTACCACCTGATTTGGGCAGGAGTGGGTTCTGCGCCGCAAGGCGCGCGGTTGCGCTGATCGACAACAGGCCAGTGCCACACACCAGCAGCTTCATGTGATTGCGGAGGCGCGTGCTCATCAGGATTCCTCGGAGGGACATCATGGGGTGACCGTCACTTTGATAAAACCGTTGGTCCAGCAGCACTGCGAATGCCCTGCACTGGCCACCGCGGAGTCATTGGCGCGAATGCGGATCACGTAGTCGCCAGCCTGACTGAATGTCGCGGTGGTATTGCCGACGCCGCCGGTCGGCGCAAGACGGTTGGTGGCAACACTGAAAGCCACGATGCCTGGGCCCTGGTGCTTGAACCAGGTGAGATCAACAGGCGTGCCAACGCGAACACCGCCCGCGCCGGTCGAGCCCGTCTTGGCATCGTCCTTTACCGTGACGGTCAGCGCGAGCGGCTTCCCTACAGCCGTCGTGAGCAGTCCTCCCGTGACACCCAATGGCCCGCGGCCCTCGCGCCCGCCCACGTCGACCGTCAGCGCCGGCGGTGTGTTGTCAGAACTTGCCTCACCTTCAAGCGCGTCGATCTGCCAATCGGGATTGAGGTTGCCGGGGATGGCGAAGGTCTGACCGCGATCCACGATGGTCCACACCACTTTCTTGTTGCCAAAGTCTGCGGGGACGACAACAGCAAACACCCCCCAGTGCCGTCGCGGCGCGAAGGATGTTGGCTGCCCCTGATTTCGAGGACCGGGCGCAACGAAATTGTCGTCGCCGATGGCGACGTCCATTCGCTCGGCCGTATTCCGATTGTAGTAGCCGAACGAGAGGCTGTAGGTACCGTCGCTGTTACGGTACCACCCCTCGAAGACCGGAGTCACGGACTGACCGCTTGGGCTGCTCGGTGAGAGTGATCGCTGCGCCTGGGCGGGCGCTGGCAAACACCAGACGAGGAGCGCGAACAAGACTCGTTGAGGGCGCATGGGGGAGGGGGCGGGAGGGGAGGTCCGAAGGTTGTAAGTACGCGCGAAATCGGCGAGAGCGAAAGGGAGGGGCAGTAGGGAGTACTAAGTACTGAGAACTGAGTACAGACCTGCAGTAGGGGGTACTTCTTCCTGCAGTAGGAGGTACTTCTGCCTGCAGTAGGGAGTACTGCGTACTGCAGTAGGAATACTTCCTACTGCAGGAGACAATACCTCCTACTGCAGGTCTGTACTCAGTACTTAGTACTTGGTACTCCCTACTTTGACCTCCCCCCCCTCCGGTGGTGGTGAAGGCGTGGGTTCGCGCGGTTCTGAGCACTCGCCGGGGGTCCGTTCTGCGCAGTGAGTGTGCTGGTCGTCAGCGCCAGCGGCCATGTGCTGATCAGCGCGACGGCAAGGGATCGAGAGGACACGAAAGCGCCGGACGTGGCACGCGTGCAACCGCGCGCCGCACGTGGAAAGGACAGGGGGGACTGCTGCCAAGAGAATACCACGATGTCCCCTACCCTGCACGCCTCAGGGCACGTCGAACTTCCTGAGCGCCTCTGGCGCATTTGTGCACCGGAGTAAGGTTAGTGGGGTAGCAGTATCAGATAACGGCACCGCGCGCCGCGCCGCGAGGCCTGCCTTCTCACACCGTTAACAGGGGCATCGACATCGATGGCGACATCCAATCGAGTGGTTCGTGAAGGTGTTTCCGCTGGGCTGATTGGTGCCAGCGCTATCGCCGTGTGGTTCGGCATCCTGGACGCCGTCTCTGGAAGTCTTCTGGCAACACCCGTGATGTTGGGCAAATCCTTCGGGTCGCTCTTTCTCAAGGGTAGCGAACCAGGTTTCGCCGCATCGTTCCTTGGCTATACGGTGCTGCACGTGGCGCTCTTCATCATGATCGGCCTTCTGTTCTCGTGGGTCGTGAACGCGGCCGAGAAGGCGCCGTCTGCGATGATCGGATTTATGGGCCTCTTCGTGGTGTTTGAGGTAGGCTGGGTTGGTTGGACGTCGGTCCTCGCCGAAGGCTTTGGCACGCTCTCCTGGCTTCAGGTCTTCATGGCGAACCTGATTGGTGCCGGCGCGATGGGACTGTACATGTGGCGTCAGCATCCGCGCTTGGCCGGTCGTGTTGGCGACGTGCTTGCCGGCAACGAGGCGTAGTCACCCGCCCGAATTTCGACTGCCCTCGCACAGCGGCCGCTCATCCCCTGAGCGGCCGCTGTGTTATGTGATCAGTACGGCACAGTCGCCGTTCGCCTACGGAACCGCACGATTCATCGGTTTGATTTCATATTCCTTGGGCGGCTCCGCCCCGAGGAGATGCGTTACGAAGTAGTCCCAGCGGCGACGCATCATGTAGTTGGACATCGAGCCATAGCCGTGGGCTTGATTGGGCAGCATCAGCAGGTCGAAATCCTTGTTCGCCTTGATCAGGGCATCGACGACGACCAGCGTATTGTACGGCGGCACGTTGTTGTCCATCATACCGTGCGCCAACAGCAGCTTGCCCTTCAGATTCTTGGCGAAGGTTTGATTGGCTTCGATGTCATAGCTGTCAGTGCCATCAGGCAGTCGTTCCAGCAGACCCTGATACCGCTCGCCCCAATCGTCTTCGTACAGCCGTTGATCATGATTCCCCGATTCCGCGATGCCGACCTTGAAGAAATCGGGATACCGGAACATCGCATCGGCGGTAATGAAGCCGCCACCGGAATGCCCCCACATGGCGGCCTTGTCGATATCGATGCCGGCATACCGGCGAGCGAGGTCCTTCATCCCTGCCACTTGATCCGGCAGCGTGTTGTCGCGACCCATGCGTCCGTAGTATGCGTCATGGAAGGACTTCGAGCGACCGGGCGTGCCGCGCCCATCGATCGACACCACGATGAAGCCCAGTTCGGCGAGCGCCTGCTTGTCGCCGCGCGCAACCGTGAAACCGCGCGAGCCCACGCTGCCGCTCTGCGGTCCAGGGTACGCCTGATTGATGATCGGATAGCGTCGCGTAGAGTCAAAGCGCGTGGGGCGAAACATCATACCATACAGATCCGTGACGCCGTCGTCCGCCTTCACCGTGATCGGGATTGGTGGCTTCCACCCGGTTGCCACGAGCCGAGTGATGTCGGCCTTCTCGAGCGGCATGAGCATCGCTCCGTTGCCAGCGCGCAGCACAACGACCGGTGGCACATCTGGCGAAGAATATGTGTCGATGAGATACCGACCGCTTGGCGACAGTTGCATCGTATGATCACCAACGTCCGGTGTCAGCGGCGTGTGCGTCTTGCCGTCGAGCCCGATTTTGTAGTAGTGCGCGAAGTACGGATCTTGCCCCTTCTCGCGACCGTATGCCGCATACCAAACGGTGCGGGTTTTCTCATCGATCCGCGCGATCTGCGTCACGGGCCCATTGCCGCTGGTGATTTTGCTCTTCAGTTGCCCGGTGGTGAGGTCGTAGAGGTACAGCTGCCCCCAATCATCGCGCTGTGAGTACCATACGATTTCTCTGGTGGGCCACAACACGCGCCATCCCGTTCGTGATTCAAAGTGCGTGGCGACTTTTTCTTCGAACAGCGTGCGCACGGCTCCCGTCGCTGCATCCGCCACACGAAACGTGGCACTCTTGTGGTCGCGCGACGTCGAGACGAGAGCAAGCGTTGAGCCGTCGGGACTCCAGTTGTAGTCGGCCATCGTGATATTGTCGCCAATGGAGCCACGATGATAGTCGGGTGCCATTTGCAAACGTACGACCGTGCCGGCGTCGACGTCGATGATCACGCGCGAGAGCATGGCCACCACGCTGTCGCCCGGTAGTGGATACTTCCAGGATTTCAGGACGGGATGCCCCACCTTCATCTCGACGAGAAACATGTCGCCGACGTTGCGCTCGTCTTGCTGCTGCGTGACCAGTTTCTTCGAGTCGGGTGACCAGAGCAGCATAGCCCGATCGCTTGACGCCCATCCGGCGTTGTCGGTGGCGTAGCCAAAATTGGGCTCGCCGTCCTTCGTGAGCGGCTTTTCCTGTCCGGTCGCGACATCGCGCACCCACAGATTCCAGTTCCGAATGAAAGCGGCACGCTTTCCGTCCGGCGATAACACCGACCCTCCCGCGCCGCCACCGCGCCCCCCTCGCCCACCCGCAGCAGAATCGATCGTCGCCGGCACGCCAGGGCAGTTGGTGCGCGAGACCATGCAGACGACCTTGAGCTTCCTGGCAGGGTCGATCAGAACCACCTGAGTGCCATTCACATCCGACGTGCGATACCAGAATCGTTCATCAGGCAACCACGTTGCCGCGACCGAACCTCCGACCATCAGGCCCGCAAGACTCGGCGCGAGTTGACCGGCGGCACGGTCGTAATCGGCAGTGCTGAGGACGCGCGGCGCCGATTGCGCCGCGAGCGATATCCCGGACAGGGACAGGGCGAGGAGGGCGAGACAAGCGCGTGGGCTGGAAGCGTGGAGCATGGGTTTCTCAGAAGGTTCGGGCTTCGGCGAAGCAACGCGGCCACTGCGGCCGTCGACGACACACGGCCGACAGGTCATTTTACCACGGGGTGGCAACGCTCGGATAGCCGGATCGGCCTCTCCAGCTCGACACGGGCCGGGAGTATCGACGACCAGGTCGCCACGGGAAGGACCGGGTGGTTCGGGATAGGCGGGACTTTCGGCAACGTTTCAGGGCCGGCGCCCGTTACACGCAGAGTTTGCCGTCTTTCGACGTTCCCACGTCCCACTCAGGTCGCTCTCCAGACACCGCCTATGCGATTGCGTTTCGCCGTTCCGATATTGCTCCTCCCGCTGTCCCTGCATGCTCAGCCGCCCGGTCGCCCGCCCGGGACAGGCGGTCCTCCAGGCGGAGGCCGCCCAGAGGGCGTCGCGCCGGCGCCCCTCCCCGACAGCCTCCTGCAAACGTCACTGCGTGTTTTCCTCGACTGTCAGGGCGGCGTGCGCGGGTGTGATCGTGATTTCTTTGTGCAAGAGCTCAACTACGTGAATTGGGTGCGCGACCGTTTTGACGGCGATGTGCACCTCCTCATCACCACGCTGAACGCGGGGAATGGTGGCCGCGAACTCACCGTCAATTTTATCGGTCAGAAGAAGTACCTGGGCAAGCTCGACACCCTGGTCATCAGTACGCTCCCGAACGACGCCGACGATCAGGTGCGTCGCGAATTGTTGCGTACCTTCCAGCTCGGGCTTGCGCCCTATGTGGCGCGCACGCCGATCTCCTCGCGCCTTCGCATCGGACTGATTGGCGGCGCAGTGCCCCAACGCGCCAATCCGAAGAATGTGAAGGATCCGTGGAATTTTTGGCTGTACCGCGTGGACGGCAACATCGCGGCAAACGGTGAGCAGTTGGTCAAGTCGCTCAATCTTTCCGGATCAGTGTCCGCTGCTCGAACCACCGAAAAGTGGAAGATCAACCTGGGAGCGACCACCGGGTACAATGAGCGCGACTTTAAGGTGTTCGTACCCAGTACGACGGTGCCGGGCCGGCGCGACACCGTACCCGTCATCGTGCTTCAGCGGAGCGCCAGCGCCAATGCCCTTGTCGGCCGCACGATCACCAATCACCTCACCTTGGGGTTGAAAGCGTCGGGGGGCTTCTCCGAAATCCTGAATCAGTCGCTGTCGATGCGAGTGGCACCAGCGCTCGAGTACAACGTGTTCGATTGGAGTGAGGCCACACGGCGACAGCTCACGGCTCTCTATTCATTCGGTGTCAATCGGTACGGCTACTACAACACCACGATCCTCGGCGAGGACGACGAAACGCGACTCAATCAGACCTTGCTGTTGTCGCTCGCCAGCCGCCAGAAGTGGGGCAATACGAATGTGTCGCTGGAAGGGTCGCATTACCTCCACGATGCCAGCCGCAATCTGCTGACGCTGTCCGGCTTCGTTGACCTGCGACTCGGACGCGGCTTTTCGCTCAACTTCCGCGGATCGGCGTCTCGCGTGCGCGATCAGATCTACATCTCGGCCGCCGGGCGGACGGAGCGCGACATTCTGACACAGCGCCAACAACTGCAAACCAACTTCCGGTATAATATTTTTGCCGGAATGGGCTATACCTTCGGCTCCATTTACAACACCATCGTCAATCAGCGATTCGGCTCGTTGGGGGAGACTGGTCGGCGCTTTGGTTTTGGCGGCTTCGGCGGGTGACGGCAAGGGGTCAGTAGTCCTGTAACCTCTGCCACGGCGATCTCGCTCTCAGGATCGCTGTGGCGGAGGAGGCCGGTAAATGGCTACGGCACGCCTGCGCCGGAGGTCAGCGCCGCGCGCGATCCTGTCGCCCGCTCAAGGGCGCTGATCACGATTCCCGAGGTCAGCACCGCCGGCAGAAGCGCGGCGGGCTTGCTCTGGTCGGCAGGATAGAGAGCGTACAGCGGCACCCCGCTCCGTCCAAAGGCAGCCAATGCGGCAGTAATCTCCGCATCACGCGAGGTCCAATCCGCGCGCAGTAAGAGGACGTTACGCTGGGCAAAGGCCCGCTCGACGGCGTCGGTCTGCAGCGCGACGCGTTCGTTGACCTGACAACTCAGGCACCACGCCGCCGTGTAGTCCACGAACACCACGCGCCCCGAGTCCCTTGCGCTCGCAACGCGGGCCGCGGACCACGGCTCCCATCCTGGCGGCGTCACTGCGGCCGTTATTGTCGCGGCGGGTTGCGCGGCAATGACCGCGCCACCGGCACCGATAGCGAGGACCATCGCGGTGAGCGCAAAGCTCGCCGTGCCGGCGCGGCCCAGCAGTTGTAGGCGGCCTGCCATCCACGCAGCGAACGACAGCGCGATGGCGAACAGGAGGGCGAGCGCAACCTGATCGCTCCCAGCCTGCCGACCAAGCACCCACAACAGCCACACCGCCGTCGCGTAGAGCGGAAACGCGAGCACTTGTTTGAGCGTCTCCAACCACGGCCCGGGACGCGGGAGCACGCGTAGCAACGACGGGCTCGTGACGAAGAGGATGTATGGCGCCGCCAACCCGAGACCCAGCGCAGTGAACACAGCGAGTCCGACGAGGGCGTGCTGCGTCAGCGCGTATCCAAGCGCCGCACCCATGAACGGCGCCGTGCAAGGAGTCGCAACAACCACAGCCAAGAGACCCGTGAGGAACGAATCGACGTAACGCTCCCCTGCCCCGACCGCCCCCAGCTGCGTGAGACGCATGCCCATCGCAAACACGCCACTCAGGTTGAGCGCAAGCGCAAAGATCACCAAGGCGAGCACCGAAACAACGGCGGGAGACTGGAGTTGGAAACCCCATCCGAGTTGCGCGCCACCGGCGCGGAGCGCAAGCAGCGTACCAGCCAATGCCCAAAACGTGGTGAGCACGCCAAGCGTGAAGACCAGCGCGTGACGACGTCCAACGGAGGCGCGAGTCCCTGTTGCATCGCCGCCGCGCTCGACGAATGCCAGGATCTTGATCGACAGCACCGGAAAAACGCACGGCATCAAATTGAGCACCACGCCGCCGAGGAAGGCGAAGAGCATCGCGACCCACAGGCCAAGGTGTGGTTCCTGCGTGTTTCCGAGCTGAATGGGCGGCGATGGTTGCGTCCCGTTCGCCGTGCGCGTCGCCGGAGGCATCGAGGCACCGCCGGTGCTGGTCGCTTGCGCACCACCTGTCAGCGCGAGGAATCTCGCCTTCTGCTTCGGCGACAGACGTGCGATCGGCACATCGATCTGATATCCCGCATCGGTCCTGTGTACATCCGCAAGCAGCACCCCACGCAATCGCGAAAGAGTGTCAGGGAGCCGTCGGTGCGCCGTCATCGAGAGTAGAACGCTGTCGCCAAGTACCACGACACGCTGTGGCGCCGCGTGCTCCAACACCCCGGTGGAATCGGGGATGAGGTACGCGGCGCGCAGCACGCGCGGCTCCGACGCCGACGCACGGATCATCATGAAGAGGCTCGCGCTGTCGCGCCACGCCGATGCCGTAAACGAGGCCGCGGAACGGACCAACGTCGCGCGTGCGGCACTGATCGACGGAGCCCAGCGCGTTGGCGACACCAGGGAGGCGACGCGACTCGTCAGCGCGACCCGCGCGCTCGCTGGCAAGCACACCTCGGCGCAGACGAGAAAATCGACATCGGCCGACAGCGTGAGCGCGCTCCCAACCGGCACGTCGGCCGCAATCCGTACGTCCGCGAGGACCATCAGGTCGCGCTCGTACCCGAAACTCATCAGCGGCGGCTGCGGCAACAGATGCGGCGTGGGAAAGCGGAGTGCACCAACCGTCACGCCTTTTGGTACGGTCCACTTGGCAGTCAACGGCAGGCCAGCATCGCCGGGATTCGTCCAGTAGGTATGCCAGCCCTCGTCCATCGTCACGCGGAGCGCCACCGTCGTGGTCGCGCCCGGTCGGAGCGCACTGGATTCAGCAACGAGCGCAATGTCGCTATGTGGTGTCAGGTCTTCGGGGCCGACTGCGCCTCGCGACTGCGCGGGCAGCGGGTGCGACGACAGGCACAAGCTCATGACGCTCCCAAAGAACAGGGCCATACGCTCGGGGCGCTGGTTCATATCTGGGCAAGAATGAGGAAAGCGATTTACGTCGCGGAGCGGTCGACAACAGCACAGCTAGACACGTGCGCCTCGTTGAGTTCCCCCACAGGTAAACGAGAGATCCGTACGTCACGATGAGCTTCCCTCGGAACTTCCGGGGTTCCTGGCGTATAGCTTGGCGGATCCGCGTTGCCTCAAGGCAAGGGATCGGTCCAACATCATCTTACCCCGAAACGCCATGCCCCGCACCGTATCGTCCCAAAGAGCCCTTTGGCAGGCAATTGTCCCGTTGGCGCTAGCCGCCTCCACCCTGACTGCGGCGCCTGTGGCTTCCGCGCAGGGCAGCGCCATACTGGGCCCTGTTGACGGAAAGGAGTTGGCCGAAACCGACCTCGAGCGCGTGGTCGTGGGCAAAGTGGCCCCTGACTTTACTCTCGCCAAGATGGGGGGAGGAACGGCAACGCTCTCGTCGATGCGCGGAAAGAAGAACGTCGTGCTCGTCTTTTATCGGGGCTACTGGTGTCCGTTTTGCATTACGCAGCTGAAAGAGATGCGGTCGCTGTTGAGCGAGGAGCTCAAGAAAGACACCGAGCTCCTGGTGGTCTCGATCGATGACGACAAGGGCATGGAGACCGCGGTCACGCGCATTTCGGCGGACGGGACCACACCCGACTACACGTTCCTTTCCGATCCGACGCACGCCGTGATTGCCCGATACGGCGTCATGAATCCGGCAGGCAGTCGACGTGGCATCCCGCATCCGGCCACCTACGTGATCGACAAGAAAGGGGTCGTGCAATGGCGCGATGTGCAAACCGACTACAAGATTCGGCCGACCAACAGCGCCGTGCTCACGGCTGTAAAGTCCCTGTCGTCACGCTAACCTTACCCGCCCTCAAGGGTACACGATATGCGCTGGCTCTTCTTGGCGATCTTCCTCTCGATGCTTGGGGGGGCGCTTCAGTCTTGCCTCACTCAAAGGGCACGTCGTGCTGCTCAACTTCCGGGTGTTCACCTGTGACAACTGCACCAACTCACGACCCTACTCGCCGAATAGTGCTTCTCAGAGCCCATCGGATCATGCGTAGCGGCGTCCAGGTGTGTCGTCGGCATCTTCGTTCCGTGTCGCGCGGGGGGCTGTTTGCGGCGGTATTCGTGGGCTGCACGGCAGCGGCCGATGGCGAGATCGCCCACAACGACTTAGTGTCGTTGGTGGTCGTGACGGTGAGCGGGGAGCGCACGCTTCGTTTGGATCCGGCACCTGGCGCACAGATCAACGCGCGTCTCCCGCCCACCGTCGAGTTCAGTCCAACAGCACGGATACAGCTGTCCAGTCCGCTCCAGACGGCGGACAGCAGCTACTTTGTGGGCAGTGCATCGGCCTCGATCGGTGATGTCCGTGCGCGACGTGGGGTGCTCAAGGCCAGCGTGTGCCCCGCCGCGATCCGTGCCTGCAAGTACGTAGAATTGCCGGTGGTGCTTCCGTAGTCGCGGAGTTGTGATCTACATTCGGTCATGACTGAACTCTTCACACATTCGTGGGCCGAGGCGTGGGGCGCGGCGCTCAATCAGAGCGAGGACTATCGCAAAGCAGGCAAGTCCTGGGAAGGCGCCATCGTGCTGGAGGCACTGGCCGACGCCAGTCGCGGCTTGGCCAGCACCGCTGCGGTGTTTCTTGACCTGCATCGAGGCGCCTGTCGCGAAGCACGCCTCGCCACCGACGCGGATCTCCGCACCGCGAACTATGTGCTGAGCGGCCCGCTCGCCGTGTGGCTCACCGTGCTGGATGGCGAGATCGCGCCCACGATGGCGCTCCTCCGTGGGAAACTCAAACTCAAGCGAGGGTCGTTAGCCGGTCTGTTGCCGCATGTGCAGGCAGCGACCGCGCTGGTCCGTGTTGCACAGACTGTGGTGACCGATACGTCGCGCACGCCGGCTGGCGCCGTTCCCGCTCCCAGTGCACCGTTGGCGCCTCAAGTCGCAACACTTCCGGTCGCTCCACACGCACGACAGACCATGCAGAGCACGAGCCCTGTTGGGCTTCGATACGATCTGTTCCCGATGAAGCTCTGGGACAAGGCCAAACGCCTGGGGATCTGGAATCCCGCCGATATCGACTTCTCGCAGGACACACGCGACTGGCACGCCCTGTCCGACGGCGAACGTGATCTCCTGTTGCGACTCGCGGCGCTCTTTCAGGCCGGAGAAGAAGCAGTCACGATCGACATCCTCCCGTTGCTCGACGTCATTGCCAGTGAAGGGCGCCTGGAAGAGCAGCTCTACCTCACCTCGTTCCTCTGGGAAGAAGCGAAGCACGTCGAGGCGATTCGGCGTTTTCTCGACGCGGTTGGTGCGCAGGGACACGACCTCGCACACTTTCACTCGGCATCGTATCGCACGATTTTCTGCGAGGCGCTGCCGGAGGCGATGTCGCGGCTGAGAACGGACCGATCGCCGGTTGCACAGGCGCGCGCGTCAGCGACGTACAACATGATCGTCGAAGGCGTATTGGCGGAAACCGGATATCATGTCTTTCACCGTATTCTCACCGATCGCAACATCATGCCGGGGATGCAAACGGTCGCCGGATACCTCAAGGCAGATGAGTCGCGTCATCTGGCCTATGGTATCTACCTGTTGTCGCGCCTGACCGTAGAGCACGGCGACGTCGTGTGGGACGCGATCGTGGAACGCATGAACACGCTGCTCGATCCGGCGATCGCCATCATCGGTGAAGCCTTTGCCGCATACCCGGAGGATGCGGTGCCTTTTGGCCTCACGCCGGATCCCTTTATCCAGTATGCGATGGGCCAGTTTCAGAAACGCATGGATCGTGTCGAGCGCGCGCGCCGGGAGTCGATCGCCGAATTGGATGGACAAGACGCCGACGAAACCGGCGACACGCGCGAGGGGTGAGGGACGCCTGAGTCACGCGGGAAGGTCACGGGGCCAGGCCAACGGGATGCCTTCTCGAATTAACTGCGACTGATAGTCTCGCAGCTGCAGAGAATTGTGACGAACCGCCCGCGGCATGGTGTTTCGTTGGTGGCAGAATGCCACCAACGCGCCAACGCTTTCGCCGATATTCCATTCAATCGGGTGCAGCCGATAGCAGCCATTCGTGAGGTGTGTCACGCCGAGATTCTTCGCCGCAGGCAACAGATTCTCCATTCGTCGCGGGATCAAGGCGCCCAGCGGAATCTGAAACGGCAACGTACTCCCGTAGCGCCCGCGATCTCCGCGCGTGGTGAGATGCAGGTCCATGCTATAGTGGCCAATGCCGACCGCATCGTCGTAGCGCATTGCCCTCACCGTCTTTTCAGCAAGGCCCGTGTCACGCATGCGCGACTCGGTCGTGACGTGCTGTTCCAGGACCGTCGTCTCGGCCAGGATCCGGCGGCTCTCGCGAATGTAGGGGTGCATCGCGAATCCGTCGGTGGTCCCAACGATGTCCGGACGCAAGCGGAGGCCTTTCCAGCCTGCACCACCGTCCGGGCGTGGCGCCTCCGTTTGCAGCCAATACAAGAGCGAGAGACTGAGTGCCTTGGCGTCTGCGATATGGCGTGCGGCCGTCGCGTCGCTCACGTCGATGACCGTGCCAAAAGAATAGTCGTTCTGCCCCCAATTCACGAGCGTAACATCGCTGGCAAACGCTCCCGGGACAAACAGATCCCGATCGAGCACTCGACGATAGGACCAATAGCCGTTCCGCGCATCCGGGCTGAAGCCAATCCGCTTGTTGGCTGGCTCGTCGAAGCTCAGCATGCGATACGATTGTCCATCGTCAGCGACGAGCCTTTTGTCTCGCCAGGAGGCGTAGTGCGCCGGCCTCTCGATCGCATGATCTTCACCGCGCAGATAGTCCATGGCGAAGCACATGGTAAAGCCCTGCACGTTGTCGGGTTGGTACTCCGACTTGGCATGCGGCTCGCCGGTCATTGCCTGCGACTCGGCGCCCACCACGTACTCCGTTCCCGTCATGGGCAGCAGATCGCCACGCTCGGTCGCGTCGACGAAGTACGGGGCATGTAACGAGAGCTCGTGGCCTGTTTCAGTGTCTCGGACCGATATCACACGGACGCGATCGCCGTGCACATCAGCGCGGACCGCCCTGTGCCGCCGCAGGATACGCAACCGACCGTTCGCCACGTATGGGGCGAGCGTATCCTCAAGCACGGCCAGCATCACGCGCGGCTCCGCGCCGATGCGCGAGACCCAACAGCTTCCGGGATTGAGTCGTGTATTCGCGCGCGCGCGATCCGTGAGGGGGAAATGTCGCCGATAGTGATCGCGGATCGCGCGACGCAGCGCCTGATAACTCGACGTGGCACCGATGGTTTCGACCCACTGGTTTTCATCGGGCGGTACTGCCTGCTGCGTCAGTTGGCCACCAATCCAATCCGTCTCCTCCGTCATGATGACGCGCAGCCCGCCTCGCGCGGCACTGAGCGCCGCCGCGCAGCCGCCCACACCACCGCCGATGATCACCACGTCAGCCGACAACTCGTTTGGACGTTGGCCGACGCCACGTCGAGACAGGCGTTGGCAGCCTGAACTCCACGCGAGGAGCGATGTGGCGACCGAGAGCTGTTTCAGAAACTCGCGTCGGTCCAGCGGCGACCGTGGCATGGCTTAGCGCGACCGCATCACAACACCGCTGCGGCCGCTCATGATCGCGTGCACTTGCGCCGACACCTGAACGTGAACGTATACTTCGAGGCCGATGATCTCGTTGAGGCGCACACAGGTATCGGGGCAGCAGGGCCGAACACACAGGGGACGGTGCGTGGAACAACGCTCGCAAGACATTCGCAGTCAAGGAGGGGCGTGGCTCCGAAACGCGCGGCGGCTCGCCAGCACGGGTTTGATAGCCTCACCGCTCTGCGCGCAAGAGGCCAGCCGCCCGATCGCGTCGCAAAACCCATCGCCCATGGTCGAGTTGACGCGAGCGCATGAGCGCCTCACTCCTCATCCCCGCGATAGCGTCACGCAGTCATTCTCAGGCCCGGCTGGCAAGCCGGTTGACCTGTTCGTGCCCAGCCAAGCACGTGGGCGCGACCGATTCGACCTCGTCATACACTTTCATGGGGCGTCGTGGCTGGCGCATCAGGCCGCGGCCTCAGTTGACGACCGGGTTGTGACGGCCGTGGTAAACCTTGGCGCCGGCTCCGGCGGGTACGATCGTGCCTTCTCCCAACCCGCGTCCTTCGATTCGTTGCTCTCGCAGATCGAGCGAGAGGTCTCTGGCAGCGCTCGAGCAACATCGGCGCGTCACGTCACCCTCGTCGGGTTTTCCGCGGGCCACGGTGCGGTCCGCGCGATACTGCGAACGCCACGTCACTTCGCACGGATTCAGGCCGTCATACTGATCGACGGAATGCACACGTCGTACATTCCCGAAGGCACTGTGCTGGATCGTGGTGGCACGATCGATACCACCAACCTCGTCGCCTTCGCACATTTTGCACGAGCCGCGATCCGCGGCGAGAAACGGTTCGTCGTGACGCACTCCGAAATCTTTCCGGGGACCTTTGTCAGTACCACCGAGTCCGCCGATTGGCTGCTGCGAAGCGTCGGGCTGAAGCGTTCGCCTGTGCTGCGCTGGGGACCGAGAGGGACACAACAGCTGAGCGAGGCGCGAGCCCGCGGGTTCGAGCTGCTCGGCTTCGCCGGAAACTCGGCGCCTGATCATATCGACCAGCTCCACGCGATGCCCGAGCTGCTGGCGCGCGTGTTAAAGCCGTGACCGCGCACGCACCACAGCCTGTTCGGGCGCCCGGACGTCCCGATCCTGATATCCTCTTCTTCCGTAAGAATCTTTTTGAGAATTTCGCCAAGACGTGAGAATCCTCAGCGCTGCCTTGCGTACTTAGCGTAGTGCGGCCGCCGTGTCACCACCCACCTTTGCTCCCATCGAATGCTCGACCGCGGTACCGACTCATCCGAGCGCCTTCGTGCCAAGGCAAAGCCAACGGGCCACGGCGATGCCGTGTCGTTGCGTTTGATGCGTGATGATGTCGGCGTGTCGTTGGGAACGGACGAAACGGTGCCTGGTGCTGGGCCGGAGCACGCCGAGCTCTCGCCTGCCCTTGAGGACGTCGTTCGTCGCTTTGGGAGTTTTATGCGACGGACCGCGCATCGCCACAGTATTGATACGTCGGAGCTCGACGATGTCGTGCAGGAAGCGCGCGTCAGGTTGTGGAAAGCGCTTGGCACGAGCGAGAGTATTCGCCAGGCTCCGGCGTCATACATCTATCGTACCACCATGTCGGCAGCGCTGGACTTCCTGCGCCGGCGCCGTGCCCGTAGGGAGCAGTCATTCGATCCGACGGAGAGCACCACCGCGCTGCCATTCATCGCCAAGGAAACTGCTGACGGAGCGTTGATCGAACGCGAGACGCGTGACGCGGTGACGAAAGCCGTTGACCTGCTTGTGGAATCACGACGTGGCGTAGTGAAAATGTATCTTGCCGGGTATGATCGCGAAGAGATCGCCGACCTGCTTGGCTGGTCAGAAGCAAAAACCCGCAACCTGCTGTACCGCGGCTTGGCCGACGTACGCCAGACCATGGTATCGTGGGGCTATGGCCCCGGAGCCCATACGTGAACGAACATTCTATGCGCGATGCCTACGATCAGGCGTTGCGCTCGCGTGATACCGCCGAACGGTCGGCCAAGCTGCCGCTTGATCGACTCGAATCGCTTGTGTCCCGTGACGGGAGCGAAGCCGAGCGGCTTCGCGCGCTTGATGTGGCAATGTCCAGCGCCGAAGGCCGTCGCGAGTTTGAGGTAGCGTGGGCCGCGGCACGTGCGGCTCGAGCGCCCAGAAAGAAGTTTGTCGTGCCACGTTGGACGGCGGCCGCGGCCGCGTTGGTGTTCTCCGTGAGTCTTGGCCTGCTGTGGCAAGTCCGCACGCAGGTAGCCGACGTTACGGAAACTATGCGCGGCACCGAGTCTCCCATCGTGCTGATTTCTCCGCGCGGCGATCAGGTTGGCGCGTCAGGTGAGCGTTTTGCGTGGCATCGGGTACCGACCGCGCGCGACTACACGTTGGTCATCGTTGATCGAGCGGGCAATGAAGTGTTTGCCTCGAGCACCACCGACACGCTGGTCCGTCTGCCGGATTCAATTGTGCTGCAGGCTGGCACCGAATACCTCTGGTGGGTGCAAGCGCAACTCACGGACGGAAACCAACTCTCCGCAGTGACCGAAACCATTACGGTGTCCAGGCACAAACCCTGAAGTGCGTCGCCGTATGTGCGACCGAGCAGGAAGACCAACCGGAAGCGACGGCGTTCGCTACGGCGCTGTCGCTTTTGCCTTACTCCATGGTAGCGGGCCGGAACGGATCGGCGTCAGCGGTACGCGAAGATCGCCGTCGCCCACGACGACGAAGGCGGCCCAGACAGACGGTGGCACGTCGTCGCGCAGCGCATCCAGCTTCGCGCGCCTGAGCGCAGTCGAGACACCAACGCCCGTGGCAAGATGTGAGTAGAAGCGATCAACCATTGGCAGAATGGACGCATCTCCGATCGGCCAGTGCGTCGCCACCACCGCAGCCGCGCCTGCCTCCAGCAGCGGCGCCGTCAGGCCGCGCAATCCTTCCCCGCCAAGAATCACGCCGCCCACCGTGCGGCATCCCGACAGCACCACCAATGCGCGGCGCAGCCGAAGTGCGCCGAGTTCATCGGGGCCGACGCGTCCGTCGTCGTCCATGCCCGGCGTGAGCGCCACCGCATTCCGTTGCAAGCTCCGATCATCGACAATCGCGTGCGTCGCCAAATGCAAGACACGCACGTTGGCCAGCGTCGCCGTTCGTAGCGCGCGCTCCGTGGCAAGACCGCGTACCAACACCGTCGACGATGTGGAGTATCGCGCCACCCGACGTGCTTCGTCTCCCGAATACGGGAGCCGAGGCATGCCGCGCACCTCGTCGGCCGCTGTCGGCGCGCTCGACCGCGTTCCCGACGGAATGTTGCCGTAGAGCGCGTCTCCGAATGCCAAAAGGGTGCCTTTCGTCGGCGTGTGGTCCGCGACCAGGTTCATGGCAAACGTCACTGACGGCACAACGTTGATACTGAATCGTTCAACCACGTAGCGACCATCTGACAGCTGCAGGGCATCAAACGGTACACGAAAGAGCGACAGCTCGGGAACAATCATCAGGCGCGTCACCGATGCAGGCAACGACGCGAGCGCAGGATTGAGGACCGCATCGCCGAGTTGACGGGCAAGCGCGGCAGGCTCCGCGCCGTCAGACGTCAACCGGATGTAGCGATCCAGTCGGGTCGCAATCGAATCGATTGGCGCAAGCAACCGCACGGCGACCGTCCCCTTGGTAACCACGAAGACCGTCGTGGCGGCCGCGCCGCGCCCCGCCACGAACGCAAGCAGTGCCGTTGAATCATCGAGTCGCGCTTGTACATCGGAAACGGTGGTGCGTGCGCTCGACTTCCGGAGTCGTGCAAATGTAATCGCCTCGCGTTGCAGGTCGCTGCTGAGCGCGGCCTGTTGCAATGCCACCGTTGTCAGTTCGCGAGCCCGGGCCGACTCCGCCAGCGCGAAGGCTATCGAGATGCGACCGGCCCTCACGAAGCGCTCAACCAACGCGGGGAGTTCCTGACCAATGTTTCCCCAGGGAAGCCGCGCCGCTGCGACACGCAGTCGGACATCTTTGTCGTCAAACTCATCACGCCACGCAGCAAGGATACGCATCGCACGTTGCACCGCGCGCTCAGCGGCCTCGTAGTCATCGCGTCGAGACGCCACATCGGCCACGCGAATCCAATAGCTGTAGCCGAGAGAGCCGTCCAGCGAATCACGCCGCGGTACGCTACGCAGCAGCGAATCGGCCTCGTCCAGGTTTCCGCGCGCCAAGGCGACTCCCGCCTGGTGGTACGGAAGCTCGGCCTTCCAACCGCGATTGCGCGTCGCGGTCGCCAGCTGCGTGGCACGGGCGATCGCTCGGTCCGCTTCGTCAAGCCGCCCTTGGCGGAGTTCAAACTGCGCGAGCGTGCGTAAGGGCGCTACATTCGACGCCGGTTGTGCCAACTGTACATACAAGTCGATGGTTTCCAAAAGCCCGGCTCGCGCGCCAGATACATCGCCGAGTGCCTCGGCGAGGGACGCTTGTAGATACCGGGACGCGGCAATCCCCCAGCGATCACCAGCTGCCCGATGCATTGCGAGGGATCGGTCAAGATACTCCCGTGCTGTGGTGAAATCGTTCAGCGCACTCGCAATCTCTCCCATACCCTGCAATGCCCAGGCCTCGGTCGACGCACTACGACTCCGCTGAGCGCGACTGATGGCTTCGGCATAGTCGCGCCGCGCCTGCGAGAGCTCACCGCGCTCGAATCGGACATATGCGGTGCGCTGCAGTGTACCGGCCAATGCGTTATCCGCGTGCAGGCGTCGGAGCCAATAGCTGGCGCTGTCGAGATTCTTGACCGCGTCATCGAAATACCCGCGTGTCGACAGGCGCTGCGAAAGCCGTATACGACACTCGGCGTACACGTGCCAAGCCTTCGACCGCCGCGCCAGTGCAATGCCGTCGGACAAACGCCCTTCCGACGCCGTATCGCCCGTTTGCGTCGCAAAGCTGCCCTCAAGACACAGGCGGAGAGACTCTTCAGCAGGCGTCGCCTTTGGGTACGTGGCGCGGCTCTCGCGGAGCAGCTCGATGCCCACGCGCGATCCGCGTGTTCGCGCGCGAAGTTGCGCCAAGGCCACCAACACGCTGGATTCCAGGCGCGCTGATCCGATCGTTCGTGCATCGCGCTGCGCCTGCTGCAGTGCGCTGTCGGCCCTGGAGACGTTCACGCCAAGCAGCCCGCTGACAAGACCGACACGCCCCATAACGGTATACTGATCGACAGGACCTGACGTTGGCTGCGCTGCATTTTCAACACCAACCAGGCGCACCGCCAAGGAGTCGGCCCGCTCAAAGCGATAGGTGAGCCGCGCCAGCGTAGACAAACCAAGCAGCGCCGCGCGCGCCGTCCTCTTGTCACCAAGCGCGCGCACCCAGCTTCCCTCTACTACCGCCACACTGTCCATCTCAATCGCGCGACTGGCGCGGCGTAGTACATCGAAGGCCCGCCCATCGAGTGGCGGAGCGACAATGGCGATGGCAAGAAGCGCGGCGCAAAGCGACATAGCACAGCTCGTGATGAGGGCAACGAACGACGCGCGGCGTCGCGCCAGCACGTCTTTGAATACAATGGGCTTCTTCCCCCTCGATTACAAGGTGGGACGCGCGGGTGGCACTTACCGGTCTGGCAGCACGCAGATGGCATCACTGACGATGTTGCTTTCGATCTTTTGCGGCACAAGCACCCGTTGCCCGTTCACAATGTGAACCGTGCCACCAAGTGCCGTGCGCACTTGCAAAAAGAGTTGCAGCCGCCGTCCCGATGGGTTCCCATCACACGTCGTCGTGCCGCGGCCAATCAACGACTGCCACGCGCCCAGGTGGAGCGGCGTCATGTACGGCATCCACAATGCGTTCGCCATGTCGGCGCGAGCGCTGATACGGTACTCCACGGGTCGCGCACCCGCCACCACATGATTGAGCGCCAACACCCGCGCAGCACGCGAGACGGCCGTTGCCGTATCGTTGATGGCCAAACTGGTGAGCACCGATGGCTGAGTCGCGAATGGCGCGGCGACCGGCGGCTGAGAACCGACCACGCGCGGCAGTGCTGCAAGCAATATCACGGCTGAACGGACGCCTTGTTTCATGTCAGAAGAGACGCGCCCGCGCAGCACGCATTCTCACGTGTCTACGAAAACGTGGGGACAGCGGCGAGGGCCGAAGGCTTGCCGTTTTCCGGCCCGGCTTGTCTCTTCCAAAGATCTCCAACCTCGTGGCACATGCGCGCCTTCCGCACACTTCGATCTGCAGGAATTCTCTCGGCGGTCGCGATCTGCACGCTCAGCGAACCGCCACGCGCTGGCGCGCAGCCGCTGCGCGTCGCCCAGCACACGGTCGTTCGGGCTGCACGGGTGCTCGACGGCACCGGCCGCGTGCTCACCCGACGGGATGTGCACATTGCTGGCGGTCGTATCGTCGCCATCCACCCGTCAACCGGCCTGCTGCCGCGCGGCGGGATTGACCTTGGGAACAGGACCCTGCTCCCTGGCTTGATAGACACGCATGTGCACCTCGGATGGTATTTGACCAGCGCACAACGGCTCCACGAGAACGGCGATAGCGATACGCCGGCCATGGGCGCCCTCCAGCATGCGGGGAACGCATGGGCGACGCTGCGTGCCGGCTTCACCACCGTGCAAAGCATCGGTGAAGCCGACAACGCCGACCTGCGCGACGCCATCAATCGTGGCTCCATTCCCGGGCCGCGCGTGATCACGTCGTTAGGCTCACTCAACGAGCGGAGCGCTGGCGGCTCACCCGACTCGTTGCGCGCCGTCGTGCGTCGCTTCAAGGCGCGCGGCGCGGATGTGATCAAGATTTTCGCGTCGAAATCCATTCGTGACGGTGGCGAGGCGACCATGTCTCCGGCTCAGCTGGAGGCAGCCTGCGGTGAAGCGACCGCGCAAGGGCTGCGTTCAGTGGTGCACGCGCACTCGGCCGAGTCGGTCCAGCGCGCGGCGCGCGCCAACTGCACACAGGTGGAACATGGCGTGTTTGCGGACGACGCCACGCGAGCCGTCTTGGTGGAGCGTGGCACCTTTTTTGATCCGCAGTGCGGCTTGGTCTTCCACAACTACCTCGACAACAAGTCGTGGTTTGAAGGCATCGGCAACTACAACGCGGAGGGTTTCGCCTCCATGGAACGTGCCCTGCCACTCGCCGAAGCCGGGATCGGGTCGGCGAGCCGCACCAATCGTCTCAAGTTGGTGTTTGGAACCGACGCGGTAGCCGGTGCGCACGGACGCAACGCCGAAGAGCTCGTATGCCGGGTTCGTCGTGGAGGACAGCCGGCCATGGAGGCGATCATCAGCGCCACATCGCTGGCCGCCGAATCGCTGCGGCTTGAGAAAGAGCTGGGCCGCGTGGCCATCGGTTATGCGGCTGACCTCATCGCAACCGACGGCGACCCGTCGCAGGAGATTGAAGCCACGCAGCGCGTTCGATTCGTGATGCGGAACGGCGTGGTGTACCGCAACGATCCAAGCGGCACCGCGCCCGGTGTGCGATCCGACAGGGCATCCGGTAGGTTGCCTCCCACGCGGAAGTCCCGGTGAGCGAAACGACGCCATCTCCGGGAAACCGCCGACATTTTTTGAAGTCGGCCACCGTATTGGTCGCGGCCGCTGCCTGCGCGCCTGGGACTGACGCCACCATCACGACCGATAGCCCGCGTGCGCAGCCGCTGCGTGACGCCGATTTGAATTCGGCGCAACTGTCGGCGCTCGCCGAAGCCGTGCTCCCCGCAGCGCTCGGCGCCGAAGGCCAACGCGCCGCCGTCACGGCCTTCGTTGCATGGTGCGATGCGTACGAGCCCGTGGCCGAAGAAATGCACGGCTATGGCTACGCTGATGTGCGCTATCTCCCGGCCGATCCCGTGCCGGCGTGGCGGGCGCAGCTCGATGCTCTCGATCGACTCGCGCAACGTGTTCACCACGCGCCCTTCGCGTCGCGGTCACTCGCTGAGCGACAGGCCCTGGTGGCGCAGGCCACGCGGTCGGTTCGCGGCGAACGATTGCCATCGCCGTTGACGGCGAGCCACATTGCAATCGCGCTGGTGTCGCATTGGGCATCCTCACCGCGTGCGTGGGACATGGCGCTTGGCGTGCAGGTCGCACCGATGACCTGTCGCACGCTGGACGGCGCTGTGCAGAAGCCACTGCCCATCGTGTCTGCGGCTTCGGCAGACTCAGGGGTACGGTCGGGGTCACGCACATGACACAATCGCCACGCACGTTCGAAGCCGATATCCTGATTGTTGGAAGCGGCATCACCGCCGCCATGATGGCGGCGCATTTGGTGGAACACACGTCGCGGTCGATCACCGTCGTCGAGGCCGGTCGCGCGTCGACACCACTCCGTGAGCGCGCGATGGCCCGTGAGCGCTATCTGGCGTACGGGGAGAGTCCGTGGAAGTCAGATCATCTCGATGATCAGAACGCGTTTGGCACGACGTGGGGCTTTTCCCCAAGCATGACCGTCGGTGGATTGGCGATGCATTGGGGTGGTGTATCGCCGCGCTACTCACCGGAAGATTTTCGGTTGCGTTCACTCTACGGCGTGGGCGATGACTGGCCGTGTACCTACGACGATCTCGATCCGTTTTATCAGGAAGCGGAAGAACGCATGGGCGTCGCCGGTGAGCAGGGTCCCGTGGCACTCGATCCGCGCGGCAAGCCGTACCCCATGCCGCCGCTGCCCATCAACTACAATCTGGCGCAATTGCAGCAGTGGGCAGCCAAATCCGACATCGCCACGTGGAGTACGCCGTCGGCGAAAAACTCTGTCGCACGTGATGGGCGTGCGCAGTGTCAGCGGTGCGACACCTGCTATCCGGTGTGTCCGACTGGCGCCAAGTACACGCCGGATATCACCTGGGATGCGTTGGTGCAAAGCAAGCGTGTGACGCTCCTGACCGAAACATTGGTCCGCCGATTGGTCGCCGATCCCAGGACCGGGCGGATCATGCAGGCTTCCGGCAATCGCACGGATACAAGCGGTGAAGCGTTCACGATTTCGGCGAAGACCGTTGTGCTGGCGGCGGGGTTTGTGTGGTCTCCTCACTTGTTGCTGCTCTCGCAAGACAGCGCTCATCCGAATGGCCTGGCGAATCGCAGCGGACTCGTGGGCAAGTATCTCGCGGGCCACCGCAACGTGAACGCCTATCTTCGGGTGCCCATGCCGCTCATCCCGGGCATCAACGTGCAGCATTCGCTGGTCAGCAAGCAGTTCATGCGGCCCCCTCGCTCCTCGCGCTATCTGCGGCACGACCTGAGAGTCTGGGAGTCCAGCGTGGGTCGTGAACCTCGGCTTCGCAACGACAACGGTGACCTGCTCATGGGCGACGCGTTACTCAGCGACTGGAAGCAACGCGCGTCGGGAGCAACGGCGCGGGTCCGCGCGTACTACGATGTGATTCCCGACCGCGAGAGCAAGCTGATACTCGATGACGCGCACAGGAATCGGTTCGGTGATCCGATGCCGTCGGTCAGCTTTCGAGACGCGCCCGAGAGTGCGGCACTCCATATGTGGCAGGAAGAGCAGCTGCGCGCGCTCTTCACACGCATGGCCAAAGCCGGTGGTGGTGACATCCTCCGCATGGAGAATAGCGCCAACGATCTCGGACAAGAGCACCCGGCGGGAGGCTGCCGCATGGGCACCGACCCCATGACCAGTGTGGTGGACGGCTGGGGGCGCGCGCATGACCATGAGAATCTCTGGGTGGCCGGCGCGCCCGCGCAGGTGAGCGCCTCGTGCTGTAACGGCACGCTCACCTTCGCTGCGGTCGGGCTCAGGACGGCGTCGGCGATCGCGCGGGACGTGTCTAGCCCAATTACGCGCTCCGGCGCTCCTTAGCGCACGCGAAAGTCATACACGCGTACATGTTTGGGGTTGTCAAGGTCGGTCCACACGCCCACCAGCATGTTGCGGCGCACGTCCGTCACCGAGAACGGAGCCGGAAGGCGAAGCCGAGCCAGAGGCTTTCCGTCCCCACGGAACACGATCCACTGCGCGGGCGCGCCACACGCACGCTGCGCGACAGGGTACCGCGTGAAGAGTAGAGATCGAATTGAGATGGACCCAAAGGGGTGAGACACACGACCGAATCGACGACACCGACAAGCAGATGATATTGGTAGGGCGGCTCGCCTCCGGTGAGGCCGCCGACCACCGGATCGACTCGAATGACTTGGTTCACCGCACGATGACTTCCGAAGTCGCTCACGACGCGCCCGTCCTCCGAGACACGCAAGAGCTGGTCAACCTCCCACACGAATCCTTGTGGTTGCGGCGCAGGCAGCTGGCCGCGGTGCCTGTTGCACCGCTGCATTGGGCACCTCGACTATCATGACGCCACTGCTGTCACGCTGCGTGACTGTAGCATTTGCCGGCGCGCGCGCTTCGCACGCAGAGAGCAGCAGCGCGGCGGATGCCGCGATCGACATACAGGCAACCCGCTCGCGCGATGTGCAAGCGCCGAGAGAGAAGTTCGACGAGCATTGATTGCGGTATTGCATGCGCCGTTCAGAAAGTGAACATGTGCGAAACGAGTGGAAGGCTGGTACCCTCGCTGCTCCATGGCCAATATAGCGAATAGGGTGCTGCTTCCGAATTCTGAGCAGGCCAGCTCAGCTTCGCACGCTCCGCCGAGGTAGGAGTCCCACAGAGAACGGTGTTTCCGTCCTGTTCGTGCTGGATACCCGCGCTCGTGATATCCCCTCCCCTCCGCAAGCGGCGAAGTCCTTCCGAACGCCCGTGTCGGCGTGCTGTCTTCGGCTCGCGTGGTGCAGAATTACGTCGATGGGCGTTCACGATTTTTGGCGTGCCAAGTGGTCCGGGAATCCTGCGCGTGCATTGCGTCGAGTACACCACACGCACAATTCCCTTCGACGCGGACACATGCGGTCGTCGCCTTCCTTTCCGTGCGCGCACCTTTCACCTTTCGTGAGTACTGAGGCCTCCCGACACCGATATCCCGCATCATGCATCTTCGCATCATCGTTACCGGCGGTACGTTCGACAAAGAGTATGACGAGGTGCATGGTCGCCTCTTCTTTTTGCACTCCCACGTCGAGGAAATGCTGCAGCGCGGACGGTGCAAGCTGCAGGTCGCGATACACGAACTGATGATGCTGGATAGCTTGGACATGACCGAGGAGCACCGCGAACAGATTGTCGACGCCTGTCGGAACTGCGCAGAATCGCAGGTCGTGGTCACGCACGGCACCGACACGATGGTCGACACCGCGCGCGTACTGGCCAAAGCCGATCTTGGCAAGACCATCGTGCTGACCGGGGCGATGATTCCCTATGCGTTCGGCAGCTCAGACGGATTGTTCAATTTGGGAAGCGCCCTGTCTTTTGTGCAGGCGCTCCCTATTGGCGTGTATGTCGCGATGAACGGCCGCTGGTTCCACCACGACCGCGTGCGCAAAAACCGCGACCGCGGCGTGTTCGAAGCGGTCACGCCAGCGGAGTAGCATCACGACGATCAGCGCAGCGTCGCCACACCGATCGAACTGCTCTTTCCCATCGGGCGCACCCAGGCGGCAACAACACCGCGGGGCGACGCGGCGAGCGATGGATACCATGCACCCGGCGTATTCTCGGGCAACGCGATTGCGTCGAATGTCACGGCACCCGAAGCCGCCACGCGAGCGCGCGTCATGCCAAGACGTCGGCCGCCGTCAACGATCTCATCCCATGCGACAACCATCGACCCATCGGTGCTCGTGACGATCTGCGGATGAGACGCGGGACCTTGCGACGGAACACGCGTGCGAGGCCCAAAGGTTGAGCCATCACGCGACACCGCATAAAAGAGCGCCATGTCCGACATCGTTTTGCCGTCGGCCGGCGTCGGCCATACCACGTGCGCGCGCTGCGATCGGTCGATGGCGATCGCCGGTCCGTTGTCCGGGCAGCCGTCGAACTTCCACAGGTCTTCGCTCACCCGCTTGAGTGGTGCAAACGTTTTGCCTCGATCGCGCGAGACCGTGTAGGCCATGTCGCGGAACCCACCGGGAAAGACATGACGCCAGACGGCATACACGTTGTCGCCAGACGTCACCAGCGACGTCTTGCAGCAATAACACACGCTCTTCGCCAACGACGTTGCACTCGTGCCATCAAGCGACGCGTAGTACAGCTCCGACAGGCCGGCGCGCTCCGTCGGGTCGGCCTTCGGTCTATTCGCGGCCGCCGGTCCCGTCATGGCCATCGCATGTTTGTGGGCAGAATCGGCGGCCACCGTTTTGCGATGGTCAAGCCACAACACGGAGACGCGTCCGCGATTGTCCACGGCTACCGACTGCCAGCCGCGCATACCGTCGCCGACACCGCCGGGCACGGGGCTGCTTGACGAAAACGTTCGCCCGTCGTCAAGCGATCGTGCCTGGAGCAATGTCCAATTTGCCCCATCCTTCGCCGTCCACACCACCACGATCTGCGGGGTGCTCCCGCTACGTGGCACAAGGGCGACGCGCGGAGGTTCCTCGCCGCTTACACGTGCTTCGCCAACCACACGGTTGACCCGCACCGGCGCGCCGAACGTAGCACCGCCGTCGGTGCTCACTGCGGCAAAGATATCCATACTTGACGTGGTCGCGGCCGACCACACGACCGCAATCAGATTTCCGGCCGCCGCCACGGTAGGATTGGCGTTGGTGCGTCCCTCGACGGCGAGGACCGTCAGGCCTTTTGCGGCGGTGGTTTGCGCAAGGCTGTTCGCCGTCGCCGTACTTGTGAGCACCAGAAGTGCGAGCGCGTAGCGGATGTGCTGTGTGTTCATGGTTGATTGCCAGGAAGGACGTGCCGGTGGGCACGCCGATCGGATTGTTTTTGAATGCGTGCCTTCGCGCACGTCCGAGAGCGGTGTTGACGCCTTCGTGGTCTGCTCACTCTTCCGTCAACGCCTGCCGAATTGCGCCAACAAATGTGCTGTCATCGGTACGGAGCGCTCCGGCTGCGCGCCATCGGATCGTGCCGTTGCGATCCAACACAAACGTTTCTGGCACGCCAACCGTCAGGAACTTGAGCGCGAAGCTGTTGTCCGGGTCCAACCACACGCGGTACGTCATGTCGTGATCCGTCATGAAGTCTTTCACGTCGGCGCCCATACCCGCAGCGTCGATACTCACCCCCACAGTCGTCACGCCCTTTGTCCCGAACGTCTGATGGATGTTCTCCAACTGTGGGATCTCTTCGATGCACGGGCTGCACCAGGTGGCCCACACGTTGAGGACAACAACCTGCCCTTTGAGGCTCGCCAGCGTGACCGGCTTGCCGTCCAGATCAGCGACCTCGAACGCTGGCGCGGAAGCGCCGATTGTCGGAGCGCGCAGATCCGGCTTGGCACACGCGGCAGCGCCGAGCAGGGCGAGAGCGACTGCCAGTCGCGAGCATGCCCGGGAGCGCCGCGACATCGGGTACTGAATGATGGTATGCATCAGACTGGAGATGGGGAGCGGAGGGGTAGAATCACAGAGGGAATGGTGGGATGAGTTACCGCCCACCGGAAGGGGGAGACCCGTGTTGACGCTCACCCAGCACGGAACGACCAACCCCTGGTCAGTCGTTGAGCCAACACCCGCTCGGGACGCGCACCATATTGATGCAGCGCGACACCCACAGTTCGGCGCCTTTTCACTTTCCATCGCTCAGGCCAATGACGTTTCCTCGTCTCAGTGTGGTACTGCTGATAGCCACCGCGCAGGCCTCCTCTGCGCAACCCGCGCGCCCCGACGCGGCCGATCCCTATCTCTGGCTCGAGAGCGTGAGTAGTCCGCGCGCGATGACGTGGGTGAAGGCCGAGAATGCCAGGACGGTTGCCGTCCTGGAGAAAGACCCGCGCTTCGCGGGCTTCTACAAAAACGCACTCACCATGGCGCAGGCCAGCGATCGCATTCCAGACGCGAGTTTCATCGGCGGCGCGCTGTACAACTTCTGGCAGGACGCGGCGCACGTCCGTGGTGTCTGGCGCAGCACGACACTCGCAAGCTATAAGACCGCCACGCCGCAGTGGACGACGGTGTTGGATCTCGACGCACTCGCCAAGAGCGAAAAAGCCAACTGGGTGTGGAGCGGTGCGAATTGCGTGCGCCCCGCCGAGTCGCGTTGTCTGCTCTCGCTCTCCGATGGCGGGGAAGATGCGGTCACCGTGCGCGAGTTCGATCTCACCACCCGAACGTTCGTGAGGAACGGATTTGTACTGCCCAAGGGGAAACAGAACGTGTCCTGGATGGGACCCGATACGCTCCTGGTCGCTCGTGAATGGACGAAAGGCGACATGACGGCGTCAGGGTATCCGTACATCGTCAAAACGGTCGCCCGCGGTCAGACGCTGTCTGCGGCGGCCGAAATCTTTCGTGGCACGAAGGCCGACGTGTGGGCTACACCGTCCACCGTAGAAGACGCAACCGGAAATCGCGTAAGCTTCATCTCGCGTGGACTCAACTTCTTCCAGTCAGAAACGCACCTCATTCGCAGGAAGGACCTCGCAAAATTGAGCGTGCCCGCCAAATCACAGATCGTTGATATGATTGACGGGCAACTGATCATTCGCCTCTCGGAAGCGTGGACGTCGGGCGGTGTGACGATTCAGACGGGTGCCCTCGCATCTTTCGACGCGACCGTCGCGGCCAGAACACCCAATGCGCTCGCACCGGTGGCAATCGTCGAGCCAGGACCACGCGAATCGGTGGAGGGTGCGTCATCAACCAGGTCGCGACTGTTGGTGGGGATGACCGATAACGTGAAAGGGCGCGTGTACGTGTATACGCGTGCGACCAACGGGTCGTGGAGCCGCACGAAGATATCGTTCCCTGACAACGTGTCCGCCAATATTGGCAGCACCGACTCGCGGAGCGAACACGCGTTCGTTGGCATCACCGGATTCCTGACCCCGAGCAGCGTCTGGCTGGCCGACGCAAACGCGGCTACGGCGACGGCGGTCAAATCGTTGACCCCGCGCTTCAATGCGTCGGGCAGCGTGGTCGAGCAGTTCCAAGCGACGTCGAAGGATGGTACCAAGGTGCCATACTTCATCACCCATCCCAAGTCCATGAAGCTCGACGGGTCGAACCCGACTATTCTGTCGGCGTACGGCGGATTCGAAGTGTCGGTGACGCCGCGCTATGACCAGGACGTGGGAAAACTGTGGCTCGAACAGGGCGGCGTGTACGTGGTCGCGAACATCCGAGGCGGCGGTGAGTTTGGCCCGGCGTGGCACGAAGCTGGACTCAAAACGAAGCGCCAGGTGATCTACGATGACTTCGCCGCCGTGGCGCAGGACCTGATCGCACGCAAGATCACCAGCCCCCGCCGACTCGGCATCGAAGGTGGTTCAAACGGTGGTCTGCTCATGGGCGTCGAGATGAATCAGCACCCCGAGCTGTGGAATGCCGTGCAGATTGCCGTTCCGCTGCTCGACATGTTGCGCTTCGAGCAGATCGCCGCCGGCGCATCGTGGGTGGGCGAGTACGGGACGGTGAGCAAGCCCGATGAGCGCGAGTTCCTGGCCAGCATCTCGCCGTATCACAATCTCCAGAAAGGCGTGACGTATCCCACGCCATTTATCTGGACCACCACCAAAGACGATCGTGTTGGACCACAACACGCCCGCAAGTTTGCGGCGCGCATGAGCGAGTACAAGATGCCGTACTTGTACTACGAGGTGATCGAAGGCGGCCACGGTGCGGGCGCGAACGCCATTCAGCAAGCGCACACCACCGCGCTTGGCTACACGTACTTTGCGCGGCAATTGATGGACGGAGCCCGGGTGCCGTAGCGGGCGGCTCCGACCCTTCGCCACGCCGCTGCGCGTGCCGAAGGGTGTAAACCGTGCTACCGAAGAATCGCGCTCCAGATCAACGGCCACGTGGCGTTCGTCTGTGCACGATACTGCGGTCGGAAGCCGTACAGATACACATGTCCCTGCCCGAGCGTTGCATCCACCATCGCCGACTTGCCGTTGAGGCGTGCGCCGCCGTTCAGCCACCCTGACAGCAGCGGGTCGCCCGCGCTTTGGTAGCGCGCCACGGACACGGCGCGCGAGGCGTCAGTGATCTCGAACGTGGGGCTGTCTTCAAACCAGATGGCCGGAACGGCCGCGGTGTACGTCGATGCGGCCGGATGCGCTCGATCGATCTCGACGCCGAACAACGACCCTGGCGCGTAGAAATCCGTGCTACGCACGCCCTCGAGAATGTTCTTCACCGGGAGCGCGAGCGCTTCGATGGCATACTCGCTGGCCTCGTTAAACGCCAACAACGTGCCGCCAGCGGTGACAAATTCCTTGAGGGCCGCAGCACCCGGTGCACCAAGTCCACCGCGCAAGGAGTCCGGATACGGCGCACCGAGACCGCGCTGGAGTTGCATGGCGCTCTGGTCAGGCAAGATGATCGCGTCGAACTTGGCACGCAGTCCGCCAGCGCGAACGTCTTTGTCGTGCACCGTGGTGAAGGGGATGCGGTTGGCATCAAAGACCCACCGCGTCCACCCTTCGTCCATCGACGCGTTGTAGCTCTGATAGATCGCAATGCGCTTGCGACTCGTGCCGCTCAAGCCCGCCACGTCGTAGCGCGGCTCTTCCACCGGCTTGACGATCGGCCCCAGTGCGATGCCCGGACTGGTGAGCGCTTGTACATCAACGCCGAACAGCAGCGGCAAGGTGTGCGCGGTCACGTCATACGGGCGCTTCGGCGGACCGCCCGGATACTCGAGCAGGTTGGGATACTTCTGTCGTTCCAGCAACGCCTTCGCGTACGAACCGAAAGGCTGCGTCGTTGGTACCAGATAGTTGCCGTCGGGAATGCTGTTGTACACTTCGACCTGTCCGTGCTGCAATGACCACAGCAGACGCGTCAATGCCGACGGGTCCTTCTGTGTTTTCGAAATCACATACACCGTGGGCACCGCCGTGGTGGTCCACGGGTGCGACTCGGCCAGCGCGCGATCACCCATCGCGGCGTAGCTCTCCAACCATCCACGCCGATTGCGCGCAGCCTCAACCAAGAGTGCCCACGTGGCGCTGCTTTGATAGGCCACAATGTCGCCAATGCCCCAGCGACCGCCGGGCCAGATCGCGGGATGATTCCACGTCGCTTCGCGCGCATCATAGCCGCGCGCGGTGCCCAGTGTTTGGTACGGCACGTCCATGGGCGACGCCAACCGCGCGCTCGCTGTTTCCGTGAGAATACGCGCGCCGCGATGATTCAAGGAATACTGTCGTGCCGGCGACCATTGGTCGTACGATGCATTGGTCGCCACCCCTAGTTTACCTTCCGCGATCAAACGCCACGACATCGCCATCCCCATCGCGTTCGTACTCGCGGTCAGGATCGGATCGATGTTGGGCTCTACCGGATCCATATAGGGCGGTATGAAGATGCGCCCTGCCCCACTGCCCTGTTGATGTATGTCGTTCACGATCTGCGGCACCCACGGCGTGTAGAGCGAGTCGACCGTGTAGCGTGTTTCCTTCTGCGAAAAGGCATACCAGTCACGATTGTTGTCGTGACCGGTATAGAAGTGGTACAACGACGGCGGATTGGTGCCTTCGTACGGTGTGCCGAGGCTGCTCCGATACCAGTCGCCAACGATGTCGACGCCATCGGGGTTCTGGCTTGGCACTAGCATGATGATCGTATTCGCCAGGACCTCGCGCGCCTCAGCGGTGTTCGCTCGGGCGAGCCGATCGGCGATCACAAACGGCGTGAGAAAGCCGCCAACCTCAGTAGAATGAATGCTCGACGTGATCAGAATGACGTTCTTGCCCTGCGCGATCAGCGACTCGCGCGTGGCGGCCGTCTTTTTCCGCGGGTCCATTAACTGCTGCTGGATGCGCTGATACTTGGGTAAGGACGCCAGCGTGGCCGGATCACTGATGAACGCCACGATGAACGGGCGCCCAAGCGTCGTCTTCCCCAGCGTGCGCACCGTCACGCGCGGACTGGCTTTGTCGAGCGCGGCAAAGTAGTCGGTGACCTGTTTCCACGTAGGCAGCTTACGATCGGCGCCCGGCTCGAATCCCAGCACGCTCGCTGGCGTCGGGATAGCCTTGGCGCTCTGCGCAGATGCGTCGTGCCGGAACGCGAGCGCGGAGGCCATGGCCAGCGCAATGGAGACGACGAACCCGAGCGGTGTCCGTCCAGCGCGAGGAGAAGAACGAGTCATGGAATCCGGCGGTAGAGTGAGCGTGCCACGTGATTGGTGCAACTTGCGCTCCGAGACCGCTTCCGTCCAGGACGCCATATGCTCGTTGACCCGTTGTCCTACAGCGCGACGGGTTGCCGCGCTCGACAGGTGGCACGATCGCGTGCGGACAGCGCCCCTGCACGACGCACCACTAAGAACGCATCCAACGTAAACAGCTTCCACCGGACGATCGATGGCGCCGGGAGACCTGTGGGCGCCAGATCGCGAAGCACGACATCGCCAGGCCACTTTCTATGCGTCGTGGTCGTGATCATGGCCAGCACCAGATGATGCGAACTGTTGTTGAACGCATCCGTCGAACACACCAACGCCGGTCGTCGTTTCGACGCCTCACGATCGGAGAACGGGAACGGCACGACCACCACATCGCCTGGGCTATAGGTCAGCATACGCCGTGTCGTCGCGCGCCGAGTCCCACTCGGGAGCCAGCGTGGCTTCGAGCTCCTGCAGCTCGGCGTCGACCGGCAGGGCGCGTCTCACGCGCACACCATCGCGCGTGATGATGAACTCGATGCGGTCCCCAGCGCCGAGTGTGAGCGCCTCACGAACGGCGCGCGGGATGGTGGCTTGATACTTGGACGTCAGGGTGGACACAGGCATAGAACTCCTCCGTCATACGTAGGATCGGTAATACGTATTACGGTAATAGCGTGGCAGTCGAATGGTCAATCGGGACGCGCCTCGCGTCGCCTTCAAATGATCACCAACAGCCGTCCCTTCGCCGCATCAAACGCCAAGCGCCGCCCAACGGGGCAGTGCTCCAACGCTTCATTGCGGCCCATTGCACCGCTGCAAACAGACACGTTGCGTACCTCGCAAGAAGCTACGGTTGCCAATGCGTGAAGGCAACACGATCGCCGCCACGGCTACAAGGAGGCGCTGGCTCGGCAGCCAATACAAGCATTGGTAAATCACGGAGGTCACGGAGAACACGGAGGGCGTCGCCGCGAGCCTCCGTGTTCTCCGTGACCTCCGTGATTCACATACTCAAACGGTACCAAAACGAAAGCGCTGAGAAAAACAAGAAGGAGCTCCAGCTCGCTACGCTATCGATAGGCTATCGCTCCAGTTTGAACCCCGGATCAATCCCCGGCCGCTTCGGCGTGGACGCCACCAACCACCCCGTCACGTACATCCACTGCGTCATGCGCGTCAACTTGGCGTAGTCAATTGCTGACGGCTTGTCGCGTGGCGTGTGATAGTCGTTATGCAGGTTGGTCGAATACTCCACGGCCGGCACATTCAATCGTGCGTAGGGCACGTGATCGCTCCGGAAGTACCATCCCTCGGGATGCGATGGACGATCCCAGATCGAATCGAGCGAGAACTTACCCGTCATCATGTTGGCGCGCATCGCCATATCGACCAACTCGCTGGAGTTCTTGTGCGGGGGCTGCACGCCCAACAAACTGGCCGAGTCTGGGTTGTTACGGCCAATCATGTCCGCGTTGAGCACGGCAACGATCTGCGAAAGCGGCACCACCGGATGCGCCGCATGATAGCGCGACCCCAATAGCCCGCGCTCCTCAGCGCCGTGATACACAAACAAAATAGACCGTTTGCCGGGCTGTTTCACGAACGCTCGTGCAATGGCCAACAACGCCACACTCACCGAGCCGTTATCATCCGCACCGGCCCACACCGAATCACCGGCAATCACATAGCGCACGCCATCGTGATCCTGGTGCGAGCTGTACAGCACGTACTCGTCGCGCAACCTGGGATCTGTGCCGCGGATGATTCCGACCACGTTGGTGGATGGCGTCTCAAAGCGCTCAATGCGCACATCCACCTGGACGCGCTGCCCGGGCACGCGCAGCTGCTGGGCAATGCGTTGGCGGGCCAGCAACACCGGCGCCGGTGGCGCGACAGGATTGTTGGCCGGTCCACCGGTTGGACCGCCGCCTACCTGCGTGGCAAATCGCGCCGCCGCATTGTCCACGTCGTAGGTGCCGCGTGCACGAATCGACGCGACCCCGTCAAAGCCAATCTCGGCGATCGAGTCGGCGATCAGGATCACCGCCGCCGCACCGCGTCGTTGCAGCCGCGCGCCGGTCGACGCCAACGCCGACGTCGCATAGCGATACTCGTACGAGTAGGTACCATCCGGACGCACCGCGTTGGTCGGCGGCAGCAGTGGCGCAACCACGACCTTGCCTGTCACATCAGTGGTGCTGTCGCGCGCGTCGGCCAACACCACCGTTGGCGCGTCAACACTCACGCCCACCATACCGTTCGGCACAATGTCCGTCCACAGTGAAAGGGCCGTACCGGCCACCCGCACACCACTCGAGACACTGGAGATGCGCGTGCGCTGCATGTTCCACCACTGGAAGTAGCTCCCATCAACGCCCGCCGGCTTCACACCGATCTGCCGCATTTGTTCGGCCAGCCAGATGGATGCACGCATCTCGTCGACCGTTCCGGCTTCGCGACCGCGCATTGCGTCGCCTGCCATGGCGTACAGGTCACGCTTGAGATCTGCCTGGCGAATCGCCGACATCGCCGCCGGCGGGCGCTCAGGAACCGCACGCTTGCTCTGTGCGCCCACCACGAGCGGTACAGACCCAAGAAGAAACGCGGGAATCAGTCGAACGCGAGTGCTGAAGTGTTGCACGCTGGTGATACTCCGTGACGGCAGGAAGACGATGATGCGCCGACTACAGGCCGATCGGCTTGGGGGTCGGTGCAAGGATATTCGGAATGCTGCGTGTCTTGAGCAACGTGTTGAACTTGTCGAGCTCCGCGCCGAGCAGCGCGTCAATGCGCTGCAGGGATTTCTTGAGCTCGTCGCCAAGAATCACACGGACTTCATCGTGCTGATCGGTAGGCCGAAAGTCGCTGGCCGAAATCCCACCGGAAAGATACCCCATCTTGCTCACGAGCTTAGACCCAAAGCGCACGCCATCCTGACCTTCGCCGGTCTGCCGCAAGTCAACGAGCGTCATCTCCACGTCGAGCAACTGCGTGCCGAGATCTCCCCCGGCCTTTTTGATTGCCGCGTCGTCGACCGTACGTGCCACCGCCTCCAGCTGCATACGCACCGATTCCACGCGACGCACGGCATCGGCGGCAGCATTCAGCTGGGTGCGCAGCGCGAGTAGCGCGGCAGTTTGTGCGACGATATCACCTTCCGTGCCACCGGAGTTGGGATCCTTGCGCACCTCCACCTTCTGCGACTGTTCCACGCCGCCTGCGCGCAGCGTGACCGTATACACGCCTGGAGGTGCGAGAATGCTGAGCTGGCTGGTCCCCGGCGCCACACGCCCTTCAGGACCGGGCACAATGTGCGACGCGTACATCGGGCTGGTGAACAATCGGAACTCGCTGCTCGGATCGTAGCGCAAATCCCAGTGCACGCGGTTCAGGCCGGCGCTATTGGTTCCGGTCATCGAGCGCACGACGGTCCCCGTGGCATCGGCGATCGTCATCGTGACTCGGCCCGTGACCGGCGCCTTGAGCAAGTACGTGAGCGATGCCCCATACTTTGGATTCTGGCCGACGGTCGGATCGTCGTACGACGACGACGGTGCCGTGATGGGCCGAAATCGATATGCCGCGCGCGGTGCAAAGAGGCTAACCGGCTTCGCCAACGTGGCCGCATTCAACTCCCGAAGCGGCGTGATGTCGTCCATGATCCAGAAGCCTCGACCGTACGTCGAAATCACCAGATCGTGGAAGTGCTCCTGCACAACAATGCCCGAGACCGGCGCGTGCGGCAGGTTGTTCTGCAACGGCTGCCAACTGTCCCCATCGTCGAAGGAGACGAAGATCGCACTTTCGGTGCCCAGATAGAGGAGTCCTTTCCGGACAGGATCTTCGGCGATCACCTTCGCGTAGCTGATCATATTCCGCGGCAGACCCGTCGTGATCGATTTCCACGTTTTTCCGAAGTCTGTGGTGCGATACACGAACGGATCGCGGTTGTTCTCTTGATGCGCATCCACCGTGAGGTAGGTCGTGCCCGCCAAATGGCGCGACGGCACCACGGAGCGGAGAGAGCCCCACGCCGGAAGGTTTGGAATGTTCTTCGTCAGGTTGGTCCACGTGACACCGTTGTCGCGGGTTACCTGCAACTGCCCATCGTTGGTGCCAGCCCAAATCTCACCTTTTGTCTTCGGCGACTCGGCCAGCCCATACACCACGCCTGAGTATTCGACGCCGATGTTGTCGGCGGTCAGCCCACCCGAGCTCTGCTGGCGCGACTTGTCGTTCAGCGTCAGGTCCGGGCTGATCACCTCCCACGACTGCCCACCGTTACGCGTGCGATGCACGAACTGACTGCCGGTGTAGATCGTGTTGTTGTCATGCGGCGAGATCTGCAGAGGCGCATCCCACACAAACCGATACTTATGATCGGCCGGCGCACCATTCAACTGCTGCGGCCACACTTCGACATTGCGAAACTGGCGCCGGTCTTCTTCAAAGCGCACCACGATGCCGCCCACCATACCGGACCCGGACGCGGTGGACCAGATCAGTTTGGAGTTCGTGGGGTCTGGCGTGGCCCACCCACTTTCTCCACCGCCCACCGAATGCCACATGGCACGCGGGATCACGCCATCGCCGCCACCGCCGCCGCCAAAGATCCGGCTATTGCTCGGACCGCGATATGACGGTTCGTCCTGCTTGTTGCCCAGCACGTTGTACGGAATTTCGTTGTCGACGGTGACATGATAGATCTGCGCATTGGTGAGGCGCTGACGATACCAGGTCTTGCCGCGATTCGTAGAAATCGACAACCCTTGATCGTGCGCCACGATCATACGCGAGCCGTTCGTTGGATCGATCCACATATCGTGATGATCGCCACCGGGGGCCTGGTTGCGCGCCAGGGTCGTCAACGTGCGTCCACCGTCAATTGATTTGGCGAACGACGCGGTCAGGAAGTACAACTCGTTTTCGTTGTCTGGATTGACGACGCTGCGCGAGTAGTAGTGCGCGCGGCCCATCACATTGCGATCGCGATTGATGAGCAGCCACGAATCGCCGCCGTCGTCCGAACGCCAGAGCTGGCCGCTCTCGGTGGCCTCGCCGTTCCATGGCACGCCGTCGCCTGTTTCAATGAGTGCAAAGACGCGATCGGGATTCGATGGCGCGATCGCGAGTGCGACTTTGCCAACCGGTTTGGTAGGCAGCCCCTTTCCGCGGAGTCGCTGCCACGTGATACCGCCATCGCGCGTCATGAACAGCCCACTGCCCGTCCCACCGCTTTCGCGTCCCCACGTGTGGATCTCGATCTGCCACATCCCGGCGAACATCACGCGCGGATTCCGTGGGTCCATCGCCAAATCCGAACAGCCGGTTTTTTCGTCGACGAACAAGGTCCTGGTCCACGTGGTGCCGCCGTCAGTTGAGCGATACACGCCGCGTTCCGGTTGTGGGCCGTAGGCTGTCCCAAGCGCACAGGCCAACACCACGTTCGGATCGGTGGGGTGAATCACCATGCGTGCAATGCGACCGGTTTTCTCGAGCCCCATCAGCGTCCACGACCGTCCGGCGTCGAGCGACTTGTATACACCTTGCCCGATGGAGATATGGCTTCGAATGTGCGCCTCGCCCGTTCCGGCCCAGACGACGTTCGGATCGCTCTTCGAGACGGCGAGCGCACCGATCGACTGCACCGGCTGCTCATCAAAGATGGGCGCCCAGTTCACGCCGCCGTCGGTGGTTTTGTAGATGCCACCGGATGCCGAGCCGACGTAGTAGGTGGAGGGATCGCCGGGGATTCCTGCGGCGGAGGTGAAGCGGTTGCCCTCCGGGCCGATGTATCGCCATGGCAGCGCGCTATACACCGCTGGCGCGATGGTCGGTGCGACTTGCGGTGTGGGGGTGGCTGGTCGCGTCGCACCGCCTTGTGCATGCGCAAGCGTCACGACCGTCGCTGTGACACACGCGGCGCGTGCGATGGCCGCTACTGTGCGGCGCGCGACGTGCGAGGAGTGAACGAACATAGTTGACAGTCCCTGTGGGTGTAATGAATGCGTCGCGTTAGCGAATGACTTTCCGAGCCTGCATGTCGTACCGGTCGCCCGCCTTCAAAGTGAAGTACTGCTTCTCACCGGCCGGACGGGGATGTGTGGTGTCATGAATGGCCACGTCCGCTTTGCCGATCACTTCGAACTGGTCGCCGGTGACTACAATCGCGGTCCCCTCGCTCAGGCCAATGCCAAGCAAGTCGGGGAACTTGGCCATGATCTCCTGCAGATCATTCCAGCGATTTCGGGTGTTGATGTGCTGGTCGATCGCCGACCGTTTGAGAAAGTTGAAGCCGCTTTGATGCTCAGGCTCGGGCGCCATCATGAGCTGCGCGCCAGCAATCGCGCCGCGCACGAGATACGACCCTTGGATGGACGCGCCCGCAGAGCTGCCACCGATCACGCCACCGCGTGCCAGCACATCATGAAAAGCGCTGTAAGTTCGCGTGTTGGCGTACGAGTCCACGATGTTCCACTGTCGGCCACCAACAAACCACACGGCCTTCGCGTCGCTCAGGACGGCCGCAAATTCTTTGGTGTCGGCCATCTTGGGGTCAGGCGTATGGAGCATGTGCACATTCGTCAGCCCCCGTGCGCGCCACGACTTGAGCACCGTGGAGTCGACATACGGAATCAGCGTCCCGTTCTCTCGGCGATTGCCGCCCGCCGTCGGCACAACCACGATCTTGGCATTGGGACCACCCGCCAGCGCGATGAACCGTTCCACGATCCCGGTGCTATCGGTCGCACCCCCGCCGACAATTACGAGAGTTCCTTTCGAAGGACCGTACTCAAGCTTGGGTTGCGCCGTGACGGCGAGAGGAGCAAGCGTACAGAGTAGCGCCGTTGCCGCCAGCACACGTGGAGCCAGGCGGCGTGCCACGCGCGCGTTAGGGAGAGGGAACATCGCGCACCGTCCGGAGAGCAAAAGGATGAAGGAGCATGTCACGCCAGAACATGCCTGCTTTTATCCACTTGCGCGACCCTTTGACGGCGACTTACAGGATGCGCGGCTCCGCGCTCGAACGCCGGAGGGTGACCTATCGCAGCCAGGCGATTAGTCCTACGCCGCATTCCTGCGATATTGGCGGCCGAACACTCGTGCTGGTCGTGAGGGTGGTTGGCCTGCCGGCAATGCTCGTGACGCCTCGAACTCCGGCTCCGCCCACGTTGCTCGGCAAGTACACCTCCACGAACTCCACGTCGGCCGCGCTGATCTGCCAGAGCGGGAGCATGCGCGGCCCGCCGTTGATGATCACCATGCAGTCGGGCTGCGGGAACCGGCCCGCGTACAAGCGCGCGACTTCCTGCAACTCGTCAAGCCCCTGCTTCTGCATGTCCTCGCGCGTCAGGAACCTGGACGTGGCCGGGCTGACCCGCATCGTGCGCTGGCCCAGATCGAAAAGGTTTGCGCCCTCAAGGGGATTCGGCCTGCCGATCATCGGCACCATCCACGCGGCGATCTTGCGACCTTCGTTCTCCGGGATCGACACGCCAACGCGCTGTCGCGCGAATCCGTCTCGCTCGAGCACCACCATGTACTGCCCAGGACTGAGCGGCAGAAAGAACGCTCCTGTCGAATCACTCTCTGCGGCGAACGCCGTCCCCAACACTCTCACCTTCACACCACCAACCGGACGATACGTGGTGTCGCCAAGGATGCCGCTCAAGCCGCCTCGCTCGGCCGTACTCACCATTGACGGCAGGTAGGTCCCAAGGCGAACCATCTTGATGTACAGCGAACCACCTTCGGGGCGTACCGTCACGCCATACATCTCCGCCACGTACCCCAGCTTTCGCGTGGTCACCTCGAAGGGCCCCGCCTTGAGACTGTCAAATCGGAAAGCGCCGTCGGCGTTCGTGCGCGTGCGTCGCTTGACGCTTGCAAGCTCGACGGACACATCGGCCAGCGGTTGCCCCAACGTGTCGGTCACCATGCCAATGAGCGTGCCCGGACCAGCCGGTTTGGGGGCAATGCTTTGCCCTATCGCGACGTTGGACATCGTACCAACAACGAAGACTCCCAGAGCGGCACGCCATCCAGCCGCGCGCCATGGACAGCGCAGAGCATTGATCATCCCTGAGCTTCCCATGGATTACGCGTGCTGTCAAGCAACTATCGCTCTCTCGCGCCAGGCCGGTTGGCCACAGCGCGGCTCAACACCCGCCACCGCTCCACCAGCCCCACAAACTCGGCGCGGTAGCCTTCTTCATCATCCTCCGTTCCGCGCGCCAACGCGAGGACGCTCGACGCCGTCGCACTCCCCTTGTGCTCGGAGTCGCGGAGCAACATCCCAAAGGATGCAACGGCCGCAGCGAAACGAAGATCGTCAGACGGGTCGTCCCGCGCGCTCCGTATCGTGAGCGCCTTGCTCAGCAACTTGCTTGCCGACTCGCCCGGCGTCTTGTATCGCAGACTGACGTGTAACAGCTCGTCGTTGGCCGACACGCGGTTGGTTTCACGCACACGAGGCAACTCGTCTCCAGACTGATAGCGCAGTGGGTCGCTCGTGCGCGCCCGGACCGTGCCGCGCACGCCCACCGGCACCACTTCGTACAGCGCCGTCACGGAATGCCCGGCACCCATGTCGCCCGCGTCCTTCTTGTCATCGCGAAAGTCTTCGTCACGCAGGATGCGGTCTTCGTAGCCGATCAAGCGATACGACGCGACCTGTGCCGGATTGAACTCGACTTGCAGCTTGACGTCATTGGCCACCGTCACCAGCGTGCCGCCCATCTCGGTCACCAGCACTTTGCGCGCTTCCGCCACATCGTCAACGTAGGCGGCGTTCCCATTTCCGACCCTCGCAAGCTTCTGCATCTTGGCGTCCTGATAGTTGCCCGTGCCAAAACCCAGGATCGTGAGATACGTACCTTCGGCCCGCTTGCTCTCAATCAGCCGTTCCATCTCGCCGTCGCTGCTGGGGCCCACGTTGAAGTCGCCATCGGTTGCCAGAATCACGCGATTATTCCCACCGCGCGAGTAGTGTTCACGCGCCGTGCGGTAGGCCAACGCGAGACCAGCACCGCCAGCCGTTGAGCCACCCGATTCCAGCCGATCAATGGCCGCCATGATCGTCGCCTTCTCATCGCCGGACGTGCTGGGCAGCACCAATCCTGCGGCGCCCGCGTAGACCACCATTGCGACGCGATCCTGCTCGCGGAGTTGCTCCACCAACAATCGCAGCGATTGTTTGACCAACGGCAGTTTGTCAGGGCTCGACATCGAGCCCGAGACATCAATCAGGAACACCAGGTTGCTGGCCGGTAGCCGATCCGTCGCGATGCGTCGCGCTTGCAAAGCCACGCGCACGAGCTGATGACGGGGCTCCCACGGCGCGGGCATCGCTTCGGTGGTGATCGCGACCGGCGCATCGCCGCGCGGTTCGGCCAACCGATACGGGAAATAGTTCACCATTTCCTCAATACGCACGGCGTCTGCCGGGGGCAACTGCCCTTGCGTGAGGAAGCGGCGAATATTGCCATACGAGGCGCGATCAACATCGACCGAGAACGTGGATCGCGGATTGCCGCTCACGGCCAGGAACGGGTTGTCGCGAATGCGATCATACTGTTCACGATCGTCTGCCATGCGCGCGGCGTCGCGTTGCTTGTCAGACAGCCTCTCATTTGTCATATCCCGCACCCGCTCCAGGCGGTCTTCACGGCGCATCTCTGTCGCCGGAGTCGCGGGTGCCACGGTCGCGCCCGCGCGCATCGGCGGCGCGTGAACCGTTCCGCCCGCGACGCCCTTCGCTGTGGCTTTTGATCCTGACGGTGACGGATATTCTGCCACCACGCGCGTGCTCGTGGCGTTCGCCACAGATTTCTGTTCCATGTTCGGAGACGCCTGCGATACCACCACGGACTCCAGGAGGTTCGACGACGGCGTGAGTGCGACATCAATCTGTTGCGCTCGCCCGGTCACCGTAAAGCGCGATTGCTGAGGACTGAATCCGATCCGTCGAACCGTCACCTCGACCACGCCACCGCGAGCCAGCGTTGGAAGCTCCAGTGTGTACCGTCCATCGATGTCGGAGACCGCACTCTCCTTGCGCTTCACGCCATCTACCATGGCCGTGACGTTCGCGCCTTGCAGCGGCTTCTTGTCCTTCGCCTGTCGGATCACGCCCGAAATCCTGACGGATACGTTCGACTGACTGCTGGCAACCGTACTGCCGGTCTCAATCAGCTCCGGCGCGAAAGGTGCGCTACGCTGCATAGCACTCAATCCACCACTC
>Ga0209591_10000646_pt1 | contig 44601 bp, 37 predicted proteins | sample MAT01_FD_187207 | JGI IMG/M metagenome (GOLD analysis project Ga0209591, IMG submission 187207) | Freshwater microbial communities from Lake Fryxell liftoff mats and glacier meltwater in Antarctica - MAT-01 (SPAdes) (version 2) | ecosystem: Environmental > Aquatic > Freshwater > Ice > Liftoff...
GCATCGGTACACGCGGCCGGAACTGAGCGCATTATTCGCAGCGGCGGGGCTCCGGGTGGACTTCGCCACCTATGTGAATTTGCTGCCTCTGCCGTTGATCGTCGCCCGCCGAAAATTGTTTCGTCCGGCCCGGCCAACGAGTGACGTGCAGCTCTACCCGGTGCCGGTCGAGACGGCTTTTGCCGCCTTGGCGGCGCTGGAGTTTGCGTGGATGCGACAGGGTTGGTCGATGCCACTGGGGAATTCGGTGTTTGTCGTGGGACGCCGTGCCGCAGACTGAGCCATCCTGACCCCAGCCCGTGGAGAGAGGGTGAACGAGGAAACGAGCTGAGCCCGCCACGGCGCAAACCGGATGAACGGTATCGGAGGTGGAGCGCGACCTCCGGGCGCGCTTCTTACCGGCTCTCGCTGCAAAACCCGCCCGGAGCTCGGGTTCCACCACCGGGCAGATAAAAATGGGTCAGGTTGCAATTATTATAATTTCAACCTGACCCCTTCTGAATTCCCTTAAACATGAAACCTTAGTCGCCGCAACGCGCACAATGAACCCAGCGGCACGTCTCACGCCAGCCTTGGGGACATGTGTTGAATTTGGACTATCCTCACCCGCTCGTGCTCGCGAAGGATTCGCCCGTACTTCGCGGCGTCTGCAAGACAGACGCCCTACCGAACGGCGTGCCAAGTCGAAGACGTGCCATGCGGCCATCCGACCACTCCGCCCTGGCAACCCTAGGTCAGGAGCCTCGCTCAGCCAAAAACAGTTGCCTGAGGTGGAACGCGGACTTCCGCCGTCGCCAAGGCTATGGCGGGCAGGCTGGACGCGTTTACCCTCTGAGACTCAAGCAAACCCGTCCGGAGGCCCACTGCCGTTGAATAAAGCTATGGGGATTCAGTCAAAACAGATTCACCTTACCCCAGTCGTCATTTGCTTTGCGCATTGGTAGGGCCACCCCTTGTGGGCGTGCCGACTTCGCGCATTCCGGCACGGCCACAAGGGCCGGCCCTCCGTCGAATTCAGTCTGCCTTTGGTCTTAACTCAACGGTAGTGGTCCGGAGGCCGGGTTCCACCTGCTCGTTGCGAAAATTCAGCGCGGGCCAGAATTTTCACTGCATCGCTCCGTATTTCCGAATGAGCGGAAGTGAAATGAAAAGTGGTCGCCGATTCTTGTCGGGCCGTCTTGTCCGCCAAAGCCTCGGCGACGGCGGAAGTCGGGTGAAGGCTGATCCCCATTGGCGACAGAGCGTCGGTGTGGAAACCGACGCCCACCAACCGGAAGATCACGGCTCAGACATATTTCGCGGTGATTTTTTCGGCTTCGACGCGCACGAACTGGCGCAGCTTAGACGGAGCGATCGCCTCGGCCCGATCACCGAACGACAGGAGCCACTGCGCCGTCCACTCCAGCGAATAGGAATACAGCGTGAACTCCGCGCCACCATCGCGACGATTTTCCTCGATGAGGGTGGCGTAGCTTTCGCGTTGCGCGCGCTCCTGCGCATAACGATGAAACCAGATTCGAACGGGTAAACTTTTTCGCTCGGCTCCGTAGTTTTCCATGTGTTTGGCCAACGAAAAGTCTTCGCGCGCCGGAAAGGTCACGGGCAATAATTCCAGCCGACGAATGCGATCCACGCGGAAGTGTCGGATATCTTGCCGCAGGCGACACCAGCCAACAAAGGACCAGGCCCCGCCGTAGAAAACCACGCCGAGCGGCTCTACGTCGCGTTGAGTGTCTACGTCGCGCTCGAGTCCGCGATAAGTCATCCGCAGGACACGGCGGAGCACGACGGCTTGCTGCACGGTCACCATCCAGCGTTGCGCCGCCACTTCCGGCGTACCCTGTCCCCTCCGACCGCGCACGATCGTGCGACTGACGAGTTTTTCCACATGATCCTGTCGATCACGGGGGAGCACGGCCCGGAGTTTGTCGAGCGCCGAGGCCATCGGTCCTTGCAGCGAGGCATCAGTGAATTGTTTCACGAGCTCGCCCCCGACGAAAAACGCCGAGGCCTCTTCTGCGGTGAACATCACCGGCGGCAGTTGGTAGCCTTTCATCAGACAATAACCCACGCCAGCCTCGCCGGAGATCGGCACGCCCGCTTCACTCAATGCGGAAATATCGCGATAGACCGTGCGGATGTTGATTTCGAAACGCGCCGCCAGGTCCTCGGCGCGCACGACGCGTCTACCTTGGAGAAACAGGACCATCGCCACCAGCCGGTCAGTTCGGTTCATTCCGGCCACTCAAGCGTGGGCGGGAATCATCGCAATATTTTCCCGCCAGGCGTGATCGAGATGTTGGCGCACTTGCGCATCAGTGATCGGATCGAACTCCTCATAGTATTCGCCGACACTGCCAAAATTCCGCGGCAGGCAGAGCGTGACAAAGTCATGGAGTCCGTGGCGCAATTCCATGTAGCTCTCCCGCGCGGCCACCGGAGCAGCCACGATGATCGGGCCGGCCCGAGTATCGCGCAGGGCGGCGACCGCGACTCGCATGGTCGATCCAGTGGCAATGCTATCATCGATCAGAATCACGGGGCCCTCGTGCAATTCCAGCGCGGGTCGGCCGTGGCGATAGACGTGCTCGCGCCGATGCAGTTCCTTTAGTTGCCGGCTCGTCGCCGCCTCGACCTCGGTCGGGGTTACGCTAAAAGTTTTCAAAGCTGAGGTATTGAGCACCCGGAAGCCACCAGAGGCTACCGCGCCCAGCGCGAACTCAGGATCGAAGGGCGCGCCGAGTTTGCGCACCACGAGCACATCAAGCCGGGCGTGCAGCGCATGGGCGACTTCCGCCGCCACCGGCACCCCGCCACGCGGCAACGCCAGCACGAGCAAACCCGGCTCGCCGGCATAAGCGGCAAGCTTCTCCGCCAAGAGTCGGCCGGCGGCTGAACGATTGGAAAAACTCTGATTCATTAATTACCCCTTCAACAATTCTGACGCAATTTACACCCATTCAGGTGAATCTCCAAATGGCTTCACTACGCATTCCTTGCTCAACGGAGATCAAAAGTGAGGGCGAAGACCGAGCGGGTGGATGTAGCACGCAAACCAACCCGCCCGGAGGTCGACTGCCGTTGAGTTAAGATCAAAGCCAAACTGAATTCGACGTAGGGCCGGCCCTTGTGGCCGTGCCGGAATGCGCGAATTCGGCACGCCCACAAGGGGCGGCCCTGCAAAAAGCGAAAAGCAATTGATCATTGGGCAACGTAGCGTGGCGAGCGCGCTACCTACGCAAACCAACCCGCCCGACCATTCGACAAGCTCAGGCCCTGCAAAAAGCGAAAAGCAATTGATCATTGGGCAACGTAGCGCGGCGAGCGCGCTACCTACGCAAACCAACCCGCCCGACCATTCGACAAGCTCAGGCCCTGCGGGAGGTCGGGCTCCACCTTGGTCATTCGCGGTTCCGTCTTGGCTAATGGCGAACTGAGCATGCAAGAATGAAGCCTCACGCCAATCACGGCGGCTCCGACACGAACTACGGAATAATCAGTTCCATGCCGACGTGAACATCGCTATCGTTTTTCATCACCTTGCGATTGGCGGCATAGATATCGCGCCACTTGGCGCGGTTTTTGTAATAATGTTGAGCAAGATTCGAGAGCGTGTCGCCTTTTTGCACCGTGTGCTTGCGGGCCGCAGCATGCGCGGGAGCCGTGGGCGCCGCCGGAGTAGTGGCGGATTTGGTTGAGGCTTTGTCACGACGCGTTGCCGGCGGTGGGGTGGCGAGCGGAGCGGTCGTCGTCATTTTTAGCGGAGCCGCTGACGAAGGGGCAGCGGGCCGGGTACGCACGGTGGGCATCGAATCGAAGTTGAGGCTGAGTTTTGCGTCCACCGCAGACTGATTTGTGGGGGAGCGGGCCGCAGGTGCCTCGGTCCTGACGGTGGGAGCGGCGGGGTCATCGCGCTTGGCCTGGGCGTCGGCGAGTTGGAGTTTGAGCTGATCGTTTTCCAATTTCAATTTATCCATCGCCGCAATCAGGTCGACCCGTTTGGTCGCGCTCTCGATCGGCTGGGCCGGTAAGGTGCGGGCAAATTCGCGGATGGCGGCGTCGATGCGTTGCCGCACCAAAGGCGCTTGGGGGCTATTCGGCCGGAGCGCGAGGTACTTTTTGAAATGATAAATAGCCGAGAGCGGATCGTTGATGTGCTGGAGGTAGAGCAGACCGATCTCGAGGTGGGATTCCGGAGCATCTTCTCCCCGTCGATCAATCACTTTCAAAAAAGCCGTAAGCGCGTCCTGCCGGCGTCCCGTCTTTAAGAGCGCGATACCGTCGCGATAATAGGGTTCGTCGGTCTCGGTGGCATAGGAGAGCCGGTCACGGTCACCACAGCCGGTCAGACCCCAAGCAAAGGCCGTGCAGAGCAGCGCCAAGAGCCAGCGGCGAAAAGAGGAGGAGTTAAGAAGCAAAGCAGGAAAAGGTGTTGAATGGATAAGCGCGACCGGTACGTTTGCGTGAGGTTCCCCCTGACTCAAGTTTTTGATGCCGCTAAACGATAAAACCATCCTCGCCCAAGCCCGCCGCTGCCTCGCCATTGAAAGCGAAGCCCTCACTGCCACGGCCAAGGCGCTCAACGCTGAATTCATCCAGGTCGTGCGCCTCATCGAGACGGCACTGGCCGACGAAAAAAAGTTGATTTTCAGTGGGGTCGGCAAGAACGCCCACATCGCCGAGAAACTGACGGGCACGTTCAACAGCATTGGGGTCCCGTCCTGCTTTCTCGATCCCACTCAGGCGCTGCATGGCGATCTGGGACTGTGCGCCGCAGGCGATGTCGCGATTTTATTAAGCAACAGCGGTGCCACTGCCGAGATGCTGCGGCTGCTGCCTCTGTTTGAAAAATTCGACCTGAAGACTGTGGCGCTGACCGGAGTACCCGCCAGTGAATTGGCCAAGGGCGCTGACTTTCGCCTGACCTATGCAGCGCCCCGTGAAGCCTGCCCACTCTCGCTCGCGCCGACCGCCAGCACCACGGCGGCCCTCGCCCTCGGCGATGCGCTCGCCATGGTGCTCCTCGAAACCCGCGGCCTGACCCGCGAAGGTTTTGCCAAATACCACCCGGCCGGCACACTGGGACTGACCTTGCTGTTGCGCGTGAAAGACATCATGCGCACCGGGGAAAATTGCCCGATTTTAAAGGAAGCGAAAACGACGGTGCAGGAAGCCATTTTTGCCATGACGAAAGCCAAGGCGGGTGCGGTGGCCTTGATCGACGCCAAAGGACGGTTGACGGGAATCTTCACGGATGGAGATTTTCGGCGAAGCGCGTTGAATGATGGAGCTGATTTTCTAAATCAACCGGTGAGCAACTCCATGACCCGCGGAGGCAAAACCGTGGCGGCAGACGCCCTCGCGGTGGAAGCGTTGAAACTGTTTCAGCACTTCAAAATATCCGATCTTTTCGCCCTCGATGCGAAGGGGAAGCCCATCGGTTACATTGACGTGCAGGACCTGCCTAAACTGAAACTCCTCTGAGCGACGCCGCTTAATGGCGATCAGAGGAAGGTTTAATAATCATCCCGGACGAGGTGCTGCGGCTTGTCATCCTGCGCTTTTGGCATAACCAAGAGGCATGGCTACACCACCATTTGTCTATCAGGACCCACTGCCGCTGGGGGCTGATGAAACTGAATATCGCCTGCTCACCAAGGAAGGCGTGTCCACCGCAACCTTTGAAGGGAAAGAGATTCTCAAGGTCACCCCCGAGGCTCTCACCTATCTCGCTCGCGCAGCGTTTCATGATACGAATTTCTTCCTGCGGCCGAAACACCTCAAACAGGTGGCGGCCATTTTGCAGGATGCCGAGGCTTCGGCGAATGATCGCTACGTCGCCCTCACGCTATTAAAAAATGCCGAGATCGCGGCCCGCGGCATCTTGCCCATGTGCCAGGACACGGGCACCTGTGCGATTTTCGCCAAAAAAGGCCAGCAAGTCTGGACCGGATCAAATGACGCCGAGCATCTCTCCAAAGGCGTGTACGAGTGCTACACGAAAGAAAATCTCCGCTATTCGCAGGTCGCACCGATCGATATGTTCAAGGAGGTCAACACCGGCACGAACCTGCCCGCGCAAATCGACCTGCACGCGACCGAGGGAGCCAAGTACGAATTCCTCTTCGTCGCCAAAGGCGGCGGATCGGCCAACAAACTCTTCCTTTTCCAAGAAACCAAGGCGCTGCTCAATCCGAAGAGCCTGGAGAAATTCTTCGTCGATAAAATGCAGTTGCTCGGCACTTCCGCCTGCCCGCCCTATCACCTCGTCTTCGTCATCGGGGGCACGAGCGCGGAGGCGTGCACGAAGACCTTGAAACTCGCGACCACCAAGTATCTCGATGCGTTGCCCACGAGCGGCAATGAGCACGGCCGCGCGTTTCGCGATATTGAACTCGAGGCGAAGGTCCTGAAACTCGCGCAACAGACGAAAGTCGGCGCCCAGTTTGGCGGCAAGTATTTTGCCCTCGATGTCCGCATCATCCGGCTGGCGCGTCATGGGGCCAGTTGCCCTGTCGGAATGGGCGTCTCGTGCAGTGCCGATCGCAACATCAAGGGCAAGATCACCCAGGACGGTATTTTTCTGGAGCAGATGGAAACCAACCCCGGCCAATATATTTCCGAGGAGGCACGGACATTCAAGGACACCAATATCGTGCGCATCGACCTCAATCGGCCGATGAAGGATATTCTCGCCGAGCTCACCCAATATCCGGTGACCACCCGGGTCTTGCTCAGCGGACCAATGATCGTCGCGCGCGATATCGCTCACGCGAAACTGAAAGAACGCATCGACGCGGGCCAGGGTTTGCCCGACTACGCCAAGAACCATCCGATTTATTACGCCGGCCCGGCCAAGACGCCGGCTGGTTACGCCTCGGGCTCATTCGGCCCGACCACCGCTGGTCGCATGGACAGCTACGTCGACCTTTTCCAATCGCACGGTGGATCCATGCTCATGCTCGCCAAAGGCAATCGGAGTAAAGGAGTGACCGATGCATGCAAAAAATACGGCGGATTTTATCTCGGCAGCATTGGCGGCCCGGCGGCAATTCTCGCGCAAGATAACATCAAGAAAGTGGAAGTGCTGGAGTACCCCGAGCTCGGCATGGAAGCCGTCTGGAAAATCGAAGTGGAAGACTTCCCCGCTTTCATCCTCGTGGATGACAAAGGCCACGACTTTTTCTACGACGTCTGCGGTATCTGCACCCACGAAAAATAAAGTTCGTTGTGAAAGATCGAGTAAGCCACAAGCAACCTACTGGGTTACTTGTGCATTCTGTCTCCATTGGGAAAAAATCGGATAAAGCACAAGTACCCTATTGGGGTACTTGTGTCTGGGGGGATATGGATTCATTTTCAGTGTTTCCCGAGGGAGATTCGGTTGTTTTAGATTCGTCCGATCACGAATTTTTCCGGGAAGAATTGAAAAACGAGCAGATTAAAATGAATCCGCCCTGGGGAGAATACCGACGGCGGATTTTTCGCACGGGAATGCAATCCGCCAGCGAAACGTCAATTCCCACTCGTGGGAGCGGCTTCATACGGTGATTCTTTCTGCGTGAAACTGAATCGCGGCTACAGGGCGAAGCGCCGTGCAAAAATCCGCCCTGGGAGAATACCGACCGCTTCGTTTCTAGGCTTCACAATCTCCAGAAAATACCTGTAGCTGAAGCCACTCCGCATGGTCGCCCCAAAAGACATCCAGATAATCGGCGCTGAAATCGCCATCCATTGGGATGACGGGAAGGAAAGTTTCATCACGTTCGCCTCGCTGCGGGCGGCCTCCCCCAGCGCGGAAGTGCGCGGCGAACGCGACATCTTCGGCCACCAATACGGCGGCGAGTTGCCGAAGAATTACGTGGGCGTCGAGGTGACCGGCTGGGAACAGATCGGTAACTACGCGATCCGTTTCGAATTCAGCGACGGTCACCGCACCGGCCTGTACAGCTACGATTTGCTGCGGCAGTTGGGTTGAAGCGATATCGCGGGATGCACCGCGCTTTCGCCGTTGGCTCAAACGCGGCTACAAAACGCTCGGGTGAAGCCGTGGCACGGGTCGCCTGACCCGTGAAGGACGAACTCACGGGTCAGAGACCCGTGCCCCACCCTGCTTACCGACCGGCCACCACGCCGCGTTCGCTTTTTTCCACGAACTTCAGAAAGTGCTGGAAATCCGCCACAGCTACGAGCGCATGCTGGTGCATCGCGTCGAAGGCCTGCGTGCGGTTGAAGCCGGAGCGATAAAAAATCCGGAAGGCTTGCTTGGCCGCATCCATGCGCTCGGGAGTGAAACCATTGCGCTCAAGCCCAACTTTGTTGATCGAGCGGGCGATGGCGGCATTGCCATCGGCAATGATGAAGGGCGGCACATCCTGCACGATCTTCGACATGCCGCCGAGCATGACGTGAGCGCCGATCCGGCAAAACTGATGCACGCCGGTGCCCCAGCCGATATTGACGTGATCTTCGACGATCACATGGCCGGCGAGGGCGGATTGCGCGCTCATCACGAGATGATTGCCCACGAGGCAATCGTGCGCGATGTGGCTGTACGCGAGCATCACGTTGTCGTGGCCGAGCCGGGTGAATTCCCCGTCGTTGGTCGCACCGTGAATACTGACGTATTCGCGGAAGACATTGCGATCGCCGGCGATCAAGCCGGGCTCGCCGCCTTGGAATTTTAAATCGTGCGTCTTGGTACCGATGCAGGTGAAGGGGAAAACTTCGCACTGCTGACCGAGCGTGGTGCGGCCCTCGACGTTGGCGTGATGGTGCAACACCGTGCCGTCGCCGATCACTACTTTCGCCCCGACGTAAGCATAAGCGCCCACCTGGACGTTCGTCCCCAATTGCGCGCCGGATTCGATAATAGCCGTGGGGTGAATCTGCGTGGCCATGGCTCAGTCAACCTCCGCGTTGTCGACGACCGCAAACATCAGATCTCCCGAGGAAACCACCTGACCAGCGACGGTGCATTCGGCTTCGGCGCAGGCGATGCTGCCCCGCAGCTTGGTCAGCTTGATCTTGATATTAAGTTGATCGCCGGGTCGGACGGGCTTGCGCCACTTCACCTTGTCACAACTCATGAAGAGCGCGACCTTGTTGGTCACATCCATTTTGCGGAGCAGGAGAATGCCGGCCGCCTGCGCCATCGCTTCAATCTGGAGCACTCCAGGCATCACGGGATTGCCGGGATAATGGCCCTGAAAAAACGGCTCATTAATCGTCACATTCTTGATCGCGGTCAGACTGATGTCGGTAAACTCAATTACCCGGTCGATCATCACGAAGGGATAACGATGGGGAATGGTGTCGAGGATGCGGCGGATATCGAGCGAGGTCTCGACGGCGAGCTCGGCTTTCGGGGCGGCCGGCTTGGCGGCTTTCTTTCCGCCTTTTTTCCACGTTTCGTATTTCTCGAGCAGGAGTTTGGTCAGCTCGGCGTTGAGCGCGTGGCCGGGCCGCGTCGCCACGATGTGGGCTTTGAGCGGAATACCGAGCAGCGTGATGTCGCCGATGATATCGAGAATCTTGTGGCGGACAAACTCGTCGGAAAAACGCAACGGCTCTTTCGAGATGATTTTATCTCCCTTGATCACGATGGCGCAATCGAGCGAGCCTCCCTTGATTTTGCCGAGCTTGATGAGTTCCTCGATGTCTTCGTAGACCGTGAAAGTGCGCGACGCCGCCACTTGCGCGATGTAGATATCAGGATCAATCGTGAGCGAAAGATGCTGCGTGTGAATGCCACGATCATCGGCGCTCGTGCAGGAAATTTTCAAGCCCTCAAAGGGCAGTGCAATGATGGACGAATTGCCGCGGGATACCGAGACGGGCTCGGTGAGCGTGAAATACTCGCGCTCCGCGGCTTGCTCCACCGGCTCACCTTGCTGGATAAGCTTCACGAACTCGCGGGCCGAGCCATCCATGATCGGCGGCTCGCCGGCATCCATTTCGATGAGCACGTTATCCACGCCGCAGCCGCTCAAGGCGCTGAGCACATGCTCGACGGTGTGGATCTTGGCGTGGCCCTGCTGGATCGTGGTGGCGCGGACGAGATCGGTGACCAGATCCACCCGGGGTTTAATTTCCGGATGGCCGTGCAAATCCATGCGTTTGAAGACTACCCCATGGTTTACGGGGGCCGGCTTTAAGGTCAGTTGTACGGCGTCTCCCGTATGCAGGGCATTGCCCTTGATGGAGACCTCGCGTAAAAGGGTGCGCTGCTTCATTGGTGTGTGTTGGCGGAGTGTCCGAAAGCGCTTGGAAATGACAAGCTTGGAGATGGCTACTTTAAAGGGTTGTTTGGAGCGGCTGGCGTCCCTGCCCTTGGAGTTGTCGCGCTCATCGCGCCATTCTGCTGGCCAGCAGAACGCGGCAAGCTCGCAACCTCAGATCATCCCAAGCCCACAGGCGCGGACTCCTATGACGACGCAACCAGCCAGTCTCGGCCCTTACTTCCGACTCGCGCCAGCCGGGAGCCAACTATTCGCGAGGACGTGGTTGACATCACTGAAATCCCACCGGTAATTCTATTCCTTTAATCAACTCGAACCTTCCTCCGCAAACGTCATGCCCGCAGCCAACGATCTCAAAAAAGGCCAAGTAATCAGCTTCAATGGTGAACCTCACCTCATCATGGAGACCATGCATCGTACGCCGGGCAATCTTCGGGCCTTCGTGCAGGTGAAGATGCGTAATCTGCGCTACGGCAAGTCGCTGGAGCAGCGCTTTAATTCCCCTGATCACGTCGACGTCCTCCCCACCGACCGCCGCGTGCTGGAATTCAGCTACTGCGATCGCGACACCTACTCTTTCATGGACCCGGAGACTTTCGAGACCTTCGAAATCAGCTCGGTCATGATCGGCGACTCGAAGAACTATCTCGTCGCCAACGGCAAAGCCGACGTGCTCTTCATCAGCGATGTGCCGGTGACCATCGACATCCCTTCTTCCGTCGTCCTGAAAATCACCGAGAGTTCCGAAGGTATCAAGGGCGACACCGCCAGCAACGTCCAGAAACCCGCGACCACCGAAACCGGCCTGATCGTTCAAGTTCCTCTCTTCATCAAAACTGGCGAACTCATCAAGGTCAGCACCGCTGACGGCAGCTATCTCGGCCGCGCATAAACGGAGGGTTAACGTCCAAGCGCCCGGCCTATCCGGCTTCGCCCGCAGTTTATGCTGCGGGCTTTTTTGCGCCCGCTCCGCCGTACGACGCCGCCAGCAGCGTTTCCCTCCTGCCGAATTCGCCTACTGGCCAAATGACCCATAGCCCCAGTCTCGCGTTGCAATCGGAGTTACCGGCTTCAAGTAATTTCTCCGAAATTAAGTGTCCTGGTTTTTTCTTGGCAGTTGAAGGCTCTACCCACCACGCCCCCATGTGACTGCACCGACCCGGCGGTTGACCTTCATTCGAACCCTGTTCACGCACAACATCCGCCTTCGCGACCGCTCTCCCCCCCTTGATTTGTCCGCCCGACCAAGAATGCCCTTACCCCCCCGAACATGAATGCCGATCCCGCACGTCCCGACCAAACCAATCCCCCGGAAGAGGAGCGCTCCTTCAGTTTCACCACGCTCATTCAAAGGGAATATGCGCGCTTGGATGAGGCCGGCGGTCCCCATGTTGCCCCGCACGCCTCCCCGTCGATCGCAACCCCCGGTCGCGCGGATGAACCGTGGGTCAGCTTCACGGATCGCGATCTTTTCGGGGTAGCGCTCTCCGGCGGCGGCATTCGCAGCGCCACCTTTAATCTCGGACTGCTGCAAGCCCTCGAACGCAAACAGCTGCTGAAAAATGTGGACTATCTCTCCACCGTTTCCGGTGGCGGCTATATCGGCGGCTTCTGGACCGCGTGGCGGCAACGCGGTTATACTCTGGCGGACGATCATTTCGAAAAATTTCTCGAAGCCCGGAAAACAAAAACCGGGCTCACCAATCCCCTCGCCAGCGATCAACGCCATTTTCCCAATGAACCGGCGAAGCAGGCCTGCGCACCCAGTGAACCCGACATACGCGAACAACCCGAAATCCGGCACCTGCGCGAATTCAGCCGTTTCCTGATGCCCCGGGTCGGTTTCTTCTGCATGGAAACCTGGGCGGGGATCGTCACCATTTTGGGCGGTCTGTTGCCTTCACTAACGGCGGCGATCTCCGTGCTGGCGCTCCTGCATTACGCTTGGTTCTACGTCGGCCATTGCCTCATCTCATCCCCGCCGCTGGGGAGCGCGATCTGCCTCGGCGTGCTAACGCTGCTTTACCATTTCATGTGCGAATACGGCTGGCGCCTCTCCGGCAAGGACGGCAACACCCGTCAGCCAATTTTGCATTATCTTGGATTCGCCGCAGGTGCCGCCACCCTCACCGCCGCCGGCTGGTATGCCTGCCGCCATCTTCTGCTGAGCGAAACCATGGATAAATGGCTGCGAGGCGTCGAAGATGTCTGGCAATCCGGAGCCACCAGAACCTATCCCGTCGAGACCAGCTTCGAATACGTGCTCTTCGGACCGGCGGCGGTGGCCGCGCTCGCCGGTCTGTTGTTGCTGATCTTCCGCGCCATCGCCTCGAGTATGATCAAAGGAAACGATGCCATCCGCTGGTCTAGCGGATTCGATCGGGCCGCCGCCCGCTGCCTCGCCCCGGCCGTGATGTGGGCGGCGCTCGCGCTGGTGTGGGAGTCCTGCCACTGGTTGCTCCATCAAGAGGCTCTTTTTCAAGCCACCGAGGGCCACACCGTGGCAGCCACTGCGGGAAGCACGGCGGTATTCGGCATGCTGTTCGTCTGGCTGCGCGATTGGCTGACCAAGCCGACGGAAGAAAACCTCGCCAGCAACATCCTCAGCCGGCTCGCGGAAAAATTAAAACCGCTGGTGCCGCAACTGCTGGCCATCGGCTTCGTGCTCTCGATGTTGGTCACCGTCGGCGTGCTCGTGCAATCGTACGGCCTGGGTTGGTGGTCGGCTGATTGGCCGTCACCGCCGGTGTGCGGCGCCGGCTCCGCCCTGCTCCTGATCAGCGGCACCTTGCTGTTTTTCGATCCGGCCCGGGTCGGCATGCACGATTTTTATCGCTCGCGGATTTGCCGCTGCTTCCTGGGCGGTGCCCGCGCCGCCAGCCAAGCCAACCGGCGGCCCACTTCCGAACAATTCGGCGACGATCTCACTCTGGGCGAAATCCGCGAGTACACGCAAAACCAGCGCCCCATCCACTTGGTTTGCTGCGCCGCCAACAATCTCGCCGGCGACACCCTCGGGAGTCTTTACCGCGGGGCCCGCAGCGCCGTCATCTCGCCTTTCGGCATCAGTCTCGGCAACGATGCCGCAGCGTACGACGACTTGCGTTACTCTTCGGCGCTCACCGCATCCGCCGCCGCGTTCAACTCGCAGATGGGCCGCGTCTCGATGGATATGGGACCGGCAGTGGCGTTCGTCATGAGCGCGTTCAATCTCCGGCTGGGTCTCTGGGTGCCTCATCCGCTGATGCGCAACCCTCGTCCGCCCGCTCTGGTGGGACGGCCGTTTTTCTTCGAAATGTTTGGCCTGACGAAGTGCGATCCCGTCCCGCCAGCCGAGGATGGTCCCATGCTCCAGGTGCTTAAGGAATGCACCCAGCCACTCAGCGCCAGCATCGATTCCGTCAAACGCTACGTTAACCGCGAGGTCATCAATACCCCCGCCCGTCAGAAAAAGGCGAAGGCGGTGGCCGCCAAAGTCAGTACGCTTTCCCACCAAGCCGGCCGATACTCGGAAAAACATCTGCGCGATCTCCAGTTTCTCCATCTTTCCGATGGCGCTCACTTTGAAAACCTCGGGCTCTACGAACTCGTGCGTCGTCACTGCCGCTACATCATTGTGTCCGATTGCGGCACCGATCCCGAGGTCGCCTTCGACGATCTCGCCATCGCGTTACGCAGCATCCGCGAGGATTTCGGCGTCGAACTCGATCTCGATGTCAGCCCGCTCCGTCCCGACGATTCCGGCCGCGCCCGCCAACACGCCGTCGTCGGCACGATCCACTACGATGGATTGGGTGGCACGGACAAGGGCACGATTCTTTTCTTCAAACCCACGCTCACCGGCGACGAACCCTCCGACGTCATCCAATACCAGGCCCGCCATCCCGCCTTCCCGCATGAGACCACCGGCGACCAGTTCTATGATGAGGCGCAGTGGGAATCCTACCGCCGGCTCGGGGAGCACGCGGGCGACTTCATTCTGCGACCGCTGGCGATGAACGCCGGCAAGCAATGCGATGAAACCCAGTTTGTGGAAAATATTTTCCTGGAAGCCAGCCAACGCTGGTTTCCCGCAGCCGACCGGCACAGCGACACCCTCGTGGCCCTCAACGAGCGGTGCAACGCCATCGAAACCTCCCTTTGCGAAAATGCCCCGGCCAACATCCGGGCGGAATTTTTCCCCGAAGTCGCGACGGCCTTCACGCCGCCGACCGCCCAGCCGGCAAGAGAAGAGCGCACGGCAGCGGAAGCCTCGCCGCTCGACGAGGAGGTGCGCACCGTGCATTACATGATGCTCGTCGCCCAATTGATGGAAGACGCCTGGAGTGCCGCCGATCTGGAAACCCAATGGGCCCATCCGCTGAATGAAGGCTGGATGAATTATTTCCATCGTTGGGCCGCCACGCCCTCCTTCCGCCGCTGGTGGCCGATCCTCAGTCCGATCTATAACGTCCGCTTCCGGAACTTCGTCCGTGACCGCTTCGGCATTCGCCTCGTCGAAACCGGTTCGACGGTCCCTGGGGCCAAACTCGAACTGCAACCCCTCGCCACCCCGGATGAGTTGAAAAGCGGATTTGCTTGGAAACATTGGGCCCAACGTCACCGCCCCGCAGACCTCGGCAAAATGCTGGCCTTCGACTATCAACTCACGCTCGCGAGCGTTCCGCAGGGATTTCAAAAAAAGTCGTTCCAAGCCGGCTTCCTCCTCTGCGAACGGGACGAGGATGCCGACGGCTCTTTTGTCCAATGGCATGCCCGGCAACTGTTCGTCCCCGACTCGCTCATCGGCTCCGGGATTGTCACCGGCCTGCTCGAAGCCGTGATCGCCCACTTCAAAAAAGAGCACGCGACGGGACGAGGGCCCGACCGGCTACAAGTACTGCTTAACACCGGAACCCAGCCGGGTGAGCCCGACATGCGACGTGACCTCGGCCACCGCCAACAACGCGTTCACCTCATCAATTTCTATAAAAGCCGCAGCTTCGTCATGACCGCACCGGGACCAAAGGGAACGACGCCCAGCATGCTGCGATTGCAACTGGCCCCGGGAAAAAAGGCGAGACAGTCGATCCCGATCCGTTCACCCAAAGTTGCGACTAATCGATCTGCGGGAGAAAACCCATCTCAGTAACGTGACGTGAGACTCGGCCGGAGGCGACTACCCCACTCACCACGGCACCGAAGTCGCCCCACCACCACCCAGCGCCGCGACCGCTGTCTTGTAGGTTGCCGCCGATTCCTCGACACTGCTCGCCGAGGTCTTGAGGTCGCGCAGATGCCCATCGCGCAATCCGTAGATCCAGCCGTGCACCGTCAAATCCTGCCCACGCGCCCACGCATCGTGCGCGATCGTAGTCGAACACAAGTTGGCCACCTGCTCGATCACGTTCAGTTCGCACAGTTTCGCACTGCGCGCCGTATTATCCGGCAAGGCGCACAGACAGTTCTGATGTTTATCCCGCACATCCTGCACATGCCGCAGCCAATTATCGGCCAGCCCCACCCGCTCGCAACGAATGACCTTGCCCACACCGCCACAGCCATAGTGACCGACCACCATCACGTGTTTCACCTTCAACACATCGACGGCAAACTGGAGAACGGAGAGACAATTCAGATCGGTATGCACCACCACGTTGGCGAGATTGCGATGCACGAAAACCTCGCCGGGTAACAGGCCGATGATCTCGTTCGCCGGCACCCGACTGTCCGAACAACCAATCCAAAGATACTCCGGCGTTTGCTGTCGGGAGAGCTTTTTGAAAAACTCCGGATCGCGCCGCTTGATCGCTTCAGCCCACGCTTGGTTCTGTTCGAATAAATGGTTCAAGCTTTGCATACGGCCGCATGCTTGGTCTGGACACGATTTTGTCCACCACGGAATCCCGGTGTCAGCCTATTGAATATCGCCCAACAGAATGCCGTGGTTGCCTTAATCGAGTACGGTAGGTTGCGAGCTTGCCTCGTTCTGCTGGCCAGCAGAATAGCGCGACCAGCGCACCACCAACCCCGGCCCGATCCTGTCAGCCAAATGCGCGCGTTCTGCTTGACCGGGCCTCACATCAAACCCTGCCATTTCGCAATCTCTCCTGCCCGCGCCGGGTCGGCCGCGAGATTTTTCATTTCCAGCGGATCACGCTCCAAATCAAAATACAGCCACGGTCGCTCCACCCCATCAACCTCGGTCTTCAGGACGAATTTATGCTGCGCACTCCGAAACCCGCGCCAGGCAAACGGACATTGCTGCGACAGCGCCGACGCCACCGGCATGCTGATCTCCGCATTGTCGCGCTTGCACCGCCAATCCCGACCCTCCGCCCAAGCCACCGCCATGTGCGGCAAATCCACGAGACTCACCGGGCTGTCGTCGGAACGGCTTGGTTGTTCTTTGCCACCAGCCGGCCTCGGCCGACGAATGAGCAGCGGCACCCGGATCGATTCCTCGTAGGGCCAGGCTTTGCGAAAAAGTCCGTGCGCGCCGTGCATATCGCCATGCACTGAGGTGAACACGATCGTCGTCTCCGACAGATCCACCTCCGCCAACAACCGGCCGATCGCCCGATCCGTCGCCTCGATGTGCGCGTAATAGCCCGCCAGTTCCTCGCGGGCTTTTTTTTCCACCGCCGTGCCCAGGGGGACATTCGCCCGCAGGCGCAATTCGCCGGGTTTCACTTCGCTCACATTCGGCGCGGGCGCATGATAGGGCGGATGCGGTGCCTCCACACTCACCATGCAAAAATACGGTTCATCCATCTTCGCCCGGCGATCACCGGTCTCAACAATCCACTCGGCCGCCCGCTGCCCCAACACATCAGCCTGATAACCTTTGAAGCGCCGGGGCGCGGGTACTCTCGTCCCATGCAACCAAGGATCATTCAGGAGGAATCCGCTCTCGAAACCTTCCCACGTGGCAAAACCACCGCGGCGCTCCGGCGGCACGATCATTTTCGCATGAACGTCCCCGACCAATGGAGCGGCGCGATCACGTTCCGCCAGATGCCACTTTCCAAAAAATGCCGTCGTATAACCGCGATCCTTCAGCGCCTGCGCCACGGTCCGCGCTTCCGTGGGCAACGGATCCCAGTAATCACGCACCCCATTTCCCGGACACAGTTTTCCGGTCAACAGCGCCGCCCTCGCCTGTGGTCCGAGCGGATGCGGCGTCACCGCCTGCGGGAAATTAATCGCCTCACTCGCCAATCCGTCGAGCCACGGCGTCGACGCATTGCGATCCCCCGCATAACCGCACGCCTGCGCCCGCCACTGTGTCGTCACGATCCAGAGAATATTGGGCCGGCTCATCGTGGGCGTATCTGGTCACAAAAAACCCGAAGTGACACGCAAAAGATTCCCTCCGGCCGCTTTCGCCCCCTTGCCCGGGATTTCCGTAACCTCACTCCACGCTCGCCCGCGCGGGTCCCGGATGTAACCTCGGGGACATTCCTCATGATAAATTTCAAGCGAATCCTCGTTATTCTCGGCAGCACGGTCGTTTTCTTTCTGGCCCTCGTGGGCTGCGCGCAACGAAGTTTGCTCTACTTCCCAACGCATGAACCGGTTCACAACCCCGCTGCGCCACTGGGCTTAAGTCCGTGGCAGATCCACGGCGAAGATCGCGGCTACCAGCACATGGTCGCGCATCCTAAAAAAATTTGGTTTTTCCTTCATGGCAACGGAGGGCAGGCCGGCCATCGCGATTATGTCCTGCCAAAAATCCCCGCTCAGGATTCGCTTTTCATCTTGGAGTATCCCGGCTACGGCGCGCGGCCCGGCAAACCATCCCGGGCGACCTTTGATCAGGCGGCCCGGGAGGCTTACACTTGGCTGGTGGGTGAGTTTGGCGTCGAGCAAATCATCGTGCTGGGGGAATCACTCGGCTCGGGCCCAGCCGCACAACTCGCCGACGCCCCGATTCCCCCCCAGCATATTGTCCTGGTGGTGCCCTTCGACATTCTAAAGAACGTCGCCCAGGAAAAATTCAAATTTTTGCCCGTCGGACTCATCTTGCTGGATCGGTGGGACAATATTCAGGCGTTAAAAAACTACCGCGGAAAACTCGACATCTTTGGCGGAACCCACGATCCGGTGATTCCCGTAAGTCATGCGCGCAATCTGGCCGCCTCGCGCCCGCAGGCGAAATATCATGAATTTTCCGGTGGCCACAACTGGGCGGATGGCGACTTTGTTGATCTGTCAAAATTATAGAACGCTTAACCGAAAAGTTAAAACGGCTTTTCGGAATCGCGGCCCCGCTTCACTCCTGTCGCCGCCAGGTTCTCAGGTCGCGCGCCATCGCACCGAAGCCATGGGGGAAATCATGCTCCAACCGGCGCACATCACCACGATGGCGCGTCACTTCCTCCACGGCGCGCTTGATTTCCCAGGGCAACGAAGGCCGGTCCGTGCCGTACACCCGCCACTTTAAATCTTTCCGCGAATAGGGCTGCACGCCACTTGTTTGTCCCAACAACCAGGCTTCTTCGGTCACCGACGATTCCCGTCCGCATAACAACCACGCCTCGATCGCCGGCACGGCCACGCCGACGGCCCGCAACACCCGCGGGTGTCCGGTGGAGCGATTCTTTGCCGGCGGAAGATTTTTTAAAGTCCGGCGAAACACCGCGCGCAACCGGCAGATCCGGCAGAACGGATGATAATATCCCGGGGCTTCGTGCTCCGCCGTGTGTACGGGCGAATCATCCGAATCGACCACGACCACCAAGCCGTCAGCCTCGGTGTTGAAATGCAAATGGCGCAATATCGCCGGTAACACTTGCTCGACCGAGGGCCAGCCCCGCGCCCGCAGATTTGGCGCGACGAGGGAGAACGGTACGCCCAAAATGTATTCCACGAGCACCCGCAGTGCCGCCTCGTCACCGGGAGATTCGCTGAGGATCGCGAGCTTCATCAGAGGCCCACCACGAAACACCCCAAATACCCGAAATCTGGACCAGACTGAATCCAATCATACAATGCGAGGTTTCTCATTCTTTCGTGTATTTGGGGTGTTTCGTGGTGGCAGAAAGTTTCATTCTCCCGGGACGCCGCCAAGAATGCCGCTGTACCACAGATCCCCGAGATGAGCTTCCTTCATCAACTCCATGAGATCGGCGCGATCGGACAAGCGCTCAAAGTTCGCCGCATTGCCCAGCTTGCTCGCGAGCACGATCTCCTCGGGATGATCCTTGAACTGATCGAGCAAATACGGCGAATGCGTGGTCGTGATGACCTGCACCGGCGCCCGATCCATCCCGCAATCCTGAGGATAACTCAACCGGTACAACGCATCGCGCACTTCGCGCAGCGAACGCGGATGCAGACCGCGATCCGCTTCTTCGAGGCACACGACCGCAGGCGGATCGGGCGCAAAGGCCAGCGTCAAAATCGCCAGCAGATACCACGTGCCTTGCGAAAGACTTTCCCCGGGGATCACCTCCCGGGTGTTCTGCGCCAGTTGAGCCGTCAACTCGACCCGGCCACCGCGCACGTCGCGAAAACCCAGCGCACCAAACTCCGGCATCAGCCGGCAAAACTCCGCCTCCAGCGCCGCGAAAGCCGCTGGCTGTTTTTCTTTCCAACTAGCGAGGACAGCGGCGATATTTCCGCCATTGGAAGCCAACTCCGCGCCTTCCTCGCGCTTCGCCGGCATCGCCATGGCGTAGTGATCGAGCAGAAACGCGCGGATCGATTGCAGCTGCGTGCGCAGCTCGCCCCACAACGCCACCCCGGGCAATCCTGCCGGATGATCCACCACGAGTGAATTACAGACGAGTTCGTCGGAATTGCAGCCCAACGTCACCCGCACGTTTTGGAACGGCGGATGAAAATGAAACTCCACTTGCGGACCGGTGGGTCGCTGTCCTTGCAAGTCCGCCGCATGCACCGCCGGCAGCGCGGCCAAGGTCCGCAACCGCAGCAAAGCCTGGATCAAACTGGTTTTCCCACTGCCATTGGGCCCGAGGAAGAGATTAAACGGCGCCAACCGCACCGCCGCCGAGCGCAGTGCCTTAAAATCCCGGAAATGAACCGCAGCAATCATTGGGCGGATTGTTGGCACATCATTGGCGACACGACAAGGATGCGTTGCAGCCCCCGACCTGTTGAAGATTGCACGATAGACTAACGCGCCGGGGGCGACGCGTCTCCACGTGGATCAACGCGCCGGGGGCGACGCGTCTCCACGTGGAATGGAGCCGCGGCGCCCTCGCCGCGGTTGCCCTTCCCTGATTTCCAGAGTTTGAAAACGCGCCCGAGTGGTTGTTTCCCGATTGCCTTCCTTATCTTCCCGACCCACGGAACACTTCCCCGCCAAACGCGTCGGAGCTTTCGCATTGCGCCTACCGAAACCTCCCGGCAATTCAAAACCATGTTATCGCGTCTTCTTGGCCGGTTCTCCGGTCCGCTTCTCTCCCTCAGCCTGACCTTTCTGTCGGTCTCTACCTTGCGCGCCCAACCGGCGACGCCCGAACCCACCGGCACCGCCAACGAATCCACCTTCGATCTGGAGACCAAGGAACTCGTGCTTCGGGGCAACGCCCGGCTGACCTACGGCGAACTCCTCCTCACCGCCGACGAGATCCGCTACAACCAACAATCCAAAACCGCCAACGCCAACGGCCACGTCATCCTCACCCGGGGCGACCGCCGCCTGGTCGCGGAAAAAGGCAGCTACAATCTCGAAAATGATACCATCCACGTTAATCAGGTCCGGTTCGGCCGTTTCCCCTTCTACATCACAGGCGACACCGTGGACGGGACCATGGAAAATCTGGCCGTCACGAATGCCAACGTTTTCTTCCGCGAAAACGCCTCATACGCGCCCTCCATCCACGCCAATAAACTGATCTACCAACACGGCCGCATCGTTTCGGGCGAAGGCCTGAAACTCGGCCTGCTCGGCGGGCATTTCGTCGCACTCCCCGTTTTCACGCACGATCTGCATTCGGAACTACTCTCCGCAATGTCGGCTCATGTCGGCTACCGCAGCAGCTTGGGCCTCTTCGGCGAATTCGGCCTGCAGCTTCCCGTCGCCGAGGGCGTGAAACTCGGCGCCGATGTCGGCCTCTACAGCAAACGCGGCCTCATGTTCGGTCCCGCCGCCTCCTACTCCCGCACCGACTCCGACAGCTCGACCCATGGCCTCCTCCGCTCCGGCTACATCCATGATTACGGCGACCGCTTGACCGACGTCCTCGGCGCGCCGATTCCACGCGACCGCCGCTTTCTCGAATGGCAGCACCAACAGAAGTTCAGTGAGAATTTCACGCTGAACGGCCAGTTCAACTACTGGAGCGACTCCGAGGTCCTGCGTGATTTCAGACCCAAATTATTTTTCCCCGTCCAGCAGCCCGATTCCTTCCTCGAAGGCGCCTACACCGGCGACAACTATGTGCTGAGCGCCTTCCTGCGCGCCAACCCCAATCATTTTTTTCGCATGCAGGAACGCCTGCCTGAACTGCGCTTCGATCTGCTGCCCACCCCCGTCGTCGCCGGATTTTATCACCGACTCAACACCAGTTTCGCGATGCTCGAAGAAAACGCCTATCTGGGGAATCCCGAATTACGTTCCACGCGCTTCGATGCGTATTATGGTCTGGAGCGCCCCATCGCGCTGACCCCGTGGTTCACCTTCACGCCGGTCGCCGGCGCTCGCGTGACGCACTACACCAAAACCAACCCGGCGAGTGGAAAAGATAATTACACCCGCACGCTGGGCGAAGTCGGCTTCGACGCCGTGATGCGAGCCAGCGGACTCTTCGAATACAAAAACGAAACTTGGGGCATCGACGGCCTCCGTCACCTCATCGAACCCAAGCTCTCCTATCGCTACGCCCCCAAGGCAGCCGAAGGCCGCGCCTACATTCCCTCCATTGACCGCCGCACCTTCAACACCTACCTGCCCCCGCTTTCCATCGGCGATCAACGCCACATCGATGACCTCGACCGCCTCGATACGCTTCGTCTCTCACTCAACAACACGCTCCAAACCCGCGACAAAATCTACGGCTCGCGCAATCTCGCCACGCTCAACTTTGCGGCTGATTCCCGTTTCTCCCGTCAACCCGGCCAGCGCAAATTCTCGAACATCTACACCGAAGCCACCCTCTCTCCCGCTCCGTGGCTGCGTTTCGAAGTGCTGGAGCAATTCTCAACCCAGAAAACCGCCCAACAGGAACTCAACTACGCCATCGAGATCACGGATCAGGACGTCTGGGCCGTCCGGCTCTCCTCGCATTATCTGCACAACAGCTTCGACGGAAAAATCGGTAACGTCGGCTACGAAGAATACCTGCTCGACTACCGCCAACGCGTGAGCGACACCCTGCACTTCATCGGTCGCTGGCGTTATGACGCCCGCCGCAGCCGCTTGAATGAACAGACTTATGGCATCCTGCAGCGACTCGGCCAGACATGGGATGTCCGCTACGAGATTTCCTACAGCGAAGGTCAGCGCCGCGAAAGTTCCTTCGGCCTCAACATCGAAGTCACCCTGCTGAAATTCTGATCGCGCCCCGGATTCATGCCGCCGCGCAACAACCTCGCGTTGAAATTCAATCCGCTTTCCGGGCGTAGGGCCGGCCCTTGTGGCCGTGCCGCGACCCGCGCCTACGGCACGGCGACCAGCCCGTTCGACTGGCTCAGGGCCCAGAGCTTCTCGTGGGGCGCCGGCCCTACATTTGTTCCAACGGTGCAAACGGATCTTTAATCGCTGTTCGTTCCCCATGAATCCCCGCATCACCGCCAACCAGCAGCGCACCTTCCTCCACCTCTTCGCGCAGGTCCGGCCGATGCTGGCCACCGACAGCGGACTCCCCCGCCGCATCAAAGATCTCCTCGGCCGCAACCGCGCCTTCGGTTCCCGCGACCGCCGGCTCTACCGCGAACTCCTCTACACCGGCATCCGTTTTCTACCGTGGGTTGCGCCGCTCCTCGAAACCGAAGGCGAACTCGCCTCCCAAATCATCGCTTGGCTCGCCCCCGATCTGAAAGACACGAAAGATTACCGCGCCGCCCTCTGCGGCGACTGGCCCGCCGTGCCCGCCACCCTCGCCGAAAAAGCCACGGTTCTCATCGCCCTCATGGCAGGCAGGGCGTTACCGAGCGTGAGCGACACTCGGCGTTCTCCGAACGAGCCGCTTCCCTCCGGTAGCTCGCAAACCAGCGCATTAGGGTCCCTGCGCTCCACCTCCCAAACCCCATCCCCCATCTCCCATCTCCCAGACCCCATCCCCCATCTCCGAACCCCCATCTTCCAGCCGGCAGCTTTGCTCCCCGCTTGGTTTCGCGAACACTGTCCCGCCGCCTTCAGCTCACCTCATATCGACGCGATCAACGAACGCGCCCCACTCTGGGTTCGTCTGCAAGTTACCGATGTCGCTCATGTGCTCGCGGAATTTTCCGGCAAAGGTTGGGCCCCCATCCGCGTCACTGAACCCGCCGACGCCATCTGCCTCCCGCCGAACGCCGAAGTCGCCGACACCAACGCCTATTGCCGCGGCTTCGTGGAAATCCAAGATTTCGGTTCGCAACTCGTGCTGCATCACACGCCCATCGTGCCCGGCCAAATCTGGCTCGATGCCTGCGCCGGCGCCGGTGGAAAAACGCTCCAACTCGCCCGCTTGCTCGGCGATCACGGCCGCGTCGACGCCACCGATATCCGCCTCGCCACGCTCGAAGAACTCCGCGACCGCGCCGCGCGCGCGCGCCTGACCAATGTGCGCATCATAGCCAAAGCTGGCACCGATTACGACGGCGTACTCGTCGATGCGCCCTGCTCTGGCACTGGCACGTGGCGACGCCTGCCACACATGAAATGGTACACGCAGCCCGCGATGCTCACGGAGTTCGCCGCGCTCCAGTTGCAAATTCTCACGACGAACGCCCCGCGCATTCGCCCCGGCGGCTTGCTCGTCTACGCCACGTGTTCGCTGAGCCACGTAGAAAATCACGACACCGTCGCCGCGTTCCTGAAAACCCACGCAGACTTCAGCGCCGAGTCACCCGCCCGCGACTGGGGCGCCGTCTCCGATGGCCTTGGCTCCACGCTTCTCCCCGGCACCCGCAACAGCGACGGCTTCTACGTCGCGCTGCTCAGACGCTCGTAATCCGTATGGCTTAAAGGTGGAACCCGACCTCCGGGCGGGTTGGATCGATTTCGCGCGTTTAGTCTTCTATTTTGTAGGGCCGCTGCTTGCGGCGGCCTAGGCACGCTGCCGTGGGTGGGCGTCGGTTTCCACCCCGACGCTGATCGCCGATATGGAAATCCGCGACCACCTGTCTGCCGCTACCCCTTCAGCGCCTTCGCCACGTCCTTCGCGAAGTACGTCAAAATCATATCCGCTCCCGCGCGTTTGATCGCGAGCAATGACTCATCGCGGCACCGCACCAGATCGAGCCAGCCCAACTGCGCTGCGGCGTGAATTTGCGCGTACTCACCGGAAACCTGATACGCCGCCACGGGTTTGCGCGAGGCGTTGCGCACCTCGCGGATGATGTCGAGGTACGGGCCGGCCGGTTTCACCATCACGATATCCGCACCTTCTTTTTCGTCGAGCGCCACTTCACTCAGCGCCTCGCGGCGGTTAGCGGGATTCATTTGGTACGTGGCCTTATTGAGCAAATTCGTACCAGCCGCCTTCGCGCTACCCACCGCATCGCGAAACGGCCCATAGTAGGCCGAATTATATTTCGCCGAGTACGCCAGAATACCGGTGTCAGTATAACCAGCCTCATCGAGCGCCAAGCGGATCGCGCCCACTCGTCCGTCCATCATGTCCGATGGCGCCACGAAATCCACGCCGGCTTTCGCCTGGAGCACCGCCATCGCGCAGAGAATTTCCACCGTGTTATCATTCTCCACATCATCCATCGCCGCATTCAACACGCCATCGTGGCCGTGGTTGGTGTAAGGGTCCAACGCGACGTCCGTAATAACCGTCAATTCCGGCACCGCTTTTTTCACGGCGCGGACGGTGCGCAAAATCAGCGTTTCTTCATTGAGCGCTTCGGTGCCCTCCGCATCTTTCAAATCCGCGTCGAGCTTGGGAAACAGCGCCACGGCCGGCACGCCGAGCTTGTTCAGCTCACGGCACTCCTTCACCAGATCGGCGAGATTCAACCGAAACACGCCCGGCATGGACGCGATCTCTTCGGGTTTACCTTTGCCCTCCACCACAAACAGCGGGGCAATTAAATCTTCCACCCGCAACACCGTCTCGGCCACCAACGCGCGTCGACTGGGATAACGGCGCAAGCGCCGGGGACGTTGGGGCAAATTCAGTTTGGACGTTTTGGCCATGGTTTAGGTAGATCTTGAATCATATTCGCCGCCTGCTTGCTACACGTTTCAGTGATCGGTGCGGACCGGGTGCAGGGTGGATTCATTCTCGGCGCTACCAAACGGGTGCGTGACCGGAAAGTAACCTCCTCAGGGCAAGTTGTGTATGGACTGATATAACATAATCCAATGCTCCCTCTGAAAAGCTCGAAAACTGGTTACTTTCCGGTCTCACACCCCTACCAAACGGCAAAGTACCCTATTGGGGTACTTATGAATTGTGTCTCCATTAGGAAAAATCGGGTAAGCCACAAGTACCCTATTGGGGTACTTGTGGCTGGGGGAAATGAATTCATTCTCGGAGTTCCCCGAAGAAGGACTCGATGTTGCAAGATTCGGCCGATCATGATTACTCCGGGAAGAATTGAAAACGTGCAGATAGAATGAGTCAGCCCTGGGACCAGCCGAGGTCATTTAGCGACACTGCCTATAACCGGAGCACCTTCAGTTTCCGCCAAGCGAGCCGACCAAATCTGCCCCATTAAATAGGGCCCCTTCCCGTCTGGCGCTTGGGCCGCGATAGCCAGGATGCCAACGGAGGCCAGGAACGGCGGATGAGGGTGAACGCGATCACGCTACATGAAAGCGCCGGACTGCCATTTATCTCAAGTTCGAAGGGGAAAGTATAGGCAACTCCGCGAGAACCATGTAATGTTATCCGCTGAGACAAAGGAATGCCCGACTTCAATTTCGATTTCACCTTTCCTCCCTTCCGTATGATTGACCACCACGGCAAATCAGCCACGTCCTTGACGATGTCCTGCAATCCGCGTGTCCGGCTAGCGAGCCGCCAAAACTGATTCAGGGCGGGCACCGCCCCCACAAACGCCCGCTCCCGCACCGGCGTCAGGCCCAGCAGATCGGCCTTAGCGCGGGTTTCCTTGATGACGTCCGTCGGAAACGGTTTCGTTCCGATGTCCCAGGAAAAATTGCGCAAAGCGGGCTGGCCTCCGAGGGCCTCGCGAACGACCAGCACCGATTCACAGGCCCGGTCGAAGCCCAGCCGCCGGAAATCCGCATTCACCAGTATTCTGGTACTGATGTCCTCCTGCTCCTTCACCAACGCCCGCAACTGCGCGGAATCATGATAGTCCTCAACCTTTTTATAGGGACCGAGGACCCGGACCACCATCGCCGTCCGGTCCTCCTGAAAAAAACCTCGTTCCCTGCGGACGTATAAAACCGCTGCGGCTTAGCCTACAGTCGCTTCTTTTCCGCTGTGGTCAACTCGGCGCAGGTCATCACCACCAGCCATTGATAAAAATCGTCGCCCTTCGTCAGGCTGACCAACGCTGTGAAAGAATCGCGCGGCAGAAGATTTTGCCGATCAACCGGAGCCGCAAACACCCCGCCGATAATTCCTCCTTTTCCCCCATCGCCTTGACGATCGGCAAGGTCTCGGCCAATTGAATTGCGGGGGGGAACTGCGGCGGGCTTCGCCGCAAAGCCCGCCACTGCGGCCAGACAGGCCAACATGCCAGCACAGCAGAGACTCGGATAACGGCGCAAGCGCCGGGGACGTTGGGGCAAATTCAGTTTGGTGGTTTTGACCATGGGTAGAGAAACTCAGTGCAAAGCAATCTTCGACCCCATTTCACGCTTATCTTTTGTCTTCAGGCAGGGCGAATCCTCCGGATGAGCCGTTGACCGAGCGCGGTTCAGTCGCACTGCGCCTATAAATCAGGAACGTCTTTGGTAGGACGGTACCGAGCGAAGCGACAGTCGGCATCTTCCGGATGAGCCGTACATTTTCGGCTCGGCAGGGACGCCTCGCCCCACCTCGAACCATCAAGCATCTCCGCTCAACCTAATCTTTGTTCCGCGAATCCGTGGTTGATCCCCCCGCTGCTTTTGTGACTAAGTTTCGCCCACGAAATGCCGATCCGCCTCCACGACTCCCTCACCCGCCAGCCCAAAGAACTGAAGCCCGCCCAAGCGGATGGCATTTTCCGTTTCTACAACTGCGGACCGACCGTTTACGCTCCGGCCCACATCGGCAATTTCCGCACCTTCGTCGTCAACGACGTCATCCGCCGCCTGCTCGAACTCGAGTTCGGCGCGGACAAAGTGAAGCACGTCCGCAATCTCACCGACGTCGACGACAAGACCATCAAACGCGCCCGCGACGAAGGCCGCCCGCTTGCCGACGTCACCAAACAGTGGACCGAAAAATTTCACGCCGACTGCGCCGCCCTGAATTGTCTTCCGCCTCACGTCGAGCCCACCGCCACCGGCCACATCAAAGAGCAGGTCGATATGATCGACGTGCTCATGAAAAAAGGAAATGCCTACCGCGCCGCCGATGGTTCGGTTTATTTCAAAGTTTCCTCGTTCGATAACTACGGCTCGCTCTCCCGCGTGAAGGAACGCGAACTCCAAGTCGGCAGCGCGCTCTCCGGTAAGTCGCAAGCCGCCGATGCCGACGAGAAGGAAGACGTCAGTGATTTCGCCCTCTGGAAAGCCTACAAGCCCGACGACGGCGCGAACGCCTGGGAAAGTCCGTGGGGCCGTGGCCGTCCCGGCTGGCACATCGAGTGCAGCGCGATGAGCAAAAAACATCTCGGCGACACTATCGACCTCCACACCGGCGGCGTGGATTTGCTTTTCCCCCACCACGAAAACGAACTCGCCCAAAGCCAATGCTGCAATGGCACGATCTTCGCCCACCACTGGTACCACAGCGAACACCTGCTCGTGGATGGAAAGAAAATGAGCAAGAGCCTCGGCAATCTCTACACGTTAGATGAACTCGTCGCGAAAGGTTTCAGCCCAATGGCGCTGCGCTACGCGCTACTGATGGGCCATCCGCGCAAGCAGCTAAACTTTTCGCTAGATTCGATGCACGCGGCGGAGAGCGCGTTAAAGAAACTCAAGAAGTTTGCAGAAGATCTTTGCAAGGTTGCTAAATTACCCGTGGCGGAACTCTACAACACTGAGAAAATCCGGTCGTGTTACGTAGAACATGAAAATCATTGGAAAGAATTTTGGGTAAACATTCTCGAAGATCTCAACACTCCGGGCGCACTTGGCGCATTCTTCAAAACCGTGGAACGAGCGTGGGTTAGCATTGAAGAGACTTTTACTGACCCAGCACCTCAGGAGGCCAATAATGAGGCACTACAATCGGATGTCTATTGGGTCGGCGGGATACTATTCGCACTAGGCCTAGACTTCAGAAGTCTCGCAGAGAATATTGCTGTCGTTCCCACCGCCATCACCGCGCTCGCCGACAAACGCTGGGCCGTGAAACAGGCCAAGGACTGGCCCGGCGCCGACGCCCTCCGCAAAGAACTCACCGCCGCCGGCTGGAATATGAAAGACGGCAAAGACGGCTATTCGCTCGAGCCGCTGAAAAAATAATCACCCCCGCCCCATTTCTTTCCCAACATGTTCCGTTCACTCCTCATATTACCCGCTTTAATCGCTATCACCCCGCTGCTGCGCGCCGCAGACGTCGAGCTACAGGATGCTCGAACTGTCGATTATTCCCACTGGTCACTGGGCCACGCCTATGGTCGCACCGAGGCCACGAACGACTGGCCGACCCTCGTCTGGTTCGACGAACCCGGCGCGGGCTCCATCGCCGAATTCCCCGCTGGCTCGGGGCGGCATTGGTTGCGGCAGGGTTTCCCAGCCGGCACATTCGGCGGCGGTCCCCATGGCAATAAATTCGCCGCCAACCTCGCTCCCCGTGACGCCTACACGATTGAATACGAAGTTCATTTCCCCGCCGACTGGGAGTTCAGCAAAAACAACACCGGTAAATATGGAGGCGGCAAGCTCCCCGGTCTGAGCGGAGGCTCGCACCCCTCGGGTGGACACGGCAAACCCGACGGCATGAGTGCCCGGCCGATGTGGCGGCGCGACAGCCGCTTTTCCGCCAAGGCCCAGAGCTACCTTGAGCTCTACCTCTACCAGCCAAACCAGACCGAAAAATATGGCGACCGTTTCTTTGCCCAAGCCGTCGAAGCCGGACACACTTATCGCATCAAATTGCGCATCGAACTGGGTACGCCCGATACCGATGGCTGCGTCCGCCTCTGGATCGACAATACTCTGCGGGTTACTCAACCCTGCCGGTTACTTACCCCCGGGCAGAACTGGAAACTCAGCCAGTACATGCACAACACCTTTTATGGCGGCAATGACCCCACGTGGGCGCCCGGCCATGATACCTACCTCCTGCTCGGCCCCGTACGGATCGATACCAAGGAATTTTAAAAATCACCACGCGCTCTCTGGTGGTAGGGCGTGACCGCCGGGCGCGCCGAATAATTCACGCATGTTATTTGTCCTTCGCGGCACCTGCAAGACAGACGCCCGACAAACGCCCGCTGAGAAGACTGCCTTGCTCCGTGCCCTCTGTGCCACCTCTTCCACCTCTGTGACAATTTCCGTCACATTTATTCCCGGCCCACCGCGGCATTGACACCCGGGCAAACCCTGTGGCCAAATGCCATTTCGGCCCCGCATCGTAAGCAGGACCACAACCAACGCCCACCATGTCGATGTCTCCCCTCGAAGAACTCCGCCACTCGTGCTCCCACGTTCTGGCGACCGCCGTCCTCCGCGTCTTCCCAGATGCCAAACTCGACATCGGTCCACCCACCGACAGCGGTTTCTACTACGACATCGATCTCGATCAGAAACTCACGCTCGAAGACCTCGCGAAGCTCGAAGCCAAGATGAAGGAAGTCATCGACGAGAACCAACTCTTCACCCGCAAGGAAGTCCCGCGCGACGAAGCCGAACAGATCATCCGCGCCCGCGGTCAGGAACGCTACAAGCTCGGTCGTCTCGCCGACATTCCCGCCGGCGAAGCCATTTCTTTCTACACCAACGGCGAGTTCGCCGACCTCTGCGCCGGCTCCCACGTCCGCTACACCTCGAAGATCAAAGCCTTCAAGCTGCTCTCCATCGCCGGCGCGTATCACCGCGGCGACGAGACCAACAAACAGCTCCAGCGCATCTACGGCACCGCCTTCGCTTCGAAGGAAGAACTCGCGAACTACCTCACCCAACTCGAGCAGGCCCGACTCCGCGATCACCGCAAGCTCGGCAAGGAACTCAAACTTTTCCACATCGACGAAGAAGTCGGCCAAGGCCTCATCCTGTGGACACCCAACGGCTCGATCCTCCGCCAGCAATTGCAGGATTTCATTTCCGGCGAGTTGAAAAAACAGGGCTACTCCCAAGTTTTCACGCCGCACATCGGCAGCCTCGCCCTCTACAAAACCTCCGGCCACTTCCCTTACTACAAGGACTCGCAGTTCGCGCCCATCGTGGAAAAAGAGTTCCTCGACCAGCTCACCGCGTCAGGCTGCTCCTGCGCCGAGATGGCCAACCGCATCGAAGCTGTCTCGCAGAAATTCGCCAACGACATCAACACGCGCACCGGCAAGGAAACCATCACGAAAGAGCGCATTCTCCCCGAGGATCAGCTCATTGACGGCTTCATGTTGAAACCGATGAATTGCCCGCATCACATCAAGATCTTCGCCTCGCAGCCGCATTCTTACCGCGATCTTCCCGTGCGCCTCGCCGAGTTCGGCACCGTTTACCGCTGGGAACAATCCGGCGAACTCAACGGCATGACGCGCGTCCGCGGCTTCACGCAGGACGATGCCCACCTCTTCTGCACCGAGGAGCAAGTCGCCGCTGAAATCCTCGGCTGTCTCTCCTTGGTTAAAGTAGTTCTCTCCACCCTCGGCATGTCCGATTATCGGGTGCGCGTCGGTCTCCGCGATCCCGACAGCAGCAAGTTCACCGGCGATCCCGCCAAGTGGGACATCGCCGAAAACGCGTGCCGCGAAGCCGCCAAGACGCTCGGCGTCCCCTTCACCGAAGAACCCGGCGAGGCCGCTTTCTACGGCCCGAAGATCGACTTCGTCATCAAAGACGTCATCGGTCGCGAGTGGCAGCTCGGCACCGTGCAAGTGGACTACGTTCTCCCCGTGCGCTTCAACCTCTCCTACATCGGCGCCGACAACACCGCGCACCGTCCGGTGATGATCCACCGCGCCCCCTTCGGCTCAATGGAACGTTTTTGCGGCGTGCTCATCGAGCACTTCGGCGGTGACTTCCCGCTCTGGCTCGCGCCCGAGCAAATCCGCATCGTCACCATCAGCGACAAAGGCCTCGACTACGCCAAGGCTGTGCTCAACCAACTCCTCGGCGCCGGCCTCCGCGCGTCGATTGATTATCACACCGGAAAACTCGGCGCCAAGATCCGCACCGCCGAACTCGAAAAGATTCCCTACGCGCTCGTGCTCGGCGGCAAGGAAGAGGAAACCCAAAGCGCGTCCGTCCGTTCCCGTGCGAAGGGTGACGAAGGCGTCCACCAGATCACCGATCTCATCGCCCGCTTCGCCGCCGAAGTCGCAACGCGCGCCTTGCCGGAGAAGCGCGTAGTCCCCGCCGCGCCAAATCAGCCCAAGACCAACTGAGCATAAAACGCGGAAACCCAGAGATAAGATTTAGGTAGGGCGAACCCTCCGGGTGAACCGTTCAACTCACGGCTCGGCAGGGACGCCTCGCCCTACCTCAGACAACCACTTCTCTCCGCGACCTCCGCGCTCTCGCGTTAAAAAATGAACTCCTCCTCTGATCTCCCCGCATGGAAAGACGAACTCGCCGCCATCGTCGGCGCGCGCGCCCATGGCCAGTCGAAACAGATTCTTCCACGCTTGAAAGCGCTCGATGAGCGACACCCGAACGTCGCCGAGATCAACTACCAGCTCGCGTGGAGCTACGATGTGCTCGCGCACGGCGGCGAGGCCCTGCCTTATTACGAAAAAGCCATCGCGCTCGGTCTCGCGCCCAACGAACTCTCCGGCGCGTTGCTTGGCCTCGGCAATACCCTGCGCGCGCTCGGCGAGCATGCCCGCGCCGCCGAGGTGCTGCGCTCCGGCAAGGCCCAGTTCCCCGAGAACCGCGAGTTCGATGTCTTCCTCGCCCTCGCCTTGCATGATCTCGGCCAGCACACCGCCGCGCTCCAACTCCTGATCGGTACGCTCTGCGACACCACCGAAGACCCCGGCCTCACCGCCTACCAGCGCGCCATCCGCTACGCCGCGAGTCATCTTTGAATTATTTCGTAGGCTGCGAGCTCCCCTCGTTCTGCTGGCCGGCAGAATGGCGCGACAAACGCGCCACCTGCGGCGCTTTCGTCATCGAATTTCAGGCAGCTCACCACAAAGTGCTAACGATTCCGGAGTCCGTGATAGTGGCGTCTTTCGTGATCAACGTCAGTTTGTGCGTCTTGGCCGTGGCGGTGATGATGCGATCAAACTGATCCCCGTGCGGCAGCGGTAGTGACGGGGCCAACAGGCCGATCTCCAGGGTGATCGGTAGCACGGTGACAAATTCCAGCAGTTCCCTCACCGCCCTTTCCGGCTTTTCCGAAAAACCAATCCGATCCGCATCCACCAGCAGACCTATTTCCTGAAGGCTGATATCGGCGATAGCGAGTTGCCCATACGGGGTAATCGCCAAAATCCGTGCGGCTTTTGTTCCTAGCCGATCCTCATGGTACGCCGCCCACAGGAACGTGTGGGTATCGAGCAAATACTTCAGCCGGATTTTCAAAGAGACGGCTTCCACGCGCTGTTCTTTAGGGTGGGTCCCACGATATCCCCCTTGATGATCAACTTACCTCGACCGGCACCCAGCAGCGTCTTGCGGACACCCACTGCGGTAAAGTGAAACCTGCCCTCCCGATCCTCAATCATGACGGTCTCACCCCGGCGAGCCCGAGCTTTAAAAGTGGCGAACTCGCGCAGGAAGGTTCGGACATTTGTTTTCATGAAATCCACATGTCTGACACAATCGATTCTGACAAGCGACCCTCACTTCGCCCAGACGAGAGGCTGCGGCGCGGGAAACGTGCTTTGAGTTCATGGTGCGATTTTCGCGGAGGGATTGATGCACTGCGGCGATTACTTCGACGGCCTGAGTAGTGCGTGCGTCGCCGCGGAATTCCAGCGCGTCGCGATTTTCGGCCGGCTCGACCACATAAAAATTTGCGTGAGCCGCGCGTGCAGACCATACGCAAACTCAACCACCGATCGCGTCCAGTCCTCGGTCGTGAGATAAAAACATTTCATTGAGCCTGTCATGAAACTTCTGATCGAATCCGATCAACGAGGCGCGGACGAGAACACCCTATGATTGGGGTGGAAAAAAATCGGGCAACTATCCGAGTGACATCAACGTCCCTTGAAAATCGGCCTATTGAAACAGGATTCCGCGGGCAGGGCGTGACCGAGCGCAAGCGACACTCGGCAGCGTCCCACCGAGCCGCGGCTCACCCGGAGGGTTCGCCCTACCTTGAGCCCAAATATTTTCAAGGACGTTGGTAGGATGTGAGCGAGTCGGAGTGGGCGTTTTGCGCGCCGTATCGGACGTTGCTGAGCGAGGAGGCCGCGCGCGGTCGTTCCGTGCCAGCAGCCTCGGTTTCGCATGGGCTCGGCCCTCCCACCGACAATCTAATATTGAGGCTCGCCTAGTAGCCTAACGAAGCAATGCAACCGCGGCGAGGGCGCTGCGGCTCCATTCTACTCCGGAGTAAGGGTATCTGGTTGGAGACGCGTCGCCCTCGGCGCGTAGGCTGTGGCGCGATCCTCACTATGTATTATTACGCATTGGCCTCCCGCTTGCCGCGCACAACACCGCTTGCGCTTTTATTTTTCAGCTACTCACTACTGGCTTTTCCCGCCCATGCTCGCCGTCCTGCACAAATACCGCGCCGTCTTCTCCGTCGGCCTCCAGAGCAATCTGGTGTACCGGATGAACTTTGCGATCCGCGGCTTCTTTTCGTTTTTCCACCTCATCGTGGTCTTCATCCTCTGGGGTGCCGCCTACAGTGGCAACCCGCACATCGGCGGTTTCAATTTCTCGCAGACCTTCACCTACTTCGTCGCGTTGATCGTGGCCCAGTTCATGATCGGTGCCTTCAACGAGGATTACCAGATCAGCGAGGAAATCCGCAACGGGATGATCAACCAATTCCTGCTTAAACCGGTCAATTATTTCGCTTACCGCTTCAGCATCTATCTCTCCGCGCGCCTAGTCACCGGCCTGCTGATCATTTTGCCGATCATCGTGACCTTCCCTTTGCTCCATCCTTACCTCACGCTGCCTTGCGATGACTGGCGCTTGGCGATCGGCATCCCGGCCTTGATCATGTCGGCGCTGATCCAATTCGGCATCGCCTATTGTTTCGGTCTCCTGAGTTTTTGGTTTCTCGAAATCCAAGGCTTCGTCGTGCTCTCCATGGCCTTTGAATCCATCCTCGGCGGACAAATTTTTCCGCTCGATCTGCTCCCCGGCTGGCTCTTCACCACCTCCACCGCGCTGCCCTATTATTATCAAATGTATTTCCCCGTGGCTATTTTCACGGGACGAATCAACGACCCGGCCATGGCCATCGCCATGCTGCAGATCCAAGCTTTCTGGGTGGTGGTCATCCTCATGATCGGCCGGGTACTCTGGCACCGCGGGCTGCGCCTTCACACCGCCGTGGGCGGCTGATCCATTGACACTGCCGCTATGTTACTCCCTCCGTCATCGTTCTCGCTCTCCTACTCATTCTCGTTCTCCCTCGGGAGAAACCGGCCTGAGCGAATGAGAACGCGTACGATTAGGAGAACGATCCATGTTTAACCTCCGACATTACCTCAACATCTGGCTCACGTCCGCCCGCTACTGCATAGCACGGATGCTGATGTTTCGTGGCGACTTTATCGTCTGGGCGCTCGTCGAACTTTTCTGGATGACCGTCAACGTCCTGATGGTCTCCGTCATCTACCAACACACGGATACCGTGGCGGGCTGGACCAAGTACCAGATGCTCCTGCTCGTCGGTACCTCAATGCTGATCCAACGTTTTCTCATGGGATTTTTCTGGAGCAGCATCTTCGAGATGGGCCGCAACATCCGCAGCGGCCACTTCGATTTCTTTCTCGCGCAGCCAGGCAACGTGATGTTCATGGCGACCACGCGCAAAATCGATCCCGACAGCATGCTCAACTCCATCGTGGCTCTGGCGGTCGTCATCTATTCCGCACGCGAACTCGGTTTGCATCCCGACTTTACCCAAATCGCCCTCTATGCGCTGCTGGTGGCCTGCGGAGTCGTCATCCATTACAGCATGCTGATCCTATGCATCGCGCCCGCCTTCTGGATCACGAGTGTCCAAGGCATCGAGGGCAGTTATTTCACGCTCAGCGAATTTTCCCGGCTACCCCGCCAAGCCTTCCACGGTCTGGCCAATATCGCCTTCGTGTGGATTTTGCCGATCGTCGTCGTGAGCAACGCCCCGGCCAGCACATTGCTGCACGGTTTCGATTTCAAAATTGTCGGTTGGCTTCTGGTCATCACCGTCATCTGGTTCACGCTCGCTGTGGTTGTTTTCCACCGCGGCATCCGCCGTTATTCCAGCGCCAGTTCGTGAGTGGTTTCACCTCTCCCCAAGCTGCCCCGCATTTAGAGCCGCCCCTATCGTCATAAAAAACCGCTCAGCCAAGACCGGGTTAGCCACAGAGGCACAAAATCCCGAGGGCCAACAAAAGTCTCAAGGAGCCTATCAGCCTTCGCCAAGCTACGGCCCGTCAAGTAGGCGCGCGGAACATATTACTTGCGGACAGAATTCTTCTCGTGCCTTTTCGTGGCTAAACTTCTGGAAAATCAGATCGCCTGCCGTGGTCCTCACTCCAGTTTAAATTCCGTCCCACTCCATGACTTCCGCCTCCGTTCTCATCGCCCTGCAAAAACGCCTCGGCTACAAATTCCGCCAGCCCTCGCGGCTGCTCGAAGCACTCACGCACCCGTCCTACTTGCAGGATCATCCCGCCACGAAAGCGCATAATCAACGGCTCGAGTTCCTCGGCGACTCCGTGCTGCACTTTGTCCTGACCAAGGCGCTCTACGCCGAATTCCCTTTAGAACGCGAAGGCGCGTTGAGCCGTCGCCGCGCCGTCCTCTCCAAAGGCGGTTTCCTCACGCAGCTCGCGCGCGATCTCGGCGTCGATGCCGGCCTGCTGCTCAGCAAAAGCGAAGCCCTCGCCGGCGGCCGCAACCGCGCCTCCATTCTCGAAGACGCCATCGAAGCCATCGTCGGCGCGATTTTCCAGGACAGCGATCTCCCCACCGCAGAGGCGGTCATTTTAAAATGGTACGGCTCGCTCACCGAGCGGCTCTCGTTGCTGGAAGACGCCGAGAACCCCAAAGGCCGGCTGCAAGAAATGATCCAGCCCGAGCACGGCAACACCGCGCTCCGCTACGAGGTCGTCAACGCCACCGGCCCGCGCCACGCCCGCGAATACGAAGTGGCCGTCCACCTCAACGAAAAGATTTTGGGCACCGGTCGCGGCACCTCGAAAAAAATCGCCGAGGAAGCCGCCGCTAAAGCCGCGCTAGAGAGCTTCGTCGTGCAGGGCGGGATTTGATTCTTGCGGGAGATTTGTAGGGCTGGCGCTTGTCGCCATGCCGTCTTCGCGTGATACGGCACGGCCACAAGGGCCGGCCCTACATCCGGAAGACACGACTTACGCGGAATATTTATCGCCTCCCTAAACTATTCGATGGATTCTTTGCCCCGCTCGGCATGACAATGGACTGCTGAGTTGATGGCTGCTGATCAAAAATTCGTTCGTACCAGGATAACCGGCGTTTGTCCGGCGGCCCAACCATACACGCTTGCCCAGCTCGTCCACCAACAGCCGGCTCCGGTGTGGCTCGTAATTCTCGAAGAAGCCAAGCACGCCGACTCCCTCGGCGAAGACATCGCACTCTTCCACGTGGCCTCGGGCCACAAGGCATCGCTGGAGATTCTGAATTTTCCTGAGTCGCAAGCGGACAGCCGCGATATGCGCGAGGCGTTTAATGCCGCGAGCGATCGGCTGGCGGTGCTGAGCCGGTTACGGGGCAGACGGCAGCGCGGTTCCTCCCCCGGGGGTGGAACTCGGCCTCTGGACGAGTTTTGTTCCGCGAAGATCGAACAAACCTGTCCGGAGGCCGGTTTCCACCTTTCCGCCAACGCTCTCCTGATCATCGCCACGCCGGGCTCTCTGATCCAACCGGTGCCGCCGCCGGAAGATTTCTCTACGCGCGAAACAATCCTCGCGAAGGGCGCGGAGCAGCCCTTTCAAGCACTGCTCGAATTACTGAGTTCGTTTGGCTACGACAATGAAGCGGTGTGCGAAGCGCCCGGCCAGTACGCGGTGCGCGGCGGGATCGTGGATGTATATCCCATCACCGCGCATCAGCCGTACCGGCTGGATTTCTTTGGCGACACGCTGGAGGACATCCGAACGCTCGATCCGATCACTCAACGCTCGGGCGAATCGGTGGAGCGCATCACGCTGACCGCTGCTCCGCAGCTGCACACGACCGGAGCGTCGGCGTCGTTGTTCGATTACCTGAACCCGCTCACGCATGTCGCGTTGCTCGAACCGCGGGCGGTGGAGGAAGCGTTTGACTTGATCACACCCGAGGGAGGACAGCCTTTGCCCGCGTTGTTTCAAAATTGTGCGCGGCTGTTCGGCGTGGGCGATCTCGATCTGGCCTGCGAACTTTTCGACGGCACGACGGACGAACAAACGTGGGACACCGAATCGCTCGCGCATCATCGCTCGAACCCCGAACAGGATCAGCTGGCCCATGAACGCCTGATTGCCGAGGACGAGGCGCGGCAAATATTTTTCGAGAAAATTGCCGCGTGGAAATCGGAAGGCTACGCCGTGGACTTCATCGTTTCAAAGGAAGGTGAAGAGCAACGCATCCGCGAATTGCTGGAAGAAAATGCATCGCTGAAAAAGCTGAAGCCGCGGTTTGTGCGCGGGACGGTGAACGAAGGGTTCAAGGTGACGTGGCGGGATGGTGCGAGCCAACAAGCCAGCGCGCCCGGAGGTCACGCTCCACCTCAAGGCAAAGGCATTATTGTCGTCACGGAGACGGAGATATTCGGGCGAAAGCGGCAGCGGCGCAGCATGGGGAAACGCGCGGTGGTGACGCCTTCGGCGGTCGACCAGTTGCTGGATTTTTCCGAACTGGTGGAGGGCGACATGGTGGTGCACCTCTCGCACGGGGTGGCGATCTACCGGGGCTTGACGAAAATCGAAACCCGCGACGGTACGCGCGAAGTCATCTCGCTGGAGTTCGATGACAAGGTGACGCTGCACGTTCCGCTCCAGGAATCGCACCTGATCAGCCGCTATGTCGGGCTCTCGAAAGCGAAGCCGCAGCTCGGCCGCGTGGGCTCGGGTCGCTGGGAAAAAGCCCGCGCAGCAGCGGAGCGGGCGACGCTCGATCTCGCGGCGGAGTTGCTCCAAATCCAGGCGAGACGCGAGGCTCAACCCGGTCATGAATTCGGCATTGATACCACTTGGCAGAAAGAATTCGAGGCCGCGTTCCCTTTCACCGAGACGCGTGACCAGGCCAAGGCCATCGTCGAATCCAAGGCCGACATGGAGCGGACGCGCCCGATGGATCGGTTGATCTGCGGCGACGTGGGTTTCGGCAAGACGGAGGTGGCGATCCGCGCGGCGTTCAAAGCCGTGATGGGCGGCAAGCAGGTGGCGCTGCTCGTGCCGACGACGGTGCTGGCGCAGCAGCATCTGAATACGTTTCGCGAGCGCATGGCCGGTTATCCGGTGGCCGTGGAAATGGTCAGCCGGTTCCGCACGAAAAAAGAACAGGAGCAAATTCTCACGGCGCTCACTGCCGGCAAGGTGGACATCTTGATCGGCACGCACCGGCTGTTGCAGGCCGACGTACATTTCAAAGATCTCGGGTTGGTCGTGATCGACGAGGAGCAGCGCTTCGGCGTGAAGCACAAGGAAGTTTTCAAACGCTGGCGGGCCCACGTCGACATGCTGTCGATGAGCGCCACGCCGATTCCGCGCACGTTGTACCTCGCGCTCACGGGAGCGCGTGATCTGAGCACGATTGAAACCGCTCCAGTCAACCGGCTGCCGATCCAGACGATCGTCAAAAGCTACGACGAGAAGCTGGTCATCGAAGCGATCCGCCACGAGGTGAAGCGCGGCGGGCAGGTTTTCTATCTGCACAACCGGGTGACGACGATCGATCTCGTGACTTCGCGCTTGAGACAGTTGTTGCCCGACCTGAACATCGGCACGGGGCACGGCCAAATGAAAGAACACGAGTTGGAGCGCGTGATGACAGATTTCGTGGCGGGGAAACACGACGTGCTTGTCTGTACCACGATCATCGAAAGCGGGCTGGATATTCCGAATTGCAACACGATCATCATCGAGGGCGCAGATCGATTCGGGTTGTCGCAGCTCTACCAATTGCGTGGGCGCGTCGGCCGGTTCAAGCATCAGGCTTACGCGTACCTGCTGCTCCACCGCCATGCGCGCGTGTTGGACATCGCCCGGCAACGTCTCGGCGCGATCCGCCAGCACAATCAGCTCGGCGCGGGATTCCGCATCGCGATGCGCGATCTCGAACTACGCGGCGCGGGCAACCTGCTCGGGGCGGAGCAAAGCGGCCACATCGTGGGCGTGGGCTTTGAGCTGTATTGCCAACTGCTGCGGCAAAGCGTGGCGCGGTTGAAGGGCGACAGCCACGCGGCGGCGGTCCGCGCCAATGTGAAACTGGATTTCGTGTTCGTGGGTGAAGGCGTGGCGACGGAACGCGCGACGGCCACGGACACTTTTTCCGCCATCCGCCAGGCGGAGCGCACCGAAGGGACCATCGACAAGGTTCAGGCCCGGTTGCCCGCCACTTATGTGGGCGAAACCAGGTTGAGAATCGATTTTTACCGTAAGCTGGCTTTGGCCGAGAATCCGGCGCAAATAAAAGCCTTGGAAGGGGAATTACGCGATCGTTTCGGGAAATTTGGCGATGAGGTCCGGGCGTTGCTCTTAGTCACCGAAATCCGGGTCCGCGCGGAACAAAAAAGCCTCCTGACCGTCGAAACGGACGGTGCCCGCCTCAAATGCCTGCGGAACTCCGGCCGCCATGACGATTATATCCAGCACAGCCACCGCTTTCCCCGCTTGACCGCAACCACCCCCCTTGCAAGGTTGCGGGAAATAACTATTTTTCTGCAGAATCTGCCCACTACATGAGCCACCACCGTTCCCTGTCCGCTGCCTTTTCCGCCCTGTTTTTTGCCTGCTCCGGCTGGCTATGTCTCCAAGCGGCGGATGCCCCGGTTTCGGCTAAAATTGATGATGGCCTTAATATGCGTTTCGCCAACGGCATCGCGGCCATCGCCGAGACAAAAATCATCACGGTAGACGATATTCGCCGGGAGATTGCACCGTTAATCGAGCAAGTACAAAAAGACAGTCATAACGAGCGGGAATTCAATGAAAAGGTCCAGCAACTGCAGGATAGCATTGTGCAGCAGTTGATCGATCGCGTCCTGATTGTGAAGGAATTCTACAAGGACGAAAAGCACAAGATCCCGGCCTCCTTTATTGATAATCAAATCGCGGAAACCATCGCGACCCAGTTCGACGGCGATCGCAGCAAATATCTCGCTTACCTGCGCTCCCGCGGCATCTCCCAAAAAGACTACCGCAAAGAAACCGAAGAGGATATGGTGTATGGCTACATGAGACAGCAGAAGCGCAAGTCCGCCACCACCGTCAGCCCGGTCAAAATCGAAAATTTCTATCGGGAAAACAAAGACCGTTTCTATCAGGAAGATCAGGCCCACCTCCGTCTCATCCAAATCGCCCGGGAGAGCGGTGATACCGATGAAACTCTTCGAGCCAAAACCGAGGCAATCCACCAACAACTGAAATCGGGCGCCAGCTTCGCCGATCTGGCCCGTCAACACAGCAAAGATTCCCGTCGCACCAAGGGTGGCGATTGGGGTTGGCAGCGCAAAGCCGATCTTCGCGAGGAATTCAGCAACGTTATCTTTAAACTCGAAAAAGGCCAATACAGCGAACCCATCATTATGCCCGAAGGCGGGTTCCTCCTGTTTGTCGAAGAGCGCAAACATGCGGGATTGATCCCCATTGACGAAGTTCGCCCCCAAGTAGAACGCATGCTGATCCAGCAAGCCTCCAGTGAAGCCGAAGAGCGCTGGTTGGAAAAACTCCGCCGCACCGGTTACGTGAAGCACTTCTAAACCACCCTCTCTCGCGGGCCGCGGTTAAAAACCCAGCCCATGAGCGACGATACGTACCAGCCCCCGCGGTTAAAAGATCTCGCCGTCGGCGAACGCCCGCAAGAACGCCTCGAAAAACATGGGGCCGCCGCCCTCAGCGATACGGAATTGCTGGCCATGCTCCTGCGCAGCGGCAGCAAAGGACACAATGTCCTCATCGTGGCGCAGCGACTCATCACCGAAGCCGGTTCGCTCGCCCGCCTGATTGCGTGGACGCAGGAGGATTTTCGACGCTTGAAAGGAATTGGCCGAGTGAAAGCCCTGCAATTGGTCGCGGTGCTGGAAGTGGCCCGTCGCGTGTTGGAACAACAAGAGCCGGCCGAGGTTTCCTTCGAGAAACCCGTCCTGGTGTTCGCCCACTTCGCCGCCGAGCTGGCCGGGCTTGAGGTGGAGAAATTCTGGGTGCTCTGCCTGAATCGCAAAAATCGCCTGATCAAGCAGGTGGAGATCAGTTCCGGCACCGCGACGAACAGTCTCGCCCACCCGCGGGAAGTTTTCCGCGAAGCGATTCGCCACGGAGCCACCGCCGTCATCTGCGTGCACAACCATCCCAGTGGCGATCCCGCGCCAAGCAGCGCCGATATGCAAGTCACCCGTCAGCTCCGCGAGGCTGCCAAAGCAGTCGATATCTACCTGCACGACCATATCGTTCTGGGTCGCATCCAGTCCGATCCACGCGGTCTGGGTTTCTACAGTTTCCGGCAAAGCGGAATGCTTTAAGGAGAGGACCATGCAGTCGAGGGTCCAGAGTTGAGCGCCGAGAGCCCGATCCTCAGAGCTGGTGGCGGGATTTATGACGGAAGCGGGCGATCAACGTTTGGTTTGGCGCGCGAACCTCGCTGGTCTATCAACTCTCCGCTCTCGACACCTCGAAACCAGTGCCTTTGTAGGGCCGGTGCTTGCGCCGGCCATGGATATCCGCCACAGGCCGCCGCAAGCAGCGGCCCTACATTAAAATTCCCAAAACCATATTTCTTATCGTCCGGCGCAAAACGCGTTTTGCCGTTTGGGGCGGCATTAGTCCCGCTAGGGTGTTCTGGCAGATTTAAAAAAAACCGCTTGGCAAAGCCAGAAACGCCCCCATACCTTGACCCTTCATTTGGCTCGTGGTGGAATATCCAAGTGGCTAAAGGACGTTGACTGTAAATCAATTCTGCTCTGCAGTTCGCTGGTTCGAATCCGGCTTCCACCACCACTTTCAGCTCAGGAAAATCGGGGAGAAACGTCCCTCCCGGCCTTCAGTCTTCAAGCTACGGCTCGGCAAGTCCCGCAAGTCCCAAGTACCGGGGCTTCTTCCCTAAAACCATCAGTTGAAAAGTTAGAACGCGACCTCCGGTGCGTTTTTCCTTCTGCTTCCCAAGAAACCCGCCCGGAGGTCGGGTTCCACCTTTGAGACGGGTTTCAGTTGGCGGGGAACACTCTTTGGCGCGCAGGGACGAGCAAAGCGTGCAGGCTGGATTGAGTAGCCGCATTGGAGCGAAGCGACAACGCGGTGAATCCACCGCGCAAACCGCGTTTTCGCCGTTGGCTCAAACACGTATTGGCTACCAGACAATCACTCCACCTAACTGAAGCGTCTGCCCTCTGTTGATCTCAAATGAAATGGCCGCCCCGTCTGTGTTCTTGCTGTCGATTCCACGCAACCGGCAAAAAAACGCGACGAGGCGGCCAAAGTGATAAAATTATTCTTTCCAGAGCTGCAGAGTGCGCAGGTAGTTTCCTCTTTCGTAGGCTTCGGCATCCGGGCAATTTCGCATACTCAGCGCCCCACGGACCTCCTTCACCGTTTCGTATTCGTGCTCCTGCATCCAGCTTTCGAGTCCCTTCAACAAACTGGCCAAATAGCCCGGCCCTTTCTTGAGCAAGGCGGAAACCACTTGCACCGCATCCGCCCCAGCCAGCAACGCCCGCACCACATCTTCCGAGCTATGCACCCCGCCGCTGCAACCGAGACTGAGTTTTACCTGATCCCGCAACATGCCCAGCCAACGCAAGCGCACACGCAAATCCTCTTGATTCGACAAATCCAAACGCGGCGTCACCTCCAACGTTTCGACATCGATTTCAGGTTGGAAGAACCGGTTAAACAAAACCAAGCCATCAATCTTTTCCTCCTCCAACCGACCGGCGAGATGAGCCACGGAGGAGTAGAACGGCGATAATTTAACGGCGACCGGAATCTTCACCGACTTGCGCACCTCCTGCGCGATCTCCACCACCCGTTCCTCAATTTCCGCTCCGGACACATTCCGCAATGTCGCCATGAAGTACGTGTTCAATTCGAGCGCATCCGCCCCGGCCTGCTCAATATATTGCGCATGGCTGACCCACGAACCGATCTGCGTGCCGTTCAACGAGGCGATCACCGGCAATTGGGTCGCCGCCTTGATCCGGACGATGCGATCCAGATATTCCGAGGGAATCATACTGTACTCATCCTGCTCGGGGAAAAGCGTCGTGGCCTCGGCGAAATTATCATTCCACCGGGCGATATGCCGCGCGATCATCTGCTCGCGCCGTTCAATCTGCTCCGCAAACAAGGAGTGCAAACAAATCGCCGCAGCTCCGGCGTCCTCGAGCCGGCGGACATTATCCAGATTGTCAGCCAACGGTGAGGCGCCGGGCATCAGCGGATTTTTTAATTTCAGTCCAAGATAAGTGGTCGCGAGGTTCATGTGGTTTTCTCCGGTTTGGGTTGCTCAACCGTCGCCGCTGCGACGGCAATGACGGCGGCGGCCGCAGCCGCCGGTGGCGGAATCGGCGAGCCTTGAGTGGCCAGATAGCGATAGGTGATCTGCTTGGCGTCGATGGCTTCCTGCGCGCGTTTCGCCAGCATGGCCGCACGCTCGGGATCAGATTTATGCAGCACC